>Ga0194038_1001280_pt1 | contig 10898 bp, 10 predicted proteins | sample JunL226m_MetaG_FD_148630 | JGI IMG/M metagenome (GOLD analysis project Ga0194038, IMG submission 148630) | Anoxic zone freshwater microbial communities from boreal shield lake in IISD Experimental Lakes Area, Ontario, Canada - Jun2016-L227-6m | ecosystem: Environmental > Aquatic > Freshwater >...
AGCCGAGTACAAGGATGGTAAGCTATTCGCCAGATTTACAAAGGAGTTCCTACCATTCTTGATATTGTTCGGTAGTAGCTTTATGTCTTATAACATCAAGCAAGTTGGTGATTTCAACAGTATATACACCACTAGACTATTTGAATTACTACAGGAGTTCAAAGATACAGGTCGTATGATAAAATCAATTGAGCAACTTAAGGATTGTCTCGCTGTTGCTGTTGATAAAAAATACAAACATCTAAAAGCTGATATTATTGACCCTGCTGTTAAGGATATCAATAAAAACACAGACCTAAATCTGCAATACCAAGAAATTAAGCAAGGTCGTAAAACATCTGCTTTAGATTGTACATTTAATCAACAACAGTTAAAAGAGCAAGTGTTTTAAAACTACCAACCTTTTAAAAGACTACGAAAACTATGTTTACGAAAACTACGTTTATAACTATTGCCAGATTTACTTCTATAATGTCCACGTACATATGTTCCATCTCGACGATGATATCCTCTAACACGGATTGTTTTCGGTAAGGCAGTTATAGAACTAATTTCACCATAAGAATCTTTATCTTTTTTTTCATCATAAGATTTGTTAATTAATGTATCTTGACGATGATTAGATTTATTATCTTTTAAATAAGTTGTTAAGTCCGTTAATTTAAAATTATCCTCAAGCTTTTGAACTCGTTTTTTATCATCAGAATTTAAAAACTCGTAATTACATTTGTTATGATTTGGTCTTTTGTCCTCTCTTAAGCAAGTTGTCAAATTGTCTTTGTATTGTTGAGTGTATATTTTTTGTCCATCTTTAGATTTAGAGTTAAATAAATTATTTATAACAGCAAAAGTATCATCTCTTATGCAAGACGAGAGACATAAAAAAATAATATATCTAACTATGTTTTTAAACATCATATATTTTTAATAGTTAAAATATATATTAGACTATTTATTTACATTTACAATATAGCCTTTTCAATCCTCTCTTCAGACATATTTTTCATCTTTGATATGTGGTGCGTATAAATCATCGTAGTGCTAATATTTTGATGCCTTAATAAACTTTGCGTCTCCTCTAAACTGCCACCATGAAGGAGGTTTAAAGTCGCTGCTGTATGCCTTAGACTGTGGGCTGTTATTCTATCGCTGTTAATCTTGGCACGTTTGAATGCTCGCTTTATTAGCCTGCTAAGAGTGTCTATATGCAACCTCTCGCTGCTTCTGTTACCATGAGCTATAAATAAGGGCTCTGTGCTATCAATGCTTTTACCGCTAGCCCTGAGCTTCAAATAGTCGGCTATAACCTTTTCAACTTTAGGCGACAATTTCACATAATCAGCCTTATCACTTTTGCCTTTGCCTTGTATGAATAAAACCCTTTGCCCTGATACTTCCTTGATATCGTCAATATTAGCTCTTTGCATCTCTATAGTCCTAAGTCCCGTTGTTACAGCTAGTAACAAAATTGCATAATCACGCCTGCCTTGTATGGTTTTTGTATCAACACAAGACAATACCTTTCTGACCTGCGCAACTGTCAAGCAATCCTTCTTATGCTCTTTGGATATTTTTTCACCCTTAACATTCTTAGCGATGTTTTTAGCCTGCCCTTTCTCTTCAAGCCAGCTATAAAAACGTCTAACTGCCACAATGTACAAAGTGATAGTTGTTGATTTTAGCCCTTGAGTTACCAGCCCTCTTTTGTAGCTGAGCAAATCCTCCCTGCTAATGTCTGAAAACCTTATGTATTTGCCGCTAGCCCAGTTAAAGAAGCTATGCAATGCCTTTCTATAGGTGGTTATGCTCTTAGTCGATACGTCAAGAAATGCCATGAAATCCGCTAAGAGTCGCTCTTTATCTTCTACAATTACCAGTGCTGTATTATTCATCGTCATAATATATTTACCATGTTTATTATAGTATAACATCTTATATCGGTAAATACAACTTAGCTGACATAGAAATTTGCACTGATTTTACGGGCTGGGGATTGGCGCTTATCGCTTGAGTGTGTAGATTGGTAGATTGTGCTATTAGCGGTTGCTGCAGTTGATGTTCAATCCGTTAGCTGACATTAGCGGTTGATAATGTGGCATTTTTGCACTCAGTATCATTCTATAAATGATTGAGCCTCCTTTTTGTCAAAAAGCATTCTTTAATTGGCTGGGAGTCTCAGATTGTCGCAACAATTTATAGCTCCATAACTGCAACTTCCCGACCTTTAGACTACAAAGTTCCGACCTTTATTTTTAGCCTCAAACCTGTGCTATGGGCAGTTTGCTATTTGCACTTCTGATTTTATTTTTTAGCTGGGATTTGGCAGCTCGCAGAATAGCAGACGCAAGTTTGTAATATGGTAGCAACATATAAAAGCTCACAACTATTAATGATGAGCTGTAATATTACAGTTGTTATATGCCTTAATCTAGCTCTTGGTCATTGGCTTTGATTTGGCGAGTTGTTGAACTATATACTGCATATAGAGGATTGTTACACGATCATGTGCCGATAGGGGTAACTAGCCTTTACGACCAAGTCTACCATTACGAACGTATCGTTAGGGCTATATAGTGCATAACTAAAGCATGGGGGTAACTATGCAGCTAAAAACTGGGCTCAATCGCTGATATAATAGGCTTGGGGGTAACTAGCTTAACGATCATGTGCCGATGGTGGTAAGTATGAGAGTAACTCAATATAGCTTACGGCAGCCATGGGGGTAACTACATATCAATATTTCTTATGTTTAAACTAATATATTTGATGTAGTAGTACATGTCATACACAGCACAGTATATACAACGTATAATATATAGCAGCTATGTAAAACTCCCCTTAGTTCCCACAATCGGCACATGATCGTGACAAGTTCCCCACACGGCAACCCGTCCGTAAACATGTCTATAATAGCGTTTGTTAGCTATATTGACATCCGCTTCGTAATACCTGTATCGCAGCTATGGCTGTTCACCAAGTTCCCCCCAAAGCTTCCGTTAGCACTAATCAGGCACATAGCATAGACTGTATGCCAGTAATGATGGTTAGCTTAGTTACCCCCGAGCGATTAATGCGTGTATTCAGCCTTATAGCATAGGCTAAAAAGCAGCTGCTATTGTTCGCCAAGTTCCCCCCAGAGCTGCCTAATCAGTGATTGCTACACTAATTAAGCAACTGGGAGGGTGTTGTTTTATGCGCTAATTATCAACTGGCTCTAAAATCATTATAATTGTAATTATTATATACAACTGGGATATCCTTTCCTCGTATATCGTCGCCCCATTCCTTCCATGTAAAGTTTTGCTCCCAGTTTAGGCGGCATTTCTCAATCTCAATATCTAAAATGTGCTTAGGTATCTGTGAGACTTCAGACTTACCATCTCTTGAGAAGCACATATAATACGTTGTGTTTTTGTAAATAAATGAATGATAACCATGTGCCTTTAATTCAGCTCCCAGCTTTGCTTTTACCATGTTATTGTGGCTTATTTTATTATCTAAATAACATCTAACTAATAACTGGCTGATTGTATAAGCATTGACTGCATCCAATAAGGCAGGATTGTAGAAATCATAATAGCGCTCCACCTCCTCCATAAAATCACTTTTAACCATGTTGTTTTTACTGGCTTCATTCACAAAGTCCTCTTCATCTTTGGTTGTCCAGTATCTACCTAATGACGCTATTTGTTCGTCTCTAGTTTTGCAGTCCTTAAAGTGCCCATAGTGATTATATAGCTCAGCCCATACCTGCTGCATGTCTATAGCTCGGAGCTTTACCAAGTCTATGTTTTCCAATGGAATAACCCAATATCGCCTGTTCCCTGTTTGGTCTTTCAAAAGTGCATCTACATTAGTAGTACCAATAAAAGCTGTTCTATTGATAAAGTCCTCAATTGCTCTTTCATAGGGTAGTCTTAGCTCGTGTGCACTGCTTGTTAAGATGTTTTTTAACGTTGATGACTCACGAGTTAATAATATCCGCTCACATTCGCCAAGTTCAAATATTATCTTTCTGAAGATCGCCATTAATCCATCTTTATTTGTTGGGTCTATATTCTGTCCTGTGCTTATATACTTTTTATCTGGCAGCAGACAATCAACAAATGTAGTTTTTCCTATCCCTTGTTTTCCGTGCAAGATTATCATTCCTGAGTTGCTGGGTCTTTCTTCATATTGCTTAGCAACAACAGAAGCCAACCAAAGTCTAATGAGCCGTTTTATTCTATCCGTTTTATACTGGCTTAAGTTTCTATCTAAAACTAGGCAGCTTATTAACTGGTCAATCCTATTGACACCATCCCATTGTTTAGATTTGATAAGCTCATTTAGGTAGCTGTAGGGATTACCTTTCACTGCTAGATTTATCAGAGACTCTATTTTGTTCTTTTTTGCATCTCGTATCTGGTTTTCATCACATTGGGCACTAACATAATCTATAATGTCATCCATCTTTACCCAACCCTTTAAATTAGCAGCCCATTCTTTGCCATTAATCATAATATACGGCTTAGTAATTTTAGATCGCCCTTCAATCATTCTTAGATTTTGGTCATATCGTACTTCAATTGAGTAGAATGTTAGCAATACTTCAAGATTGTAAGTTGTTAATGGGCAGGTATTTTTCTTACTAACTTTTTCAAGACAATTTTTAGGTATTGTATCTGAATGAAAGTCAGCAGGGGTAACATTTGTTTTTAATTTGCAAAACTTTCTTTCATTTGGTCTATCATTTACTGGGCTATTTGATACTACGTTTGATATATCGCTTGTGATTGTTGCAGCCGCATTATAAAACTCTTGATGCCCATTTACATCATGTTCGGCTAACTCACAACCTTGTTTCTCAAGCTCTCTTCTAATTAGTGTAATAGTAGTGCCAAATGCTATTTTGTTTGACCTATCTGTATTGTATCCATAATATAAATTCCGTGTTCTTTCCTCGTTTTCCGCCTTGTTCCACTTGACGCCATCTCTAGCATCTGTTTGACACCAAGCAAGCACAGCCTCATAACCTAAAGGGTGCTTATCCATAAACTCAGAGCATCCCCAAACAATATTGCGCCAGTCCGCATAATTAAACACATCAGGTTTAATCAGCTGCAATAAGCTTTTTAACCTAGCTGTTTTATTTTTAAGCTCTCCTTGTCTATACGCAATCACTATAGGGTCATTGTCATCAACAATATGGCTTGTATCTCCTATAGGCAGATTTACGCCATTAGTTTGCCCTGCTCCATTACTGACTACAGCATCTACATTTATATCTACAGCCTTATTTACATCATAAGTTTTTATTGTCGTACACATCAACGGCAATGTCTCTTTAACTAGCCACTCAGAAGTTGGGAATAATGCGCCTGTTGTGTTCATATCTGATATGAACCTATCGCCTCCATAACGCCCAAAGAACCATATTTTGTTGTACGTTTTGGCTGATAGGTCTATGACTGCTTGCGGATATTTGTTTTTAAGATATGAGAAATAAGCCACACATAGCTTTTCATAGTTGGCTTGCTGCAATATAGTATCTAACATGACAACAACCCTAAATCTCAATTGGTTAGCTCCATCTCCCATAAAAGCCGAATATGAGGAATAATAGCAATGTATGTATTGCCCAAATTCCGATTGGAGCATGCTTAGGAGCTCGTCCAAAGTACCATTAAAGCCGTCTATGTCTATTGCTAGAATACTCAAGCCTGTTAACCACACCTTGCCCAATTGCGGATTTCTCTCATCAATTTTGTCATGTATTCGTCTATTTGCACGTTGCCCATTCTCATATTTATACTCACCAGCTATAAAACTTTTGGAACTTAGCTTGTTAGGCGACTGCTCTGCTGTTGTGATCATCTTAAAAAATGCCTCAGTTGTTAAGTCCTTATATTTAGCTACATTTGATTTATGATTAGCAAAGAATGCTATTGTGAGCTTTTGAGCTTCCACATTGCCAGCAAGCAAGTTATCGTTGCAAGTTTCAGTGGTGATTAGTTCTTGTTTGCAATCTAGTGTGTTTTTAGTCATAATTTAATTACCTTCATTGGATTAAATAGTTGTTGGAAATTGTTACATAAAAATAATTCTGGGGGTGTCTGCATTACAGCTATCGTTGGGAGTTTGTGCCTCTCAACGTTGTTTATTCCATAAGCATTATCACCGCTACAATACATAGTTAGTTTATTCATACATTAGCCCCATATTTATAGGTTGCTTAGTATTGCCAACTAAATGCTTCAGTTGTCGTTCCTTAGAGCGTCTGACTAAGTGCTTTAGCTGTGGTAAATCCTCGTTGTGATCTAAGCATAGAGATTTGTTAACAAACATTAAGGAGCTGTTAATCTCGCTTGAGGTTTTGCGTGGGCGTTTTATAGTAATTGCCATAAAATTACCTATTCTGATTAATAAAACATCCATTGCCAATAAGCAACAGACAACGTTAATAACCAATATGAAAATAGGGGATTTTATGCTTTTGCACAGTTGTATCTAACTGCTAAACATGCTATACTAAATATATATCAAGTAGCAAAAGCTAAAGCCTCCAAAATTCATTTGGCGGCTACTAGACTCAAGGTAGAAATCAAAAATCTATCTTGAGTTAATGCCTGGTTATTATCTTAAACAATTTCAATGCCAATATCAAGAGTTTTAAATCTATAGTTTATGTGGAAATCGTATGTAGCAAATTAGCATCACACCCTCATATCAGAAGTTACCAATTGAGTTAGTCAGTAGCCGCTAGTCCTCTTCTATCTGCCCATTTGCCACTATTAACTAGCCGTTGTTAATTGCCAGTTGTGAGCTGCGATTTTGCTAAATTGAAATAGAGGGTTTTGAAGTGTAAATTTTGTATGAGACTTATAATTCATCATCTCATATACAACTTGTTGCTGTAGAGCTCTAAAAACATGGTTTAAAACGATGAATATTGTTATGCGTTGTCCCAATTTCAAAAGTCAGATTAATATACTCTATAAAAAGAAAAGTGTTGTAATTATGACACACAGAGACAAGTGTATGCCTTTTACAGCTTAGGAGTTATTAACTAGCCGTAAACAGCATAACTACGCCATTGTAGCATATACAAATAACAACATACTCATATTTGTATAATCAACCTGATAGCCCCTATATGCAGGTATATATGAGGGATTGCCGCCATTTATGAATTAAGCTAATTGATTAACAAATGAAGGTATTAGACGGCAATATACCCAAATTAGCGACTCAAGTTGTGAATTTTAGCATCAAAAATAGGCTATTTTAAACGGCTTATTAGCCTACTTTGGTGTATGACTGATGATTTACACGTGTCAAAATTGATACCCCCTAAAATGACCGCTAAAGCCCTTATTTTTGCATGTGGAATTTTGCACCTTTCGTCAATAGTGCAAATCTAGCAACTCCAATTCTAGCAAGTTGAGTTTTGGGTTATTGCTAAAATCGCCTGTTTTCAAAATGAGCCCAATCGCCAAAGCTCAAATTTACAAAGTGCTGGATTTGCGACTTGCTGATTTTGTGGCAGTGGCAAAATGTACTTAATCAATCTTAATATCAACATTCTCTAAATACCAAATCAAGCTTATTGCACTATAGACACCGATCAAAAACTCAAAATATAAAGCACATGGGTTAGTTTCAACAACACATAATAATCTCAAGCATGTAACTAGCAATATACATGGCGGATTTATGAAAAGCCCAATTAAAAGCTTGATTACTGCTTTCGTAAGTTCAAATATGTACATGATGAAACCTCCTATTTGATGTGTAATTGATTGATTTTCTTTAAGTCCATAACAAACTTGATGAATGCATAACCAACACCTATAGTCTCTATAAAGCTATACTCTTTGCTGGGTTCTAACTGCATCAGTCTAAGCATAGTTAGCAGAAGCAATAAGTTTTCGTTTAACAATGCAATTCGCAAAGCTCTCAATACCAATTTGAATTTGTCTGACATAAAACTACCTTTAAAGTTAAAACCCTCTACGTGGTACAATGGGGAGAGGGTATATAGATTTGAGTGTACATAATTTAAATGGCTAACACAATAAAAATGTTTAATAAAAGAGGATTGAGTGTAATAAAATATATATGGATGACATAACAAGAGATGTTTATAGATATGCTGATTTTGTATTAAATTCATATCTAGCTATTACAACTAAAAATCGTATTAAGTGCTTTAATAATGAAATATTGTTATTTCTCAAAGATACTTTTGATGTGATAGCTCAAAGATGGGACGTTCGTATAATTGAATTTAAAGGTGGTGGTGATTATGTTTGCTTATTATTGGATTATCCGCATCGTATTAACATATCGAGTTTTATCATGGCTCTCAAAGGCACTTCAAGCGTATATACGAGAAAACAATTCAAAGACCATTTGGCACAGTTCCCTAGTAATTCAGCATTATGGGAACGACATTATTGCCTTGTATCTACTGAACCTAAAACCACAGATGGAAAATCTGCCCAGCAGATAGTAGATGATTATATTGCGAATAAAAAGCTTAAGACTTGATGCTATAATCCTCATACAGAAGCCAATAATTTTAGATGTGGCGATTTGTAGCGACTACCTTAACACCTGATATTATTAACGATATATTTCTCATTGCCAGTTTAGCCCAGATATGCAGTAAAATTATATTATACGAACTAAATAAGCATGCTAAAGCTAGGGGGTATAGTTCGTATAATACGCTAATGTGATTTATCGCATCTGCCACACTTGTAGACCTATCAAAGCTTATCAATTTGTTCTTTAGAGAGACCTGTAGCAATTGAAATATCTTTGCAGCTAAGCCCTAGCTCTATCAGCTTTTTAGCAATTTCAGCCGCCTTATTGTGTTCTGCTTTCTCCAAATTGCTTAACTCAGCCTGCATGGTTAATTGGTGCCTAACATATTCATCCATTTTATTATCCTTGATATACTGCACATACCTTACAGCACTGTTGACTTGGTCGTTGCTATAGGTGCAATTTAAATTCTGTGTCTTCATAAATGTTAACCAATCTTTAGCATTGCTACATATATTTGATTGATCATACTTACTATTGTTAAATTTCTCAAGTTCAATAAACACGTATGAAATGATGTTGATATATTCCTCCTGAGTTTTACGCTCCAAATTGACATGATAGCTTACGCATGGTACAGCGTCCTTAAACAGCTTATTATTAATTATGGAGATGGTTACAATCGGCAAAGCCTTAGCGTAATCTTTCATAGCTGTAGCACCTTCGCCTCTAATTTGCTGCTGTGAATATGCAATTGTGTTATAAAAACCTACTCGTTTTAAATAATCAAGATCAGCGTTTTTCTGCATTTCTATTATGAATATGCCGTTGTTAGTTTCAACTTGCAAATCAAACATCACCTTTTTAGCGTTGTCTATGAGCTGTGTATATTCGGTTTTCAAATATGTGAGATTGCTGATTATAGTGCCATCAGGCAGTATTTTATCCTTGCCGACTAGGATGCTCTCTAAGAAGTTTTTAGTCCTAGCATCATCGCCAAATATACCTTTAAACATGTAATCATCTGTTACATCAACCAAGTTGTCCATACCTGTTACGTTTGAATAAAAATAAGCTGTGTTTAATTTTTTGTTCATAACCCTTGAGCTTTCTGTGATTATAGCAGATGTTTATAGCTAAAATTATTTCTTCTTACTAGCCCCTTTGCCAACATCCTTGTTAATAGCCCTCTTGACCTCAGAGCCAAACCTACACATTGCTTGTTTATACGCCTCTACGTTCATTGGTTTTTGGGTCTTTGGATTTCTTCCAATCCTTGCTTTTCTGTCTTGGGTATAGAAGACGCCAAAGCCCATAAGCGTGATTTTATAATTGGCAGCTAAGCCTTGTATGATGCCGTCTGTGAATATATCAATTGCCTTGATAACTTCCAGCTGTGTTATGTCTTGCTTCTTGGCGACGAACTTTACAAACGTCTCTTTGTTTAGGTTATTGGTTTCCATACGAATTATGAATAAGTTATAACAACGAGAGTATCATGTTGGTATAGTGAAAACTATATTGATTTAACGTTATAACTGTTTACTTAAGATGTGTGTTGTATAAGCAATAGGCTAGGGTATCAATCATAATATCTACCCATTTATAAGAGCCTTTGCATAGATCTATTTTTAACTGTAGATTGAGTTATCCACATAAAAGGAACGCCTAGTAATATATTAGTAATATACTAGTGTAATATTAGTAAGAAGGGGTCTGTATCCATATACGACATGCAGCACTCCAGCTAGGGTAAGGTCGGAAAGTTGGAGTGTAAAGGTCGGAAAGTTGGAGTGTAAAGGTCGGAAAGTTGGAGTGTAAAGGTCGGAAAGTTGGAGTGTAAAAATTGACTTATACACTGTTTTTAGTTACAGTTGTTGTAAGGTATATTTTGGTAAATCCACATGTCAACTAAAGTAGCTAGAATTTACAAACATAATCGTATCAACAGGGCTAATTTTGGCAATTTTGAATTCACTGATTATAAGGTGTTTTTAATGCTGATTAAAGAAGCAATGTGCGGTAAAAGTATTAACACAAATCTAGATATAAACAATATAGACCTTGTTTATACAATAACAGCTAAGGATTATAGCGATATCTTTGGAACTCCACTACAGCATTGCTATGAGATATTAGATAAATCTCGTGTTAAATTGGTTGAGACGTATATAAACGTTGAGGAGATTAGTAAAACAAAACGTAGAGGTGGTCGGATGTCCATTAACGTTTGTTCATCAGCCGAGTACAAGGATGGTAAGCTATTCGCCAGATTTACAAAGGAGTTCCTACCATTCTTGATATTGTTCGGTAGTAGCTTTATGTCTTATAACATCAAGCAAGTTGGTGATTTCAACAGTATATAC
>Ga0194038_1001285_pt1 | contig 10880 bp, 9 predicted proteins | sample JunL226m_MetaG_FD_148630 | JGI IMG/M metagenome (GOLD analysis project Ga0194038, IMG submission 148630) | Anoxic zone freshwater microbial communities from boreal shield lake in IISD Experimental Lakes Area, Ontario, Canada - Jun2016-L227-6m | ecosystem: Environmental > Aquatic > Freshwater >...
GGTTGGTGGCAAGGTCACGTTCTGCTCGACTAGGTACTGCGCATCTTCTACTGCGCTTCCTAAATCGCGGTTGCGAACGCTAAATTTAATCGCGATATACCGTTTTCCGGCTTCGCGATAAATAAAGAATGGACCGTCAGTAAGCTGTACCGTAGCTACCATCGACAGTGGTACCTTGATGCCGTCAGGAGACTCTACTAGTAAATGGCTGATATCAGCTATGTCGTTTCGACTACCCTCGTTTAAGCGAATCGCTATGCCAAACGTTTTTTCATCCTCAAGCAAGTTTGTCACTGCAGCGCCGCCGATCGCATTAGCAACGAGTATCTGAACATCATTGACATTAACGTTGTACCTAGAAGCGCGAGCACGATCAATTTGAATATTAAGAGTAGGTTGACCAAGCTCTTTCAAGATGCCTTCATCTGCTACGCCACGAACCTTTTTAAGTTGATCAATCACCTCATGGGCTTTTTGATCTAGAACCTCAAGATCAGTGCCATAAATCTTCACCGAGTTCTCACCCTTCACACCCGATAAAGCCTCATTGACGTTATCCTGAATGTATTGTGAAAAGCTATAAGTGATCCCTGGGATCTTATTGAGCTCAGTCTCTAAGTTTGTAATCAGATCTTTTTTGCTAGATCCTTCTGGCATCTTATCGGGGCTCTTAAGATATAGTCCGTACTCTTGATTAAATACTCCCGTGGAGTCAGTGCCGTCATCAGGACGCCCGATCTGTGCAGCGACTTTATCGATCTCAGGCTGCTTGATAAAGGTTTCACGTAATTGATTAGCCACCTTCACTGAATAATCAAGGTCAACTGTATTTGGTAGGGTTACCCGCAACCAAATATTATTCTCTTCTAAGGTTGGTAAGAAGGCAGTGCCTAGGCGAGTCATACTTAATAGCGTTAATCCCAGCACAAACACAGCTACTGAAAATACAGTTAATGGGCGATCCATCCATCTTCTCAGTAAAGGCTTATAGCCATTGAGAATCTTCGTCATAAATGATGGCGGCTTGTGCTGCAAGTTCTCGCTAAACACCAATGAGATCATGGCAGGCAAGAATGTGAGGGCCAAGACCATCGCTGCAATCAAAGCAAAGCCCATGGTAAATGCCATTGGCTTAAAGATAATGCCCTCAACACCACCCATAAAGAATAGTGGGGAGTAAGCAACAATGATGATGCCCGTTGAATAAATCATGGCCCGTTGCACTTCACTCGTTGCCATGATGATGCTTTGATTGAGACGCTTACCGCCCTCTTCCAAGTGCCGCATGACGTTCTCAGTCAGAATCACCGCAGAATCAACAATCACACCAAAGTCAATTGCGCCTAAAGAAATCAAATTGGCTGGCACGCTCCACAAATGCATCTGTATGAACGAAACGCATAAGGCTAGCGGGATGACTGCTGCAACCACTGCTGCAGCGCGAATATTTCCAAGGAAGAAAAACAGCACTGCTAATACTAAAGAAATACCAAAGAACAAAGTATGTTTAACCGTTCCAATGGTGATATCTAAAAGAACCTGGCGATCATAAAAAGGTTTAACCTCGATACCAGGTGGGAGTACATGTTTATTAATATTCTGAATCGTATTGCGCACCCGTGCCAGCACTTCAGTAGCGTTCTCACCACGACGCAAGTAAACAATCCCTTCAACAGAATCTGGATTGTTATTAAATTGGAACATCCCTAAGCGGGGTGCATTACCAATCTCTACTTTGGCGACATCACCAATCCGAATCGGCACACCATTGTTAATGGTGACAACGACTTGCTTAATATCATCAATATTTTTGAGTAAGCCCACACCCCGTACAACAAATTGCTGTTCACCACTAGGTAGTAAACCACCACCAGCATTGCTATTAGCATTGGTTAGCGCCAAAATTAATTGGTTAACCGATACGCCTTTTGCCTGAAGACTCTCAGGACTCACAATGACCTGATACTGGCGAACCTTACCGCCAAATGAGGAAACGTCGGCTACGCCTGGTGTTTGTTTGAGCTCCTTATAGATCTCATAGTTCTGTAAGGTCTTTAGATAAGTGGAAGTGGCGTAATCAGAGCGCACCTCATAACGCATGATCTCGCCCGTAGCATCCGAATCTGGACTAATACTTGATGTAACGCCTGGCGGGAAACTGACATTGGATAAATTAGCCAAAAAAGTTTGGCGTGCTTTAAATGGATCTGTAGTGTCGTTAAATTTGAGTGTGACTACAGATAGACCAAACAAAGAGACTGAACGAAATGCTTGTAGCCCAGGAATACCCGCTAGTGCGTTTTCCACTGGAATAGTGACTTGCTGCTCAACCTCTGTAGTACTTCTGCCAGGCCACTGAGAGATCGCCTGGATAGTTAATGGTGCAACGCCTGGATATGGCTGAATGGGCAACTTGCTCAGACTGAGCATACCCAGACCAAGCAAGGTAATGGAAGCGAAGATAACTAATACGCGCTTCTCAATGACTCCTCGAATGAAGGAGGTAAAAATACTCAATTAGTCCTCCTGCTTGGCAAAGCGATCGTTTAACAAGACGGCGCCTTCTGCCAATACTTTCCACCCTGGCTCCACGCCCTCAGTAATCGCAAAGCGCTTGGCATCGAGATCATAGCCTTTGACGGGCACACGGCGGAAAGTTTCTTCACCCACTTTAATGATGGCAAAGCGATTCTCGCGCACCCGAACAATAGCTGACTGCGGAACGACTACTGCATCGGCCGTTCCAGTGATGAGCATTCCTGATGCATACATATCCGGACGCAATAAGTCATCGATATTTTCTACATCAGCACGAATCAATAAGGCACGGGTTTGAGGATCGACTGTTGGCGCAATGTAATTGGCGTAGGCAACAAACTCTTTATCTGGATAGGCTTCAAGACGCAGAGTCATCTTCTGACCTTGTTTAATCATGCGAAAGTCTTGCTCAAATACATTACCTAAAAACCAGAGATGCTTAGGATCGGCCAAGGTAGCAATCACATCGCCTGAGCTTACCGCTGAACCAGGCTCGACATTACGTTTGACTACAACACCTTTTAAGGGCGAGCGCATGACTAAGTTGCTCGTCGTCTTGCCAGTAGTTTCGATACTCTTAATATCGCCATCGCCAGCGCCAAGGTTTCTCATGCGATTGGCGGCAGCCTGCTGAGTAATGCGCGCATCGCCTAATAAATCACTCATGGTTTTACTAGACTCAAGAACAGCAGCAGTTTTTGAGGAGAGAAGATATTCTTGCTGCGCAGAGAGGTACTCTGGACTATAGAGCTCAACAATGGGCGAACCTACATCTACTAGCGCACCATCAAAGGCATAAATACGCTCTACCCTACCAGGGGCACGAGCTGAGAGTACTTTTGATTTTTCTGCATTAAAGGCCAGACGGCCTGGCACTTTAAGATTGACTGGCACCGGTACTTTTTCAGAAGTCTGAAATACATAAATCTCAGGATTGAGCTTGACACCGGGTAGCTTTAGCTCCAAAACACCACTGGACTCTACCTTTAGACCTTTACCAGAACTTTCGATCTTAACGTTACGATCCACATTCGTAATCCGCCCCACCACAATGCCCAGAGAGAGGATTGCAAAAGCAAAGGCAGCTAAACGAACGCGGTAGCGGTTCATTGCAGAAAGATTCCAATACAAACCTACTAAACCGGCGGCAGCTGCTTTTGCATGATGCGCTCCAGCATCAGCCCCTTTTTGCAAATGTGGCGTAGCCTTATCAGTAAAGCGTTTTAGAAATGCCAGAAATTTGTCGATCAAAAACTACTCCTTAAAAAGGCTCTTTGCCCGCTGAAACCATTAATACTGCTTGCGCTTGCAATAGATTACTCTCTGCCTGTGCCAATGCAATCTCTAAGTTACGCAATTGGGTCTGCGCAGTCAATACATCATTAAAACCCTGTCCATTATTAGAATACTGGGTCAGGCCCACCTTATAGGCCGCATCGGCTTGTGGCACTTGGCGCTCTTTTAAAAATTGGGTTTGGTTCTTGGCTTGCTCATAGGAGGCGTAGGCCGTATTGACTGCCAGCACCACCTGTTGGCGATTGGAAATATTCCCTGCTTCAGCAGCAGCTTGATTACGCTGCGCTTGCTCTACCCCATACTTTTCTTTGGTAAAGAAATACAGCGGGATGATCAGATCTAATTCAAGCTGATAGTACATCGCACCGTTGTTTGCAGAAAAAGGTCCGCGTGGTGTGTAAGAAGAACCAATCACCTGAAAGTCTGGCAAGTAAGCCTTCTTCGCAAGGTCGACTCCTTTACGCGCAGCGTCAAGTTGTAATGCTGAACTCTTTAAAGAGGGATGACTTGTTTCGGCATAGTCCTCAAGCTCAATCAAAGTGGGAACGCTATTGAGTGCACGCCTTACATCACCGCGCAGTACTAATTTTTCACGTGAGTGGCGACCCACTAAAGTATTAATACTATTAAGCCCTACTTGAAGCTGGCGCTCGACATTGAACTGATCTGCTTGCGCAGCATTTTGTGCAACTTGGGCATTAAGGTACTCAACATAAGCAGCGGCATTATTGGTATAGCGTGCTTTAGCCACGTTCTTAATCATTTCCAAACGCACAACCGATTCCTTTAGTACTTGTAACTGCTTTTGAGAGGCTAAGGCGTTGTAATACAAGGTAGAGAGCTGAGCGCCCAATTGCAAGTAAGTAAATTCGGAGCTTGCCAATAAAGCCTCGGCATTGGTATCAGCAATCTCTGACGCCAATCTCTTCTTGCCTGGAAACTGAAATGGCTGTGCAACTGAAATAGAGTTATTACTACTGATGCCACTAGGATATGCTGCAGAGGGTGCATTAGCACCACCTAAGGCAAAAGGAGAGTTCACTGGCATGCCAGACCACACTAAGCCTACCTGCGGATTAGCAGGCGCTGCAATCTGCGGCACTGTTGCCTTGGCAGATAGATAAGACTCACGTAATGAAGACAGTTGTGGGTTATTGAGTTTGAGCTCACTCCACAGCTGGCGTAAATCCATCTCGGTTGGACCAGATGGCGCACTCTTGACATAAATCTTAGGAGTATTAGCTTTTGTTACTGGCGCAAAAAGCTCTGCAGCTTTAGAGCCTGTTACATTTTTATCTTGCGGCCCAAGTTGGTCGCCAATGGATGGCGGCGCTGCTAAGGAGTTATCCCCTGTTTGCACAGTGACACTTGCAGGAGGAGTGTCAGCAGACACTTGTGCAAACGCCGAAATAGCAAAAGTAGCCATTGCATACAGTGCAATGCTTTTGAGTAGCTTTACTTCACTCGCTTTACGTTTGCCGTGAATTACCAAATGCGGCTACCTCTAAATCAATCAAATGCTGTTTTTATAGCCCCTGATGCAGATTTCGATCCTGCATATACCCATTACAGGGGGTTTTATGGATTATAGGTGACAAAAGCCAAATGTCGAATTATTGACAATACCTATCTTATTGATTCTAAAGATAATAATGAGATGCTTGCCCAACTAATCTCTTAAAACTCAGCGTGAATCCTAAAAGAAAGGATATTTACTGGGCCTCGGGCGGCGTTGTAAGCAGGATTATTGATATGCTGAAAGTTCAGACCCGCTAGCACGTTCTTGATCACGGTAGCGTTGTAATAGACCTCACCGATCCGCTCAGGACGATAAGAAATCGTCTGGCCAGACCCCGCATAGTCACCAATAAAGTAAGACACGCCACCGGCTTGCAAATACGAGCGGCGATAGCTTGATAAACCATTTTGCATCATGGAGATACCAATACTGTCATGTGGGCGGGCCCAACGTGTGCCATTCATTCCCATACCTACCGAGATGGAATTATCTGCTTCTGTGAAAGACATGGTTTCTGTATGGCCATCAGAAGTGAAGGCGCGAGCATAGACACCCATATCTTTTGTTAAAGCCTGTTCACCATGAATACCCACACCCGTTTTATATTGATAGTTGGTGCGCACATTATTAATCGCTTGACTACCTTGGGCATTATTAGCAATCACATAATTGGTCGCATCAGAAAAACGTGCCAAGATCATTTTGTTGCGATATGCCAGCACACTCACCTTGCCTTCTAAGTCGCCAATATGGTGCTGGCGCTCAACTTCTACTTGATCGCCATAAGTATTAAAGACTTGCCAGCTCAGGTCACGACCATTAGGTCTTTTTGGAGCGAGCATGCGTGAGGCACGTAATACCCAGTTATTTAAGTACCACTCACCCGCCAAGCCAGTGCTGTAGCCGCGGGCATCGGCCGCATAGTCATAAGCAAGATAGGTCATATTTCCCCAGTTCATGAACTGGACACGAGGGTCTTTAGCGTAACGGCTATCGTCAAAAATATCTAAAGTAGAAAACTGTCCGGCAGTCACGACAACCCGATTGCTACTGACCGTTTGCGTAATTTGATTAGCTTCATTCTCAAGAAGGACTTTGTCACCCTCTTGATTGATCGTGTGACGCACAAACGCCCTGGCAGAATAAAACTTGGCATTAAGGCCATTTGATTTAGTGGCTTCACCGTTTGTAAAACCGCCCAAACCAGTAAGTCCAGAAAAAGCTACGCCTGAAACTACTTCGGGATTGAAATACACATCGGTATTTGGCGCTAAGCGTGCACCAAAAAATAAAGTACCAGACCAGGTATAGCTCATCGACTTTTGCGCAGCAAGACTATTAAGACCTGAATAGCTGGAGGTGAAGTTGTTATAGCGCTGATTGATATAAGTCGTTTGACCGTGCATATTGACCGGCATACCAAAAACATCCCCTTCAGTAGGTAGATCTTCAATTGGTGATGCAAATGTAGCAATTTGGTCCGAGCCTGATCCTGCCTTCTGTGCAAATGCAGAGGCAGCAATAAAGGTGCAAAAAATGCTCAGCAGGAGGAAGATATAAAACTTGCGGGTCATTCACAATTTCTCATTGGGATGCCAGTGCAATGCAAAAGCAACATGCCGATAGGAAAAACTAGGCAGACACAGCTTGAGATTGAAGCCCAAGGGTGCGCAGACCAAATTATCCCCAAAAAGGAGCAATTTACCTAGTCTTTATGGCATTGGGGTGACATAAAGCACGCATGACTTGTTAGTTATAGGAAATTAACGGCAGCGAATTGCGTAGGTTATAAACCCAAGATGCTCCGTTTTGAAGAGTGATTTTGAGCTACAATGTAGCTCAAAAGATACGAAAGGACTTAATCATGGCTGCCAATGCTGTTGTACGTGCAAGGATTGATGGAAGTATTAAAGAGGAAGCCACAGCCGTATTGGCTGCTATAGGACTAACCCCTTCCGATGCCTTTCGAATCTTAATGATTAGAGTGGCCAGAGAAAAGGCATTGCCTTTTGCGCCACTTATTCCAAATGAAGAAACCATTGCAGCCATGAAAGAGTTAGAAAAAGGAAAACTGAAATCCTTTACTTCTATTGATGACTTAATGACTGATTTGCATGCGGACGACTGAGTACACTAAAAAAATTAAACGTACCTATAAAAGAGAATCTAAATACCTAGTCGCCTACCGCTTCAAATCACGATAGAAGTTTTCGTGTACACCATAACCCATCAGCACGAGCTGAGTCCCATCGAGACTCACCGAATAAGCCAATAGCATCTGCTGTTTAAGGTGTCGAAATTTAATTACCTGAATACCCGATAGGTCACCTTTTTTAGCTTCACCTTTGAATGGCTGAGCAATGACGCTCTTCACCGCGCTATCAAGGGTTTTTTTCTCAGCAGGTGATATTTTCTTAATCGCCCTATCGAATCGAGGGGTTGTGAATACGATCATCCGAATTTATACGGATTAAGATTACCAGCCTTAACCTCTTCAATGCTAACCAACATATCCTGAAGCATTTGAACTGGTAGATCAGGATTCTCTTCAGCAACTTTACCCAAACGAGCCCAATACTCAATCTGTTTAGGAACAGACCGATGCATTGCCTGGGCGTAAGGCTTTGCATCCTCCACCAACAGATCAGATAACTTGATAGCAATAGCCATAAATACCCCCAATTAAATATAGTTCCAATTTAACACAAAAGGTTGCAATTAGCAACCTTTTGAGGACTAGGGGATAAGCCAATGCAAGTTAGCGACGATCCATTAAGGCTCTAGCCAATGTGCCTGCATCGACATACTCAAGTTCACCACCCACCGGAATGCCTCTCGCAATACGGGTGACCTTGATGCCTTTGGCTTTAAGCACTTCACCGATGTAATGAGCTGTTGCCTCACCTTCACTGGTGAAGTTCGTCGCTAGTACTACCTCCCGAATAGGAACACCGGTATCGGGGTTCTCAATGCGAATGAGTAATCGATCAAAATGAATTTCGTTCGGCCCCATGCCATCGAGTGGTGAGAGGCGCCCCATGAGTACAAAGTAATTACCCTTAAAACTTAAGGTCTGCTCCACCATCACTTGGTCTGCAGGCGTCTCCACAATACACAGCAAGGACGGATCACGGCGGCCATCTGCACAGGTTACGCAGATTTGCGTTTCAGAAAAAGTATTACAACGCGCGCAGTGTCCTACAGTCTGCACTGCCTCACCTAATGACTGGGCCAGTACTGCAGCGCCATTGCGATCATGTTGCAATAAATAAAATGCCATCCGCTGAGCAGACTTTGGGCCTACTCCTGGAAGCACGCGCAAGGCTTCGATTAAACGACCGAGTGCATCAACAGGTGCTTCTTGACGTGCCATGAATATTTACTTAGAAAGGTAGCTTAAAGCCAGGAGGCATTGGCATTCCAGCAGTAGCGCCGGACATCATTTGGGCGCTCGCAGCTTCTACTTGTTTGAATGCTTCATTATGCGCAGTCACGATCAAGTCTTCTAACATCTCCCGATCCTCCATTGCACCTGGATCAATTTGCACACGCTTGAGTTCGTGTTTACCAGAGATTGTCACTTTTACTAAGCCGCCGGCTGCCTGGCCGGTCACTTCTAACGCAGCTAACTGCTCTTGCGCTACTTTCATCTTCTCTTGCATCTGCTGAGCCTGTTTCATGAGACCAGCAAGTCCACCTTTCATCATCGCTTTATTCCTTAAGGGCTATGTAGAGTAAAAATTAAATATGTTTTGAATGAATTAGAGAGGCGCTTTACAGCGGTTTCACTGAACCACCAACGACTTTAGCGCCAAACTCTTTTTCTAACTGCTGAATAAAAGGATCGGCTGCAATCATTTGCTCAGCATTCATTCTTTTCTCTTGATGAATCTGCGCATCCACCTTAGCAACTGTTTTGCCTTCGACTTCACCTTTTTCAATCACGATCTTGACTGGTTTACCAAAGTGAGTAGTCAGTGCGTCAGCTAAGCGCGCAATAGAAGCTTCAGAAGCTAACTGTGGCATGGGTGTAACGATCGTAGCTTTCACACCGGCTGCAGAATCATTCCAATCTTGCAACTCTGTCTGAAATGCTAACTGTTGAACCAAGCCTTTTACTGGTAACTGCCGCATTAGGCTATGCCAATCTGGGCGCTCAGCTGGGTTGCCAGCTGCATTACCAACAGCAGCAGTAGTTTTAGCAGAAGCAGCTGGGGCTGTAGCTTTAGGTGCAGGCGCTCTAGCGGCTGGAGCTGGTGCAGTTGGTGGACGTACTGTATTTACTGGTGGTGCCGATGGAGTTGAGGGCGCTGGAGCCGAGCTACCACCTCCTCCACTGCCGCTGCCTGGACGAAAGGCCAACATGCGCAGCAGCGTCATAGCAAAGCCAGTTTGCTCATCTGGTGCGAGTGATAAGTCAGGACGGCTAGTAATCGTGATTTGGTAAAAGAGCTGCGCTTCTTCTTTTGTCAGTTGTGTAGCTAAGCGACGAATCTCTCCAGCTTCTGGCCAATCCTCTAATACAGACTCTGGAACGATTTGTGCAGCAGCAATCTTTTGCAGCAGGCTTGAAAGATCTTGCAATGCTAATGAGAAAGACATACTGCGCTCACCCATTTCATTCGCCACTGCCAGAAGACTTGCGCCATCCTTTGCTATTAAGCAATCGAGAATACGAATGAGGTACGCATCATCTAAAGTACCGAGCATGCCGCGTACTGACTCTTCGGTTACCTTACCTGCTGCATAAGCAATCGCTTGATCAGTGAGCGACAGTGCATCGCGCATCGAACCTTGCGCTGCTTTTGCCAAAACACGTAATGCATTGACTTCGTATGTTACTTTTTCTGCAGCGAGGACTTTCTCTAAATGCTCAACGATCAGAGCTACAGGCATTTGCTTGAGATTGAACTGTAAGCAACGAGACAGAATGGTTACTGGGATCTTTTGGGGATCCGTCGTCGCCAAAATGAACTTGATATGCTCTGGTGGTTCTTCTAGAGTTTTGAGCATGGCATTAAAGGCATGATTGGTGAGCATATGCACCTCGTCAATCATGTATACCTTGTAGCGCGCATTACTTGGTGCGTACGCTGCTTTTTCTAGAAGAGCAGCAATATCGTCAACGCCACGATTACTGGCAGCATCCATTTCTATATAGTCAACAAAGCGACCGGCATCAATTTCCATACAAGCTGGGCATTTTCCGCAAGGCTGTGAAGTCATCTTGCCTTGGCCATCAGCCCCGGTGCAATTGAGCGCTTTGGCCATAATGCGGGCAATCGTCGTCTTACCTACCCCTCGGGTGCCCGTAAACAGCCAAGCGTGATGTAAGCGACCTTGGTCCAAAGCATGGGTTAAGGCTTTGACCACATGGTCTTGTCCTACTAACTCAGAGAAGGTTTTGGGGCGCCACGAACGGGCTAAGGCCAATGCTGTCATGTTCTCCATTCTAACAAGCTAAAATGGAATTGGATGGGCCTCCCCGCATGGTGGGTTGGATAACCTGGTCAGGTCGGGAACGAAG
>Ga0194038_1001286_pt1 | contig 10875 bp, 8 predicted proteins | sample JunL226m_MetaG_FD_148630 | JGI IMG/M metagenome (GOLD analysis project Ga0194038, IMG submission 148630) | Anoxic zone freshwater microbial communities from boreal shield lake in IISD Experimental Lakes Area, Ontario, Canada - Jun2016-L227-6m | ecosystem: Environmental > Aquatic > Freshwater >...
GGCCGGGGTTTGCGGGAGCTCGGTGACCGCCTGCCGCATCCGGCCGAACAGCTCGATCCCCGCCGACACCGTCTCGTCGACGAAGGACGCCAGCGCGTCGGCATCGGCGGGCCGGTCGGCGTGCAGCAGCAGCACCCCCACCAGGGCGGGATCGCAGGAATCCCGGACCACGACCTGCGATCCGGGATGCCCGGCGTTCCAGCGGGCCGCCAGGGCGGTCAGCCGGTCCCGGGCCTGCGCCGGGTAGTAGCGGTCCGGGGTGATGCTGACCTGCACGGCATCGCGATCCGGTCCGGCTGCCTCAATGTGCACGTGCAGCCGGCCGTGATGGGCATCGGCGACGAACAGGAAATCGACGAGGAAGAAGTACTCGTCGTCGTGGTGGCCCCGGAAATACCGCAGACCCGTGGTGCGCAGGTACTCCTCGATCAGCGCGTTCATGCCCGGTCAACGGCCGGGCTCGGCGCCGCGGTTCCCGGCGCGGTTTAAGAGTTTGCTGAGGCTTGTTCTGTGGCCGGTTGGGTGGGGGGTCCGGACAGCGCTGCGACCACCTCGTCGACCACCGCGGCGATCGGCACGTCGCGCTGGGCTCCGGTGGACAGATCCTTGACGCCCACGGTGCCGGCCGCGATCTCGCTGTCGCCGGCGATCAGCGCGATCCGCGCCCCGGAGCGGTCGGCGGCGCGCATCGACGCCTTAACCCCGCGGTCGCCGTAGGCCAGATCGACCCGGATCCCGGCGCGGCGCAGGGCGGCGGCCAGCGTGGCCAGGTGCAGCTTGGCCTGCTCGCCCATCGGCACTCCGAAGACGTCGCACTGGCTGGCATCTCCCACCGTCTTGCCTTCGGCGCGCAACGCCAGCACGGTGCGGTCCACCCCGAGGCCGAAGCCGATGCCGGAGAGGTCGCGCCCGCCGAGTTCGGCCATCAGGCCGTCGTAGCGTCCGCCCCCGCCGATACCCGACTGCGCACCGAGGCCGTCGTGGACGAATTCGAATGTCGTCTTGGTGTAGTAGTCCAGTCCGCGCACCAGCCGCGGATTGATCGCGTACGGCACACCGAGTGCGTCCAGATGGGCCAGCACGGTGTCGAAGTGCGCCCTGGCGGTGTCGGAGAGGTGTTCGAGCATGACCGGCGCATCGGCGGTCAGGGCACGCACATCGGGTCGCTTGTCGTCAAGCACCCGCAGCGGGTTCAGCTCGGCCCGCTGCCGGGTGGCTTCGTCAAGATCGAGCCCGAAGAGATACTGCTGCAACACCTCCCGGTACTGCGGGCGGCAGGTCTCATCACCGAGCGAGGTGATCTCCAACCGGAAAGCCTCGAGTCCCAGCGAGCGGAAGCCGGCGTCGGCGACGGCGATCACCTCGGCATCGAGGGCCGGATCGTCGACGCCGATCGCCTCGACGCCGACCTGTTGCAACTGGCGGTAGCGGCCGGCCTGGGGACGCTCGTAGCGGAAGAACGGCCCCGCATAGCAGAGCTTCACCGGCAGCGCGCCGCGGTCGAGGCCGTGTTCGATCACCGCGCGCATCACACCGGCGGTGCCCTCCGGCCGTAGCGTCACCGACCGGTCACCCCGGTCGGTGAAGGTGTACATCTCTTTGGACACCACGTCGGTGGACTCCCCGACTCCGCGCGCGAACAGCGCGGTCTCCTCGAAGACGGGCAGTTCGACATCGCCGTATCCGGCCAGTCGTGCGGTGGCCAGCAGGCCGTCGCGCACGGCGACGAATTCGGCGGATTCCGGGGGCAGGTAGTCCGGTACGCCCTTGGGCGCCTGGAAGTCAGACATCGCAACCGATCACAGCGAGGTGATCCCTTCCAGGAACGGGTTGGTGCGCCGTTCGGCGCCGATCGTCGTCTGCTCACCGTGGCCGGGGAGGACCCGGGTGTCGTCGTCAAGGGTCAGCAATTTGGTGATGATCGAGTCCAGGAGGTCGCGGCCGCTGCCGCCGGGCAGATCGGTGCGGCCCACCGATTGCTTGAACAGGGTGTCGCCGGTGAACACGAGTTCATAGGCGGGCACCCGGAACGCCATCGAGCCCGCGGTGTGGCCCGGGGTGTGATCCGCGGTCACCTCGATGCCGCCGATCTCCACCACGGCGCCCCCGCGGTCGAGTTCGACGACCTGGCGCGGCTCACGGAACAGTGCGCTCATCGCGATCTGACCGATCCGGGGGCCGAAACCCCGGATCGGGTCGGCCAGCATGTGCCGGTCCGCTGAGTGGATGTAGACCGGGCAGCCGTAGCTGTCGGCGACTTTCTGCGCTGACCACATGTGGTCGATGTGACCGTGGGTGAGCAGCACCGCCGCCGGCGTCAACCGGTTGTCGTCGAGGATCCTTCGCAACGGCCCGAACGCGCGCTGACCGGGATCGACGACGACGGCGTCCGACCCTTGATGCGGCGCCAGCACGTAGCAGTTGCATGCCAGCAAGCCGGCGGGAAACCCGGTGAGCAACACCGCATCAGTGTCCCACCCCGGGCCGTCCGCGGCGGGTCCGCACCCCCGCCCGCATGTCGGGCTGGCACACTCGACGAAGTACAGACGCATAGGAGGACCACCGCGGTGCCCACGAACGCTGAACGACGCGAGGCGGCCAAGCGCAAGCTCGAGGTGGAACTCGAGCGGCGCGCGCACAAGGAGAAGCAGCGTCGCATTCTCACGGTGGTGGGCGCTGTCGTCGCGATCGCGCTCGCGGCGGGTCTGGTCGCGTGGTTTGTGCTGGGCAACAGGGACGCCGCGACGACCGCGTCGAGCGCCACGCCGTCCACCGGTGCGACGCCGACGGTGCTCAAGCGCGGCGGCGACGGGCAACTTCCGGCCTTCAAGGCGCCCGAAGGCCTCGGCGCCAACTGCCAGTACCCCGGGGCTGCTCCGGCGAGCAGGAAGGTCGACCCGCCGAAGTCCGGCAAGGTTCCCACCGACCCGGCGACGGTGAGTGTCAGCATGTCCACCGACCAGGGCAACCTCGGACTCATCCTCAACAACGCCGAGGCGCCGTGCACGGTGAACAATTTCGCGAGCCTCGCGCAGAAGGGATACTTCAACGACACGGTGTGCCACCGGTTGACCACCGCGCCGTCGCTCGGAGTTCTGCAGTGCGGCGATCCGACCGGCAGCGGGTCGGGGGGCCCGGGCTACCGGTTCGCCAACGAGTACCCGACCAACCAGTACCCCGCCGGCGACCCCGCCCTGAGCAAGCCGGTGCTGTATCCGCGTGGCGCACTGGCGATGGCCAACGCCGGTCCGAACACCAACGGCAGCCAGTTCTTCCTGGTGTACAAGGACTCTGAGCTGCCACCAAACTACACGATGTTCGGGACGATCGACTCGACCGGACTGGCCACCCTGGACAAAATCGCCAGCGCCGGTGTCAGCGGTGGCGGCGAAGACGGTAAGCCCGCCACCGAGGTGAAGGTGAAATCCGTCCTGCTGGACTGATGACGGCATGAACGTCCCCGCGAACGACCCGCAGCCCTACCCCGAGGACTATCCGTACCAGCCGTATCCCAACCCGTATCCGTACCCGTATCCGTACGCCCACCGCCCGCCGCCGCGCACCAACGCACTGGCGATCGCCTCGCTGGTGTGCGGGTTCCTCTTCGCTCCGCTGGCCATCGTGTTCGGCCACATCTCGCTGTCGCAGATCAAGAAATCCGGCGAGGACGGCCGCGGGCTGGCGATCGCCGGCCTGGTGATGGGCTACATCGTGACGATCGGGACCATCCTCGCGCTCGTCGCCGGGGCGGTGCTGCTGTCCTGGGCGGCAAGGGTCGTCCGCGATTCGTCGGATCCGGGCGGACTGGGCGTCCCGCGCCAGCGCACTGCGTCGCCGCCACTCAACGGCGACGACTTGCCAGTGTTCACCGCGCCGGCCGGACTCGGTGGGGCCTGCGCCTATCCCCCGACCGCGACCCCCGCGGTACGTCCGGTGCGACCGCCGCGTTCCGGTGCGGTGCCGACGGACCCGCCTGTCGTCGAGGCGACGATGCTGACCGCCGATGGGGCGATAGGGCTGCGCCTGGACAACGGCAAGGCCCCGTGCACCGTGAACAGCTTCGTCAGTCTTGCCCAGCAGGGCTTCTTCGACAACACCGACTGTCACCGGCTGACCGACTCACGCACCCTCGCGGTGCTGCAGTGCGGCGACCCGACCGGCACCGGCAGCGGCGGACCGGGCTACCGCTTCGCCAACGAGTACCCCACCAATCAGTACCGGCCGCTGGACCCCGCATTGGAGCGCCCGCTCACCTATCCCCGCGGGACGCTGGCCATGGCGGCGCCCGGGAAGGACAGCAACGGCAGCCAGTTCCTCATCGTGTATCGCGACTCGAAACTGCCGCCGACCTACACCGTGTTCGGGCAGGTCGACAACGCCGGACTCGTGACTGTGGACGCGCTGACCTCGGGCGGCATTGCCGGTGGTGCCGATGACGGAAAACCCAAGGAGCCCATCATGATTCAGTCGATCACTATCGAATGAGTCAACCCACTCCGGCCGCCGTCTCAGCCGGGATCCCCTCATGTAGCACCGCGACCGGGCAGCCCGCGTGGGCAAGCACCTTCTGACTGACCGACCCCATGATCAGTCCGGAGAATCCGCCGGAACCCCGGCTACCGACGACAAGCAATTCGGCGCCCACTGCCTCGGACAGCAGCACCTCGGCCGGACGTCCGGTGCCCGCGACGAAAGCGACCGGTACATCCGGGAACGCCGCGGCCGTCACGATCACCGGCGAGTGGAACGCACTGGTGTCCGAGCCAGGCGTCGCGTTCTCCGGGTCGATCGCCTCGGTCTCCGGTTCCCCGCGCCCAGGCTCGACGCTGACGGCTACCACGCCGCAGCCGATCGCCTCGGCGTGGCGGAACGCGAATGCCGCGGCCCGGTTCGACGCCGGCGAACCGTCATAGCCGATAACCACCTGTCCCGGGTTGCCCGGATAACCCTCGAGGTCCTCGAACGGCACGCCTTCGGTTTCCGCGCCCTCTGCGGCGTGGTGAACCACGACGACAGGGCACTGCGCGTACGGGGCGACGTGCATCGTCGTCGACCCCAGCAGAAGGCCGCGGAATCCCTCGATCCCGCGCGACCCCAGCACGAGAACGTCGGCGTTCTCACCCGCCGCGAGCAGTGACTGCACCGGCGCGTCGGGCATCTGCAGCGCGCGGATCTCCAGACCAGGTGCACGCGTGCGCGCCAGTGTCACGGCGGCGCCGAGCACCCCGGTGGGTTCGGCCACCAGCGTTGGATCGGCCATCGCGTCGGGACGCGCGTGAAGAACAGTCAGCGGCAGTCCATAGGCGACGGCGGTGTCGGCGGCCCATTGCACGGCGGCGATCCCGTGCTCGGAGCCGTCGGCTCCGACCACCACCCCGGTTTCGGCCACCTCGACAGCATCGGTCATGGCTGATGACCCTTCCCTTTGAGACGTCGAACCCTTCAGACATCGCGCACGTGTGACTTGGGTAAGCAAACACCCCAGCAACCGCTCGCGTCAGAGGTACCGTACTGCCCAAGCGACATCATTACGCGATCCCGGCGGGGGGCATGGCAGAAACACACGAGATCCACCACGCCGCCGAAGCCGATTTGCAGGAGAAGGGCCTCTCCCGCAACTCACTCGGTGTCTTAGGCAGCGTCATCCTTGGCATCTCCTGCGTGGCGCCGGCGTACACCCTGTCGGCGACAATCGGAATCCTGGTCACCCAGGCCGGCTACAAGACCGCGGTGGTGATCGTGGCCGGCTTCTTGCCGATGTTCTTCGCCGCCTATGCCTACCGCGAACTGAACAAGGTCATGCCCGACTGCGGGACGTCATTCACCTGGACGTCGAAGGCATTCGGGCCCTATGTCGGCTGGCTGGGAGGATGGGCGGCGATCCTGGCCACCGCCATCGTGTTGTCCAACCTGGCCGGGGTGGCAGTGGAGTTCTTCTACCAACTACTTGGGGACATCTTCCACAGTCCGAGCCTGGGAAGTCTGTGGGAGAACCATGCCGTCAATGTGGCGACCTGCCTCGTGTTCCTCACCGCCGCAACCTTCATCGCCTACCGCGGTATCACAACCACCGAAAAGGTGCAGTTCGCGCTGGTCGGTTTCCAGTTGGTCATGCTGCTCGTCTTCGCGGTGACCGCGGTGGTGAAGGCCAACTCCGGTGGAGGCTTCAACTGGCGCACGGCGATGGTCGAGACACCCGATCTGCCGATGCCTGTGGAACACCTTGCCGGCCTCTGGTTCAGCCCCGCCGGGCTCACACTGTCAGCCTTCATCGCCGGGTTGTCCGGGTCGATCTTCGCGTTCTGGGGCTGGGACACCTGTTTGACAGTCAATGAGGAGTCCAAGGGCTCGGAGAAGACCCCGGGGCGCGCGGCGTTACTGACCGTTCTCTCCATCTTGGCGACGTACTTGATCGTGTCGATCGCCGCGGTGATGTTCGCCGGTATCGGCACTGAGGGATATGGCCTGGGCAACGAAACCATCGCCCACAACGTCTTCGGTGCGCTGGCCGAGCCGGTCCTGGGTAATCCCTGGCACCTTCTGCTGTATCTGGCCGTGCTGGCCTCCAGCGTTGCGAGCCTGATCACCACCTTCCTACCGTCGTCCCGGACGATGCTGGGCATGGCGACCTACAAGGCTCTGCCATCCCGATTCGGCGCCATCCATCCGCGGTATCTGACCCCCTCCTACGGCACGGTGGCAATAGGCGTCTTCGCCGGCGTCTTCTACTCGGTGATGATCCTCCTCAGCGAGAACGCGCTCACTGACACCATCTACTCACTCGGCATCATGATCTGTTTCTATTACGGCCTGACCGCGTTCGGCTGCATCTGGTTCTTCCGCCGCGAGTTGTTCATCGACGCCAAGAGCATCGTCTTCAAATTACTCTTCCCGTTGCTCGGCGGACTCGGCCTGTTCGGCGTGCTGATCGTCACTCTGCACGACAGTGCCTCTCCGGAATACGGCAGCGGCGCGAGCGTCTTCGGCGTCGGCCTCGTGCTGGTGTTGGGCCTCGGACTGATCTTGCTCGGCCTGGTCTTGATGTTGGTCTGGCGGTCGGTGTCTCCCGCCTTCTTCCGAGGCGAAACCCTACGCAGAGACACGCCCGTCATAGACTAGCTTTCGGCGCACGGATTCAGTCGCTGTGGCAGGCGCCGGATCCGCCTTTGACGGTCGGCGGCGCGTCGATGGACGGATTCCGGTCGAAGAAGCCGGATGGCTTGAGCCAGAACGACACCGTGTCGACCGACATGATCGGCCACTCCTCCATCCGGGTGATGTGGTGGATGCCGAACACGTACCAGAGGACGACGTCAGTGTTCACCAGCGACGCGTCGTCTTTGATCCATTCGGTCATCCCGGTGTCGAACTCGGACTGGACCGGGTACGCGCCGGCGGGCCAGCGTTCGTCCGAACTGTTCTTGGTCACCCACAGGGTGTGGCCGATCACCGGAGCCCGCAAATACTGGGGCGCCAACTCGTCCATCATCGGCGGGAAGCACGCGCCGGGAACGAGCTTGTACGCGACGTTCGTGCGGTGCTTGTTGACCTTGTTCGGGTTGACCACCTTCCAGCTGCGCTGGGTCGACCAGTCGAAGTCCCGGGCGGACTCCGCCTCGGATGTGATCGGCGTCGCCTCGGTCACCAGTGCCAGGCCGTAGGGATTGTCCGCGTTCACCGGCGGCGCCACCGAGTCGATCTCCATGACGGTGTTGTCCTCACCGTCGACGTCCAGGTCCAGCCGGGCTACCAGGAAATGCTGATGGAACGGAGCGTAGGTGTTCTTGTCGACGACCGTCCCGTAGGGCGGCGGGGTCGAGCCCTCCGGGAAGGGCGTGGTCACCATGATGCCGGTGGCCCTGATCTCGCACTCGATGTTCCCGTCCTGATACAGCCGCCAGTAGATCAGGTACTCATAGTTGGCCACAGTCGCATGGCAGGAGATCACCATCCGGCGCTGCCGGCGCACCTCGGCTCCGTGCTTGTAGTCGACGTGCTTCCACAGAACTGCGTTGTCCTCCTCATGCAGGCAGATCGCGTTCTTGATGGTGTAGGGCTCGCCCCGGGTGTTGGCGAGATGGGCGTCGACGTAGACGATCTCGCCGAGACAGTCACACCCCAACTCAAGCGAAGTCGTCATCACCCCCAGGCCCCATTCCCCGATGTCGAAGGCGGTCCGGCGGTAGTGATCGAAGGAGGGATCACGATAGGGAACCACCATCTCGGCAAGCGACATGCGATATGCGACATCGCGTTTGGTCCCGTTGTCGTCGAAGGTCAGCTGGTAGATGACCGGGCCCTCCCGGTAGTTGAAGCCCAGCCGCATAGTCCAGTTGAGCCATTTCAGCTCCGAGCCGTCGAGAGTGAATGACGGACCTTCGGGCTGGGTGATGTGCAGCGGTTTGACGTCGGTTCGCGGCTCGATACCGCGCACCGAGGGCACGTACTCGCAGTCCACCTCGGGTTGGCCGTAGGAGTGGTCGTTGTCGATTTCGAGCAATTCGTGGGTGTTCATGTCCACTACCAGCTGCAAACCGGACACCGGGTGACCATAGGGGTTGCCCTCCGGTGTCGCCCGGGCCCACAGATCGCACCAGCCGAGCCTGCGGTTCGGGTACTTCTCTTTACGCCGGAGTACGGCGCGGGCGAGCTCCACCGAAGCCGGCATCAGAGCCTTGGCGTATGCCCAGGTGTCGATCAGGATCAGACTCATATCGGTGTAGCCCCGCTCGGCGAGTGCGGCGATCACCTCGGGATGCTTGCGCATCGCCTCGTCGATCTCGTAGAACTCGTCGACGGTGAAATTGGGCTGGACCCCGGGAACGTGCTCGAAGGAGATCAGCGAGTCGTCGACCAGATCGACCGTGGCCTCGTAGGTCTTGTTCTCGGCGCGGTCCAGCAGCACCGCGAACGACGTACGCGGCACCGGATCCCCCGGACGCCAGGCCTTGACGAAGCTCTTCTCGGGCTCCTTGAGTTCAATGGAGGTGAAGCGCCAGCCGTCGGTGACCGGTCCCTCGCGGCGGACGATCTCAGCGGTCCGCCTGAACTCCTCCGCCGACAACGAATCCAGTGGATGCTCGGCCATCGAGGCCCCCTTCTTCTAAATCGACATCCCTGTTTCCCGGCCGCCCGCACCCGCGGCATGACACAATGCGACTCCGGCAAGATAGCGGATCGACCGGGAGGACCGCGGAATTCAGATGATATCCAACGTATTCCGCTCCCGCGGACTTAACGGGATCCCGGAGATCCGCACTTTCTTCCGAACCAACGAGCAACCGATCTTCTTCGTCGGGCCGACAGCCTTCAACCTGCTCGGGATCGACCGCTGGGTGCGGGGCTTCGAGTACATCGTCTACCACGACTCCTGGGACTCCTCGCACCCCAGGGTGTTCACCCCGGGCAGCAAGCCCTATGTCGAGTTCACCAGTTCCGAGGAGATCAACAATTACCTCCTCCGTGATCCGGAGGTGCAGCGCCATATCGAATCACGCTGCGCAGCAACAGGTTTACGTCCAATGATAGCAATGGTGTTCTTCGACGAGGAGACCGAGGAAATCTGCCGAGGGCTCGACTACAACCTGATCCTGCCGCCGGACTCGCTCCGCCGCCATCTGGACTCCAAAATCGTCACCACGCAGCTCGGCGAGGAGGCCGGCGCGCCCTCGGTGCCCAATATCCTGGCGCGCGCCGACAGCTACCAGCAACTGAGCGAGCTCGCGACCGAGGCGGGTCTGGGCTCCGACCTGGTGGTTCAAACTCCCTACGGCGATTCCGGCAAGACGACTTTCTTCATCACGAGCGAGGCCGAATGGGACCGCGACAGCGAGAACATGATCGGCCAGGACCTGAAGATCATGAAGCGGATCAACAACCGGGCCGTTGCGGTGGAGGCGGTCAACACCGAACACGGCACCCTCGTCGGCCCCTTCATGACCGACCTGACCGGATACCCGGAACTGACTCCCTATCGCGGCGGTTGGTGCGGCAACGATCTATATCCCGAGGCGCTTTCCGAGACCCATCGCAACACCGCAATCCAGCATGTACGACGGCTCGGCGATAGGCTCCGCCAAGAGGGCTACCGGGGATTCTTCGAGGTCGACGTTCTCGTCGACCTCGACTCCGATGAGGTTTACCTCGGCGAACTCAACCCGAGGATCTCAGGGACATCCTCGATGACCAACGTCACCGCGGGCGCGTACGCCGACATCCCGCTGTTCCTGTTCCACCTGCTGGAGTTCATGGACATCGACTACCAGTTCGACGTCGACGAGATCAACGAGCGTTGGCGGGAACTGGCCGCCGTCGACGTATGGGCTCAGTTGATCATGAAGGAACCGAACGATGCGGTGGAGCGGATACTGGCCGCACCCACGACCGGGAGGTACCGGCTGACCGAGGATGGCGCACTCCGCTTTATCGGCGTCACCAACGACTGGCACGACGTGACCCATGAGGATGAGTGCTTCTTCCTCCGTGTCTACGGGCCCGGGGACTACCGGTTCAAGGGCGCCGATCTGGGCATTCTGGTCACCAAAGGCCGGATGCAGACCGAGGACGGGCTCACCAGACGTTGCCGCAGCTACATCGACGGTATCCGCGCGATGTACGTCAGCGAGCCACTTCCCAGCCCTCCTGCGGTGTACCCGATCGGCTTCGTCAAATAGCGCCGGGTTCAGACAACGCCGGATCAGACAACGCCGGATCAGAGAACGCCGGATCAGAGAACGCCAGATCAGCCGTGGCCGCGCTCGCGGCCCTCGGCGATCCCGATCGGCCCGGTGAGCGCTGCTGTCGCCGTGCCGATGTAGGACAACCCAGCAAGGTGTCCGCCAGTCGCGGCGAACGCCCGGATAGTGTCGACCAGGT
>Ga0194038_1001287_pt1 | contig 10855 bp, 12 predicted proteins | sample JunL226m_MetaG_FD_148630 | JGI IMG/M metagenome (GOLD analysis project Ga0194038, IMG submission 148630) | Anoxic zone freshwater microbial communities from boreal shield lake in IISD Experimental Lakes Area, Ontario, Canada - Jun2016-L227-6m | ecosystem: Environmental > Aquatic > Freshwater >...
CTTGCAGGACTTGGGCGCGGGCCTGGCCTTGTCGGTGCTGAGTTCGGCGCTGAATGGTCTGCTGGCCTGGGTGATGTTCAGTTCTGCCAAAGTGCATCGTTCCATTGCGCTGGAGGCCGATGCCAAACACCTGGTGACCGACGTCTGGACTTCGGTTGGCGTCGTGCTGGGTCTGGCCGGTGTGGCCCTGACGGGCTGGGTCTGGCTCGATGCGCTGGCCGCCATCGGCGTTGCTTTGAATATTCTGTGGGAGGGGGGGCACCTGATGTGGCGTTCCTCTCAAGGCTTGATGGATGAGGCCGTGGAGCCCGACGTGATGCAAGAGATCCGGAATACGCTGGCAGATTTCGATCACAACACCATCCGCTTTGACCATGTGACTACCCGCCGCTCGGGCCAGCGCCGTTTTGTCGACATGCATATGCACATGCCGGCCAGCTGGTCGCTAGGGCGGGCCGCAGCGGTGCGCACCAGCGTCGAGCAGGCGCTAATGAGCGCGGTGCCGGGATTGCGGGCCACGATTCAACTTCTACCCAGCGATGTGGAGGCGCATTTTGACGATGCCCGCGATTTGAAATGAAATCCGCTGGCAGGGCGGCATGATTGCCTTGTTGCAGCGCGTCAGTCAAGCACGGGTCGTGATCGATGGCCAGGTGGCAGGCGCGATTGGTGCTGGTTTGCTGGTCCTGCTGTGCGCGGAGAACGGTGACAGCGAGCTTGAGAGCGACAAGATGCTGGCCAAGATAGGCAAGTTGCGCATCTTCAGTGACGACGCCGGCAAGATGAACCGCAGTGTGCAAGATCTCGATGGCGCTGGTCAGACCGGTGCTCTGCTCGTCGTGAGTCAGTTCACCCTGGCCGCCGATGCCTCGCGTGGTAACCGGCCAAGCTTCACGGCGGCGGCCAGTCCCGAGCAGGGACGAAGACTGTACGACTATTTTGTGACACAAGCCAGGCGCGTCCATGCCAATGTGCAAACCGGCCAGTTTGGTGCTGACATGAAGGTGCATCTGGTGAACGACGGGCCGGTGACGATTCCCTTGCGCATAGCGCCTGAGCCACATCAAATGCGGGCTGATTAGCACGGCTGTTTCAGTGAGGCGATGTCATAATCGCCGGGCGCTTCGGGGTCAACCTGCCAAATGCAAAAAAACAGTCTCAAGCTCAAGATCGGCTTTTATCTGATCATCGTCCTGTCAACGGCGATGTTGGCGTTTACGTGGCTGATTCTCAAGCACCGTCAGGAAGACATGCAAGGTGTGGTTGCGCGGCACGTGACCCAACTCTCCGAGATGGTGGTGGCCAGCACCCGCTACACGATGCTCGTCAACAAACGCGATATTGTCGAGAAGATCATCGAAGACCTGGGCAAGCAGAAGGGCATTGAGCGGATTCGTGTCATCAGCAAGGACGGCACCATCATTCACTCCAACCGGAAATCCGAGGTAGGGTATTCGGTTGAGCAAAAGGACGAACCCTGCATCAACTGCCATCTGTCGAGTCAGCCATTGAAGAATATTCCAGACGAAAAGCGCTGGAAGATCATCGAGACCGCTGGCGGGCACCGGGTTCTTGGCACCATGCATGCGATCCGCAATGAACCATCGTGCTCATCTGCTTCCTGCCACGAGCATCCAGCCAATCAGTCGGTGCTGGGGGTGGTGGACGTCGCCTATTCGCTTGACGAGTTGGATCAGTCAATGAAGTCGCAGGCCATCCAGGTCGTCAGCATTTCGATTGCCTTCATCCTTCTTTTTGCTCTGACCATTGGCCTGCTGCTGCAACGACTGATTTACCTGCCACTGAAGGATCTCGAAGCAGGTGCCAAAGATGTCGCAGGCGGCAAGCTGGACCAGGCCATACCGGTGCGCAGCGGCGATGAATTCGGCCTGGTTGCGGGATCCTTTAACCAGATGACAGCCGCACTCGATCAGTCCCGACAGGAGATGCGGGATTTGGTGCAAACGCTGGAGCACAAAGTGTCTGAGAGAACCCAGGAGCTTCTTGCTGCCAAGGCTGAGGTGGCTCAAGGCGAAAAGCTGGCCTCGATCGGTGTGCTCGCGTCTGGCATTGCGCATGAACTGAACAATCCGCTGACCGGCGTGCTGACCTTTACCTCCCTGATGCGCAAGAAGGCGCCGGAGGGCAGCGAAGATGCAGAAGACCTGGATCTGGTGATTCGCGAGACCAAGCGCTGTGCCAGCATCATCAAACGCCTGCTTGACTTTGCACGCGAAAAAGTCCCGGTCAAGGGCTTCTTCAGCCTGGACCGGGTGATTGAAGACACGGTGCGTTTCGTCGAGCGGCCGGCCTCCTTGCAGCAGATTGAAATCAGCACCGATCTTGATCCGGGACTGCCCCAGATCTGGGGTGATGCCGACCTGATCAAACAGGTCATACTGAACCTGATGGTCAACGCCCAGCAGGCCATCGAGGGCAAGGGAACGGTCACGGTGCGCAGTCGCCCCTACGCCGCGTCAGTCAATGCCAAGACGGGTGTCGATGCCATGCCCATGGTTGAAATTGCAGTGATCGACACCGGATGCGGGATTCCCCAGGCTAATTTGCAGCGGATTTTCGATCCATTTTTTACTTCCAAGGAGGTCGGTAAAGGAACCGGCCTGGGCTTGTCGGTAAGCTATGGAATTGTCAAGGCACACGGTGGCAGGATCACTGTCGAAAGCGTTGTCGGGACCGGAACCACCTTCCGCATCTATCTACCGATCATGCCGCCATCCGATGAAACCGAACGCCACGCAGATGAGAGTAACCCATGAGTGCAAGAATCCTGATCGTTGATGACGAGGAGATTGTGATTCGGAGCTGCCGCCGCATCCTGAGCGACGGCGAACTGTACAGCGTTGATTCGACGCAGGACGGCACATCTGCCTTGCGCAAGGTTGAAGAGAGTGAATACGACCTGATGGTGCTCGACATCATGATGCCGGGCATCGACGGTCTGGAGGTTCTGCAGCAGGTCAAGGAGCGACACCCGGACGTGGATGTGATCATGGTGACCGGGCTGTCCCAGATCCAGACGGCGGTCAAGGCCATGAAACTCGGCGCCTTTGACTATTTGTCCAAACCCTTTGATCCGGATGAGCTCAAGCACGTGGTTGATCGGGCCCTGGAGCGTCGGCGTCTGCTGCAGGAAAATCGCCACCTCAAGAACGAGGTGGGCTCCAAGTACCGGTTTGAGAATATCGTTGGCGCGAGCGCGCCGATGCAGGCCGTCTACGCACTGATTGCCAAGTGCGCGCCGACCAACACCACGGTGCTGATCACCGGGGAGAGCGGTACTGGCAAGGAAATGATCGCCCGTGCCATTCACTACAACAGCTTGCGCAAGGATCAGCCCTTTGTCACGGTGGATTGCAATACCCTGAGCGAAAACTTGCTGGAGAGCGAGTTGTTCGGCCACACCAAGGGCTCATTTACCGGAGCCGTGGCAAACAAGAGGGGCATGTTCGAGGTTGCCAACAATGGAACGTTGTTTCTCGATGAGTTCGGCAACATTCCACTTTCAACGCAAGCCAAACTGCTGCGTGTGATTCAGGAGCGCGAATTCAGGGCGGTGGGCAGCACCGTCGTCCAGAAGACCAACGTCCGATTGGTCACTGCGACCAACAAGGACCTCAAGGCGATGGTTGCGGATGGCTCGTTCCGTGAGGATCTCTACTATCGTGTCAACGTTTTCCCGGTTCACGCCCCTGCGTTGAGAGAGCGCCGCGACGATATCCCGGCGCTGGCTTTCCATTTCCTGAAAGTCTTTTGCAACGAACTCGAAAAGCCGGTGTCCGAGATCTCGGAGGCGGCCATGAGCACACTGGTTAACTATGACTGGCCGGGTAACGTGCGGGAACTTGAAAACACCATGCACCGGGCCGTCATCCTGGCTTCAGACAAATCGATTCACCGGGCTCACCTCGTCAACATCATCGATAACGAGCCGCGCTTTGACCTTGAGGTGCCGAGAACCGGCGAGGATCTCAAGCGACTAAAGAAGATCGCCAGGGAGAAATCAGTCGAGGATGTAGAAAAGCTGTTTATTCAAGAGACGCTCAAGAGAAACGGATCCAACGTTACCAAGAGTGCCGAAGAAACCGGTATGCAGCGGTCCAATTTCCAGGCGCTGATGAAGAAGTACAACATCCGCGTCCGCGATACCGAATACGACCCGGACGAGCCGGAAGCGAGCTGAGACGTTAAACCCCTGGTGCCTGGCACCAGGGTATGGCCTGTCGTCAGTGAGTAGCGTCGTGCTTGGGCTCGTCCTCGACTTCTTCGTAGCCGGTGATCATGGCCTTGAAGTGGGCGGACGCTGTGTGGCCCAGACTGGCCAGATACACATGCACGATCATGAAGCCGCAGAACACGATGAACAGCAGGACATGCACGGTATCGACGACGCGCACGCCGCCCAGTGCTTCAACGATTGATGAGAAACGTCCCACGTCCCACATCAACAGCCCGGTGAAGAACATGATGGGCACCAGCAGCATCATGATGATCTGGTACAGCATGCTTTGCAGGGCATTGAACTTCTTGTAGGCGTTCGGATGGTGCGGATTCGGCTCGCCCCGGAAAATGCCGTAGCCATAGAACTGCATCTGGCGAAAGCTGGCCTGGAAGTATTTCTTCGGACTTAACTCAGGGTGATAGACCTTGATCTTGTCGCTGGACAGGTAATAGCCCAACCAGACAAAGAAGTTGGCAATCAGAATGAACCCAATCCAGTTGTGCACGACGACCGCTGTCCTGAAAGGGATCAGTTGAAAGAGATCGAGATACCTGATCTGCAAGCCGGTGGCGATAAGGAGTAGGAAACCGAAGGCGTTGGTCCAGTGCCAGAGTCTGACGGGCAAGGGATGGATATACAGCTTTTCCATGGCGTTTTCCTGCTATTTGGAGGCGTTGTCAGTACCCTGACGACGACCGGTTGAAGCCTGCTTGCCAGGATCCTGAGCGGCGGCGAGTCGCTCCGCTTCCAGTTTCTGGCGTACCCCTTTGAACAAGCGCTTGACCGTCATGTGCGCCAGCGGCACGCTGGCCGCGCCGAACACGACCAGCAACAGCAGGTAGTCGAGCAACTTGATGCGGGTACTGCCGATGGCATAGAAGCCGCGCACCGAGTCCATCGAGGTCAGGGAATTGAGCACGTCATTCTGGACGCCGTGGCGCAGGGGTCTGCCGTCCGGCCCGGCGATCGTCAGTGAAACGCTCTGGAAGGCTGCCGCACCCTGCTTGTGGCAGGTATCACAGTCCTTGATGGCTTTGGACTTTTCACTCAACTGATGCGCCTCGACGCCCGAGCGAACTTCCAGACGACCGCGCAACAGCATCTTGCCATCGCCGCCATCCTGGTTGAATTCCTTTAGCAGGCTCCACAGTGCGCGCTCATCGAGACCCATGTCCTTGGCGTCCGCAGTGTCGGTGCGCTTCTCAAACTTTGGCACGCCGGTTTTTTCTGCTACCTGCCGTTTTGCCGTGCTGTCATAAAGTCTCAGGTTGACGCGGCGCTGCGCGTCGGGTGCATGGCAGACCGGACACGAAATGGCTTCAAAGTGCAATGCCGTGTTGGGCAGCCAATCCTTGTGTTGGTTCAAGGCTTCCTTATGGCATGCCAAGCAGGCGTCTTTGACACCCTCACCCATGGAAGCAGCCTTGACTGCGTGCGCCTGGTGGCAGCCCGCGCATAACGGGGCGCTGATGCCCTTGGCAACGCGCTCAAGGCCGTGTACATCCTTGGAGTAGGCCTTGAAGATCGCCTCATGGCACTTGGCACAGGGGGTATCGGCGATCGGGCCGACGATCTTGGCAGAGCGAACGGTGTGTGGATTGTGGCAGTCCGTGCAAAGCGGCGCCTTTTTGCTGCCAGCCTTGATCAGTGCTGCGTGAACGCTGTCATCGTACTCGACAGCCTTCTTCTTGTGACAGTCGCGGCACGATTCGCGCATGCCCAGGGCAAACTCCCGCTTGCTCTTGATGGCTGTCTTGACCTTGCCGTGTGTTTTCGAGTCCAGGTTCGAATGGCAGTCCTCGCAGTCGGTTTTCTTGTGCATCGACTCGGTATACGCCTTGGTCGAGATGGCCAACGACAAAGCCTCCCCGCTTTCCAGCGTCTTGGTGATGCCGTCTTTGTCGTGACAGGACAGACAGGCCTTGCTCTCTTTGGACATTTCGCCTTCTGCGGCGTGGGCAGACAGGCCGGCAAGAGACAGGACAAATGCAAGCAGGCCTGCCAGGATCAAGCTAGTCGGTGCGCGGGAGCGTTTCATTCGGGTTCCCCAGGGTTTGGTCTTCTCACGGCGAAAACCATCAGGTGACGATTGTCATACCTGATGGGTGTGGCTTCTCACCGCTTGGAGGATTGATTGCCAGATTCGTGATGTAGCTCAATGCTTTGGATCACACTTACTGGTTTTTCGCTTTGCGGGCTTGCATGGCAACTTTGGCCAACATGACCATGCCAACCATGGGGAGCATCACGGCATAGGCCAAACCGATGAAGGGAGCGGCCAGGAACAGCGCAATGTTCTTGATCCGGCTTTCCTTTTCTATCACTTCAACATTCGCCTGCTCGATCGGCGCTACAACTGCCTCAGGAGCGATTTCCGGGGCTGCATCTCGCAGCGCGTGGGCGGCACTTTCTTCAATCATCTCGGGCGAGAGTGGCTTGCGGACAAAGTCTGTAACACCAGCGGCCTTGGCCCGGCTCTCGTTTTCTGCTGTTCCATAACCGGTAATGATGACCACCGGTGTCCAGGGTTGGCTGGCTTTGACACGCTCTGCCAATTCAACTCCGTCCATGCCAGGCATCTTGATGTCGGTAAAGACCACATCAAACGACTGCTCGCGCATTTGCTTGAGCGCCTCATGGGCGTTTTCTACAGTCGTTACCACGTAGCCCTTGTTTTCGGACAGGACACGGTTGAAACTCTTGCCGACAACAGCATCGTCATCAACAACCAGAACTTTACGCAGTGCACTCATGACTCTTTCTCCTTCAATAAATCAGATTAATCAGCAAAATTGCTGCAAATTCACGCTACCGTTTACAAAAGACTTGCCCATTACTGAAGCGTTGCGCATTGAGCCTGCTGGTCGCGCCGCAGGGCCCAGCGCTTGTGCATCATGGCGCCATTGGCGGCGTTGATGACATCGTCCGGACCTATGGGTTTGGCCAGATAGTCGTAGGCCCCCAGGGTCACCGCTTCCTTGGCAGATTCGACTGCCGGGTAGCCCGTGATCATGATCACTTCACTTTCGGGCCATTTTTCCTTGATCATTTTCAGTACCGACATGCCATCAAGCCCGGGCATGCGCTGATCGAGCAATACCACGTCAAATGAGCGCGTTCCCATCATCTGCAGGGCGTCACGGCCGTTTTTGACCAGTTCTACTTTGCAACTGTCGCCAGAGAGGGCTCTGAGATAGCTGAGCCGGACGACTTCTTCGTCGTCTACCACCAGGATTTTGGTTGTTTGGTTCATTTGTGTTACCTCTATTTCGGTGTGTTTGCTGCTTGTCTCTACGCAACCCCTGTGCCAGCCAGGCTGCTCGATGAATTAGCTATTTCATATCAACAAGTTACGAATGAATGACCAGCCTGAGACGGTTCCAGATTGATTGTTTTTCACGGATCCAAGTACAAATTGTTTGTACATTTTTCTTGTGAAAACGGGACCGTGATGGCGCGGTCAGAGGGAGTGCACTCGGCCGGCGAGAATATTTTTTATATGCGGTTGGGTCGGAGCATGACTTGACGCCCGGCCGCTTGGGTGATCGCTTGCGAGGTGTTTCGAATTCTGCTCCTGCGCCAGTGCTTTGACACAGATCAGAGACCGTGCATATGCCGCCATTGAAGGTCCCGAATCCGAGCAAAATGGCGCTGAGTTTGTAGGGGTTATCCCTAGGACAGACTCCTTTCGGTGTCCTATCCGATCGATGAAAACGGTTGAAACCAAGAAGGGAACCCTCGCGATGAAACTTTCGATTCCTCAAAAACTGATCACTTTGTCAGTTCTGGGCTTTGCTGCTGCCGCTTTTACTGGTACGTCTTGCGCTGCGGTTAACGCGGATGCCGCCGCTGCCCTGGCAAAAAAGAGTGACTGCCTGAAGTGCCATGCCATAGACAAGGACAAGAAGGCAGCTTCCTACAAGAAGATTGCTGAAAAATACAAAGGCAAGGCCGATGCTGAAGCCAAGTTGATGGACGTTCTGACCAAGGCACCCAAAGTCAAACAGCAGGACGGTACGGAAGAAGAACATAAGGTTGTTGGCACCAAGGACGCAGCCGAGATCAAGAATCTGATCGGCTGGATTCTGGCCCAGTAAACCTCAGCGGTCGGACAGCCGCTTCATTCCTGATAGGGGCTGTCAAACCCGAGTCTGGTGAGAACCAGGGTTTCGCGCTGTTCCATGGCCAGCGCGTCCTGCTCGTTGGTCTCGTGTTCCCAACCCTGGGCGTGCAGAACCCCGTGCACCAACAGGTGCGCATAGTGCGCCCGCAGGTCCTTGCCAAGGGCTAGCGCCTCCTGCACTATGACCGGCGCACACAACACCAGATCGGCATGGACGACGGGTTTGTGTGCGTAGTCGAATGTCAGCACATTGGTGGCGTAGTCTTTCTTCCGGTAGTCGCGGTTCAGACGGCGGGCTTCCTCGGCGTCAACGATGCGTACAGTGATTTCTGCATCACTGTCGAGCGCATGGCGAATCCATCTCCTGACCTTGTGGCGTGCCAATGCGGTGCGGTGCAGCGTCGCGTCCTGGAAATTGCCGAATTGCATTGACAGTGTCAGTTGTTGCAGCATGATTCAGGCGTCCAACCCGGAGCGCTTGCGTGGTGCATCGTAGGCGTCAACAATGCGTGCCACCAGCGGATGCCTCACCACATCGGCGCTGGTGAGGCGGCAAATGGCAATGCCATCGACACGCTTGAGCACGCGCTCGGCGTCTATCAGTCCGCTGAGTTGGGTCTTGGGCAGGTCGATCTGGCTGACGTCGCCTGTCACCACCGCCTTCGAACCAAAGCCAATCCGGGTCAGGAACATTTTCATCTGCTCGGGCGTCGTGTTTTGCGCTTCGTCCAGTATCACGAAAGCGGTGTTGAGTGTGCGTCCGCGCATGAAGGCCAGCGGCGCGATCTCAATGGTCTGGCGCTCCAGTGCTTTTTGGACCTGCTCGAATCCCATCAGGTCATAGAGCGCGTCGTACAGGGGGCGCAGGTAAGGGTCGATCTTCTGCGCCAGATCGCCCGGCAAGTAGCCCAGTCGCTCGCCCGCTTCCACCGCCGGGCGTGTCAGCACAATGCGTTGGACCGCGTTGCGCTGCAAGGCGTCTACCGCCATGGCCACCGCGAGATAGGTTTTGCCGGTGCCTGCGGGGCCGATGCCAAAGGTGATGTCGTTGGCCGCAATATTGTCCAGGTAGGTAGCCTGGTTGATGGTGCGGGGTTTGAGGTCACTGCGCTTGGTCTTGAGCGCCGGACCATCGGCCTCATCCATACTGCCATCACCAGCCAGCATCAGCTGTACGGTGGCTGTCTCGATCGGGCGCGCCGCCATCTCGTAGAGCGCCTGCAGCAGCTCCATACCGCGTTTGGCATTGGCCTTGGTGCCATCCACCTTGAACTGTTCGTGCCGGTGCGCAATCTTGATCTGCAGGGCCAGTTCAATGGTGCGCAAATGCTCGTCCATGGGGCCGCACAAATGCGACAGGCGGGTGTTGTTGGGAGGGGAAAACAGGTGTCTGAGAATCAAGTTGATAATTCCTCAATAGGTTCGCAATGATAGGCATGAAATGATCGGCAAACTGACAGGCACCTTGAGTGACAAAAATCCGCCCCAGGTGCTGGTGGACTGCAACGGTGTGGGTTACGAAGTGCATGTGCCCATGAGTACCTTCTACAACCTGCCGGAACTGGGCGCCCGGATCAGTTTGCTGACCCACTTTGTGGTCCGTGAAGATGCGCAGATCCTGTACGGCTTTGCCAGTGCCCAGGAACGCGAAGCCTTTCGCCAATTGATCAAAATTTCAGGTGTCGGTCCACGCACTGCTTTGTCGGTTTTATCCGGCATGAGTGTGGCGGAGTTGGCGCAGGCGGTGACGTTGCAGGAGTCCGGCAGACTGGTCAAGGTGCCGGGTATCGGCAAAAAGACGGCGGAGCGTTTGCTGCTGGAACTCAAGGGGAAACTTGGGCCCGACATCGGACTGTCCGCAAGCCTGGCCAGTGCCGCACAGGCCGACATCTTGCAGGCTTTGCTGGCGCTGGGCTACAGCGACAAGGAAGCCGCGCTCGCGCTCAAGGCGCTGCCCGGCGAGGTTGGCGTCAGCGAAGGCATCAAGCTGGCGCTCAAGGCCTTGGCGAAGTAGACTGTGACATCGAGGCACTCTGGTAAAAATGTACTTGTTGTAGGGCTGAACCATGAACGTTGACACACTGAACTTCAAATCCCTGCCCTTGTCGGAGCGCATTCAGTTGGTTGCCGACATTTGGGACAGTATCGCTGCCGATACTTCAGGTAAGCCACTGTTTGTTGCCGAAGATGTCGCTGATTTCAACCATCGTCTGGCTGCCCACCAGGCAGATCCGGCCAGCAGCGTTCCTTGGGACCAAGTGCGGACTCAACTCTTTAGAAAGCAAAGTTGATGCTTTTGGTCTTCAGGCCGGAAGCTCAAGAGGAGATTCTTGCTGCGCAAGCCTGGTACGAGGAACGCTCATCCGGCTTGGGACTTGAATTTGCCCGGGCGCTTGATGTGGCGGTGGAAAGAATTCGTCGAACACCCACCGCGTTTGCCAGCCTGGAAGCCCAATATCGCCATCTGATGCTTCGCAGATTTCCGTATTCCC
>Ga0194038_1001291_pt1 | contig 10825 bp, 13 predicted proteins | sample JunL226m_MetaG_FD_148630 | JGI IMG/M metagenome (GOLD analysis project Ga0194038, IMG submission 148630) | Anoxic zone freshwater microbial communities from boreal shield lake in IISD Experimental Lakes Area, Ontario, Canada - Jun2016-L227-6m | ecosystem: Environmental > Aquatic > Freshwater >...
TCAGTAGTCCCAGCACGAATGAAAGGGCTGCAGCCATTGCGATGTTGGCCTGCAATGTGAATTCCGTGTAAATAATCATCGGCAAGACATCAATCTTGGTTGCCAGCGTGAAGGCCGTGCCAAAGGCTCCCATGGAGGTTGCGAAGCAAATGGCGCCTGCGGCAAGAAGAGCAGGTTTGAGTCCTGGTATCAGCACATCCATCAGCACGCGCCAATTTGAAGCACCCAGTGAGCGGGCAGCCTCTATAAGCTGCGGGTCAAGCTTCTCGGCTGCTGCAATGACAGTCAATATCGTGCGCGGGATGGAGAAGTAGATGTAGCCAATGAAGAGTCCGACCATGGAGTACGCAAATACCAGTCGCTCTCCAAAGAGTGCGTTCGTGATATTGGGGACCAGTCCTTGTCGTCCCCCCAGCATGATGACCATGAAGCCGATGACAACACCGGGAAAAGCCAAAGGAAGTGTCAAAAGGGCGGTCAAGACCTTGCGCCCTGCAAATTCGTGGCGTGCCAGAAAGACTCCGGCAATGCCAGAAATAATGAGGGTCGTTATGGTCACGACGACTGAGAGTGTGACCGTAGAGACCATGCTGCGCCAGTAACGCGGTTCAACGAATGCGGCGCCATAGGCTGACCATCCCAATTCACCACTGCCGCCAATGATGAAGAGTTTGGCCAGAGGGATTGCAAAAAAAGTCAAAAACATGACCGCGACTGGCAGCGTCAACCCAATGAGCCAGGCGCGGTCGGTCTTCATTAGCTGACTTCCTTTTGGTAGCGCGTACCAATGGCCTTGGATGCGTCGGCGAGTTTTTGAACGTCAATTGCCTTAGCCCGCTGGTAGTCGGCGTCTGGAAGAAATCGCTTCTTCATGTCGTCTGACATTGCTTTGGCAAAGACAGGGCGCAAATAGGCGTTGGCCCAGTGCCGTTGCCCTTCGTCTGAGAGCACAAAGTCTAGGATGTGCTTGCCCTGCTCGGGGTTAGGACCGTTCTTGACCAATCCCATGACATAGGGAAGCTGCTGCGTGCCTTCTTGCGGGATAACGAACACCGTAGGTGCCTGGTCGCTGTACTGGGCGCGATAAGCATTGAAGTCATAATCCAGTAGGATGGGGATTTCGCCCGATAGAACCCGTGCATAAGCGGTCTGTGTAGGAACGATGGGGTTGTTGGCCTGGAGTTGCTTGAAGTACTTGATGCCTGCATCCAAGTTGTCGTAACTGCCGCCGAGCGCAAGGTTGGCCGCAATCACACCTACCTGACCCACTGCAGCGCTTCCGGGGTTAAGGTAGCCCACCAGTCCCTTGTATTCTGGCTTGAGCAGGTCGGCCCAACTCTTTGGCACAGGCTTGCCGCCAAGCGCCTGCGTATTGACAAAAAATCCCAGTGTGCCTGAGTGAATGCTGAACCAATAGCCCTCCGCATCCTTGAGGTTTGCTGGAATTTCGGCAAAGCGCTTGGGCATGTAGGCATCAAGGACGTTGGCGGCCTTGGCTTGCGGCCCGACTTGGCCGCCAAGGTACACCACGTCTGCGACGGGCTTTGCCTTCTCTGCAATGAGAGCCGCCAAGGATTGGCCTGAGTTCTTATTGTCTGGGGGAACCTGAATGCTCAGGCGCTGCCCAACCAGGCGCAGCATGCCGCCCCAGTCGGCCCATTCAGGTGGGCAGTTGTAGCAAATCGCTCTAGAGGTCTGAGCAATTGCAGGAAAGGCTGTTGCCGCACCTGCCGCGAGTGCAGTCGACAATAGGTCGCGTCGGTTCATCATTGAAGTTTCCTTTTTGGGTTGGAGTTGGAGACCTGAGACACATAGCGCTGGGCCGTACCGCCTATGCGCAAGGTGTGTGGGAGCAAGGCGGGGATGCTGCTTGTCTCGCCTGCGATAAGTTCTAGCAAATATTCAACTGCAAGCCGCCCGATATCAACGGTTGGTTGCACCATCGTGGTTAGCGATGGGGAAATCAAATTCCCCATTTCGACTCCGTCAAATCCTACGACGGAGATGTCCTGTGGCACTTGAAATCCAAGAAGATGCAAGTCACGCAGTACCGTCAGTGCCAATTGGTCGTTGGAGCAAAAGAGGGCGGTCGGTCGTTGCCGCCCTTGCAACAATGCCAGCAACCCTTGGCTCAGGTCTATCTAGTGAACGGCGCATAACATCGCGGAATAACAACCTTGTAAACGTTTACATTGTTCTGTTTTTTTGTTACCGTTTCATGACGCTGTTTGCCTTTGAAATTCAAGCCAACACGCCCTGACGGCTGTGCCTTAGGTCAGCTGGATAGCTGACTTTGCTGCGTCCAGTTTCGACACTTGCGTTTGTTCGCTGACGCGGAATTCTTCATGGCGATTTCATAGCGGCGTGTTAAAACAGGTTCGGCATCAAATGCCACTTGCAACAGCCCATGATTTCACTCCTTCCAACGCGTTACCTGACGCCAAAACACCTGCTTCGTGCCTCGATAGTCGTGGCCATCACGACCATTGTTCTGAAGACGCTTGCCTGGTATGTGACCGATTCAGTTGGCTTGCTGTCCGACGCCATGGAGTCATTTGTGAATTTGGCAAGCGCCATCTTTGCCCTGATGATGGTCACCATTGCCCAGCGACCCGCAGATGAAGAGCATCCGTACGGCCACCACAAGGCAGAGTATTTTTCTTCGGGATTTGAAGGCGTATTGATTGTTGGCGTTGCCATTGGCATCGTTTGGGCAGCGGTGACACGACTGATTGAGCCGCAGCCGCTACAAGAGTTGGGATGGGGATTGGCGCTTTCAATCTTGAGTTCAGCGCTGAATGGATTGCTTGCCTGGGTCATGTTCAGCGCCTCCAAGGTACACCGTTCCATTGCGTTGGAAGCGGACGCAAAACACCTGGTTACCGACGTGTGGACCTCCGCCGGCGTTGTGGTGGGTTTGACGGGCGTTGCATTAACGGGGTGGCTCTGGCTGGACTCTGTGGCTGCTATTGGAGTCGCACTCAATATTTTGTGGGAAGGCGCCCATCTGATGTGGCGTTCGTCCCAGGGACTCATGGACGAAGCTGTGGAGCCTGACGTCCTTCGGCAAATTCAGAAGGCACTCGAGGTATTCGACCAGCAGGCCATACGATTTGACCACGTGATAACACGAAGGTCGGGGCAGCGCCGCTTTGTTGACTTGCACATGCACATGCCAACCAACTGGACGCTCGGGCGCGCAGCCGCTGTGAGAACGGATGTTGAGCAGTCGCTGATGAAAGCGGTACCTGGACTTCGGGCTACCATCCAAATGCTGCCCAGTGATGTGGAAGCCCACTTGGACGACCCCAAAGATACATATTGAGGGAAGGTGCCCTCGGACCAATATGCTTTTGGCCTGGCGGCCCATCAAACCGGGCTTACGGGATTTTAGAATCTCAGACGCTGCGTGCCCAAGGCCCAAGCGTCGCGCGTTCAATCGCGCTAACGGTTCGGCCGAATTTGGCTGATGCCAACATCGAGCGCTCAAATAGGCCCAGCTGAACCGCCAGCGCGTACTGTTCGCGTGCAATGTCAAAGGGTAAGGCCATGAAGGTCTTTGCCGTCTTTGCAGCCACATTGACAACGGGCGTAATGCAGTCCCTGGAGTAGGTAGCGCTTCCCATCACAGCCCTCTCAATTGAACAATCGGATACGTGGTTGGGTCGCAATTTTTGCGACCTTGAATTTCGTACGTGCGCCGCTCCAAGTCGTAGATGTCGACAGAGTGGCTTAAATAGTCTTCGTTAATCTCTTTTTGGGAGCGAAGTCCAGGAGAAAGAGCCTTGATGAACTCGCTAAATTTGGACATGGTGAGTCCTTTCTGCATTGGTTAGATGTAAATATAAGGGTAAACCCTAGTGTTTCAAACCCAATGAGGCCTTCCCACCAGTGAAGTAGGGCAAATACAACGGAGTCAATGCGATGAGGACCATTCTGTGAGATGGGCATAACGGTCTGTAAAGGCGCTGCGAATTTGAGCAACCGTGCCGATAAGGAACTACGGTCCTTCCTCGCGCAGGTGGACTGCATACGTGCAGGTGTAGATGCCTTCTGGCCGAAGAGCGACTGGTACCACCTGCGGCTGCGCGCAACATCTGCGACGCCAATGATTGTCTAAATACGCTTCATCGAGACCTCTTATGAGCAACTTAGAGTGAATGGTGAAACCTGAAAGTTCACCGTTACACGTTGGTTCGCCCAATTATTTTCCAAGGCGGACCAATCCAGTTCAAGCCAGTTCGAATGCGCCCTGAAACACTTGCTCTCTGCTGAATAAATCAATTGCTGCAGCGCCGACCTTTTTCGTGTCGTAATAGGCGTAGCCCGCAACCACCGCTGCCCCCAAGACAGGAAGAAATCTCGCGATTGCCTCTCCCGCAGTTCTCTGCGATACCTTGACCCCGATTGCGCGCGTGAGCTTTTGCAGTGCGTGCATGGTGAGCGGCTGTATGAGAAAACGCTCCGCGACCCGGTAGGCGACATCCCGAAATGTCTGCGCGGCCGAATGTTTGAAGAGGCACCAGAGAAGATGCTCCTTGCTGAGATTGCCGGTCTTGCCGTAGACAGCCGCAACGTCGGAGACAAGTTGACTTTGAATTCGCCACATCGCAACGATGTCTGGAAGCACGGTAAGAAGACCAAGAGGCCCTGGTGCCATAGCTGCCAAGCCGGAAATTTTGGCTGTCATTCGAGCCGCCGCTTCACAAAGCTCGGCAGACCTTATTTCCGGGGCAGTTGCAGGTGGTTCAGTTGACACAGGAATGACTGCGACAAAGCTTCGAACAGCATCGCCAACTCGCTGGACAACTCCACTGGAATTCCGACCTTCACTCTCATGACCCACTTGCATGTTTGCCATTGGAACCCTTGATTTACTTGCAAATGGGCAAAGTAGCACTGTCCAGTGACAGCCGCGTTACAGCTCCAACTTGGTGGCATACGGCGCAAGTTCTGCTTGCCAATTCGCTATGTGACACTTGGGTGGCCAAGGATGTTGCCGAATGGGCAAGTGTGTAATTCGAGAATTCGCATTTCCTGGTGTCTGCGCATCGAAATGCTGACCAATTTGCCGCTGAATTTGGAGGACCAAACCGCTCTTCGCTCGGACGCCATGGAAATTGGTTACTTGATTCAACGACTCGAAGGTTTGATTTGTGCGCAACACCGCTGCGACGGCGTTTACCACTCTGTCGAGTGGCGGTACCGTTTGCATCGGGCACCTTCGCCGGGCTATCGGTCACGTTCTCTGAATCGCCGCTCACGCTAGACCGGGATACTCAGATTTCATTGATTTGCCAACAATGCCCTATATCCCATACCCAATACTGACCGCGGCAACAATGGTCAAGCGTCAAATTCGTTCGTTACTGCATTGAGATGTAAGCCTCGGTATGGCTGGAATTGCGGGGTCACTCGACTCCTTTGAACTCACCGCACCAGGAAGATGAATAGGCAATTGGAAACGTCCACGCGTTGGCGTCACGTTTGGCACTTGGTCCTTCGTGTCCTGTAACAATTTGAACGGGAGGATGCCTATGGCAATGTCCTGGCACCGGGTCGTGCATGTTCTGAGTCTCCAATGCACTCCAATATTTGCATTCATTGCATTTCATCGTTTATATCTTTCAATTCGATTGGTCATTGCTGTATCCAGGTCTAATTACGGGACTTTTGCTGGAGACCAGGTTGTTCTGGCGCTGACTTTATGAGCAGTTCCGGCGGGAAACTCCAGACCTCAATTCCGGAGCTACCTTCAAGGTCCTGGCATCTTCCATATGCGAAATTTGGGCTACTGAAGAATACGTACCGATGACGCACACCGGACGCGCTCTGCGAAAGATGCCGGATGTCTTGCGCGACCTTGTTGTTCATTTTCGGGTGCGATAAACAAAATACCTCCGCAGCCAGAAAGTCCGGCTCGATGCTTTCAATGTCAAACCCTGACTGGGAAGTCAAGTTCAGCTCGAGTCCCTTTCCCAGGAGCTCAGAATGCCGAGTGAACAGCCATCTGGCCGCCTCGAACTTGGCGAGGTAGCTAAATGTGAGGTTTGCCTGCTCAAGGATGTTCAGCGTGGAATCATCAACTGGATGATGACCGATGTCCTTGAATTTGATGAATTTGAGGACTTGCAGACCTTCAGGTTCATTTTCCAACAGCATCCGCATTGCATTCGCTGTGCGCGCTGCGGACAGGCGATGTCCCGCTCGTAGTTGAAGGTTGTCCGCGCGTGGCATGAACCTCAACATTGCACGTCTGTGGGTGATTGACGGCTCCAAGGCGCTGCGCTCAGGAATCGAGCAGTTGTGCGGCAAGGATGCCAAAGTGCAGCGATGCCGAATCCACAAGATTCGCAACGTTACGGAGCGCCTTCCCAAGGACCGGGCCGAGCAAGTGCGCTGGTTGATGAAGCAGGCTTTCAAACTTGACGCAACAGCGGGCAAGTTGCGCTTGAGGGAAATGGCCAGGAGTCTCAAGGCTCAGCACCCTGATGCCGCAGCCAGCGTTCTGGAAGGACTTGATGAAATGTTCACCATTACCGAACTCGGTATCACTGGTGAGTTGGCCCGTTGCCTGGCAACCACCAATGTCATCGAGTCACCGAACTCCGTGGTGCGCCGGGTCAGTGGCCGGGTGACCAACTACAAGGACGCCGAGATGGCGTTGCGCTGGACTGCCGCGGGCTTCTTGGAGGCGGAGAAATCTTTCAAGAAACTGCGTGGTCATGCGGACTTGAAAACACTGATAAACGGTCTTCGTCCCGCAATCCAACAACTCAGGAAGGCAGCATAATCTTCATGACCACCGACTCAAACCTGCAACTGAGTTCGGGGCATCGCCTGCGGACATTCGGACCAGATGAACTTGCCTTTCGATTTCTTTATGGTTTTTGAAGAGCACGGTGAAATCGCAGTCCCTAGATTCGTATTCAGTTGGCTGTAATGTACTCGTCGAATCGAAACCGGAATTTGTCAGCGTCTTCCAGTGGGGTATCGCCGCGCCCGCTGGTTTGGAGCAGGTCCCGATGTTTACCAGGAATACATCTTCCCGTAACATGTGCCAACTACACTTTGCCGTCAGATGTTGTTCGTGGATGTTTGATAGGAGGGTGTCATGACAACTCCACAATTTCGGATTGAAAGCACCCAACCGATAGTTTCGTCGTTGCCTGGCGCACACGTCGTCTCAGGAGATTTACTTCATGACTGCGCCTTGGCTGTAGCAATTGCCGCCAAGAGCTTGACTCAACCACCAGGAGGTGTTGTGACGGTAGTGCATATACCTACAGGAGAAGTGGTATTCAGCAAAGTCAGCGGTTGGGGTGATTTGAGCGCGGACTGAGTTCCACAATTTCAACAAATTTTCAGTTTGAACCGTCAAAAGCGATGAGCAGCTTTTCTCTTCAAAAGATGCCACTCAAACACTGTGACCAATGCGTGCACTTCGGTGGATGGGTTGAGTCACAGGCTAACGGCGCAATCCAAAGAGCAGCGCTCGCCAAATGTGCCCGACCGTCTTCGGCAAGTGAAACTGCAGAGTCAAAACAAGGCTGTGTCTTTTGGGCATCAAAGCAGAAATACTCGCCTTTGCTGCGTCGGCAAGACAGGATTGGGGACCGTTGAGCACAAGGCCATCTCAATTCAAACTTGGCTCTATGTAAGGGACTAGGTCGGCTCAAGTCGGCTCACCGCTACTCGCTATCCAACTCGCATACTCGTGAGCAATGAGATTCCAACGACAATCAGAGATTCCATGTTTTGGCCCCAGCCCGTCAGAAAACAAGACCACCGATTAACCATGTAGGAATTGCGCATGTCCTCGTCCAATGCAGTTAGCAACACGCAGGAGGTGGAGCTCAAACTGGCGCTTCCCTGCGCCAACACCTCCAGTCTGTTGGCAGCGGTGATTGGTTTGCCAGTATTGAACGGACTGGCCACCAAAACAATGCAACTGCACAACACGTATTTCGATACGCAAGACCAGCAATTGCGCCGAAAACTCGTTGCACTGCGCCTGCGGCGGTCTGGGACCCCACGCAAACCTGTTTGGCTGCAAACGCTAAAGACCGGTGCGGTGAGCGATTCAGCACTGAGCCAGCGTGGTGAGTGGGAGAGCCCAGTTAAAGGCGCCGAGCTGGATTTGGATGTCTTACTGCATACACCCTGGGCGGACTTAGACCCGGACGGTGTGCTGTTTGCTAACCTTGCGCCATGCTTTGTAACCACGTTTGACCGCAACATCTGGCTAGTCAACGGACCCGAGGGCAGTATTGTGGAGGTCGCGTTGGATATTGGGCAAATTGAGGCCGGTGACAGGTCTGCTCCCATTGCTGAGTTGGAACTGGAACTAAAGGCTGGAGCACCCGGAGCCTTGTTTCAATTGGCCCGCCAGATTGCAGAGCATGTTGCTGTGATACCTGCGAGCATAAGCAAAGCCGAGCGCGGATACGCGTTGGCCGCCAACAGGCTTTACGCTGCGTTGACGGCTCAGCCAACCGATTTGAAGTCAACGCACAAGTTGACCGCTGCTGCAAAATTGTCGATGCGGGAAATGTTCAGTCAATTCACTGGAAACCTGCAATTACTTCAAATTTCAGACGAGGCGGAAGTAGTGCATCAGGCACGAGTCGGTTGGCGGCGCTTCAGTAGCACAGCGAAGCTTTTTCAGTCGGGCTCAGGCGTCACCAAGCGGCCTGATAGCGCGGCATTGGTGCCACTACGCAACGCTTTGGGTTTCTTGCGTGATTTGGATGTGGCTCGCATGGAAGTGTTGCCGCAGTATGCGCAGGCCTACGTGTCGGGTGACCCCGCTCGTGCGCGCGCCTGGCGAAGGATGGAGGTGGCGTTAGGCGAGACGACAAGTGCACAACGGGAAGCGACGATTAAAGCCTTGATGCAACCGGAAGTGGGAAGCACTTTATTGGAAATTGCCAATTGGCTCGAATTTGACGTAGGTTTACCGCGTGAGGTTGAGCCGGCCGATGATACTGATGTCAATTTGCGGACTTGGGCCAGAAGCAAAGTCAAACGGTTGCGCGGAAAGTTCAAAAAGGCACGCGATACTGCACGTGAGGCGAATTCCCCGCAGCAGTGGCACCATGTGCGGCTGGTTGCGAAACGACTGCGGTATAGCATCGAGGCAGTCCAAAGTGTTCTACCTAAAAAACGTGCACAACAATGGCGTGTGCAAGCTCTACGTTTGCAGGCGAAGATTGGCAGCAGTCGGGACGTTGCGCGTGCTGCCGAACTGGTCGCAAGTCTGCAGGTCGACAAAGGTTTGATTGGATTTTTGCGAGGAGTCGCTAGTCAAGTCGAAGCCGATGCTCGTTCGACGAAGCGTCGTCAGCAACCGAAGTTTGCAAAGCTCTAATGTGAGGCGACTTCAGGTTCTCAAGCAAATGCCGGACATGGGCTGACTCAAATAGTGAAAATCAACGATTAAAACTGTCCACGCTGACCGATTTCAAGTACCGTTTTCTTGCGGTCTCCTTAAGGGGCAAGTTTTTGGTTGTGGTTTCGCGAATCTCTTTATAAATTGCCGTTACCGATTCGAGCGCTGCCAATTCCAACCTTAAGCGTACAACGTCTTCATCGTCATCGCCATATCTTGACGCCATCTCCACAATGAGGCGGCCAATTTCATGCGTCTTCCTACCCATTTCCGTACCTTTTAGGGCTCAGTGTATGGTTACCTTCAGTTCCATTCTATGCACGTATACACTTCGGCTCCGGACACAGATGTTGAATTGTCGTTGGCGCACCTTACTGGCAGGTGACTGGTTTTAGGTTGTAGCACCAGCAATTACCCCGAATAGCCGAGGTCACGGACGTCCGAGCGGAGTGCACTTCGGTCGCCGGTCTTCAACGGCAAGTTGGTCAGTATTTCGATTCGCCCATACAGGGAAATGAGGAGTTTCGACGCCTGCACATGGGCAGATTCGGCGTCCTTCCCAGCCACAAGAATATCAGGGTAGTCCCACAATGCTGACTCTGGTTGCCCAGGCCAATCTGGCTCCATACGCTTTACGTCTTTGTCGAGAACAATCACCCAGTGCATGCGTGGGCTGTTGTTGCGTGTGAACTTTTCCCATCCGACACAATTTTCTTGTGCTGCAGATAACCCAGCCTTATCGAGAGTCTCCGATGCCACGGAATTCAGCCCGGTTAGAACTTCATTGGGGACTCCGCAGGAATAGGCGTTAAATCGCCCTTTGCTCAAATGGGCGAGACAAGATTGGGCGATGACGCTACGAATCGTATTCCGACGGGAAACAAAGAGGACGTTGACCTTGGCGCTGTTCATGTAAATTCCGCGCAGCAACTCCGCCACAAACCACAAACTGAACCTACCTCTCCGGAACCGAGTTCGGCTTAGGGTCATACGTAGACTTAGCGCAGAGCAATTTTACTGCTGTAGACCACAGCCATCGAAGTCAATCAAATTTCTAAGCAGTCGGCATTGATGATGGTCAGCAGCCACAGAACAACCGAATTTCGATTGGCTCCATTGCCGTCATACGCTTTTGAAAGTTGGTTTCAGAGTGAGTTTGTTGGCTCCGGTGGGCTCGTTGCGGCCCCTGAGCTTTCCAAACAGATGGCGCCGAAACAGACGTTGACATTTACCGAGCGAAAGTCAAATCCGACAAAAACACTGTATCTCTGGCGTTCGTCTGGCGTTGCCTCTAGCGGCTGGTGTAGCATCGCAAGGCCCAGGTCAGGGAGGGCTCATCAAATAAAGAGAACATGCAAAAGCTTGAGCAGAATCCACAATCAAAAGTTGAGAATATCAGCTATCCGCCTTGGATTCAACCGGTCGATGCAACAC
>Ga0194038_1001292_pt1 | contig 10824 bp, 13 predicted proteins | sample JunL226m_MetaG_FD_148630 | JGI IMG/M metagenome (GOLD analysis project Ga0194038, IMG submission 148630) | Anoxic zone freshwater microbial communities from boreal shield lake in IISD Experimental Lakes Area, Ontario, Canada - Jun2016-L227-6m | ecosystem: Environmental > Aquatic > Freshwater >...
GCAATACCCAGCGTCCATTTTTAAGTTCAAGTCGCATTTCTTGAAAGGGCCTGTTAGCGCTGCTGCATGCAAGTCGTAGGTGATGATAGACAGGGCTTGGAATAAGCACCTCTTCGTCAACACTGGTGAGCTGCTTTACTGCCGTGTAAAGCCCAGATACAACGCTGGGAAGAATGACAACCCAATCAGGGTCAACTATCCAGTGATATTGTTCAAATAAATATTGGGCAATGGATTGATTGAGTTGACTAGGGCTATGCGTATAGCCATAGATTCCCTCTTGAATGCGCCTGCTTAAAGCATTGATAACACAAGGTGGCGACTGAAAGTCCATATCCGCCACCCATAAAGGTAATACCTTCTCACTATCAAAGCTATCCCAGCGAACAGAGTCTGTATTCAGACGATTTGTAAGCGTATCAAAATCAAATTCCATCTTTAGCTAGCCTCAATCCTGACATTTGCCAACGTGCGTGGGTTGGAAAGAAATTACGATAACTTACTCTGGAGTGATCTGGACTGGTGTAGGCGGAGCTTCCTCTTAGGACCATTTGATTAATCATGAACTTGCCGTTGTACTCTCCGGCGATTCCCTTCCATGGCTGATACCCTGGATAAGCTGAGTAGTTGCTACTAGTCCATTGCCATATCGAGCCAAATAGGTCTCTAGCTGCATTGGCCTTATGCTTTGCAAACGACTCCCACTCAAATTCCGTAGGTAGGCGTGCACCAGCATACCCTTCTAATCGCTTGGATGCCCAACGTGCAAATGCCTCTGCCTCGAAATAACTAATATTTGAGACGGGTAAAGATTTCTCTAAAAGCTTATTGCCGTTTAGAGAAAAACGACAATATTGATTATTTTCATTTTTATTCCAATATAAGGGCGCATTAATTTGCTCGGCGTTGACCCAAGCCCAGCCGGCATCGAGCCACCATTGAGAATTTTGGTATCCGCCATCTTCAATAAAATTTAGCCATTGCTCATTAGTTACCAGATCGCTTGCTATTGAATGAGTTTGGTTAAATACAGTGTGTTGTGGCGATTCATTATCAAAATGAAATCCATCACCATCAATCCCAATCTCTACTAGCCCTGATATGCCTTCAATCCATTCCATAGGCTTATGGTTGGAATGATTATTTATTTTGGATGAAGAATAAACTGGGAACAAAGAGTTTTGATAAAGCAGATGTTGAATATCTGTTAACAGAAGCTCTTGATGCTGTTGCTCATGATTGATACCAATTTTGATAAGCCACTTTAGTTCAGGAGATGCATTCTCATTCAGGAGAGAAGAAATTCTGTTTTCAATATTTCTCCGCCAATCTAATACCTCTTCTAAGGAGGGTCTGGTCAGAAGCCCTCGTTGCTTGCGGGGATGCTTATCGCCTATTCCGTTGTAGTAACTATTAAAGAGAACGGCAAACTGAGGATTCCAATATTGAAAATTTTCTTCAAAGGGTTTGAGGACCATCACTTCGTAAAACCAATTAACATGAGCTAAATGCCATTTAGCAGGACTTGCATCCTCCATGGACTGCGCTTGGCAGTCTTCAGGACTTAGGTCGGCAATCAGATCAATTGAATATTTTCTAGAGCTGTGGAATTGATCGAGAAGTGAATTAACTGAAAACATCTTATCCATTGGTTTAATTGGCATAGATTACGGCAAAGTAATCTTTAGGGTCTGTCCAGATTTGCGTTGTTTTAAATCCAGCATTTTTGAGTAGTTGTTTAATGGATTCAATAGTATATTTGTGAGAATTCTCGGTGTGTATAAAATCACCTTTTTTGAAATCCCTAGAATTTTCTGGCCATGAAACAGTCAGATTTTCAAGGGCCTCTAAATAGAGCTCAACCCGATTTTGGCTATGATTAATTATCACTTTGTGGCGAAATTGCTCAACTCTAAAATTAGAGCCTAGTTGCGAGTTAATCGACCTCAGAATATTGAGATTAAAAGCAGATGTCACTTTAAGTGGATCATCGTATGCCGCCATCAGAATAGAGTCCTCTTTCATTAGGTCAACGCCAATTAGTAAACCCCCATCAATGGACTGTTTCTGAATTTGACTCAGTAGTTCCAGTGCTTCAGAGCTGAGGAAGTTACCAATACTGGATCCAGGATAAAAAAAGGTTCTTTTACTTTTGGCAATGTAGGCGGGAATTATCAGCTGCCTAGAAAAATCCATACCAATACATTGCATCAAAATATGGGGATATTTACCTTCCAGCTTTTTGAGTGCATCTTGTAAATATTCTACTGAAAAATCAATAGCAAGATAGGAGGCAGGCTTAAGAGAGTTGAAGAAAGATTCCGCTTTCTCACAATTGCCAGCACCCAAGTCAATCAGAGTGCTACCAGTGCCAACAGCATTGACTATTTGGTCTCGGTATTGGGCAAAAATATTTTTTTCAGTATTAGTAGGGTAATACTCGGGCAGTAAGGTAATTGCCGTAAAGAGATGCGAACCTAAGGGATCATATAAGAACTTTGGAGAAATCGAAGCAGATGGTGCCAATAAACCAGCCTCGATCTCAGACCTTAAGTCATGAGAAATTATCTCGATTGCCTCTTTGTAGATAGGTATTTGCATAATGGGTTGCTAAAAATAGTGACTTGGAAGTTGTCAGTCTTTATACAGCATAAAGGTGGGATTTGCTTTATGCTAAATCCTTAAAAGGAGATGATATGAAAGCTATCTGGAATAATGAAATTTTAGCTAATTCAAATGACACCATAGTGGTTGAGGGAAATCATTATTTTCCACCTGCCAGTTTGAATATGCAGTTTTTTAATCAGTCTGAAAAAAATACAATTTGCTCCTGGAAAGGGACTGCTAGCTATTTCAATCTAGAGGTTAACGGCCAATCCAATGCAGATGCCGCCTGGTACTATGCTGAGCCTAAATCAGCCGCAAATAATATTGCCGGATATATTGCTTTTTGGAAGGGCGTACAGGTAATCGAATAATGAATTCACCTGATAAACGTTGTTGTGGTTCAGGCGTTTGCATCATTAATGATGCGGGGGAGTGCTGGTGTGGGCAGGTTTGGGACGGTGAAAAAATGGCCGCCCCAAGCTTAACTTTGCGATCGGCATCCAATGAGTCACAAGAACAAGAACAAGAAAAACTGAAACCTGAGTCTTAGAGTCTAGCTTCAAACAGGCCTTACTGACAATATTAAAGTTTAAGCTCGCTACACATTAAGTTATGCGCCGATACTGACCCCGTGCAGATCCCCTATTTATGGGGTCTAGGGCTGAGCATCTGCTCTCATTATCCTTTGGCCCTAGGCGCAAGTCTTGTTAGGCCCACCAATGAAATTAATGACTTAGGGAGAGATTCCTAAGTCGTTTTTCTATTTGCGCCGCTAAGTGCATAAGTAATCTTTATATAAATCATAGATAATATTATTTAATCCGATTATCCCTGCCAACCTAATTAAATAGACCCATGAAAAAGAACAAATCAAGATCCAGCCAGCTTGTTGCTGCATTCTTTTCAATAGGGGCATTATTCGCATCTACTAATTTTGCTTATGCCGTTGAAGAGCTCAATCCCATACGCAAGGTGTCAGATGCATGGAGTTTTGAACTTACTCCGTACCTATGGGCGCCTAGCATTGGTTCCACGCTCAACTACAAAGGGCAGTACGTTAAAACCGCTGAGTTGAGCGCGAATAATGTTATTAGCAATCTCAAGACTGGGGCAATGATTGCAGGAGAAGTGCATTACGGCAATTGGGGGATTATGACTGATGTAGTTTCAGCTACGCTACAAAAGACCGGTAATACAACGGTCACCCCGCAAGTACCTTATACCTATCAACTTGCGACTAAAGCAACTCTGCAACAAACTATTCTCACTGGTGCAGCTACATACAATTTGATAAACAATCAAGATGCAGTTATTGATGGTTTATTGGGTGTTCGTTGGATTGGAATCACAGCAACCTTGAATCTTGCTGTAAATGGTGTTTCCTCTGCAATCAACGGCGACTCTAAGGCGATGAGTACGACAGATCCTATTGTGGGATTTAAAGGACGTTATCGACTTGCTAATTCGACTTGGTATATACCTTTCTATGCCGATATCGGCGGCGGTGGCGGCACAACTAATATGACTTGGCAGGCTATGCTGGGTATTGGCAAGGCTTTTGATAAAGGGATTGATGTCTCATTAATCTATCGTGGTTTGTACTATGACATGAATAGCTCAAAGACTAATGGCCAAGGCCTGCTCCAGAAGACGACCTTTCAAGGTCCGCAGTTGTCTGCTACCTTTAACTTTTAAATATTGCCCTGATTAGGGGATAGTAAGTGCACTTCATTAATTATTAGCGATGTGAGCTTGGTTATTACCCGCCAAATATTGCCCCTAACAAGGAAGGTGCGCACCAAGTCATGTTCACGACGCACTTGCAAAATAATCTGTGGATAGATCAACAAAAGTGGGTAGTGGGTCGCCGCTATGATTTGGCAGCACCTCTTACATTGGATGCCCAAAGTGCTTGTTTTAAAGAATGGCAAAAAGATTCCATCAATAAAGAAGTGTGTCCTAAAACAGTTGGCGGGAAATAACTTCGCTAAGTTACTACCCATAGACCCCTTGTTTATGGGGTTCCATCTTAGGCTTCTGCTCTCATCGTCCATTGATCCCGCCAGAAAAGCAAACTCCAGCTAGAGATAACTGGAGTTTTGTCTTATATGTATTAGCTTATCGATTCCATGGTGCGAGCTCGTTGTCGCTGACCCATTTTGTAGCGTCTTCATAGGCCCCCGCTATTTGGTAGAGGAGATTTTCGCCATGATGATTGGTAGCAATTTGGATTGCTAATGGTAAGTTGTTGGAGCTAAACCCCATGGGCATCGTTAGGGCTGGATTACCGGTGAGGCTATAGATTCGATTGCAAGAGCTTCGTGGTCCAGTGGGGTTATGCATTAACTCATCCATTGTTTCTGGTGGAAATTCTCGCCCAATGGAAATAATGCCATCCACGTGTTGATCGAATAGTTTTAAATATTCTGCTTGTAATTGCCATCTGTCAATCAGAGCATCTTGATACGATTCATAACTTACTTCCCCGGCTTGGGCCAGCTTTTTAAGAAGTCCTCCGCCCAAGTTTTCAGGTTGCTCATGATAAGTTTTTTGGAGTTGTAAAAAAGCTTCATAGTTGATGATTTTATTGGCAATTAATGGTGCTTGTGAGAGCTCTTTTGGATCTATCTCAATAATGTTGGCGCCTAATTTTTTGAAAACATGAATGGCACTTGTAAATGCAGCATAAACCTCTGGGCTGATATTTTGTTCCGCAATGTTTTTATGGGGGACACCGAGGCGTAGGCCCTTAATTGGCCTAATAATTTCATTTAAAGCGCTTACATCACTTCGCTCTCCCAGCATTCCCTGTAATAAAAGAAAATTGTCGCGTACCGATCTAGTAATAGGTCCTGCATGATCTAGCGAAGGTGCAAGAGCAATTACGCCATCAAGTGAGACCAATGCGCGTGTTGGCTTAAGCCCGACTAATCCACAGGCTGCCGCAGGATGCCTAATTGATCCACCTGTATCGGTACCGGTTGCTCCTAAAGCAAACCCTGCGGCAACTGCTGCAGCAGAACCACTACTTGAGCTACCGGGCATATGCAATTTATTCCAGGGATTTAAGGCTGGAGGAAAAAAATCATTAGTCTCTGGCGAACCAAATGCAAACTCATGGCAGGAGCTCTTTCCCATAGTGATAGCGCCCTGTGAACAAAGGAGCTCTACTGCAACTGCATTTTTGTTTGGGACCCAGTTTTTGAGAGATTTAGAGTGTGCTGTTGTTGATATCCCTTTTGTCATAAAGACATCTTTATGGACAATTGGAATTCCATGAAGCGCAGATTTAACTCCATTTTTGGCAATTTCTTCGGTTGCGATTCTTGCGGCTTCTAGCGCTTGGTCGGCTGCCAAGGTAATGAAGCTATGAATGCTATTTTCAGTCTGATGAATGCGATCTAAACAAGCCTCAACAAGCTCGTTTGGAGTTAATTTTCGATTGCGAATGAGCTCACTTGCCTCGAGAATGGATAGGGAAGCTGGAGAGGTCTTGCTCATGCAGTTTACGTTTTTACTTTCAAGCTTTCAAACCAGTTATATATTTGAGACCCATTCCAAAAGACAACACCCTCATGACTAGAAAGATATTGAAGCATTTCTCGTAAATATTTAATCCTGTGTGGCACTCCCGATATATAAGGATGAATGCCGAAGGTTAGGATTCGAGCGCCATGCTCTTGCGCTTCTTCATAAAGACAATCAAAAGAGTCTTTAGTGCGCTTAAACATTGCATCAGACGGTTGGTTAGCGGATAGCATGATGCCAATATCATTTAGCTCGATGGAGTAGGGTATAGAAACTAATGTGCCATGAGCAGTCTTCACATACTGAGGCACCTCATCTAGCACCCAGTCGCCAAACCACTTAAATCCAGCATCTTTAATAAGATCTAAAGTAATAAATGTTTGCCCACGACCAGGCCCAAGCCAGCCTTCAGGTTTTTTGCCAGTGAAGCGAGTTAAAACCTCAATTGATTGTTCAATCATTGCTTTTTGGTCAGGCACCTTTTGAATGGCCATTTGTTCATAGCAATGAGCCATAAATTCCCAACCAGCATCAAGGGCAGCTTGTGCAACTCTAGGACGAGTCTCACAAACTTTGGCATTGATTGACATAGTTGGCTTAATACCAAAATCTTCAAAGGCTTTTAATATCCGCCAAAATCCAACACGCATACCGTATTCGTGCCAAGTCCAATTTGGCAAGTCTGGAACTTGAGCAACTCCGCCAGGAGGAGGGGAGACAGTCCTGGGCATTGGCCTAGAAATATCCCATTCCTCGATATTCACCACTGGCCATACTATGAGCTTAGCGTTATTTGGAAGGATTAGTGGTTTTCGATCAACTATCGCCGAGAAAGATAGACGCTCGTTTGGGCGCATTGCTACATCTTCAGCTGAGCTTGGATTATTAATGGGTGGATTTGTCATGAAGGTAATCTTTATTGTCAAAAGCAAATATTGAATTAAAGAGGTATGCTATTTTTTCTGGAGCTTAATCATAATCCCAATTTATAGGTGGCATTTTTGATGCTCCGATACGGTGCGGAATTATTTTTGATAATGTATACCTCAGGGCATAATGAATCCATAATAGATCGATTTAATCAGCGGGGTGAAAATGAGCACATGTAGATATTTGATGGCTGGGTTACTTTCGATTCTAATTGCGGTTACCAATTTTGCAATGGCTCAGGGGCGTCCATATCCTGTCCAAAGCCAGCCAATTAAGATTATTGTTCCTTTCGGGCCCGGCGGCTCAGCCGACATCATTGCTCGAACGTTTGGGCAATATGTAGAAGGGAAAACAAACCAGCCGGTTGTGGTGGAAAATAAACCTGGTGCCAGTGGAATGATTGGAACAGAGTATGTAAAAAATGCTGCCCCTGATGGCTATACATTACTTCTTTCTACCAATACAACCCTAGCTGCCAATATGGGATTATTTAAGAAGGTTCCATACGATCCCATTAAAGATTTTCAACATATTGGAATGTTTGGGTCTGCACCCTTAGCCGTATTAGTTTTGAAGGATTCGGGTTTAAATTCAATTAACGATTTAGTTGTATATGCCAAAGCCAATTCAGGAAAAGTTTTTTATGGTTATTACAATTCAGCATCACAGATGGCAGCTGAGCTATTTCGTACTAAAACAGGGGCGCCATTAACAGGCATACCGTATAAGACAATTGGTAATGCGCAGCAGGATTTGTACGGAAAGCAAATTCAAGTCATATTTATGGAATATCTTCCTGCAACGGCACAAATTGATGGCGGTAAAGTTGTTGCTTTAGGTGTTACTGGGACTACGAGATATAGTGCGTGGCCCCAAGTTCCTACGGTTGCGCAAACTTATCCCGGGTACGAGTTATCTTTTTGGGCTGGACTTGCTGCTCCCGCAGGCACGCCTCCAGAAGTAGTTAAGCAACTAGACCTATGGATGATAGAAGCCTTAAAAGATCCAAGTTTTGTTGCACGTCTTAAGCAGTATGGATTGGAACCCGCTAAATTATCCCAACTAGAATATCAGCGCTATGTAGGGTCTGAAATTAAGCGTTGGGGTCAAATGATTCGTGATGCAAAAATTGAGCCGGAATAACTTTTTCTTGAGATTTAGCTTTGGCACAATAGCAATCTTCTGTGGATTCAAAAAAAGCAATAACCAAATATAAATCCATAGATAAGAATGGTGACGGAATTGTGACTAAAGCCGAAGCAGAAGCTGAGGGAATGTCAGGCCCGATTTTTAATAAATTAGATGCCAACAAGGATGGATCAATTTCTCGAAGTGAATTTATAGCTGGTTTGGCTGCTGGTTACTATACTGGGGGCGGTAAATGGGAATAATTAAAGAAAAAGGATTAAAAATGACGACTCTATTTTTTAATAAGATAAAAGTAGTTAGTTTTGTTTTACTGCTTAATTTAATTACGCCGGGCTTAGTATTTGCGCAGCAAAATTCCGGCGCTCAAATTGAGGGTGAAAAACTAACTCAATTATTCTGGGAGCAGCAGAAAAATGTTGACTTATCTGGTTTTGAAAAAACCATAGCGCCAAGCTTCCAGCAGGCACTAACAACTGGCGTACAAAACCGTAGTCAGTGGATTGAACTCATTTCAAAAGCAAAGATAGCTAGCTTTAAGTTGAGCGACATTAGAGTGACTCAATCAGAAAATACCTACACCATCTCATATAAGGTAAGCACTGGATCAGAAACTATTGACGGTAAAAAAATGTCAACACAAGCACATTATCGATTAGATGTTTGGCAGAAGAATGCCAAAGGTTGGCAAGTGATTTCTCATGCTAATTTAAATCCAGTTCCATAAGCTACCCATTCCTAGGCTAAAACTCCTTGGAAAAGCCAAAATGAGCCAGCCTAGGCACTAGTCGATTTGGGATAAGACCTAAAGGCCTTGCTTATGCTACATTTTGTTCAATGAAAACATTTGACTACTTAGGCCTAGTTCTAAAACATGAGCTTATTGCCATCAAGGAATCTGTATTTGAGCTCCGCATAGCCATTATTGTGATTTTGCTATTCATTGGCGGGATCATTATTTACCTTAGGCCATTTCCTTTTACTGGTATTACGATTGCTACCTCTTATAAAGGGGGAGATTGGTACCAGTTTGGTGAGGGCGCCATTGCTCCTTTAAAAGAGCGTGGCATTAATTTGGATGTGGTTGCTACTCACGGGTCGATAGAAAATGCCGAAGAGATAATTGATCCTAAAAGTAAGGTAAACGCTGGATTTGTATATGCAGCAGCGCTTTCTGAGGGCCAAAAGGAGCATCTTTATTCTCTTGGTAGTGTTAGCTATGACCCGGTGTGGATTTTTTATAAAAATGAGCTGGCCAGCAAAATTACCACCCTACAAGATTTAACAAAATATAGAGTAGCCTTAGCCCCACAAAAAAGTGGGTCCTATATCTTGACTAAGAAATTATTTGAAGCTAATGGAATTGATATTGACAGTAATCCTCATTTTGTGTCGAGCTCATGGGAAGACTCGAGAGCAAATTTTTTATCGGGTAAAGCGGATGTCTATATTTTTATAGCTACTATGGTCGACCCGCTTGTGGAAGAATTAATACACTCCCCAGACATGACTCTATTTAATTTGTCAAATGCCATTGCTTATCAGAAAAAATTTAATTATCTAGATGCAGTCATCATTCCTGCCGGCTCAATTAATATTGAAAGAAAAATACCAGCACGAGATATTTCCTTAATTGCTACAACCACCACTCTAGCTGTGCGGAAGGATCTACATCCTGCGCTACAACTGGCTTTGCTCATGACGAGCAAGGAAGCCATACAAGATTCATCACGATTATTTTTCTCTAAGCGCAATGAGTTCCCCGCCTATGTTGATCCTTCTATTCCCATTAGTCCTGTAGCAAGGAGCTATTACAACTATGGGCCACCAAAGGGGACTGATTATTTACCTTTTTGGCTCGTAGTATTTATTGATCGATTTTGGTTTGTAGTATTGGCGGCATTCGCAATTATTTATCCCTTATCTAAACTCAATTTTCATTTACGACGGTTTAGATTCATCATTCGTGAACGCACTCACTATGCAATGCTCTTAGAAATTGAGAAAGAAATAACGGGTAAGCAACTTTCGGGCGAGGAAAAAGAAAAGTTACTCAAAAAATTAGAAGCCATCAACAAGCAAGCCATTCTGCATTTTGTTCCAGTTGGCGAAGAGCCTGACTATTTTTTATTTGTAAATGCGCTGCAATTGCTGCGAAATAAGATCGAACGAAATTGAAGATCATGTTTTTTAGTCTCGGCATGAGCTGAATTTTGGGCTAACAAATTCGCCTTGCAGGCCCTGTAAATTCATTGATTATTCAGCACTCAATGCTTACGTCAAAAGTAGTAAATTAAATATAGAAAGAGACAATAGTGCAAACAACCACACTTCCTGCTGTATTGCCCCATTCATTTTTCTAAGTCCAACTGAGGATAAAAACGTGATGCAGAATATACGTTTTTTGGGTGCCAGCCTTAGGGCATATTTTTTACTACAACCCCAATAGGTATATTGATCTGTCAGTAGAGAAATGCACTATAAGTTCGTTAAAAAGCCACCCGAATGAACTGACCCCCAAAAGTTGGACCTTATGTCCAACCAAGGGGGTTTTTATGAGCAAGTACAGCAAGCAGTTCAAGCTAAAGGTAGTTCAAGAGTTTATAAAGTCAG
>Ga0194038_1001293_pt1 | contig 10820 bp, 10 predicted proteins | sample JunL226m_MetaG_FD_148630 | JGI IMG/M metagenome (GOLD analysis project Ga0194038, IMG submission 148630) | Anoxic zone freshwater microbial communities from boreal shield lake in IISD Experimental Lakes Area, Ontario, Canada - Jun2016-L227-6m | ecosystem: Environmental > Aquatic > Freshwater >...
ATTTACTATATGTTCTGTAAATTACTTAGATAAAGCCATAACCTTATGTAATTCTGTAAAAGAGAATAATCCAGAAATAATAACAAATATTTTTATAGTAGATACAAAGAGAAGTATTAGTATTAACATAAATGGCATCAATATTATTTGGATTGAAGATATTAATTTTCCTAATCTAAAAGAATGCGCATTCAAGTATAACATTATAGAGTTCAATACTGCAGTAAAACCCTACTGTGCCCTATATTTGCTAAATTTTTATGAATATATTATATATTTAGATCCTGATATTTATGTTGTTAATCCACTTGATAATATTTTTGAGGACTTGCAAAAATATTCAATCGTTTTGAGTCCTCATTCGCTATCCCCATACAATGGTATAGGGCGTCCATGTGATATCGATCTATTGAGATTTGGTAGCTACAATTTGGGTTTTTTTGCGGTTAGAAAAAACAGTGATGCGTTGAAATTTTTAAGCTGGTGGAATGATGTGTGTAGTATGAATTGTTTTTATGAACCTCAAATTGGTCTTGGAGTTGATCAAAAGTGGATTGATTTAGCCCCTAGCTTTTTTAATGGCGTTTTAACATGCAAAAATTTTGGTATAAATGTTGCATTTTGGAATTTACATGAACGTCAATTAGCAAAGGTTAATGGAAAATGGTTTGTAAATGAGGTGTACCCATTGATTTTCATTCACTTTAGTTCCTTCGATGCGCTAAATATTAATGTAATTGCTGATAAACAAACTCGTTATCCTGACGGATCTCGACAGGATTTCATAAGCATTGCATCAGAATATAGTGAGAAACTTCTATCATCAAAGTATTTAACTGGGGCATCTAGTAGTGAATATGGTTACTCACATTTTAGTAACGGGATTTCAATTTCACCGGCGTTACGTCGATTCTACGCGCTAAAAATTAATGATTTTAAAGACGTTGTCAATCCCTTTCAATCGAATAGTGAGGTTTACAAGTTTGCGAAAAAGAACTCACTTCTAATTACCGGTATACCAATCGTTTCACATTCTAACTTTAAGGTTCAAGATAATTATAAGTTTGCACAAAGATTTTTACGCTTCATGTTTAGGATGGCATTAATGATTCTTGGGCCTATTAGATATTTTAATCTCATGCGATATCTTTCGCACTACAGTTCAATTTTGAACCAAAAAGATTTACTGGATTAATATTTTGGCTACACATAATTTTTTAGTAACAGTTATCTTGGCCGTTAAGGATCCAAAACCTAGACTTTTGGACTTGTGCATTAATTCTTTTGCTGCTTTATCTAATTCCAACCAAATTGAATTTATTGTTGTAGCGAGTGGGGATATACCTGAAATTTTACCGAGTCAACAAAAAAATTTTGGAAAATATAAATATATTAACGTAGATCCATTGGGAGTTTATTCAGCTTATAACGAAGGCGTTAAGCTTTCAAGTGGAAAATACATTCTATTTTTTGGGGTTGATGATATAGCGTTGCCTGGTATGGATAAAATTATTAACCAACTTAAACATAGTAATTGTCATATGTTTGCATGCGCCTGTTTTATGCAGAATATCGGTATATCAAAACCTAGCAAATATAATATTTCCCTTTTATTTAGAAATTGGTGCCATCAGGGAATATTCTATCTCAAAAATATTTTAGAGGACCATCCGTATAAAATAGAATATATTGTTCAGGCGGATCATGAATTAAATATTTATATAGCCTCAAGAAATGATTTGGTGATTGATAAGTCGAGCGAGGTTATCGCGTACTTCTCTTCTGGAGGCCTAACTTCCCAATATCGTGATTTGAAATTTAGAAAAGATTTTCCTGCTTTAATTTCTCAGTCATTTGGGATTCATTATGGATTGCTAATTAGTTTTAAATTATTTTTAGTTGACATCTTTTTAGGTAGACCCGAAACAAGATTCAAAAATAATATTGATTGATTTTTTATCGAGGAATTTTTAAATGTCGCTAATCCTAATAACCGGAGGTGCTGGGTTTATTGGTCAGCATTTATCTAGAAAACTGCTTTCTCAAGGGCACTCAATTAGAGTTATTGATAATTTTAATTCTCAAGTTCATTCCACTACTAAATTACCTACAGATTTAGCTGAGGATATTGATCTTGTTAGGGATGATATTCGTAATGTTGCAGCCTTAAAAAAGGCCTTGACAGGCGTTAATAGAATTGTCCATCTTGCTGCCGAAACTGGAACAGGTCAATCTATGTACGAGATAGATAAATATTTCTCCGTAAATGTGCAAGGTACTGCACTTATGCTTGATTTGTTGGCAAATACTAATCTTGGAGATCATCTAGAGAATATTGTTGTCGCTTCCAGTCGCGCAATTTATGGAGAAGGCGCTTATTTTTGCGTTAATCACCAGGAGGTTTATCCAAAACAAAGAACTTTAGAAAGAATGTCTGCTGGATCTTATCAGCCATCTTGTCCATATTGCGAAGGGGCTTTAGATTTAATTGCAACAAAGGAGATATCTCCATTAAGCCCATCCTCATTTTATGGTTTGACAAAACAAATTCAGGAGCAAGCTGTATTGATGTTTGCTGGAATTAAGGGGATAAATGCATATGCCTTAAGGTATCAAAATGTTTATGGCCCTGGCCAGTCTTTAACCAATCCCTATACGGGAATTTTGGCTATTTTTTCTAATTTGGCTCGTCAAAACCAGATGATTGAAATATATGAAGATGGACTTGAATCTCGTGACTTTGTTTATATTGATGATGTTGTAAAAGTAACGGCTGAGGCAGTAAATTCCTATAATTTATATCAAGGATCTCTGAATGTAGGTAGTGGTGTACCAACTAGCGTTGTAAATGTTGCAGAACTAATAAAGAAATTCTTTAATAGTGAGAGCGAAATAAAAACTACTGGTAAATACAGGATGGGTGATATTAGGCATAACATTGCAGATACTGCAGCCCTTCAAAAATTATTTGGATTTAAACCGGGCGTAGAGTTTGAGGAGGGGCTGGCTTCTTTCTTAAGCTGGGCCTTGAAGGAGGAAGTTGCTGATAGCTCAGCTTACTCTAAGTCATTAAATGAATTATCTGCCAGAGGGTTGTTTGGATATGAATCCCACAACTGAAATCAATAAAAAAAATAAATTTACTCTCTGGTCATTTTTGTACGCAGATTTATTGAGGCAAGAGAAACTTTTAAAAAATAAAAATAAAAATAAAAATAAAAATGATAAGTTTGCCATTATAAAATTTTTTGTAAGGGCTTTTTCTCCTAGATTCATCCCAAATTTTTTATGTCGGTTAGCGCATTCTATGTATTTGGTTAGAATTTATCCTCTTGCTAAATTATTCTCTACTTTAAATTTTTTATTTTTTGGTATCGAGATCTCTATTCGGTGCCCTATTGGAAAAGGCTTATATCTTCCGCACACCCACGGAACAGTAATAGGTGCATGGGAAATTGGGGAGAATGTAACAATATTCCAAGGGGTTACTTTAGGAGCTAAGGAGTTAGATTTTTCCTATCGAAAATCATTTAGACCTATCATTCAAGATGGAGTTGTAGTTGGTGCAGGCGCAAAAATATTAGGGGGTGTAAATATTGGGGAAAGATCTATAGTTGGTGCCAACGCTGTGGTCTTGATAGACGTACCCTCCGATTGCTTCGCATTGGGAATCCCGGCTAGAATAAAAAATAAATCTATGGCATCTAATTCAATTTAAAATTTCGAAGAAATTGAAAGAAATATTTTTAATCTGCCCTCCTACATTTGGTTATTACAAGACCATTGTCAGAACATTGGAAGAAGCTGGCTATAAAGTATATTGGATAAGTGACTGCCCTATTGGCGCATCTTGGTATAAGGTACTTTTGCGACTTTTTCCAAAAGCAATAAAGTCGTTATTTGAAGAAAGATTTTTAAAGATAATTGATAGCATCGATTTGGAAAGCGCATCGCAAATTTTGGTAGTTAAAGGGGAGGCATTAACGCCTTTCTTAGTAAAATGGATGCGCCGAAAATTTCCAAAATCAAAAATGACTTTATATTTATGGGATAGCATTAAAAATGTTCATGGAATATTGGATATAGCTGAACTTTTTGATTATGTGGCAACCTTTGATATGAAGGATGCAACGAAAAGAAAATGGGGCTATCGACCCTTGTTTTTTAGAGACGAGAAAGGTGGAGGCATATTTAGTAGCACAATTATTTATGATTGGTGTTTTATTGGTACTATTCATTCTGATAGGCATAGGATAATTTCCTCTTTAAGAAAGTACAAAAACCTAAATCCGTTTGTGTTCTCATATTTTCAGAATTTTATTGTTTATCTAGCTCGTGCAATATGCGATAAATCTATATGGACCGCTTCTTTTAATTCAATATCCTTTAAACCTATGGACTCCATATCAATCAAAAGAGTAGTAAGTCAATCTAGGTCGGTTTTAGATGTTGAGCACCCTATGCAAAATGGTTTTACTATGAGGACAATAGAAACTTTGATGGATGAAAAAAAATTAATCACAACAAATAGAAATATTTTGAATATGAATTTGTATCATCCATCAAGAGTGCTAATTATTGAGAGGAGCAATCCAAAAATTGATCAAGAATTTTTAGGGCTTCCATTCAAAAAAATCTCAAATGAATTGAGAGATTATTATTCATGTAGGGCATGGATTGACGGGCTTTTGCAGAATTCAAATGATATTCTGCCTAGCTAATACAAAATTTTATCAAACATATTTTCATGACTTGTAAAAATTTATTAAAACGGCTTCTTGATCTTGTGATGAGTTTTTTTGGGCTGATAATATTTTTTCCACTAATTTTCTTGGTTGCCCTGCTTGTTAAATTATCTTCTGCAGGCCCAGTCTTATATTGGTCCGACCGTGTAGGTAGAAACAACATGAATTTTAAAATGCCCAAGTTCCGCACTATGCAAGTTGGAACCCCTGCTGTAGCAACCCACCTTCTTACTGACTCAGGCCAATACTTAACTCCAGTAGGCTCATTTTTGAGGAAATCTAGCCTGGATGAGTTACCCCAGCTTTGGAGTATTTTGGCTGGCGATATGAGTTTTGTCGGACCCCGTCCAGCATTATTTAATCAAGATGATTTGAATACTTTACGAACTCAATATGGAGTGGATCAATTAGTACCAGGATTAACAGGTTGGGCGCAAGTGAATGGCCGTGATGAATTATCCTTATCAGATAAAGTGCAATATGAAGTAGAGTATTTAAATAAGCAGTCTTTCCAGTTCGATCTGAAAATATTATCCCTAACCTTTTTAAAGGTAGTTCGGCGTGCCGGAGTTTCTCATTAAGCTGATAGCATTATTTTAAGTTCCGGGTTTTATTAATTACTGTCCCACTAAAACTGTGGTTTGTCAGCCATCTATTAAGAATAGATCATCTTGACTAGATTTTCATTAGTCAATTTTAGATCTGCCTTATGAAAACCCTTATTCCCCTAATTTAACTATGTAATTTATAATGAGTTCGTGCCAATTAACGCAACTAAAAATTCATTACTAAATCTGCCCCGATTCATTAAAAGGGCAGTTGTGATTTATTTCGATGCCCTTATTTGTGTAATTAGTGTTTGGCTGGCATTTGGAATTCGTTTAGACGAGTGGGGTTATTTTCAATTAAGTCAGTGGTGGGTGCTGATTGCCGCTCTCGGGTTTTCCTTTCCCCTCTTTATTACTTTTGGCTTGTACCGAGCTATTTTTAGGTATGTGGGCTCAGCTGCGCTTTCTTCTATGGCGCGTGTTTTCATTATCTACACTTGCCTATTTTTCATTGTATTTACCATTATTGGAGTGGAGGGGGTTCCTCGTTCCATCGGCGTCATTCAACCGATTCTGTTATTTATTGGCATTGGTACTAGCCGATACTTTATTCGAATTTGGTTAGGCAATATTAATAATGTACAGAAGTCTTTTCGTAAGGCAACAGCTTTAGCACTCATTTACGGAGCGGGTTCAGCGGGACGTCAGCTTGCAGCAGCTTTATCGCTCAATAAAGAAATGCTAGTGAAAGGCTTTATTGATGACGATAAATATTTACAGGGTAATACCATTAACAGTATTCCGGTGTACAGCAATGCCGATATCAAAAGTCTTGTGGTCAGTTTAGAAATTACCGATGTCCTTCTGGCTATTCCTTCAGTAAATCAAGCCCGTAGAAATGAAATTATTGCCAATTTAAATGGCTGTGGAGTTCGCGTTAGAACCTTGCCTGGAGTGCTCGATATGGCTTCAGGTCGAGTCAGAATCTCCGATTTGCATGATCTGGATATGAACGACTTACTAGGCCGTAAGGTGGTTCCTCCGGATGTTAATTTGCTGGAACAGAACATTCGGGATAAGGTCGTTTTGGTGACCGGGGCAGGTGGCTCGATTGGTAGCGAACTTTGTCGACAAATCATTAAGTTCTCACCTAGTTCTTTAATCTTGGTTGATAGTAGTGAGCATGCCCTCTATCAAATAGATGCAGAATTAAAGAATGCCATTGCCTTGCAGGTAAATGGTAATGGTGAAGAAGTAGCAAGCGGAGATTGTCTATCTGACTCCGCCAAAAATTTGCCAATCAAGCTCATTCCTTTTTTAGCCTCGGTGCGTGATGCCGAACAAATGTTTAAGATCTTTATGGCAATTCAACCAGCTACGGTCTTTCATGCTGCAGCGTATAAGCATGTTCCCTTGGTAGAGAAAAATCCAGAGGAAGGTATTCGGAACAATGTATTGGGAACACTTAATTGTGCAGAAATCGCCTTAAAGACTGGTGTATCCCACTTTATTTTAATTAGTACTGATAAGGCGGTCAGGCCCACGAATGTGATGGGTGCCAGTAAGCGCGTGGCCGAAATGGTGTTGCAAGCGATAGCCGAGGATGCAGCGAAAGGGGGCCATGTAACCCGGTTCTCAATGGTCCGTTTTGGTAACGTGCTCGGATCATCTGGCTCTGTAGCACCCCTCTTTAGTTCCCAGATTAAAGCTGGCGGCCCTATAACATTGACACATCCTGAAGTAACACGGTATTTCATGACTATTCCTGAGGCGGCGCAGTTGGTGATTCAGTCAAGTGCCATGGCTACTGGAGGCGATGTTTTTGTGCTTGATATGGGACAACCCGTGCGCATTTATGACTTAGCGGTCAAGATGGTGTATCTATCGGGTCTGATGGTGAAAGATGAATTAAATCCTCATGGCGATATTGAGATTGAAGTGACAGGACTGCGCCCTGGAGAAAAGCTTTACGAAGAGTTACTGATTGGCGACAATCCGCAACCCACAGATCATCCCAAAATTATGAAGGCGCATGAAGAGTTTTTGCCGTGGGGTGAGCTGGAGCAAGAGTTAGAAAAACTCAATCTAGCTATCAAATCCTGTGACACTAAATCCATTCGTGCCATCTTGAAGCGCTTAGTACCAGGATATGTACCTCATGGCGATTCAGAAGAATCAAACGGGGGGGGGGATTTTCTAAACCATGAATACGCTACTCGTAATTGACCTTTTAAAATTCTCTCACTAACTTTTTTATAAAATAAGGTCGCTCAAGAGTTCATCAAGCGCTCTCTCAATTAATGATGAAGTTCATCACACCTGAAGCGCTACTAGCTATTGCCTAGTCATTTTTTCATTAAGCTAGCTTTTCTGGCTATTAAATCGGTAGTTTCTGACCCTCCAATTTCATGCTTTCCTTTAGGCTTAAACCATTCTGATTTTAAAAGGTGGAGATGAAATGCTTTCAATTGAATACATTCACAAAAGAGCCAAGGTATTTCGGATAGAACTCAGTTTGGTGATGATTGCTTGCTTAGCTGTTGCAATACTTATTTGGCAAATTCTGCGTATACCAATGGTGCTTAAATAACGGTGCTTCAGTAATCGCTTGGTTTGCTATTTACTTCCCAGGAATTTCAGTATGGGAGCGCACAATCACAAAGGGTTGACCCGAGGCCTTGGTCTTTGGTGAGGTATACAGAATTTGGGGATTTGGATTGCCTTTTGCATATTGCGCCAATTGTGCAGGTGCTTTGAGCTTGCTAGAAGTAAAAATTAAAATGGCTTGGTTCAGGGAGTTGAGTTTGGTGTATTGACCACCCAATAACACCAGGGGATCAAATGGTACCCCTTTAAAGCTGGCTTCAAAATGTAAGTGTGGACCCGTCGATTTTCCAGTACTACCAACTGTGGCAATGAGTTGAGATTGCTTAACTTGATCCCCAGTGTTTACTAAGAGGGTTTGTGCATGCCCATAGCGAGTGCTATAGCCCTGACCATGATCGATTTCTACTAAATTTCCATAACCGGGTGCATATCCCGCATAGCTGACTTTCCCATCACCCGTTGCCAAAATAGGACTCCCAGCTTGTGAAGGAATATCTAAGCCATCATGCTGTTCATGTTCACCGGTAAAAGGGCTGGGCCGTATCCCAAATGGACTAGAGATCACGGTACCTTTCTCTAGTGGGTTCGCTCCGATGTTTTGGGCTTGCGCTAAGCCAAACCCAGAGCATAGAGAAAGCCCTAGACAATTAAAGAGGATGACCTTGCTAGGCTTCATTAGCATCAGGAGTGTGGGTGATGTGGATTGGGATGTGTGAGGGTGTGGATCAGAATCAGGGCTTCTTGATGAGGGTATCATTTTAGTTGATATCAATGCATTTCTCAAAGTGGCTCTGAATTCATATCTGGCTATGCTGAATATACTGCTCTCACCCCTTTAAAGAAACTTTATGCATCCTCGACTCCATTTAGCTTGGCAAAAAATAGGTTTGACTGTTTTGGGTTTCGCTATGTTGCTTGCCTTACTATCTTTGCAAGGCTGCCTCTTTAATGCCCGCAGTAAGGTTTCTATTCCCTATCAGGCCGTAGCAATTACGGGTCCTGCTTCAGCTACCTTATTGGGGCAATTGCAGTTTGATATTCTGACCTATATCAATATCAAGGTGGCCATCTCTCCAAACGATGCTGACTTGATTGTAGAGATCATTCAAGATGCCCCTAATAGTCAAATTGCCTCGTATTCAGGAGTGGGGCAAATTACCGCTTACGATCTCAATGATGTAGTGGTGTTTAGGGTATTTGATAAAGCAGGAAATATTCTTATTCCTGAGACACCCATCTTTGGAGTAAGAAATATCAATTATTCCAACTCCACCGTATTGGCAGCAGATATTCAGCAGGCGCAGTTTATTGCTGAGATCCGTAAAGAGTTGGCCCTACAGATCACCTTTAGACTCATGGCCTTAGGGCGCCGAAACCGATAGTTTCTTGGTCGAGGTATTGTTTAGGGTAGGTCTGTATAGGCTGTCATACTTAGCTATCATATTGAATAACGATTATGATTTACTTAACCATCAAATCCACTTGAAATCAATGAAAACTGCTCCTTTTTACCGCTTTACTCTTGGCGCATTACTACTGCTTGTTGCTACTCACTCTCAAGCCCAAGGGGTGAGCTTGCCGCTGAATACCCAATTTGAATACGACCTCAAAATCACTGCAGACCCCGCTAAGCGTGCAGTCTATTTAAAGCAATCTGGCGAAGCCCCAAGTCCCTATGAGCAAGTACTTAATTTAGTTAAAGGATCGATGCAGGTCGCTACCGTAGTCGATAAGGTGGATATTCGTAAAGACCAATACCACATTAATTCGACGGGTACTTTAGGTACGGTGTTATCTACTGTTTTATTAGATCAAAAATTATTAAGAGACTCTGTGGGCTCTATTACTAAAGATGGCATGCTCACGAATACCTATCAAGAAAAGCGCGGCAGCACGGAGTTATTGATCGCTAAAGTTGAGAAAAACTTAGTGAACTTTTATAAGGTGTCATCACGTACACCGCCAACCGGTAACGCCCCATTTACCGGTCAACTGTTCGACATGATTACCGTAGGCTATCAATTTATCGGCCGTGATTTACCTACCAAATCGATCGTGCTTCCGGTCACTGACGGACGTTCTTTAAAGTCTTACACTTTGGTGCGTGGTGAGTCCTTGGATTTTCCCTTTGATGGCAGCAATATACGTGCGGTCCGTTTTTACAAAACGACCTCTAAAGACGATACCGCTACTTTTGAGGTCTGGTTTTCTGAGAAAGAACACGTGCCCCTGCGTTCGGTGATTGGCTTAAATGCGCAATACGGCGCCACGATTCAGGTAGATTTGAAGAAGTTTCCCAAACTGTAGACGATCTCACTTTGATGTCGATGGATTCTGCTCTTAAGGCACTAAGCTTAAGAATAAGTACTCAAAAAAGATAATGAGGTGAACTACACCTTGAAGTAGGGTAGTTCTACCAATCGCCAGTGTTAAAGCCCCAATGAAGAAGGTTAAAAACATCAACGTCATATTGAGCACACTGATACCTAAGGTCAGGGGCAGCTGAAAGAAAATCGCAATGGCCACAATCACTGGTATGGTGAGGCCAATACTGGCCAAGGCTGATCCAAGCGCTAAGTTCAAACTGCTTTGTAGGCGATTGGCTCTGGCAGCACGTACTGCTGCATAGGCTTCAGGTAACAGTACTAGCATTGCAATGGCAACACCGACAATCGTTTTTGGAGCGCCTAATGCAGCAACGCCAGATTCAATCGCGGGACTAAGTAGCTCTGCCATTGCTACCACGACAATTAAAGAGAGCATGAGTAAAACCACGCTGATGGCAGTTTTGGCATTACTCGGCTTTTGCGCATGAAAGTTAATATCGGTTTTCTTATCCTTTGCTTTCGGCAGATAGTAGTCACGATGGGTAATCGTTTGAAAAAACAGAAAAGCCATATACAAGGCGAAAGAACTAATG
>Ga0194038_1001294_pt1 | contig 10818 bp, 8 predicted proteins | sample JunL226m_MetaG_FD_148630 | JGI IMG/M metagenome (GOLD analysis project Ga0194038, IMG submission 148630) | Anoxic zone freshwater microbial communities from boreal shield lake in IISD Experimental Lakes Area, Ontario, Canada - Jun2016-L227-6m | ecosystem: Environmental > Aquatic > Freshwater >...
ATGAATTTAATACGACAAAGAAATGTAATGGCTGTGGTTGTTCTCTTGTTCCTCTGTATAAACAAAGCAGGAGGGAGGTGAGAGGGGTGCGTCAGTGCCGTTCCACTGGATGCAGTCGTTTCATCAGCAGAGATCACAACGCAGCATTAAACATTCTTCTGTGCTTTGTTAGCACAGACAGGCCCATACAAATGCAACGGAATGCGGGGACATTTACGGTTGGCAAGAGCATGGCGGAGATGCTTACAGCTTGCACCAATGACAATGCAACGATTTAAGAGAAGATCTGCATTGTATATTTGATGCAATTCATACCTTTTGGTGTGAATTAAGGGGTTGAGAATGGTTGCCCATGGAATTAAAAAAGCTGTGCACACTTTCGGCAAACAATGGTCACACGAATTGTTTTCTGTATGCACGCGACAATGGATTGTGATATTTGTGTTTTTCATTCGTGGCATACGCGAATGAAAATTTATTTAGAGACAATTTTTCAACAGGTATTAAATAAATCAGGAATGCAATTCTTTATCGAACAATCAGAATTATACAGAGAAATGTTGGAATTAGAAATCGGATGTGTTGTTGACAAAAACACCATAAACATGACACAGGAAATGGAGAAGGACATTTGCGCTGTCATGGCTGGAGATCTCAGATCTGTGAGTGATGAAATCGATGTTCTCTGTTTCACACAAAAATGGCGGATGACAAAGGTGTATGACATTATATGCAAACACGTCAAAAATAACATATTTAGGAACAAATTTCATACTGAAGTTTTGAAAAATAAAATATGCGACGATATTTGGAGTGATATGTTCAAGACAACTGATGACATGGATAAAATTGCATCCCTTGGAATGACATGGCTGATGAAAAAAGCACACGAGAATGGTTGCAGGTGGTCAAGATGGACATGTGTGCGATCAGCAGAGGGTGGTTTTCTTGATTGTTTGGTGTATGCCCACAGTAACGGGTGCCCTTGGGATGAATTGACATGTTCTGCTGCGGCAGAACGTGGTCATCTGGATTGTTTGGTGTATGCTCGTGAAAATGGTTGCCAATTGAACATGTTTGCGTGCATGCAGGCCGCGAAAAATGGGAACTTGGACTGTCTAAAGTATGCACATGAACATAATTGTCCATGGAATAAATACACATGCACACGCGCGGCGGAAGGTGGACATTTGGATTGTCTAATGTATGCTCGTGAAAATGGTTGCGACTGGGATGCAAATACATGTACACGGGCAGCTGAACGTGGTTATTTGGATTGCCTGATGTATGCTCGTGAGAATGGATGCCCTTGGAACAAATGGACGTGCACTAATTCATCTGAGGGTGGTTTTCTTGAATGTCTCAAATATGCACATCTTCATGGATGCCCTTGGGATGAAATAACATGCACACATGCAGCAGAAGGGGGGCATCTTGACTGTCTGATGTATGCTCATGAGAACGGTTGCCCTTGGGACGAATCGACATGCACAATGGCAGCAGAAAATGGACATTTGGACTGTTTGAAGTATGCACATGAGAACGGTTGCCCATGGGACGAATTCACATGTACTCGGGCGTCTGAGGGAGGTCATTTGAATTGTCTAATGTATGCACACGAGAGTGGTTGCCCATGGAATAAATGGACATGTGCAAATTCTGCAGAGGGAGGTTTTCTTGATTGCATGAAGTATGCCCATGAGAACGGATGTCCGTTAACAAAATGGACATGTGCAAATGCAGCAATGGGTGGTCATTTGGAATGCCTAATGTATGCACATGAGAATGATTGTGTGTGGGATGAATCAACGTGTGCAAATGCGGCAATGGGTGGTCATCTCAATTGTCTGGTGTATGCTCATGAGAATGGTTGCCCATGGGACAGTTCAACGTGTGAATTGGCTGTGGAAAATGGTCATGATGATTGTCTGAGATATGCGAGAGAAAACGGCTGTCCATTATGTGTTGACTGATTGATCCGTCAAAAATGATTTTTCTGTCAGCCATTTTGACCAAATGAAATGTCTTCAATCAATTTGGTTAAAATATGCACACGTGAGGAAAAAAAACGAGCAGCAAGGAATGGAAATTTAGTTCTTTTGATGAATTTGCATAAAAAATTTTCTGCATGGGACAACACCACATGTTCAGTTGCTGCTGAGAATGGACATCTCGACTGTTTAATTTTTGCACACGAGAATGGTTGCACGTGGACCGAGACAACTTGTTCAAGGGCAGCGGAAAATGGTCATTTGGATTGTCTCACATATGCTCATGTCAGTGGATGCCCATGGGACAGTGAAACGTGTACAAGAGCTGCTGAAAATGGTCACATGGATTGTTTAGTTTTTGCACACAGAAACGGATGCCCATGGGACGAAATCACATGCGCAAACGCAGCAGAAAATGGACATTTGGACTGTTTGGCATATGCTCACGAAAATGGCTGCACATGGGATGAAACGACGTGCGCAAACGCGGCCAGTGAGGGACATCTGGATTGCTTGGTGTATGCCCATGAAAACAATTGTCCGTGGGACGAGACGACATGTGGCAACGCAGCGGAATGTGGACATTTAGACTGTTTGGCATATGCTCATGAAAACGGTTGTCTGTGGGATGAAATGACATGCACATTGGCTAAAGAAAATGGTCACAATGACTGTCTGCGTTATGCACGCGAAAACGGCTGTCCACGTGAAGATGACGAGTGACTGATAATTTCTGTGGGATTGAATTTTATCACAATTTATCCGATGGCATCTGGAAGCGGTCGCACAGAATGTGCGACACAAGAACACTGTTGATGTCACAAAATTGATTTTCTCACCAGCAATTTGGTGAGAAAACAAAGATGCAACATTTCGTTGAACAATCAGAATTATACAGAGAAATGGAAGGTTTTGGTGATGGAGAAATTGCTGTCACAATGGACACGATCGGAATGACACCAGAAATCGAATCAGACCTCAACATGCTGATGAACGGAGACATGACTGCTCTGCACAACGACATTGACGTTCTTCTCTTCACACACAAATGGCGAATGACAGAGGCATGCAACATTGTGCGTGAATGTGTCAAAACTAACATTCTTCAGAACAAATATCACACCGAGGTTTTAAAAAATTCACTGTGCAATGACATTTGGAGTGACATATTCAAAACGACAGAAGACATGTGTGACATAATTTCACACGTCGGTGTGTGGTTAATGGAAAAGGCACATGAGAATGGTTGTCACTGGGACAAATGGACATGTGCGCATGCCTCCGGTTATGGTAATTTGGAATGTCTGCGTTATGCCCATGAAAACGATTGTCCATGGGACACATGGACATGCGCACAGGCAGCAGAAAATGGTCACCTCAACTGTTTAATTTACGCTCACGAAAGTGGTTGTCCATGGGACATTTACACATGCACACATGCCGCAGAAAATGGTCATTTGGATTGTCTAATGTATGCGAGAGAAAATGGTTGCAATTGGAATGTGTACACATGCACACGATCAGCAGAAAATGGTCATCTGAATTGCTTGAAATACACCCACGAAAACGGATGTGAATGGGATGAATTCACATGTGTAAGAGCAGCAGAAAATGGTCAGTTGGATTGTCTAATGTATGCGAGAGAAAGTGGTTGTGATTGGAATGTGTTCACGTGCACACAATCAGCAGAAAATGGTCATCTGGATTGCTTAAAATACGCCCACAAGAATGGTTGCCCGTGGGATGAAGAAACTTGCATGAGGGCAGCAGAAAATGGTCATTTGGACTGTCTAAAATACGCCCACAAGAATGGTTGCCCGTGGGATGAAAGAACTTGCATGAGGGCAGCGAAAAAGGGTCATTTGGACTGTCTGGAATGTGCTCATTTCAGTGGATGTGATTGGGACGGTGAAACATGTGCAAGAGCTGCTGAGGATGGTTACATTGATTGCTTAGTTTTTGCGCACAGAAATGGATGTCCATGGGATGGGACAACGTGTGCGAACGCGGCCAATGGGGGACATTTGGATTGTCTAAAATATGCACATGAGAATGGTTGTCCATGGGATGAAAGAACTTGTTCAGGGGCAGCGGAAAACGGTCATTTGGACTGTCTGTTATATGCTCATTTCAGTGGATGCAATTGGGACAGTGAAACATGTGCAAGGGCTGCCAAGGGTGGTCACATTGATTGCTTAGTTTTTGCGCACAGAAACGGATGTCCATGGGATGGTGAAACATGTGCAAGAGCCTCTGATGGTGGTCACATAGATTGCCTAGTTTTTGCACATGAGAACGGATGTCCATGGGACGAGACAACGTGTGCGAACGCAGCCATTGAGGGACATCTGAATTGTCTGATGTATGCCCATGAAAATAATTGCCTGTGGGACGAGATGACATGTTGCAATGCAGCAGAATGTGGCAATTTAGACTGTTTGGTATATGCTCATGAAAATGGTTGTCTGTGGAATGAAATGACGTGCACATTGGCTGAAGAAAATGGTCATGATGACTGTTTATGTTATGCACGTGAAAACGGCTGTCCACATGAGGGTGAAATGGCGTGCACGTCAGATTGTGACAACTGTCACGATGACGATGATCAATGACTGTCTTTCTGTAAAATTGATTTTTCATCACAATTTTCACAGCAAAATCATCATGCAATACATCATCGAGCAATCAGAATTATACCGAGCAAACCCAATCAATGTATCACAAAGAATGCTCAACGACATCGAATGTGTCATGACAGGAAATTTCGCACCAATTGACGACATCATCACGGTTCTTCTTTTCGCACACGGATGGAGAATGACAATGTTGTACAACCTGACGGTAAATTTTATTCAACACGGATACAGTGTTACGTTTGACATGGACACGTTAGAATACACACACGTAGATGTTTTGCGAGATTTTTTAAACAACAGAAGAGAACAATGAGAATGGTTTGTAAAATTTTCTGACAAAATCATTGTCAGAAAATTTGTCTTGTCAACAAACAGAGCTTTGGTCGGTTTTCTCTGTAAAAATTGATTTTACGAAGGCACTTTCGTGAGAAAAACATCAATGTCTTGCCACCAGAAAAACGATATCATGTGCGAAGAAGTTCCCGAAGTTCCCGAGTGCTGGGAGGAAATTGTTCCCGACACAGAGGAAATACGCGCTTGCTCTGTAAACGCTGATGAGGATGTCATCATCGACGATGACGACCTTTTTGGCGTGGCTTATGGTGTGGGGGAGGGAGAGACGAACGAGGGTGATTTTGCTCATCTTGTCGATAAAATCATTCCATCTCTCAACTCTCAAACTGCCATTCATAGACTGTCGACCAGACTCGGACCGACGTGCGTGAAAAAAGACGGCAGAAAGGAAAGGATGGAAAAGGAGGAGGAAGAAAGAAAGGAAAGAGAAAAAGAGAAAATGAAAAAATTGATGTCATTGGTTTGTTGGGTGAATGTGAGAATTGACAAAAACATGAAATCACACGTGAGCGAAAAAGATTTTCCACACCTTGGTGTTTTCAAGAAAATGGTAAAACAACGCAGGACAATGCACTCGATCGCAATCAAGAAAATCGTTGAAAAATTTTCTCTCTACAACACTCCATATTTAAGGGAAAAAATGAAGACACAGACACCACAGACACAGACACCACAAATGCCGCAATCGGTGACACACACAAAAATGTGTAGGAGTGTGGAGCTTGGCATAAAATGCCCACACGGCGCCAACTGCAGATTTGCTCACAACAAAAATGAGCTTGTTGTTCGTTCCTGTATGTACGGAACATCTTGCAGATGTGTTGTGTATGTCAATGGAAAAGTGGAAAACAAATTTACACATGGAAAAATATGTATGTTTATGCATCCTGATGAAATCAAGAGCGATTTTGACATCAGAATAACTGGTGGTAGAGTTTTGCGTGTGAAGAAAGTCGTCAAAAAGGCCGAACCAAAGGTCGTCAAAAAGGCAGAAAAAAAAGAGGTGATAGTAAAAAAAACACCAGAAGAATACAAACAGGAAAAAAAAGAACGGGAGGAACGTGCAAATGCGCGATATGCAGAGAAAATTAGAGACAATGAGTTCAGGAGAACAGAACAGGAGAAAAAATTGAAGCTCACACTTGATGAAGAATCGACATCATTCTATTGCCTCAGTGATTGGAATGACACGCAGGCACCTGTTCCAACACTTGCACAGGTGCCATCGACACCAACGCCCATTCCTGAACAGGTGCAGACGCTTGCACCGACGTTGGCACAGGTGTCTGCACAGAAACCCACACCCCCACTCTGCAAGAGCAGTGCAATGTGCAGAACGGTGGAAGCAGGCAATCAGTGTGGATACGGTGACAGATGCAAATTTGCCCATTTTTTGAATGAATTTGGTCCTCGCTGTTGCAATTTTGGCAAAATGTGTTGCTTTGTCATTTTCGACACCAACACTGGCATTTTTACAAACAATACCACAAAATTTCGCACTTGCAATTTCATACATGACGGAGAGACGCGTGAAAATTATTTTGACCGTGTTAAAATTTACAGCCACATTCCAAAGGAAAAGAAACCAATTGTCGTTCAAAAATTTTCAGCAGCCAAAATAATCGAATACAAAATTCCAAAACAGCTTTGATATTGGTTACAACTTATCCACAACAGATAACAATTCAACCACAACAGATAACAATTCAACCATAAAAAAATCAGCACAATGATAGCAATAGACAGGCAGTAACAGGTAGTAATAAATAGGCAGACAGGCAGCAACAGGTGGTAATAAATAGGCAGACAAGTAACAGATAATTTTTTTTATTCGGAGTAATCCGAATAAAAATGATTTTTGTCTGTAAAACATCGACAAAATCAGAATGAACATCTTTTTTCTCAGCTTCATCACACAAATATGCGCACAGGAACATGTTGATCGGCACGTAGTCAAAATGATTCTTGAAACATGTCAGCTTCTGTGTTCGGCTCATTATCTTTCTGGTTCAGCATTGGTTCCACCGTATAAACTTACTCATGCAAACCATCCGTGCGCAAAATGGACAAGAAGATCGCTGTCAAATTACATATGGCTGACTGAATTAGGACTTGAACTTTGCAAGGAATACACACATCGCTATGGCAAAATACACGCAACCGAAAAGCACATTCAAACACTTGCCGAAAATTTGCCTCCGATTGAAGACATTGGTTTCACACCACCAGAACAGGCGATGCCGGATGAATACAGAAATGAAGATCCTGTTATGGCATACAGAAATTATTACAACGGAGACAAACGCAAATTGCACAGCTGGAAAAAACGGCAAATTCCATCTTGGATCACAGAAACACCATAATCATTTGTCATAATTTCATTCTCATTGCGAGAATGAAATGAGGTATGTTTGTGCTAAAATTGAATTGTCACGATTGATTCGTGATAAAACAAAATGAACGCTCACATTCACATCATAAAACATGACATTGGAACATGTGTCGGCTTTGATGGAACATTGTCGCATTCTCTGCAATTTGCCGCGGCTAATGGCATGGGATCGTGTCAAGTGTTTATGGGTGATCAGATTTCTCTCTCTCGAGCAAAAATAGGTACAAAAGACATACTGGAATGTCAAAAAATACAGAAACGCTTTCCCATTCATTTTTTCTCACATTTTCCCTTCACAGCGAGTTTGTGTGGCTCTGTTAATGAATTGGCGTGGAATGGTAATGAAACGCAAGACAGAAAAACATCGTTCATGTTAAACCAGCTTGAGTATGAGCTTGACGTATTCGCGAATTTTTCTCTGAAAAATTGTTCAGGTGGTGTTGTGATACATCCGGGTTGTAATTCTGACACAGGAGGTGGTTTGTCATCCATAGCTAAATCTATCAACAGAATAAAATTTACACCTCATGGCAAGCTCATTTTAGAAAACAGCGCCGGTGAGGGACGAAAGTTGTGTAAAAATTTTGAAGAATTGTCGGCGATTTTCGCGAAAATTGATCCACAACAGCGCGAACATGTTGGTGTCTGCATAGACACGGCACACATACACGGTCAGGGCGATTTTGACCTGAGCAACACAAATGGTGTCGATGACATGTTTTCGGCCTTTCAAAACCTCATTGGCTTTGACCATCTTTCTCTCGTTCATCTGAACGATTCCGAGGTGAAAATCGGGTCGAAAAAAGATAGGCATGCATGCCTCACAACAGGAGAAATATGGCGAAAACGTGACAATGCACTTCGCCATCTCATTGAGCGATGCACATTATTAAACACACCCATGGTCATGGAGACAGACATGTGTGACATGGTGACGGTCTCACGACTGATGTCTGATAAATAAACGATCGCGATTGTTGAACAAAAATTTTGTACTCAAATTGAGTACAAAATTTCTCCTAAATCATTCTAAAAATGAAATTCACTCGATAAATTTACAATTAACCAAATGTCGTCAAAAAAGCCGTTTCTCAAATGGATTGGAGGAAAAACACAAATCATCGATAAAATAATGGACCTGTTTCCAACAACGATGAACGACTATTACGAACCATTTTTAGGAGGAGGAAGCGTTCTTCTTGCGTTGTTGTCATACATAAACGAGGGAAAAATACGTGTCAATGGAACGATATACGCGAGCGATTTAAACCAAAACCTCATAAATTTATACAAAACCATACAATCGCGACCAAATGAGCTAATCGATGAGTTGAAAAATCTTGTCGCTGAATTTTCTCTGTGTGAAAACACAGGAATTAATCGCAAGGCTAAAAATTTATCAGAAGCATTGTCGTCTCAGGAATCATACTATTTTTGGACAAGAACACGATTTAACGCAATGATTCGCGACAAAATTTCGACACCATTGGTGTCGGCGATGATGCTGTTTCTAAACAAAACATGTTTTCGCGGAATGTACAGAGAGGGTCCAAACGGATTCAATGTTCCGTTTGGAAATTACAAAAACCCGAGTATTTTTGACGAAAAAAACATGCTAAGAATATCAGCTCTTGTCAAAAACGTGACATTTACGTGTGAATCATTCTCGGGATCGCTATCCCGTGTAAAACACGGAGATTTTGTATATCTCGATCCACCATACGCTCCAGAAGCTGAAACGTCATTTGTTTCATACACCAGCGATGGCTTCAGCATCGAAAACCACATGCTGTTGTTTGAAACATGTAACAAAATGACCTCCTCAGGTATAAAATTTCTTCTAAGCAATTCAAATGTTTCGTTGGTCACAAATGCATTTTCATCACCACCATACACTGTTCGCGTGATTTCATGCAGACGCGCTATTAACTCGAAAAAACCAGATTCAAGAACAGAAGAACTTCTCATAACAAATTGAAAGATTTGGTGTCACTAATTTCTGTGTTAAACACAGAAATTAGTGATGAAAAAGATTGCGCTTGTGATCACTCGTTTGAGAACAAAAACGACACATTTAGGAACAAATTTTATACCGAAGTTTTACAAAATCTAAGCCATTTGTAAAACTTCGGTATGAAATTGAAATACAAAATGTTGAAATGGCAATCAACAAATGAATTCCAAACATGCTGAAAATTATGACGCAAAGCAGGATACAGGAAAATTTAGAACAAACATGCGCGACAAATTTTATACAAACAAAGATGTAGCAAAATCGTGTGTAAAAAGTATTATCGACATTGTACCATTTACCGAAAATTATTTGTGGATCGAACCGTCAGCTGGAAATGGCTCATTTCTTCACAATATTCCATTCGCCATTGAGAAAATCGGTCTTGATTTAGAACCAATGGCGAACGACATACAAAAACAGGATTTTTTGACATGGACACCTCCATTGACTGACAGAAAAATAATCGTGTTTGGAAATCCGCCATTTGGCAGACAATCATCATTGGCAAAGGTATTCATAACGAAAAGTTGTAAATTTGCAGATGTGATCGCGTTCATTCTTCCGCGATCATTTACGAAACCCAGCATGTTTAATGTGTTTGCCACAAAATTTCATCTAATTCATACCGAAGAGCTTGAAAAAAATTCATTTGTGATAAACGAGTCGTCAAAATACGATGTCCCATGTGTATTTCAAATTTGGCACAAAAAAGAGATCGACAGAACCATGGACAAAAAAATTTGTCCATCAGGTTTTCGGTATGTAAAAGACGACAACAATTACGATGTTGCGTTCAGAAGAGTTGGTGGTTTGGCTGGAAAATGCTACCAAAAAAATGAAACAAAAAAATTCAGTGGTCAATCACACCACTTTTTAAAATTTGACGACAATTTTCTTCCACATGTCGACACCATTGTCACAAAAATAAACGAACACACATTTCCAAGCAACACAGCTTTTTTAATTCACACCAAAAAGGTATGAATTGCATCAAATATACAATGCAGATCTTCTCTTAAATCGTTGCATTGTCATTGGTGCAAGCTGTAAGCATCTCCGCCGTGCTCTTGCCAACCGTAAATGTCCCCGCATTCCGTTGCATTTGTATGGGCCTGTCTGTGCTAACAAAGCACAGAAGAATGTTCAATGCTGCGTTGTGATCTCTACTGATGAAACGACTGCATCCAGTGGAACGGCACTGACGCACCCCTCTCACCTCCCTCCTGCTTTGTTTATACAGAGGAACAAGAGAACAACCACAGCCATTACATTTCTTTGTCGTATTAAATTCATCCACAAATTCAAGAGAAAATTTCTGAGAGAATTTCTTGGTGACACTTGTGGTCGGAACAGAAAGTTCCGATCTTCCTGACGGATTAAATTTTGCGGCACCAAATGCCACACCGACCTTTTTTCTCGCATCAACGGTAT
>Ga0194038_1001295_pt1 | contig 10816 bp, 11 predicted proteins | sample JunL226m_MetaG_FD_148630 | JGI IMG/M metagenome (GOLD analysis project Ga0194038, IMG submission 148630) | Anoxic zone freshwater microbial communities from boreal shield lake in IISD Experimental Lakes Area, Ontario, Canada - Jun2016-L227-6m | ecosystem: Environmental > Aquatic > Freshwater >...
GTGATTATGCACTTGCAACCTGTAAAATTATGCTAGGTGAAGCTCGTGAAAAATTTAGTCAAATTGCTAGCCCGCAAGGCGGCACAACACTAAATGGTACTCAGCTTAAATCTGAAGGTAAAGCAGAAATTGAACAATTAGAGCTAGATCTAGTAAACTACAAAGACGGTGGCAAACCGCTTACTTTTGTAATCGGCTAATATGAAAATTTTAGAGTTAATTAAAGAAAGCAGAACCGGCAGTTTACAAGACGATGTAGCCGATGCATTGCCGGCTACATACGTATTTCCTAAATTACAAAATACAGACCCGTATCAACAATATAGATTTGGGCTAGCAATAACAGCCGCAAAAAGAGTTGACGATGCAGACCCGTACAACATACTAGGCAAACAGCAGGACGGATTTGCTCCAAATAGTGCTTGGGGCGAAAATCTTATAGTATCAACTTACGCACAAGAACAAGATACACGCATACTAGATTTGGCCGCTAAAATTATGGGTGTTAAAAAATCTCAAATCTCCACAACAAAAAGTTCAGAGACAACGGACGTTTATGTCCAAAGTCCTATCAAACCCGTAAAATAAGGTAGACAATTCCTGAGTAGTTAAGTACAATAGTTAAATCTATCAAGGAATACTATGATCATTGGAATTTGCGGGTTCATCTCAAGCGGTAAAGATACTATTGCAGACTATCTTGTAAACTTTAACGAGTTTAGACGAGAAAGTTTTGCCAGCGCATTAAAAGATGCAGTTGCACCAGTATTTGGATGGGATCGAGAGATGCTCGAAGGGCGAACAAAAGCCGCCCGCGAGTGGCGAGAACAAGTAGACCCATGGTGGGCAGAACGCTTGGGCATGCCTAACTTAACTCCACGTTGGGTATTACAATATTGGGGCACAGAAGTATGCCGCAAGGGTTTTAGCGACGATATTTGGATTGCTAGTTTAGAAAACAAACTTAGAACTGCAAGCGACGATATTGTTATTAGCGATTGTCGTTTTCCTAATGAAATTAAAGCTATTAAAGAACAGGGCGGAAAGGTTGTATGGGTACAACGTGGGCCACTACCGGAGTGGTACGATATTGCTTTAGAAACTAATCAAGGCACATTTAATCATATGGCAACTGCTTATCCCGAGGTACATGCTAGTGAGTGGGCGTGGATTGGTACTAAGTTTGATGCAATTATTAACAATAACGGAAGCATTGAAGACCTATACGATCAAGTTAAAAATCTGGTTTCAGATCCCCTTGTTTCCAACGAACTCCCTCTTTATGTAGAACTCTCTGACAGTTTGCACATACAGTCTTAATATTTGCAAATCTATTATTTGTTAAATCCCCGTCAACATAAAAGACATTAAAGACATCGGGTAATGCACTTTTAAACCCGCACTTGTCGCAATTGTTTTTCTTTTTATAACCGGCAAGCTCCCACAAAGGCTTGCCGTCTTTACGGCCGCGAGCACAGTGGTCACATTTTGATCTATAAAATGCTTGACCGTCTTTATAATAGTTTAAAGCCACAGGTCTTTTCTGACAACTTCTACAAAGGTTTCTCATGGCGCCCTTTTAATGCCCTTTAGATATGTATTTAACCGGCAATTTTTCTCGACATACTGCTAAATAAAACAAAGAGCAATCCATTAAGGAGATTTTGAGAAATGGCTACATTACAATCACCAGGCGTACAAGTAAATGTTATCGACGAGAGTTTTTATACTCCGTCTGCACCAGGAACTGTACCCTTAATTTTTGTTGCTTCACAAGCAAACAAAAGCAACAGTTCTGGTACAGGAACTGCACAAGGTACTTTATCTGCTAAAGCAGGCGAAGTTTACATTATTACAAGCCAACGTGATCTAACAGACACATTTGGTACTCCCTTATTTCCAACTGATGCCAGCGGCAATCCAGTTAACGGCGGTGAACTAAACGAATACGGGTTACAAGCCGCATACAGCTTACTAGGCGTAAGTTCAAGAGCGTATGTTGTTCGTGCAGATATCGATCTAGCACAGTTAACAGCACAAACAGACGAGCCGACCGGAACTCCAGTAGGCGGCACGTATTGGGTTGATACAGCAAACACATTATTTGGTATTAACGAATGGAATGCAGGTACAGAAAGTTTTACAACTAAAACACCTATCGTAATTGATAGTTCAAATTCTAGTACATCTTTAATTTCTAATAGTTTAACACCAGCAGATTCAGTAGGAAAACAAGGCGATTATTCAATTGTTGTTACTCCTGACAATTCTAACGTGGTTTACTTTAAATCCACTGCCGCAACAAACGCATGGGTTCCAGTAAGCACAGCACCTGGCGCAGATTTTGCATCAGGTGGTAAGTCTTTAAAAATTAGCCCACACTACGATTATCCAGCATGGACATCGTCTACTGTAACAGGTAGCGTATGGGTTAAAACAACAACTCCGGGCGCAGGCGCCAATTGGTCTGTTAAGTACTATAACGGATCTACTCAATCATTTGGGTCAACACCTACTTCGATTTATAGTAGCACACGTCAAGCAATTGAAAAAATTGATTATGCAGGCGGTGGTGCAAATATTAAACAAGGTGCAGTATTCATTGAAAGCGATTACAACCATAATAGTCTAACAACTTCGACAACAGCAGTTGCAGATTTCAAAATCTGGAGACGTTATGCTACAAGTCCTACAGTAGTTACAAGTAATCCAAGTACAGCTTCTACAACAAGCAACAGCACATTTACAATTCGTGAATCTGGTGCAAGTACAAGCACATGGGGACAAAGTATCACTGTTACTATTCCTGGTAGCGCAAGTGTTAGCGTTGCTGAACAAATTCCAGCTGCCTTAAGTGCCGCAGGATTAAAATATGTTACAGCAACCTACAATGCAAGTACAGAGCGTGTTAGCTTTAGCCATGCATTAGGTGGTGATTTTGAATTAACAGATGGTACAGGTACACCTTTAAATACTGTTGGTTTCCATGCTTATAATTTAAGTGCAGGTACAGGAACACCAAATCTTTACACAGCACCAAGCTGTGATGGATTTAATTTCCTAGCAACTAACTGGAAACCGCTTGCATACGAAGCAATTCCAACTGCTCCAGTAACTGCACCAGCTGATGGTACATTATGGTACGATAGCAATTTACACGAAATTGATATTTTAGTTCATAACGGACATTCATGGGTTGGTTACAATTTCCATGGCAATAACACAACAACATTTGACAGTCCTTTTTACAATACAGGAACTGACCCATTAGGGCCGATTGTTTCTGCAACAGAACCAACAACACAAAACAGTGGAACTCCATTAGTAGATGGTGATATCTGGGTAAGCACAGCAGATCCAGAAATGTTTGGTATGGACATTTATGTATTCCAAGCATCTAGCAATAAGTGGATCCAACAAGATCCAACAGATCAAACTACTCCAGATGGTTGGGTATTTGCCGATGCACGTTGGTCTACAAGTGGTGCAAAATCAACATCAGCAACAATTTCACAATTATTAATAAGCAACTACTTAGACCCAGATGCGCCAGATCCAGCGTTATACCCACGCGGTACACGTTTATGGAACACACGTCGCAGTGGATTCAATGTTAAAAAATATCACACTGGCTACATCAACAAAAATGCTACAAATCCACGTAATACCGAAAGTATGAGCGGATATGCAGTTGATCGTTGGGTAACAGTAAGTACAAATAACGAAGATGGTACAGGTTCTTTTGGTCGTAAGGCACAACGTCAAGTTGTTGTTAAAGCACTGAAGGCTCTTGTTGACACAAGTCAATCAGTTCGTGATACAGATACATTGGTATTCAATCTAATTGCTACTCCTGGTTATCCTGAGTTAATTGCAAATATGGCAGGTCTAAATACAGATCGTGGCCAAACAGCTTTTGTTGTTGGTGATACACCATTCCGTTTAAAACCAAATGGTACTGATCTAACAGCATGGGGCCTAAACAGCAACTTAGCTTACGACAACGGCGACGAAGGTGCAGTAACTTATGATTCCTATACAGCTATGTTCTACCCAAGTGGGTTAACAACAGACAACACAGGTAATAAGATTGTTGTTCCGCCTAGTCATATGATGTTACGTACAATTACTAACAGCGACGCAGTTAGCTATCAATGGTTTGCTCCAGCTGGTACAAGACGCGGCGGTGTTGACAATGCTACATCAGTAGGATATGTAGATGGTGCAACTGGCGAGTTTAAAACAACAGCATTATACCAAGGCTTACGCGATGTATTACAAAGTTCTGGTGTAGCTATTAATCCAATTACAACTCTACCAGGAGTTGGTATTGTAAACTTTGGACAAAAGACTCGTGCTAAAAACGCTAGTGCATTGGATCGTATTAATGTAGCACGTTTAGTAGCATACTTACGTAGACAGTTATCAATCTTGGCCAAACCATATTTGTTTGAGCCAAATGATGCACAGACACGTAGAGAAATCAAAGCCGCGGCAGATAGTTTGATGTTAGAGTTAGTAGGCCAACGTGCTTTAAATGACTTTATTACAGTTTGCGATACTACAAACAACACACCGTCTAGAATTGATCGTTCAGAGTTATGGTTAGACATTGCTATTGAACCAGTTAAAGCAGTAGAATTTATCTACATCCCATTAAGAATCTTGAATACCGGTGCAATTGCTTCTGGCAATTTAGGTAGCCTGTCAACAGGCTCAGGATCTTAAGGTAAATATATAGGACAAGGAGCATTGATATGGCAGTTTCAAGTTTAAATAGGTTCACGGTACCTCTAGCAACAGAGCAGAGCGCAAGCTCTCAAGGTCTGTTAATGCCTAAGTTAAAATACCGTTTTAGAGTTACATTCGACAACTTTGGCGTTGCAGGTGCCCCAGCTACTGAATTAACTAAACAAGTTATGAACGTATCACGTCCAGATTTGTCATTTGAAGAAATCAAGCTACCAGTGTACAACAGTACAGTTAAGTTAGCTGGAAAATATTCATGGGCCGATGCTAAAGTTACATTGCGTGATGATGTAAGTAATAGCGTAACAACATTAGTTGGTAATCAGATACAGAAACAATTTGACTTCTTTGAACAAAGTTCTGCGGCTTCTGGTATTGATTACAAGTTCACAATGAACGTAGAATTGTTAGACGGCGGTAATGGTGCAAATACACCAACTGTACTTGAATCATTTACATTCTTAGGTTGCTGGATTAAACAAGCAACTTATCAAGGTGGTGATTACGGCAGTGCAACAGATCCGATGGATATTGCGTTAACAGTTTGTTATGATAATGCATTACAATACGGCGCTGGTGGTGCTCCGGCTGGTATTGGTCAAGCAGTTGGCCGTACAGTACGTACACTAGCACTTGGTTAATAGTAACTAAAATACAAAAAGCTCGGGTAACCGGGCTTTTTTATTGACATAAATATTGTTATGTCAAATGCCTTTACAAACTTCCTTGGCGGCGCAACCGATTCCTTTTTAGGTGATACTGGCCAGCCACAATTAAAAGATTTCCAACATGCCGATAGGCTTTATGTTAGGGATACTTACGCTAGAGCACCTAAGCACGGATTCCTATACTTTGTCTCGTTTAATATCAACCCAACAATAAAAGACAAAGATCCTGCCTGGAGTAAAAACAAAGGGCCGGAGACAGTTGGGTTACTTGTAAAGAAATTAGATCTTCCAAAATTTCAATTACATACAGAAACATTAAATCAGTATAACAGAAAAACTGTTATACAAACAAATATAAAATACAATCCTATCAGTGTTGACTTTCACGATGATAATAGTGATTTAACTACAAGATTATGGACAAACTATTACAAATATTATTATGCAGATAGTGCCGGCGGAACAACTGCCGGCAAAGCTACTAGTCCTGCCGGTAATATAATTTCAAGCGTTGCAGGATATCTTGGAGGATTCTTAAAAGGAAATCAAGGTCCTAACTCAACAGTATCGGTGCCGGCATCATACAGAGATACCAAATATCGAAACCCTGTTGCTAATTTTAATTACGGGTTAAACAACGGTCAATCCGAACCATTTTTTAGTAGTATCGATATCTACGTGTTACATCAGCATAAATTTACACAATACACTTTAATAAATCCGTTAGTTACTGAATGGACACACGATACGTTAGATCAGGACTCAGGAAACAAAGTATTATCAAGTAAGATGCAACTAGCATACGAAAGTGTAATATATAACTACGGTAAAATTAAAAAAGGATCTTCCTCTGGTGCGTTCATTGCAAACTATTATGATACTTCACCAAGCCCACTAAGTATCGGCGGTAAGGGTAGTAAGAGTCTACTTGGAGAAGGCGGAGTGCTTGCAGGCGCAGGTGATGTATTAGGAGACTTAGAGGACGGTAACTTTATCGGTGCTTTCTTAAAAGGCCGCCAAGTAGTAAAAAATGCACAACAATTAACTGCGGCATCAATTACCAATGAAGCAAAAGGATTATTAATTGGTACAATGAATAATGTAGCCGCAAATGCAAATCAAGGACTAGCAGGTATAGGCGGCTCAGTTCAGTCTGGTATTGCCGGCGGAATGGGGAATGTTAATTTAGCAAACCTTACAAACACCGTAGCAAGTAAACTAACAGGTCAATAATATGAGTTATACAAATGTTCCAAATGAAAAGAAGTTTACAGGTAGTGATGCCACAATACAAGCATTTAATACATATTATTCGCAACCGCTAGAATTAAAGGCCGCTGAGTTCGATGCAATGGTTGGATTTTTTACCAGCAGGGGCTTTGAACAAGACTCTGCACAGTCAATTGCAGTAACTATTATCACTCAGGCAAAGACCGATAACTTTAATCCTATGTATGTACTAGATACATTAAAAGGATTAGATGCGCCAACCTTAAGTGCATTGGTTTCAGAAATTATTAACCACAACAGATTTAAAACAAGTTTCCTAGGATACTCGAATAAATTTGTAGCTGTTAATGAAGTTGCAAGACATATCATTGCATAATGAGATCTGCCGCTAGAGGAACATACCAAGTAAAAAACCCAGAAAAATATGTTGGTTCAAAAGATCCAACATATCGCAGTTCCTGGGAATATACATTTATGTTGTTTTGCGATAATAATCCAGCAATACAACAATGGGCAAGTGAGCCGTTACAGATACCATACAGGGATCCACTAACAGGAAAACAAACAGTATATGTTCCAGATTTTCTAATTGTTTATACAGACAGAAATAGAAAGAAGCATGTTGAGATGGTAGAAATTAAACCCGCAAATCAAATGCTTAAAGAAAAAGTTGGAAAGAATCCATACAACCAAGCACAGTTTATAAAAAATCAAGTTAAGTGGGCGGCAGCAGGTGCGTGGTGTAAAAATAAAGGAATACAATTTCGTGTTATAAATGAAATGGACATTTTCCATAATGGAAAGAAAAAATAAATACACCCTAAAATACAAAAACGAATTTAATTCTCGAATAAAATAACACACTAAATATCTATATGACAAAGAAACTTGAAGAATTACTAAACATTGAACCTAGCGTAGAACCGCTAGTTGAGCCAGAAGCAACACCTACGCCTGTGCAAACAATAGACCTACAAGATAAGTTAGAAGAATTTGACAAAATTTCAGCCGCCCTTCCTAGAGTAAAAGGACTAGGAGATATGGCCGATTCTGAGCTAGATGCACTTGCAGATAAAGCAGAAAAAGCCTACGACGACCTAATGGATTTAGGTATGAATGTAGAAGCACGATACGGTGCCCGCATGTTCGAAGTTGCCGCAAACATGATGAATGCCGCAATACAGGCAAAAAGTTCTAAAATTGATAAGAAGTTAAAAATGGTGGATTTACAGCTCAAAAAGCTCGCTATTGATAAAAAACATGGCGAAATGGGCGACGGAAACACCGTACAAGGCGAGGGATATATTATTACAGACCGTAATAGCATCCTTGAGAAACTAAAGAATTTGAATAAATAATATATTATGAAAACATACAAAGAATATCTTGCCGAATCAACGAAGCAGTGGCCATTCCGTGTTAAAATTGCCGGAACATTTACTGCCGAACAAGAAGAGTCTATGAAATACTTGTTAAGCAAATTTGCTGTTACAGAATTCAAAAAACTTAAGACTACTCCTGTTCAAGAACTTCCGTTAGATTTTCCTCAAGTGAAAAACTGCGAAGTTACCATCTACGAAGTAACACTAGATTACCCAAGTACACAATTTGAACTAACAGAAATGTTAAGCTCTGGACTTGGCGTTAACAAACAAAATTTAGTTGTTCGTTCACCAAATGAACCAACTGAAGAATATCAACATGCAGAGCCAGCAAAGCGCGAAGGTGCATTATTAAATGATCCAACTTACGCAGAAGCCGGCTCCCCTCAGTTTGAAGATTATTATGGCGACAAATACAATACTGGATTTGTTAAAGAACTTAATGATATTTTAAAATTGCAACGCAAGGCACGTGGAGAAGATGCGCCAGCAGAAACTCCTGCTAAGTTTAATACTGATGTGCCAGCAAATACTAACAGCCCGGTAAAGATGGCAGAAGAGACAAGGAAATAATTATGCAAATGATCGATGTAATAAAACGCCTAGCCGAGCTAGATGCTAACAATCCAAATATTGTTAAAGAAAATTCAGAATTAGACGAGTGCGGACTAATGCCAGAAATGGAATCAGAAGCTCCGTCGCACCCTGCTAGTTTAAGTATTACTGCCGGCAGCGGTGAAGAACTAAGCGGTATGTTAACTGCAATTATGCAATTAGCTGGACTTAAGAAAGTTGGTAACGATGACTTAGGTATCGAACACGATCCAATGGCACTGGTTGCAGAACCAATTGCCGCAGTTGGCCCAGCGGCTACTGCCGGTGACGAAATGCGTTCTGTGTTAGATAAAATGAACGGTGCCGGCGACGGAGACAACGGTGGCGATCACGACATGGATGACCACGACGCTGAAAAAGAAACAGACGAAGAAGCAATCCCTGGGTTAGATAACAGCCCAGCAAGTGCCCAACCAAAACAAAGATTTGATGCTAATCGTTTTGCTAATCAAGAAAATAAACCTGGTCAAGGCAATAGAATGGATGGTAATATGCCTAGAGCAAATGCCATGGAAAATATTACAGCAAACTTATTTGCTGAATATCAAGATTTTTTAAAAGAATCTGAATAATACAGCAAGGTGTGAAAGATCAATAGCCCCTCCGGGGGCTATTTTTTTCATTAAATAACAATATGGGAAGCAAAAACTTAGAAGGCAATTTAGTTAAAAGAGCTCACGTTACACAAAAGTGGACGGAGCAGGATATTGAAAATTTAATGAAGTGTCAGGATATGGAAACAGGTCCTGCATTTTTCTTAGATAACTTTTTTAACATTCAACACCCTACAAAGGGTAAAATAGAGTATCATGCTTTTACATATCAACATGAGTTACTAGAAAGCTATCATCAAAGTCGGTTTAGTGTAAACATGCTAGGACGACAAATGGGTAAGACTACAACCGCAGTTGGTTATTTGTTGTGGTACGCAATGTTTGTACCAGATAGCACAATTCTTATTGCCGCACACAAATATACAGGTGCTCAGGAAATTATGCAACGCCTGCGTTATGCTTACGAACTTTGTCCCGATCATATTCGGTGTGGTGTTACCAGTTATAATAAACAAAGTATTGAATTTGATAACGGATCACGCATAGTATCACAAACAACTACAGAAACAACAGGACGCGGTATGTCCATATCACTACTGTATTGTGATGAGTTTGCCTACGTAGAGCCAAATATTGCGGTAGAGTTTTGGACTAGTATTTCGCCTACACTAGCAACTGGTGGTAAGGCAATTATTACAAGTACACCAAACTCAGACGAAGACCAATTTTCACAAATTTGGAAAGAAGCAAACAAACGTGTTGACGAATTTGGAAATACAACCTTACTAGGCAAGAATGGTTTTTACCCATACATGGCAATTTGGAGCCAACATCCGGATCGTGATGAAAAATGGAAGCAAGAAGAAATGTCCCGAGTGGGCGTAGAAAGATTTGAACGCGAACACGAATGTAAATTCTTAATCTTTGACGAAACTCTTGTTAGCAGTATGACATTAGCCGAGATGGAAGGAATTGAACCAATTCTTAAGATGGGCCAAGTACGGTGGTACAAGAAAGTAGATCCTCGATATACATATTTAATTGCACTTGATCCTAGTTTAGGCACAGGTGGAGATCCTGCAGGAATACAGATATTAGAAATTCCTTCACTTGAGCAAGTAGGGGAATGGCACCATAATTTAACGCCTGTTCAGCAACAAGCAAGAATTTTAAGAGATATTTGCAAATACATCGATGACGAATGTACTGCAAAAGGTGGCGCCTCGAGTATCTATTATAGTGTGGAAAACAACAACATTGGCGAAAGTGCCCTAATTTCTATTGCAGAATTAGATGAAGCGACATTCCCGGGATTATTCCTAAGCGAGCCTGTAAAACGTGGACATGTACGTAGATTCCGCAAAGGATTTAATACAACACATACCAGTAAAATTGCAGTTTGTGCCAAATTAAAACAATTAATTGAAGCTGGCAAATTAAAGATTAATAGTAAGAGCTTGATTAGCGAGCTTAAAACTTACGTGGCCAAAGGGTTAGGATTTGAAGGAAAAACAGGTAGTCACGACGATTTAGTAAGTAGTTTGTTGCTAGCAATACGTATGCTAATGATGCTACAAGAATGGGATCCGGCAGTTTATGATAAAATGCGTGAAGAAAT
>Ga0194038_1001297_pt1 | contig 10776 bp, 13 predicted proteins | sample JunL226m_MetaG_FD_148630 | JGI IMG/M metagenome (GOLD analysis project Ga0194038, IMG submission 148630) | Anoxic zone freshwater microbial communities from boreal shield lake in IISD Experimental Lakes Area, Ontario, Canada - Jun2016-L227-6m | ecosystem: Environmental > Aquatic > Freshwater >...
GTTGACCATTGGTCGAGTGGCTTGCAATATCAACCAGGGTATTTAAGGCAACTTTGACTGCTTTAGTGACTTCCATGATGTTTTTGGTATAAAAGTGAGGTTAGGACTAGTATGAAACTGATTCAAACTTTGTGCTGCAGCGCATTAATTAACCCTTTTTAACCCATGGTTGAAGTTCCCAAAAGCCAATACCCTCTCTCCTGCCGCTTACTGAGCTTACTTGCCTACTTGATGGCTGGCGCCATCATTGCTCAAGCTCTTGGCTGCCTTGCTCCTTATCTTTTAATGGAGGACTCTCAGGCGGCGGGTATGTTGGCAAACCTACTGATGCAACATCTCTCTTATTACTTTTTGGGGTGCGCATTTGTTATCTTGAGCCTCTCCAATATCTTGATTAAGCGAGGCATATTTCAATTGAAGGCTGTTCGTTTACCCTCATTGATATTGATAGTTTCCGTTGCAGTTGCAAGCTTTTTGCTAATACCACGCATGGATTACTTGAGAGAAACTGCGCTACAAGATGGAATGCCGGTAATGCTCTCGACTTTCGCAAACTACTTTGTAATATTAAATAGCATCACGTTCTTACTGCTGTGCGCTCAAATTTTCTCTAGCACCCTAATAGCATGGCGCCTGAGTGATGCCTAATCACCCGAGGCAAGTACGCACTTGCGCAATCAAAGCAAGCTGCTGTTCATGCCTTATAAACTGACCGAGCTCAACCCGTAAGTTAGATTGGCTAATATTGAATATTTTTGAGCCCTCAATCGGCAGCTCAATTTTTGCCCACTGAGTATTAAATTCATAAAGAGTTTCTTTGTAGCCAATAAATTTTTTTACCAAAAGACGCTTACCTTCAATTTCAATCGTTTCACAATCTAAAGCATGCCTGCAGTAGATCAAAAAACCAATTGTTACTGCTGTTAATTCTAGGGTCGTAAAAATCGGGATAACCCATACCCCGGCCATAAAGAAGCCTATTGCCACTATCAAGGATAGGCAGACTAAGACAATATAGAACTTGAGCAACTGCTTAGGCGTTAGAGCACAGTTTCTTCGCATTTGCCAACGTTTCGCACTCATGTCGACGGCCAGAGAATAAGCAAGCAGTTATTTAATCTTGTTGCGCTCTTGAGCTTTAGCCAACTGGTCCGCACTTCGTTGTTGAAAATCGACCATATTGTGATAACCCATTTGATAGCAGGGACAATGCTTTCCTAAAATCCAGCGAGCAAGCTTGACGCGAAGTTTTTGAATCATTTACATCTCCTAGTATTGAGCTTTAAATGTAAACGCAAATAAGATTTGGTGCTGGCTACAAGAAAAAACAGTGGGGGCATTTAGCTCTCATTGAGCGTCAGCAAAGATGAGATAAATCCATTACATTGAATGGATGACTGATTCCACCCCCTCTTTTCGCAAAATCCCCTTATTTCCCCTGGGCACCATTCTCTTTCCAGATGGCGTGATTGCTCTAAAGATTTTTGAAGCACGCTACCTAGACATGATTAAGCAATGCTTACGAGAAAAGACGGAATTTGGTGTGGTAAGCATCATCAAAAACTTAGATGCCAACGAAGAAGATCTATCTCTATCTTTTTCAAGTATTGGGACATTAGCTCAAATTGAGGACTTTGACCCTGTCCAGCCGGCGCTTTATATGACCAAGTCATTTGGCACGCAACGCTTCAGGCTAATACGCAGCAAACAAGAGGTTAATGGACTTTGGATGGGTGAAGTTGAGCTTATAGAAAACGATCCCCTTACCCCGATTCCTCAAGAGCACCAAAAAGTTGCTGAGTTATTAGATGAAATCATCTCAGTTATTCAAAGCGAAGATCTTTTGGGGGAAACCTTTTTTAAGAAACCATTTAAGGTAGATGATTGTGGCTGGGTTTCCAACCGTCTTGCCGAGCTTCTACCAATCTCATTGGCTCAAAAGAATCACTTGCTGGCACAAACTAATCCCAGAATCAGACTCGATCTGATTACTGAAATCATTGATGATGATGATTTAAGAAATCTCAAGATGCATTGACGCCATGCTAGATGAGCTCATCCGAAAAACAATTCGAGAAATGGTTGGTGGGGGCGGTCCTCCAGTAGCGTTCCTAACCCCAAAAGGTGATCGGGGCTTATTCGGGCCAGAATCGATTGCCTGGAAAGTTCATGCAGACTTTATTTCCATGATGATTGGTGGAATTAGTTCCCTAATTCTACAAGCTCTTCATCCACAAGCTTTAGCAGGAGTCTGGGATCACTCTAGTTTTAGAGAAGATCTCAAGGGTAGGTTGGGTAGAACTGCCTTTTTTATAGCCGCCACTACTTACGGCTCTGTGGAAATGGCGAACAATATCATTGAAAAGGTGAATCAAATACATACCAAGATTGCTGGCTTTGATGAATTTGGCAAACCTTACTCGGCCACAGATCCCCATTTACTTTCTTGGGTACACCTCACTGAAACTCGCAGTTTTATGAGAGCTTATGAAGACTATCGAAAAGAGAAAATATGCCCTCAAGATAAAGATCAATATTTTATAGAGATGGGCTTACTTGGCGAGAGGATGGGTGCCAAGGATTTACCAAGCACTTACGCCGACACAAATGAAGCAATTAAAAGTTATATCCCTGAGCTTTATTTTGGAGAGCGGGCGCAGAGCATTTTGGATTTATTGGAAAACTTTCCAAGCAATCTCAGTGCGAAGCCTTTCATTAAGCTCATTAGTCGAGCTGGGGTACTAAATCTGCCTGACTGGGTCTATCCCCTGATTCAAAAACCAACACCCAGCTATCTTGAGCGCTTTGCCGTAAAGAGGAGCATTGAGTTAATTGCAATACCTGTACGTGAGGCCCTTAAAGATGGAGTGGCCGCCCACTCTCTTCGTAGAGTGTACGGATAATTTATTGAGAAAATGAGCATGACTACAGGCCACTTAATATCTAGCATCCATAAAAACATACAACTTGGACTTTGTGTTGATTGGCTCCATGGCGGTAGATCGGAAGGCGCTTGGTGAAGTAGTCCTAAATTAGCAAAGGATATTAGTGTTCCAACAACCTCATTTATTTAATAAGGGCTAGAAATGTCTTTAGCATCAATTGAATTACGAGACCTCAAACTCCAAACCCAAATTGGCACATATGGGCCAGGCGCGATCATTCCAAAACAACATCTTTTAGATTTAACGCTTTGGATTGACGCAACATTTGTTCTGATATCACAAGACGTTATGGAGAATGTTTTTGATTACGACCCCCTGGTAATCGAGATTGACAGGCTTGCAGCAGATTGTCATTACGAAACACAGGAAAGACTCATCACACGCATTGTTGAAGCATGCGCAAGTTATTCTGAAATTAAGGCAATGGATATTGGCCTCTGTAAATTACCTGTACGCGCAGGATCAGGATCTCTTGGTGTGAGGCTCTCGGTAGATTCATTAACCCTGAATAGCATTAGAGCCACTAATACTTTAGCGTAGATTTGCCCTAATGAAACTTAAAATTTCATCATAAAATTGGCGAATCTTTTTAATGAGCCTCAACAAAACTTGACCCCTTACTCTATATAAAGACATGAAATTACCAAACATCATTATCTATCTTCTATCTAGCGCTTTGCTTATATTGCTTGCCTTACCGGTGCAAGCAAAGCTTGCTAGCGATCTTGGTGATGGTCAGCATATCTTACTCATGCGTCATGCTGATGCCCCAGGCTATGGAGATCCGGCAGGATATCAACTAGATAAGTGTTCTACCCAAAGGAATTTGGGTGATAGAGGCAAGAAGCAATCAATCATCATAGGTCAATGGCTCAGCAAACAAGGAATTAACTCAGCAAACGTCATTAGTAGCGTCTGGTGCCGCTGTGTTGACACGGCAAAATTATTGAATAAGGGTGCAATTACCACCAGTCCAGCCCTGAACTCCTTTTTCGATGATATGAGTCTTGAAAAGCAACAAACTCAAGCATTAGAAAAACTGATTCAAACCCAGCTTAATGAAAACCCAAAGACGCCACTCATTCTAGTAACTCACCACGTCAATATTGAGGCATATACGGGAAAAGTCGTAAATGTTGGAGACATGGTTTTGGTCAAAGTAGATAAGAATGGCAAAAACCTCTCACAACAAATCTATCCAAGTCCAAGCTTTTAATTACTTAGACATAGCAATCTACAAATAGTTCATTACTCCCATAGCAGACCCATCGTTTTATTTGGAGGTGTGGCGAAAAATATGTAGAGATCGCTTACAAACTGTGGGGCCAAACCTGAACACCTCGTTGCTTGGCAAATGACAGCAAGCGATCTAAAGCAAAAATTTGAATACAATTAATCGAAAATCTTAGGTATACCTTTATGCAGAATTTTCTTTGTTGTTGTGATAGAAGAATCAAGATCTGATTCAAGGATTTTACGTAACTCTTCACACTTAGATTTATGTGTGCAAGCTGAAATACTATCATTTTTAATATTCTCAGAATGGCTTGAGCAATGCTCTTGAGCCCAGCTGCCGTCTAATGGACAGGAATTCTTTTTATTCATTTCAATCCTCCACCTTATTAGCGTAAGTCTAGATTAAATTTATTGCGCTACTCAGAGCTTATTTACAAAATGTCCCAATGTTTTTCATATACTAGAAAATGTATTGGGGTATAACATCCGTCCAATGAATATATCTAAGAGCGAGATACTTAAAACTGCAAAGTAGATACAAACTCAGAAGGTATCATGCGTGGTTTTGGAGGTGTAGATCGATCTGGGGTACCAATATTAATAAAACATAATGGGTCTTCATATTCCTTCAGCCCAAATAAATCTCTCACTGGCTTCATATACATCGACTTTCCACTGGTTGGACTCGCACCAAAACCCATTGCGTGAGCCATCAAAAAGATGTTTTGCATTGCACAGCCCGCTGAAATAATGCGCTCACTAGGCGGCACATCAGAATCTGTGCCTCTAGCGTTAACGATTGCCAGCATGACTAAAGGTGCCCTATGCGCCTTAACCATAGCATCTTGAACTTGTTGCTCAGTCGCCTCTGGATCCCTCTCTAGTAGGGAGTTGGCGAATGCATCAGCCAATAGCCCCCTACATTCCAATGGGCAAATTACAAATCGCCATGGGCGCGTGAGATTATGGTCTGGCGCTGTTGCAGCCATTGAAAAAATCATCTCCATCTGCTCTAAGCTTGGGCCTGGCTGGAAAAGCCTTTTGGGTAAAAAAGATTGTCTAGAGCCAATAAGTGCAGCAGTCATTTCTGCGGTCTGATTATTTAACATGTGTTGGATCTCCATCAAAATGATCATCTGCGTATGGCCCAGTACCGCAATTATCTGCATAGTGCGCCGGAATAAATTTCCCTTCTACTACATCAAAAACCTGTACTTCACCCTCTTCAATCACGTAATACCATCCGTGGAGAGTCAACTCTTTCTTTTCAACCTGAGATCGGACCATCGGGTATTCCATCAAACGCTCGAGTTGCAATACAACTGAGCGTTGCTCCACCCTTCTCAGCGCTTCCGGAGTTTGGCAAACTGGCAGAAGTGCCTCATCAATTAATCCAAGCCATGCCTTCAAATTAATCGCATCCGCAGGAACGCCTTCATAAGCTGACCTAACAGCGCCACAGTGACTATGCCCACATACAACAATTCGACTCACTTTGAGTTGCATTACTGCAAATTCAATTCCTGCTGCCGTTCCATGAATACCGTACGAACCATCGTAAGGAGGCACGATTGCACCCACATTACGCACAATAAACAAGTCCCCAGGACCAGTCCCAGTAAGTAAATATGGAACAATTCTGGAATCTGAGCAACCTAAAAATAGTGTTTTTGGTGTCTGCCCATTTTCAATCAGAGTGGTAAATTCTTGACGATGCGCCGGGAAATATTCAGTGCGAAATTTCCGAAGTCGCTCCAATAATTCATCTGGCATCGTCAATCCACCTCATTACTTACTTTCGTCCAATGCCAAAGCGTCGACTACGCACGATTTGGTACGGGCGGATTAAATAACTCAATGATGCAAATCCACTCCAAACATGAACTAGGCGAGTAAATGGGAATATTAGGAAGATTGTCATACCTAAGAACATATGCAATTTGAATACCCAGTCCACACCATTTAATAATTCAACCGCCCCACCTCTGAAAGTGACGATATGCTGAGCCCATCCAGCCAGCTGCATCATGACCGAACCATCTAAATGCTGACCCGATAGGGGAATGGTTGCCAAACCAAGCAACAACTGCAGCCAGAGCACTACAACAATCAAAATATCGCTTGGCTTTGAATTAATACGAATCCGATCATCGGTCAATCTCCTATGAAGCAGAATGGTTAATCCAATAAATCCAAATACACCAGCAATACCGCCACTTGCCATAGCCATGACTTGTTTTTGTCCAGCCGTAATAAATGGCTCATACAAAAAATGGGGTGTCAGCATGCCAAATAAATGCCCAAAGAATAAGAAAAGTACGCCAATATGAAAGAAAATGCTACCAATTCGTAATTGCTTCTTGCGTAATAGCTGACTGGAATCACTTTTCCAGGTGTACTGATCTCTATCGAACCGAATTAAACTGCCAAGGAAAAATACCGCGAGGCAGATATAAGGATAAATCCCAAAAATAAATGTGTCTAGATAGCTCATGGCTGAACTCCTTTTAATTCTTTTATGCTTTTAATAAATTGCAGGGGTTGCTCTTCACCAGGTTTAGATTGACCACGAGTTGTGCATCCACCAAATGCGGGTGGCTCAGCCCACTCTTCATCCATAGATTCTTCCTGCACTTTTAATTCGACAATTTTGAATTTCTCACCAGAAAACTCTATAGCCGCGGCAATTAACCACGCGTAACGATTATTTCTAGAAACCAAAGTGGTGTACACGGCATTTAAGATATGAGCCATTTCCCCAATAAATTGCTTAGCCTGCTCTAAGGGCAATGTTGAGGCAAACTCAAGGATTACTGATAAGTGGTCAGGAAGCTCATTAGCACTTAACTCTAAGCCTCCATCCTTATAGGTTTGAAGTAAGTCGACCATAGCTTGCCCGCGTTCACGAGAATCTCCGTGCACATGCTCAAATAAGTGTAGTGATGTTGCCCTACCGCGATCGAAGCACTCTACATACTCCTCCTGCAGATCATACAAATCCGTAGACTCTAATTGCTTAGCAAAATCAACTAGGCCAGTACGAACCTTTTTAGTAAGCTTTGGCATTTCCAATAAGGCACTAATAACTTCAGTGCAATGCTGGATAAGCTCTGTATCTGGATACTGAAGAAATCTAGAGAGGGCCCGTAAAGGCAGTGAATGTTTCATCATTTCTCCTATACGGCCGGCTTGATTGGAATGGTGCGACGCTTAGTGCCGCCGAAGAGACTTGCTTCAGAGTCGCCATCAGAACATCCGTTTCCGAAAGTAAAGCCACAGCTACCTTTCATATCGAACGTATTTTCTGCATATTCACGATGAGATGTTGGAATGACAAAGCGATCTTCATAGTTAGCTATCGCCATAGTCTGATACATATCCTCCACCTGATCTTCAGAAATACCAGCCTGCTTCAATGCTTCCAGATTACGAGTGCCGTCAACATGCTTATCTCGCTGCCATGCCCGCATTGCCAACATCTTTTCCAAAGCTGACACTACTGGTGCCTCATCCCCAGCAGTCAACATATTGGCCAAATATTGCACTGGAATACGCAACTGTTTCACATCTGGAATATGGCCATTAATGCCAACGTAACCTGCCTCTATCGCCCCAGTAACTGGAGATAAGGGCGGCACATACCAAACCATTGGCAGCGTTCTGTACTCAGGATGAAGTGGTAATGCAATTTTCCAATCCATCGCCATTTTGTAAACGGGGCTCTTTTTGGCTGATTCCAACCAAGATGCAGGGACACCATCAGCCAAGGCTTGCTTCTGAACTTCTGGATCATGCGGATCTAAAAATACCTTGAGCTGGGCCTTATAGAGATCTTTTTCATTCTCAACGCTAGCAGCGCTCTCAATTTGATCAGCATCGTAAAGCATGACACCTAAATAACGGATACGGCCCACACAGGTCTCAGAACAAACTGTTGGTTGACCCGCTTCAATTCGTGGATAACAGAAAATGCACTTCTCTGCTTTGCCACTTTTCCAGTTGTAGTAAATCTTTTTGTATGGGCACGCAGAGACACACATACGCCATCCACGGCATTTATCTTGGTCAATTAATACAATGCCGTCTTCTTCTCGTTTATAGATCGAACCAGACGGGCAAGATGCTACACAAGCTGGATTGAGGCAATGCTCGCAAAGACGAGGCATATACATCATGAAAGTGTTTTCGAACTGACCCCAAACATCTTTTTGCATTTGGTCAAAGTTGGTATCTTTACTACGTTTAGCAAATTCACCACCCAGGATCTCTTCCCAGTTAGGGCCCCACTCAATCTTCTCCATGCGTTTGCCGGTAAGCAAACTTCTAGGGCGAGCGGTTGGAGTAGCCTTTGATTCAGGAGCGCTTTGTAAGTGCTCGTAATCAAATGTAAATGGCTCGTAGTAATCGTCGATTTCTGGCAAGTTAGGATTACCAAATAGGTTCATCCAAATCTTAGACTTACCACCTTGTTTGGGCTCAATCTTGCCATTACTCTTACGTATCCAGCCACCCTTCCACTTTTCTTGATCTTCCCAATTTTTTGGATAACCAATACCTGGCTTAGTTTCTACGTTATTAAACCAGGCGTACTCCATGCCCGGACGATTTGTCCAAACCTGCTTACAAGTAACGGAGCAGGTGTGGCAGCCGATACATTTATCTAGGTTTAAAACCATGCCAATTTGTGCGCGAATTTTCATCTTATTTCTCCGTTACGCTTGAACTGTGTTGGCATTTTCAGTGTCAAGCCAATCTATGTTTCGCATCTTCCGAACCGTTACAAACTCATCACGATTAGTTCCAATGGTTCCGTAGTAGTTAAATCCATAGCTCAGTTGTGCATAACCACCAATCATGTGAGTGGGCTTAAGAACAATTCGAGTTACAGAGTTGTGAATCCCGCCGCGCATACCAGTAATCTCGGATCCAGGAGTATTGATAATCTTTTCCTGTGCGTGGTACATCATGATCATTCCTGGATTTACCCGTTGACTTACTACAGCCCTAGCTGCAATCGCCCCATTGGCGTTATAAAGCTCAACCCAATCGTTATCCACAATGCCAGCTTTAACCGCGTCATCCTCGCTTAACCAAACTACTGGTCCACCACGATTCAGAGTCAACATCATTAAGTTGTCACTATAGGTAGAGTGAATTCCCCACTTTTGATGTGGCGTAATGAAATTCAAAACAATTTCTTTATTACCATTAGGCTTAATACCTTTGACCTCGATAATGGTCTTCAAATCCACTGGCGGCCTATAAGAAACAAATCCCTCGCCAAACGCGCGCATCCATTTGTGATCCTGATAGAACTGTTGACGGCCAGTCAATGTTCTCCAAGGAATGTACTCATGAACGTTTGTATAACAAGCGTTATAAGAAACTTTTTCACTCTCAAGTCCAGACCAAGTTGGTGAACTAATAATCTTTCTTGGCTGAGCCTGAATATCGCGGAAACGAATTTTCTCATCCTCACGATGCAAAGCTAAATGGGCATGTTCAAGGCCGGTGATTTTGGATAACGCATCCCAAGCCTTCACAGCTACGTGCCCGTTTGTCTCAGGAGCAAGCATCAATACAACCTCAGCAGCATCAATATCAGTCGAGATTTTTGCCATACCCTTCATCTCACCATGCTCAACACGACCATTGAGCTCACGCAACTGCTCTACTTCAACCTTGGTGTCCCATGCGATACCCTTACCACCATTACCAACCTTGTCCATTAGTGGGCCTAAGGCAGTAAAGCGGTTATAGGTGTTTGGATAGTCACGCTCAACTACTGCAATTTGAGGCGCGGTTTTTCCAGGGATGAGATCGCACTCGCCCTTCTTCCATTCCTGCACATCAAACGCTTGAGCTAATTCAGCAGGCGTATCGTGCATTAAGGGAGTCATCACAATCTCTTTTTCAACACCGAGATGACCTACGCAAACTTCTGAAAACTTCTTAGCAAATCCTTTATAAATATCCCAATCACTACGAGCCTCCCAAGCCGGGTCAACGGCTGTAGACAGGGGATGGATAAATGGATGCATGTCACTGGTATTCAGGTCGTTCTTCTCGTACCAAGTAGCGGTGGGTAGAACAATGTCGGAATATAAGCAGGTAGTACTCATCCGGAAATCCAGCGTCACTAACAAATCCAGTTTGCCTTCAGGCGCTTTATCGTGCCATTCGACCTCAGAAGGTCTTGCCTCATCGTCTCCCAGATCCTTACCTTGAACACCATGGCTAGTTCCCAATAGGTGTTTTAAGAAATACTCATGCCCTTTTCCTGAAGATCCTAAAAGATTAGATCTCCATACGAACATATTGCGGGGCCAATTGTTTGGATGATCAGGATCTTCACAACTCATTTGCAATGTTCCGGATTTCAGACCCTTGACAACATACTCCTTAGGATCCTCACCTGCGGCAACTGCCTCCTTAACAACCTCAAGGGGATTTGTCTTTAACTGAGGGGCTGATGGTAACCAACCCATCCGCTCTGCGCGGACGTTGTAGTCAATCATGCTGCCCTTGTAATCTTCTTTATTTGCTAAGGGTGACAACACCTCTTCCATGCCAAGCTTCTCATAACGCCACTGAT
>Ga0194038_1001300_pt1 | contig 10767 bp, 8 predicted proteins | sample JunL226m_MetaG_FD_148630 | JGI IMG/M metagenome (GOLD analysis project Ga0194038, IMG submission 148630) | Anoxic zone freshwater microbial communities from boreal shield lake in IISD Experimental Lakes Area, Ontario, Canada - Jun2016-L227-6m | ecosystem: Environmental > Aquatic > Freshwater >...
GTATCTGATCATAAAGGTTGCGCAGAACCTTCTTGTTCCGGTGATTGACCGTGCCTGTGACGAGAAAAACGTCCGCATGCATGGGGTTGCCAACGTTGATCATGCCAAACCGTTCCACGTCATAAACTGGAGTCAGGCAGGCCAGAACTTCAATATCGCAACCGTTGCAACTGCCGCAATCAAAGTGCAGCACCCACGGCGACATTGTTCTGGCTCTTGTGAGGATTTTATTAAACATTGTGGTAAAGCCTCCTATCGTGCATACAACCATACAAGGTTTACCAGGGACAGCGACATGCCCATGGCCCAACCATATCCGAGCATCCAGCGCCAGTTCAATCGTGCGGAAACGTTATCGATCCAGATTTCCAGAAAATACGTCAACCCAACGAGCAGAATCGCGCCAATCGGGTTCGTGGTCCAGAATAGTGAGCAAAATCCCAGAACAAGCACGGTTTCGTACCAGTGGGCGATTTCGGTCAGCGCCAGAAATGATCCTGAATAGTCCGTGAGCAGTCCCTTGACAAGTTCCTGATGCGCATGGTGCGAGGTGGATAAATCAAAAGGTGATTTGCGAAGTTTGATGGTAAGAACAAAACTCAAAACAACGAACATAAACGGGAGTTTCAGAAGAAGCGGCTGGTTCCAGGCATAGACAGATTCGATTTTGAAACTGCCGGTCAGAAGGTAGATGCCCACAGCAACAAATATGAGAAGCGGCTCATAACACAGAATTTGCAAGAGTTCCCTGTGAGCGCCTGCCTGACTGTAAGGCGAAGTGGATGAGAAGGCTCCTACGACAAGAAAGACCGCTCCCACTGCCTGAATGAACAGGATAAGCAAAAGGTCGGAGCGAAGGAAAAAAAGAACAACCGAAATAGAGGCAGCAGTCAGATAGGCGTTAGCACAAAACGCCTGCCAGACATTTACCACCATCTTCTCTTTTCCAAAAAGCTTGATGACATCGTAAAACGGCTGAAGCAACGGCGGGCCGATGCGGGACTGGAAGCGCGCGGTGAGAATCCTGTCAAGACCGGCAATCAAACCGCCGAGCAAGGGACCAGAAGCAAGGCCGGCAAGTATCATAATAATACCCTGGCTTGTTGTCATAGCGCACCTCCTACAATCAGGGTCAGCAGCACGCCGGCAGCCAGGTTGATCCAGATTGTCAGCTTCTTTTCGCCGAATATGTTCGAAAGGTAGTAGTTCCCGGCCTCTGCTTTAACTAATTGATTCATTGGTCCCATAAAGACTCTATGCTCTGCGGTCTGAATACCGCTGAGATAGGGCGCACAGATACGAGCTTTAGTCGCCCCTCTGACAGCCAAAATCGATTGCAAAAAACCTATGACAGCTATCAGGCAAAGAGGCAAAGCAGCAAAGACGCCGTAGGAATTTTCCAGAACGCCGTCGTTCAGGGTATAGGGTGGAACATAATTCAGGCTCATGGAAGGGGTGAATAATCCCGTGTATAACCAAGGCACTGCAATGCTCAGAATCCCTGCTCCCGCGCAAAGCGACAATAAAGCAGCCCAAGTGACCACGGGCTGCTTCTCGAGCTTGAACTTTCCTGCAAATGGATCGCTCATCAGCGTTCCCGCCCACCTGGCCCAGTACATGGCAGTAAGAGCGCTGCCAATTGCTGCAAGGATGATTACAAAAATATTCCTGGCGGCAGCCTCCATAGCCATCCATTTGCCAAGGAGCAGGCCGAATGGAGGCATGATCATCATCACAACACCCATTACCGTAATTAGCGCCGTCAAGGGCATTTTGGAATACAAACCGCGCATGTCTTCGATATCGCGGCTTTCAATATGCTGCTCTATCGTACCCACACAGAGAAAAAGCAATGCTTTGGTTATGGCGTGAAAAATAATGAGCAGAATAGCAGCGGTTATGGACTCTGGCGTATTGAGGCCAGCACATGCAAAAATAAGCCCCAGATTGCTTATGGTGGAATAGGCCAGTACTTTTTTGCCGTTGCTCTGCCCAACTGCCAGCCCGGCGGCGGCCAGAAAGGTAAATGCACCAAACAGGGCTATGCATTGACTCAAAAAACTTCCCTGCATGGCCGGAGCCAGTCGAAGCACCAGATATACACCGACCTTTACCATGGTGCTGGAATGCAAAAGGGCGGAGACCGGTGTCGGCGCGACCATTGCACCTGTCAGCCAGCTTTGCATGGGAAATTGAGCGGATTTGGTGAACGATGCAAAACAAAGAAGCGCCAACGCCAGAAAGGAAAGTCCGGCGCCGGGGGGCGTACGGATAATTTGCTGCATGTCGGTACTGCCCAGGTTGTGATAGATCATCATCATCGCCACAGTGAAAGCCAGGCAGCCCAGATTGTTCATCCACAAAGCCCTCACAGAATTTCGAATGGCCTCTTCGTTTCCGTCATGCCCGATTAGCAGAAAAGAGCAGAGTGTTGTGGCTGCGAGGAGGAAGTGAATAACAATCATATCATTTGACAGCACCAGACCGTTCATGACACCCAGAAAAAACAGCATGACGAAGAAAAAGCGGGGCTGCTTAGATGTTGACAGCTTCAGGTGTTCTTCGTGGTTTTTCATGTAGGGAATGGCTTGAAAGCAGATAATTGAGCCTACAATGGAAATGATCAGAACCATGATGAGCGAGAGATTATCACAATAAAAAGCCTGAGTAGCAGACGTGAACATAAGCTGGCCCTCAATCGCGCCAAAAGATATTTTGGCCTCGAACCAGGTCACCAAAACGATCTGCAAAATGGCTGGAACAATGATCAGCAGACTGCGATGCTTGAACCCGAAATACAGGATGGCAAACATCAGAATAAAATCCGGAACCCGAATCAAATCATGCACCCCAAGTCCGAAAAGGGTTTGAGGTGTAAATGCGAATGGAACGTATGGGATAAGAAGCAATGAACTTACAATCAGAATGCAGCCGGTTGTTATAACCATGAACGACCTTACCTGGCTGGATATTTTTAAAAGGCAGATCAGCGAAGCAACAAATGGCAAAAAGATAAGGACGTAAGTAAGTTCTTTCATGGTATTTTTATCCTCCCAATCTGGAGATTAAGTCACGGCATGAACGATTTTTGCGTAGCGTGTCAAGCCGATCCAACCTGTGAAGAAACACCTCTTTATTTTTGAACACCTTCTCCTGTTCAGTAAAACATGATAAAAACTAAAAAGCAAAAAGAATGTTCTGTCGAGATCATTCTTTGACGGGAGCAGGAAAAAAACTGCTCCATGCCCCCTTCTTCAGGGAAGATGGCAGACAAACGTACTGCCCTCCCCGATGCTGCTGCTGACGGAAATCGTGCCTTTAAGTTGGTCCAGGATTTCTTTGACAATCACCAGCCCCAATCCCGTTCCCGTTTCCGTAAAATCTTTGGCGTTTTCCGCCCGATAAAATTCTGAAAACAATCGCGAAAAATCTTGTTCGGGAATGCCGATGCCGGTATCTGCTACTTCCAGTCGGATGCCGCCTTCCTCGGCGCGAGTCAGGCAAACAGTCACCTTTCCGCCTGGCGGCGTATATTTCAGAGCATTGGAAATCAGATTGGTGAACAAGTCGTCCAACAGCCGGTCGGTGGCCATCACGGCGGGCAGATTCTCATCAATATGAAAGATGATGTCTATGGTTTTTTCCCGTGCCTGAGACCCAAACAGACCGGACAAAACCCGAAGAACCTCCGAGAGCTGCACCCGATGCAGCGCATCAGGGTTCAAAGCAGTCCGACGGATGCTCAGGTTGAGAAGGTCTTTAACCAGGCTGTCCAACAGTTCCAAGCGCTTTTCGCAGCGCAGTACGGTTTCTTCCTGCTTGACGTTCATTTCACCCAGATACCCTTTTTGCAGTATCCTGAGCATACTGACAACCGCATGCAGGGGAGAGCGCAGTTGATGAGCGGCCTTTTGCAAAAACCATATCCGGTTGAGCTGCGTGTTGAGTTTTTCGATTTCCATTGCGGTCAGGTCGGCCATCAGCGCGAAAAACCGCACATCGCTTTCTGTAAAAGATGCGTCAGCATCGCTGTAAACGCAGAAGACCCCGAGAATTCTCTTTTCCACACGAAGGGGAAGACAAATCAAGGATGCAATTCCCTCTTTTCGGATATCTTCGGGATACGCAAAATAGTCACGTTCCTCGATATGACCGATGGCATAAACAGCACCATCGATAATTTTTCGATTGATCGGACTCTTTTGGATATCAATGCTCTCTTTGGATTTGATGTATTCTTCGCTAAGTCCATAAGTTGAGGCGAATCGGAGATTTTTGTGCTGCTCATCCAGTAATTTGATGGAGCAAGCCTTTACCCCCATGATGCCTGCAGCCCTGCGGGTAGCCGAATCCATCAAGGCTTTGGACTCCGTACTCATTCCCATTTCCTTGACCATATCGTAGAGGGCTGTCAGCTTGGTGTTGCTGGCATCTATTGCTTTGGAAAGCCTCAGCAGTTCTCTGCCCTTGGTTCTGAGGCTCAGCTTGAGGGTTGTCACCAGAAATGCCGTGATCAAAACCGCCACGACCAACGTCACATAACGAACGATGCCAATAAAATCCTTGGCAACCGGGTTGCCATCGTGAGGCAATATCACATGCTGATACCATAATGGAAAGATGGGTGAATGCACCCCTGGCTGAAACCATACAAGCCCGCCCAGAGTCAGCAAAACCAGAACCCCGTAAAGATAGCAACTCAGCGGCTGCAGCAAGATACCCGTCAAAATGATATGAAAGATTACAAACAGCGCCAGCGGGCTGCATACACCGCCTGAATACCATATTGCCATGCAAAGTGCCAAAAGGTCGAGCGAAATCTGAGCATGGGCGAAAACGTTGAATCGAAGAACATCCTGGGCGCGAATGAAGGACGAATCGAAGTCGGAATGCGCCCCTTGTGATTTAAAAGGCGAGAGTCTTCTCCAGACAAACAGAAACAGCAAATTATAGCAAAGAACACCTGAAAGAATCGCCATCAAAGGCAGCGGCAGCCATTGCCAAAAAAAATAAATAGCACCACACCCCGCAAAACCGAATACGACCACAGCCCATCTTAGCCTGATCAGCCAAGGGAGCCGCTCAATCAACTCCTTACGGAAGAACAACTGTTCTTTGACCAGCACATATCCCGGTTGCATCGGTTGATCTCCCGCAAGAAAGCAAACCTGCCGCCTGACCGAATGACCGCAATCTTATCAGGCAGCCCAGAGGTTCAGACTGAAGACTGATTCATTTCTATTTTATGTTCAGCAAGAATTTTTTCCATGATAATCAGCAGGTCTTCGGGATCGATAGGCTTTTCGATAAAATGGGAAATGGGCCAGGATTCGCCCAGAATGTGTTGAAATTTATCCGAACCTTCTTCAGCCATTTTCTGGGGAAACGACGTGGCCATGATGATGGGGATATTCTGGTACTCATGTTGGTGCTTGAGTTTATACGCCAGATCAAATCCATCGGTATCGGTTGCCATCATCACATCCAGAATGATCAGATCCGGAATCTTGGCTTCAATTTTCTCGTACCCCTGCTTCCCATTATAGGCCACGCGGACCCCATATTGGCGACTTTCCAGAATGATCCGCATGGACTCCACCAGATCCTTGTCATCGTCAATAACCAGAATGTCTGTTACGCCACTCATATAATATCCCCTTATGACAATAAAAAAACGGCCTTTATCACCGTTTCAGCCGCTGTGATGGATAACGATTCCCTCCTTCGAAAAAGGGAGTCCGGGAGGCCAAAACATCTCTTGGTGCGATTGCGGTAGCTTAAGCCCCGTTTTCAAATTCACCTTAATCCCCTTTCCCAAGGGGTAAATAAAACAGCCGTGATGATCCGGCTGGAATGATAATCAAGGTCGCTTATCTCCCAGGCGGCAATCCATAAATTTGGAGATTTTTGTGATTGCTTGCATGGCGTTGAAGGCTGCTAACTGGCTCAATCCTTCGCCAAAATCAAAGTCGCATCCCCGAATGGAAACCATCCAGGCAGGAGGGCAACGGCCATAAAGCATATGTGTCAAGCTCAGCAAGACATTTGCAGCCAGACTATGTGAAACACTGGCCATATCTGCAACCGGATGAATCCGATGCCAAAGCCTGCCTCTGAGCAGCTCCCCCTGAACAGCATCAACAAAAATGATTCCGCTTGCAGCCTGAATATCCTCGGCCAGTTCAGGCCCCAGTTGATGAAGAGACAGGATATGAACACCTGCTACAGCCACGTACCGCGGTACCAACTGCTCCGCAACGAAGCGACCGGCCCCGTCGTCCCGCCGATGGTTATTGCCGTAGCCGATAATCCAGAGATTCACCGCATCACCGTTCACCGTTGAAGCTCAATGCAGGATGCTCCATCCGATTTTAACGGTGAACAACTATTCCTGCACCCTGCCAGAATATCTATTGCGAAAATGTTGACAGTTAACGTTGTATTAAATACTACCCCATTGCCCCCTAACGTTAATGCACAGAGTCTCTCTGCAGGTGACCCAGCAACCGGCCATCTGCGCTAAAAATTTGAATATGCAGCGGCATCCGGCCCAGGGCGTGGGTCGAGCAGGAAAGACAGGGATCGTAGCACCTGATGGCGCCCTCAACACGATTTAAAATGCCTTCCCTGACATTTCCATCTCTGATGTATTCTTTGGCCACCATTGCAACGGATTTGTTCATGGCCTGGTTGTTGTGGCCAGTGGCTACAATAAGGTTAACGTCTTTGAGAGCGCCGTATTTATCCACCCGGTAATGATGAATAAGAGTTCCTCTGGGTGCTTCAATGACCCCGACACCTTCTTCGTTTGAAACCGACGCGGTGTTGTTGATATCCGTACCGAGAATAGCGCTTGCTTGCAGGAGATTTTCAGCGACTTCCAGACAGTTCATCAGCTCGATCAGACGTGCATAATGGAACAGCAGCGTTGATCCAGCAATGCCGTCCTGGGTTTTTTCCCGGTAAAGCACAAGCTCTGCCTGAGCTTTGGACGTACTCATGGCGTCAGCCATAGTCACCCGAGCCAGGGGGCCAACCCGGTAGCAGCCCTGTGGAAATCCCTTATCTTTGATATAGGGAAACTTTAGATATGACCAGCTTTCGACATGTTCCGCAATATGGTTCAAATAATCAGATGGATCAATATCCACTCGGCTGTCCGGTGTCCAATCCTGGATTCTTAGCTTGCCGTCATACATGTCCGGGCAGCCGGCATCATCCACAAGGCCGGTTAAAAGTGAGGTAAAATTGGCAAACCGTCCGATTTCAAGGCGGTTCTTTTCCTGCCATTCCTTGATAAAGTCCAGAGCGGCATAACAGGTCTGATACGCCTGTGCAAAACCCGTCAGCAAGTGATCCCTGTCCTTTTCCATCAATCCATTTATGACACCTCCCGGAATGGCGAATGCCGGATGGATGCTTTTTCCACCAAGGATTCGGATGATGTCCTGGCCGAATTTTCGTAGTTGAATGCCTTTTTTCGCCAATTCCGGATAGGCTCCAATCACCCCGACCACGTTGCGGAGTGCAGGATCGGAATCCCAGCCCAGAAGCAGGTCCGGGCTGGCCAGATGAAAAAAATGCAGGGCATGGGACTGGATAAACTGCCCCGCATGCAGAAGCCGCCTCAGAAGCATGGCGGTTTGCGGAATTGTAACGCCAAGAATGGCATCGCACGCCTTGGCCGAAGCCAGTTGGTGACTGACCGGGCAGATCCCACAGATACGCTGGGTGATGCTTGGCATTTCTTCAAAAGGTCGGCCCTGGCAAAACCGCTCATATCCCCGGAACTGGGTGACGTGAAACTTCGCATCCGCTACATTGCCGTCCGAATCAAGATTGATCACCACTTTGCCGTGGCCTTCAATGCGGGATATCGGATTGATCGTTATTTTTCGATTGGCGCTCATGAAATCTGCCTCCTCAGTCAAAGTGCATCATGCTTGCAGGAAGGACAACCGGCATTCGTCCCTTCAAAATTTCCATCAGGCAATAGGCAATGGACTCCGGGGAAGGCGGGCAGCCTGGAACATAAACATCCACCGGAACCAATCCATTGACAGGTATCACCTGGTTCAGAAGGGCCGGCAGTTCCTCATGAATCGGAAGAACACCATCCGTAGTACTGGGAGTTTCCTGAAAGGCGTAACGCAATAACTCCGGCACCGGAATGGCGTTTCTCAGGCAATTAACGCCGCCAAAAACCGCGCAGTCTCCCCAAGCCATCAGAATTTTACAATGCTCACGCAGGTGAAGGGCGATTTCCTCCTGTTCCTTGTTGCCGATTCCCCCCTCAATGATGCCCAATGTCAACTGACCAAAATCAAAGTCCTTGAAGTCCGTTATTGGACTCACGGTCAAATCAATGGCCGAGAATATATCCAGAAGTTTTTCATCCAGATCCAGAAAGGACATGTGACAACCTGCGCATCCTTCCAGCCATACAGTAGCCACTTTGGGTTTTGTCATGAATCCGCCTCCATTATTTTCGCGATTGCATTTCACTGATAACTCTGGCGCTGATGTCTTTCCACCTGGCGTAACTAGGATGAAAATCCGTTCGTTGCATCAAGGCCAGCAGGGTTTGCCAAGACTCGCTAACCTCTTTTGGCCGACGAAGAATCGCATACAACGTGCGAATTTCCTGGCCGTCCAGGGAAGTATAGGTACCGTCTTCCTCCAAGCCTATGGGCCTGGGGATCAGAATATGCGCCACACCTTTGAGCGCTTCCGGGAAATAGGGCGTTATGACCGCCAGAAAGTCCAGCCCCTTCAGTTGATCCAGGATGGGCAACCCTTCCAGATTCTCGTCATCAAGCATCATCAGCCCGCGTTGCCATACCCCACCAGCCTGAGATTCAGCCGGTATGCCAAGCTTCAAGGCTCCTGCGCTGTTTCCACCTGGCTTAAGAATGACAAGCCGCAGGGCGTTCTCAGGTAAAATCCCTTTGATCAGGGACACAAGCATCAGGTTGTGCAGGTAGTTGGCCTGCGTCCGGTCGAGAACCCCTTTTCCGGCAATGACCATTGGGTTATTGCTCTGAATAAATGCATCAACAGCCGCCATAAAAGACTTTTGGGCGGATTCTTCCAAACCCGCCCGATTCAGACAGCTCTGGACATCCACCGAAGCAAGCTCTGAGAGAATTGGTTTCCATCCTGAAGATTGAGACTGATGGTGACTTTTTAGCGCCTGTGCCAAAAATGCCTGTGTAACCAAAGATTCATGCTCCGCCGCCACTGGTATTGAATGCTTGCTCCAGGAACTTAGCGTATCGCAGCTTCCCAAAACAGACACGGATAGCTCTCTTTTTTCAAGAATGTTCCGTCGAATCAGTCCGCCAATCAGCGGCTGGGTTTCAAAAGAGCCGACCACAAGAATATGATCCGCATCAAGAATACGGCGCCAACTGGCCTCCTTAAAAGCCAGAAAGTTTTTTGCGAGCACCTTCCATGCGTTAGTAACAGCTCCAAGCTGCTGACCATCCAGAGTGTCCAGATAATCCACAGCCCAACCCTTTTGCATGAGATCCCGGAAGAGCATAAGCTGTTCGTTGGCGCACTGGCTGGAAACCAGGCCAAAGGTCCCAGCCATGCCCTGTCCGGCGCTCATTCTTATCTCTACCTGATCCATGGCCGCCTTCCAGGTAACTTCCTTCCATGCACCGCTCATGTCTCGCATCATCGGGTGAAGTAATCGCTGTCCAGGCGTTTTCAGTGGCTCAAATCGCCCCTTGACGCACAATTGCCCCCGCTCCGGTCCCAAATCTCCAGGTGTGAGGATGCCATCAATCCGGATCAGTTGATTGTTTTCAACGATGGTGCGTGTCTCGCACATCAAACCACACCTGGAGCAAAAATCGTGCATGGATGTGCGAACGGATTTATCGTGTCCTTTGACCGAACGATGGGAGCGATACCGGTTGAAAATGGCGCCAGTCGGGCAAAGTTGCAGGCACGCCCCACAACTCAGACAGGAAGACTCCACCCGGCTGACATTCATGTCAAAGGCAATCTGGTTCTTGATCCCGCGGCCTTGATAATTGAGGACATATGCTCCGGCAATCTCGCTGCAGGCCCGAACGCATCTGCCACACAGTACACAGCGATTATGGTCAACCGCCATATATTCACTTGTGATATCGACCTGATAGGGCTCAAAAGACTGCGGCACGGTAAGATGATCCATCTGGAGTTCGTAAGCCAAGGCCTGCAGTTCGCAGTCGCCGCTTTGAGAACAGAACATGCAATAGTGATTGCGCTCGGCAAACAGAAACTCCAGAATGGTGCGCCGAGCCAGAGTAATGGCTTCATTTCGGGTGACAACCGCCATCCCCTCACGCACTGGCATGACGCAACTGGCGACTAATTTGGGGCTGCCATCAACTTCCACTACACACAATCGGCAACCGCCCCAGGCTGACAGGGCCGGATGATGACAGAGCGTAGGAATCCGAATGCTGTTATGCCTGGCGGCCTCCAGGATGGTCATGCCTTCCGGGACAGACAACTGGCGACCGTCAATGGTCACAGCCACCTGTTTTGGGTTGTTTTCCATGTCCATTCTCCTTTTATTTAACCACAAAACACTTGAAAACTAATCAAACCTTTTCGTGTATTTCGTGTATTTCGTGGTTTCAAATCTTTAAATTGCATTGAAGACATCGACAGGCTTCCAGCATAGCCGCCTCTGGAACAAGCCCCAGTTCCACCTCACGGAAATCTGTTCTGCGCATTGCAGTATCTGCTTCGGGCATAGACATCCGT
>Ga0194038_1001301_pt1 | contig 10764 bp, 10 predicted proteins | sample JunL226m_MetaG_FD_148630 | JGI IMG/M metagenome (GOLD analysis project Ga0194038, IMG submission 148630) | Anoxic zone freshwater microbial communities from boreal shield lake in IISD Experimental Lakes Area, Ontario, Canada - Jun2016-L227-6m | ecosystem: Environmental > Aquatic > Freshwater >...
GCCGCAGGCGCAGGACCCGGTCGCATTCGGGTTGTCGATGGTGAAGCCCTGCTTCTCGATGCTGTCCACGAAGTCGATGGTGGCTCCCTGCACATAGGGCGCGCTCATCCGGTCGACGGTCAGCGTCACACCGCCGCAGTTTTTGGTCAGATCGCCGTCCAGCGCCCGGTCGTCGAAGAACAGGTTGTAGCGCAGACCCGCGCAGCCGCCCGGCTGCACCGCGATCCGCAGCGCCAGATCGTCGCGGCCTTCCTGATCGAGCAGCGCCTTGGCCTTTGTGGCCGCGGCATCGGTCATGGTGACGCCGTGGGTGTCTATCGAGGTTGCCGACTCGTCGGACATAGTGTCTCCTCGCTGAAGTGTTGTGATGCGTGAGTGTCGTGATGCGTGCTGTGCCTGCAACGGTACCCGCTGGCCGGGTTATTCCCCCGCCAGCCCCGCTGCGGTGACCCGGGCGAGGTCGGTCAACTGTGCCGCGGCGTCCTCGATCGCCCTGCGCACGGATCCGGAATGGTCGGCCAGCGCGTAGGCGGCGGCCACCCCCGCGCCGGTCAGGGCGGTGCCCGCCAGGCTGATCTGCCCGGCCAGCACCAGCACCGGGACGCCGGCCCGCCGGGCCCGCCGGGCCAGCGAGCCCACCACCTTGCCGCGCAACGATTGGGCATCCAGGCGGCCCTCGCCGGTGACGACCAGGTCTGCGGCGTCGATCTGGGCATCGAGTGCGGTGTGCGCCGCGATCACATCGGCCCCCGAGAGCCGGCGCCCGCCCAGTGCCAGCAGGGCCGCTCCGATTCCGCCCGCGGCACCCGCGCCGGGCAGTGTCACGACGCCGCGCCCGCGAGCGCCGACCAGTTCCTCGGCCCAGCCCGACAGACGTCGTTCCAGCAGTGCGACGGTCGCGGGATCGGCGCCCTTCTGGGGTCCGAAGGTCCGCGCGGCCCCCTCCGGACCCAGCAGCGGATTGTCGACGTCGGTGGCGGCGATCAGGCTGACCCCGGCGAGCCGACGCGTCGCAGCGGCCCATCCACCCAGCGCGTCGACCATGGCGCGTCCGCCGTCGGTGCATGCACTGCCGCCCAGTCCGACGACCACCGTCCGGGCGCCCGCGCGCAGCGCCGCGTCGATCAACTGCCCCACGCCGCGGCTGTGGGCGGCCAGCGCGGTCGACACCGCGGGCGGCGTTCCCAGCAGTGAGAGCCCGCAGGCCTGGGCACACTCGATGAACGCCGTCGCGCTCGCCCGGTGCAACGCCCAGTCGGCGTGCACCTCGCCACCCCCGGCGCCGCCGAGGGGTCCGCTCACCCGGGCCCGGTGCCGCTGCATGCCCGGCTGGGCGGCCAAGACCTCGACGAATCCGGGCCCCCCGTCGGACTGCGGGGCGAGCCGCAGCGTGTCGGCGGGCCGGGCGCTGCGCCAGCCCGCGGCGATCGCCGCTGCCGCCTGCGCCGCGGTGAGGCTGCCGCCGAAGCAGTCCGGAGCGATCAACACCCGCACGCGCAGCACAGTAACCTGACAGGCGTGAAGCTGCTGGGCCGCAAGAACGACGACAGCGAGAGCGCACCGCAGGAGCCGTCCGCCGATCCGGAGCCGGTGACCCCGGGTGGAACCACGGCGCCGAAGGGTCGGCCGACCCCGAAGCGGGCCGACAAGCGCCGCGGCCCGGTCGCCCCGGCGCCGCTGACCGCCGCCGAAGCCCGCCAGCGACGCAAAGAGATGCGCAACACGATGAGCAAGGAGGAACGCCGCGAGGCCAAGGCAGCCGAGCGCGCCGCACTCGGTCAGCGCCGCGAGCGGATGCTCAGCGGTGAGGAGGCGTTCCTGCTGCCTCGCGACAAGGGTCCGGTCCGGCGCTATGCGCGCGACATCGTCGACTCGCGGCGCAACTTCCTCGGACTGTTCATGCCGGCGGCGATCGCGATGATCTTCGTCATGATGCTGCTGCCCCGGGTGCAGGTGATCATCTCACCGCTGATGTTGTTGTTCATGCTCATCATGGCGATCGACGCGGTCTTCCTGGCGCGCAAGGTGAACAACGCGGTCGACGCCAGATTCCCGGACAACACCGAGACGCGCTGGCGCCTCGGGCTCTACGCCGCCAGCCGCGCGAGCCAGATACGGCGGCTGCGCATCCCCCGGCCCCAGGTGTCGCCGGGCACCACGATCGACTGAACCGGGGTGCGCACGCTGGTTCTCGGCGGGATTCGCTCCGGCAAGTCACGGTGGGCCGAGCAGTCGTTGGCGGCGGAACCGAAGGTCCGCTACATCGCCACCGGCACCGGTGAGGATGAATCCTGGCGCCGCCGGGTCGCCGAACACCGAAGCCGGCGCCCGCGGAACTGGCAGACCGTCGAGACCACCGCGGTCGCCACGGCACTGCGCGATGACTCTCATACCGCGACGGTGGTCGACGACATCGGCGGTTGGCTTACCGGTGTGCTGGACCGACGCGGCTGGGAATCGCCGTCGGTGGATGCCGACGTCGAGGACCTCGTGGCGGCTGTCGCGGCGTTCGCCGGTCCGCTGGTCCTGGTGAGCCCCGAGGTGGGTCTGTGCGTGGTGTCGGCCACGGCGGCCGGGCGGCGCTTCACCGACGAGATCGGCATCCTCAATCAGCGGCTGGCGCAGCACTGCGCCCGCGTGGTCCTGGTGGTGGCCGGCCAACCGATGTGGGTCAAGTCATGACCGTTGGGTTTCCCGACGTGCCGGCGCCGGACTCCCGGGCCGCCGCCGCGGCCAGGCGCCGCCAGGACCTGCTCGTCAAGCCCACCGGTGCGCTCGGCCGGCTCGAAGACCTCTCGGTGTGGGTCGCCGGATGTCAAGGCCGTTGTCCGCCAGAGCAATTCGAGCGCGTCCGGGTGGTGGTCTTCGCGGGTGATCACGGCGTCGCCGCCGCGGGAGTCTCCGCCTATCCGGCCGAGGTCACCGCGCAGATGGTGGCAGCGATCGAGTCCGGCGGAGCCGGCATCAACGTGCTCGCCGCACTCGCCGGCGCGACGGTCCGCGTCGTCGACATGTCCGTCGGCAGGCCCAGCGGCAACATCGCCGTGCAGGACGCGCTGAGTGCCGGGGACGCCGCTGCTGCCCTGGAGCGCGGCGTGCAGGTGGCCGACGAGGAGGCCGACGCCGGTGCGGACCTTCTCATCGCCGGGGACATGGGCATCGGGAACACCACCGCCGCCACCACGTTGATCGCCGCGCTCACCGGGACCGAGCCGGTGGTGCTGATCGGCCGGGGCACCGGTGTCGACGACGCCGGGTGGGCCCGCAAGACCGCCGCTGTGCGCGACGCCCTGTTCCGCGCGCGCGGCCGCACCGGTGATCCACTCGCCCTGCTGGCCTGCTGCGGCGGAGCGGATCTTGCGGCCATGGCGGGCTTTGTGGCTCAGGCCGCGGTCCGGCGCACCCCGGTGCTTCTGGACGGACTCGTCATCACCGCGGCCGCCATGGCGGCCGACCGGATGGCTCCTGGTGCGCGGGCGTGGTGGCGGGCCGGGCACCGCTCGCCGGAGCCGGCGCACCGCGTGGCGCTGGCCGAGTTGGGTCTCGACCCGATCCTCGACCTGGGTCTGCGACTGGGCGAGGGCACCGGCGCAGCGCTGGCCCTGCCGGTGCTGCGCGCCGCCGTGGCAACGCTGGCGTCCATGGCCACCTTCGACGACGCCGGAGTCTCCGGCGGCCCCGAACTCACGTGATCGCCGCACTGCGCAGCGCGGTGGCGTTCGGCACGGTGATCCCGACCGGCGATTCGGGCCGGCGCCCGCCGGGGCCGGCGATGCTGACGGCGCTGCCCGCTGTCGGAGCACTGCTCGGGCTGATCGCCGCGGCGCTGCTGCAGGCCGGCTTCTGGGTGTTCGGACCGCACAGCCTGCCGGCCGGCGCACTGACCGTCGCCGCCCTGGCGCTACTGACCCGCGGCCTGCACATCGACGGATTGGCCGACACCGTCGACGGCCTCGCCTGCTACGGACCACCGCAGCGGTCGCTGGCGGTGATGCGCGACGGTTCCACCGGTCCGCTCGGCGTGGCGGCGGTGGTGCTGACCGTGCTGGCGCAGGCCGCCGCGATGTCGTCGCTGGCGCCGGGGAGCTGCGGTGCGGCCGCCGTCCTCACCGCCGTCGTCACCGGCCGGGTGGCCGCGGTGCTGGTCTGCCGGCGCGGGGTTCCGGCCGCCGCGGGCAGCAGCCTCGGCGCGGCGGTGGCGGGCAGCCAGCCGGCGGCGGCGGTCGCGGCCTGGATCCTCGCCGTCGCGGCGTTCTCGACGGTGGCCACACCGCGGGTCTGGCAGGGACCGCTCGCGGTGCTGATCGCGCTCGCGGCCGCGGCGGCGATGGCGCGTCATTGCGTGCGGCGCTTCGGCGGTGTCACCGGCGACGTTCTGGGCGCTGTGGTCGAGATGGCCACCGTGCTGACCGTGCTGGGCCTGGCCATCAGGTCCTGAGGAGAGCAGGCTTGACCCGTGTTGGGTGAACTGACCGCATCACAGGTCGAGGAGCTGCTGCGCGCAGAGGTGATCGCGCGGATCGGCTGCATCAGCGAGGGCCGCGTCTACGTCGTCCCGGTCAGCTACGCCTACGACGGAACCTACGTGTGGGGTCACGGCATGGACGGCGCGAAGTTGCGGGCCATGCGGGCCAACCCGGAGGTGTGCGTCGAGGTCGAGCACGTCGATGACCTGTCGAACTGGCGCAGCGTGATCGCCTGGGGCACCTACGAGGAATGCCACGGGGACGACTGGAAGGCCGGGATGGCTCTGCTCGTCACGCGAATCATGCCGCTGCTGACGTTTCCGTCGCATCAGCACCCGGATCCCGCAGGCCCCAAACACGGCACCGTGTACCGGATAAGGTTGGCGTCCAAGACCGGCCGCTTCGAGGAGGTGAGCGGTGGCTGACGCGCCTGATTCGCAGTGGTTCGCGCGCCTCGCCCACGACGGCGGCCTGATCTTCTTCGCCCTGCGCGTGGAACCCGACGTCGTCTACGAATACATCTCCGATGCCGTCGCCGATCACCTCGGCGTCACCGCGGATGAGGCGCGAGCCGACGCGGCGACGGTGCACGACCGCGTCGTGCCGGAGTGTCACGGGGTGCTCGCCGAAGCGTTGGCCACCGAACCGGGGCACAGCACCGCGGTGGAGCTGAAATGGACCCACCGTAACGGCCGCGCTGTGCACACCCGCTGCCGCATGACGGCGCGGCGCCGGCCCGACGGGTCGCGGATCCTCGAGGGCACCGTCGCCGAGACCACCGAGTTGCGCGACACCGAGACCGAGTTGCGTCACTCCGAGCAACGGCACCGTCTGCTCGCGCAGAACGCCTGGGATGTGGTGTGGACCATGGGACTCGACGGGTCCATCACCTACGTCAGCCCGGCCGTTGAGCGCGTCCGTGGCCTGACCCCCCGGGAGGCGATGAACCAGTCACTCGAGGAGATCCACCCGCCGGAGTCCGCCGCCCGCGTCGGCGCGTACTTCGCCGAGCTGTTCGCCGCGATCGCCGAAGGCACCGAACCTCCGGTGTTCCGCGGCGAACTGGAGTACTACCGCGAGGACGCCTCGATCATGACCGGCGAGCTTCAGGTCATCCCGCACATCGATGACGGCACGGTGGTGGAGATTCTCGGGGTCACGCGGGATATCAGCGACCGGAAGCGATTCGAGACCGAACTGACCCGGTTGGCGGTCACCGATCCGCTGACCGGCCTGTGGAATCGCCGGCACACCGCCGAACTTCTCGCCGCCGATGTCCAGCACGCGCAGCGGCACGGCCAAGCCCTCTCGCTGCTGATGATCGACATCGACAACTTCAAGGCCATCAACGACACCCACGGCCACCAGACCGGTGACAGAGTGCTGATCGAGGTGGCCAGACGACTGCCCGAAAACGTCCGCAGCACAGACCTCGTGGGCCGCTGGGGCGGCGAGGAGTTCGTCGTCCTCCTGCGTTACTGCGGCCTTGGCGACGCATTGGCGGCCGCGGAGAAGCTGCGGCGGCAGATCAGCGACGTCGCGGTGCCGCCGTCGGGTTCGGTGACCGTCAGCATCGGCGCGGCCGAGTTGGCGCCCGGCGATGACGTCAGCACCTGGCTCGCCCGCGCCGACGCGGCCCTCTACGAAGCGAAGCGGTCGGGCCGCAACGCGGTGGCCGGCTGAAGCGTCAGCGGAGCCGGGTCATCCAACCGTGCGTGTCGGCGAAAGTGCCGCGCTGGATTCCGGTGAGGGTGTCGCGCAGTGCCATCGTCACCTCGCCCGGTGAACCGTCACCGACGGTGAACTCGCCCTCGCCGTAGCGCACCTGGGCGACAGGGGTGATGACCGCGGCGGTGCCGCAGGCGAACACCTCGGTGATCTCCCCGGCGGCCACACCCTTGCGCCATTCCTCGACGTCGATCTTGCGTTCCTCGACGGCGAATCCGGCATCACCGGCCAACTGCAGTAGCGAGTCGCGGGTGATACCCGGCAGCAGCGAACCGCTCAGCTCCGGTGTGACCAGCCGGGCCGAACCGCCGCTGCCGAAGACGAAGAACAGGTTCATCCCGCCCATCTCCTCGATGTAGCGCCGCTCGATCGCGTCGAGCCACACGACCTGATCGCAGCCGTGTGCGGCGGCCTCGGACTGTGCCAGCAGTGAGGCCGCGTAGTTGCCGCCGAACTTGGCGGCTCCCGTACCACCCGGACTCGCCCGCACATACTCGGTCGACAGCCACACGCTGACGGGCTTGATACCGCCCTTGAAGTACGCACCGGCCGGCGAGCCGATCACCAGGTAGCGGTACTCCGCCGAGGGCCGGACTCCCAGGCCCGGTTCGGTGGCGATGACGAACGGCCGAAGATAGAGCGACTGTTCGCCGCCGACGGCCGGCACCCACTCGTGGTCGACGGCGATCAACTGCCGCAGCGATTCGATGAACATCTCGTCGGGCAGTTCGGGGATGGCCAGGCGACGCGCCGAGGCGCGCAGCCGCGCCGCGTTCGCCTCGGGGCGGAAGGAGACGATGGAACCGTCGGCCCACCGGTAGGCCTTCAGGCCTTCGAAGATCTCCTGCGCGTAATGCAGGACGATCGCCGAGGGATCGAGTTCGATCGGACCGTAGGGAATCACTTCGGCGTCGTGCCAACCGCTGCCGTGGCTGTAGAGCACCGACACCATGTGATCGGTGTAGAACTTGCCGAAGCCCGGATCGGCGAGAATCGCTGCCCGCCGCTCCGCGCTCGCGGGACGGTCGCTTCGCCGCACGGCGAAGCTCAGCGGGGCCTCGGACATGGACGCGATTGTATAACCGCAGCTAGGGTGTCGCTGATGAGCGCTCAACCCGGCTACTCCGCCCCTGCCGTCACCGTCGCCAGCACGCTCCCCAAGCGGGGTGTGGCTTCAGCCGTGCTCGTGGTACCGGTGGTCGACGCCGACGGCACCCCGAAGGTGCTCGGTGCGCCGTTCCTGGACACCGGCGCCGTTCGCGAGCTGCAGACCGCGCTGCGCAAACTGGGCGCCAAGGGATCCGCCGAGCAGACCACGCGACTGCACGTGTCAGCACTGCCGTTCGCCAGCGTGCTCGCCGTCGGGTTGGGCGCCCCGCGCGACGAGTGGCCCGCCGAGATCATCCGCCGCGCCTCCGGCGTCGCCGCGCGCTCGTTGAACGGCGTGCACACCGTCGTCACCGCGCTGGCCGAACTCGATCCTGAGGCGGCGGTCGAGGGGCTCATCCTCGGCGCGTACCAGATGCACGAGTTCCGCAGCGAGAAGACCGCACCCAAGGATCCGAGCCTGTCGGCGATCACCGCACTGAGCACCGCCGAGGACGCCAAGGCGGACGTCGCCCGCGCCGTGGCGATCGCCACCGCCGTCGCCACGGCACGCGATCTGGTCAACACCCCGCCCAGCCATCTGCATCCGGACGAATTCGCCAAGCGCGCAAAACTTCTCGGGACGCTGGCCGGCCTGACCGTGGAGGTGCTCGATGAGAAGGCCCTGGCCAAGGCCGGCTACGGCGGAATCATCGGTGTGGGCAAGGGGTCGGCCAACCCACCGCGACTGGTGCGGGTGACCTATCGCGGCGGCAAGGGCCGAAAGGGGGCCCGGAAGGTCGCGCTGGTGGGCAAGGGCATCACCTTCGACACCGGCGGCATCTCGATCAAACCGGCCGCGGCCATGCACCACATGACCTCCGACATGGCCGGCGCGGCGGCGGTGCTGGCCACCATGGTGCTCGCCGCCGCCGAAGGGCTGCCCATCGACGTGATCGCCACCGTACCGATGGCCGAGAACATGCCCTCGGCCACCGCCCAGCGGCCCGGTGATGTGCTGACCCAGTACGGCGGCACCACCGTGGAGGTGCTCAACACCGACGCCGAGGGGCGGCTGATCCTGGCGGACGCGATCGTGCGCGCCTGCGAGGACAAACCGGACTACCTGATCGAGACCTCCACGCTCACCGGCGCGCAGACCATCGCACTCGGTGCGCGCATACCCGGCGTGATGGGCAGCCCGGAGTTCCGCGACCGGGTGGCCGAGCTGTCCCAGCAGGCCGGCGAGGACGGCTGGGCCATGCCGCTGCCCGACGAGCTCAAGGACGATCTGAAATCCACGGTCGCCGATCTCGCCAACGTCAGCTCCCAGCGCTACGCCGGGATGCTGGTCGCCGGAGTGTTCCTGCGCGAGTTCGTCGCCGAGGGTGTGCAGTGGGTGCACATCGACATCGCCGGACCGGCGTACAACACCGGCGGTCCGTGGGGCTACACCCCTAAGGGCGGCACCGGCGTGCCGGTGCGGACGCTGTTCGCAGTACTGGAGGATATCGCTGTAAACGGTTGAGTCACACCACTTTCCTGCGCGCGGTGGACCGCAGGGCCTGGGGCAACAGCCGTGAGGTGCCGTACAACAGGTACGCCTCCGGCGTGACCGGACGAACCGCCTTGTTGCTGCGTACCGCTGAGAGGATCGCTGAGGCCACCTTCTCCGGGCCGTAGTGGCGCAGTTCGAACATGCGCTCCAGTTGGGCGCGGCGCCCGGCCACCGCGGCCTGCCTGCCTTCCGGGGCGTGCAGTTCGGTGGTCGACACGATGTTGGTGTTGACGACACCCGGACAGATCGTGGTCACTCCGATTCCGGCGGAGGAGAGTTCGGCGCGCAGGCAGTCGGAGAACATGTACACCGCCGCCTTCGACGTGCAGTAGGCGTTGAGTGAGCTCAGCGGCGCATACGCTGCCATCGACGCCACGTTGACGATGTGGCCGCCCTCTCCCCGATCGACCATGCGGCCGGCGAACGCCCGGCAGCCGTTGACCACACCGCCGAGATTGACGTCGAGCACACGGTCGAACTGCTCGGCCGGGATGTCCAGAAAGGCGCCGGCCACCCCGATCCCGGCGTTGTTCACGACGACGTCGGGCACACCGTGACGTTGGCAGACCTGCGCGGCGAAACGCTGGACGGCATCGCCGTCGGCGACGTCGACGACGTACGGGTGCGCCACCGCTCCGCGCGCGGTGATCTGCGTGACGGTCTGTGCCAGCGAGGCCTCGTCGATGTCACTGACCACCACCTCGGCACCCTCGGCTGCGAAGCCCGCGGCGGTCGCACGCCCGATTCCGCTGCCCGCACCGGTGACCACGACGAGGGTGTCGCCGAACGGTGCCCGCGTCCGTCCGACTTCGGCACGCAGCAGTGCCCTGGACGCCGCGCCGCCCTCGAGGTGCTCGATCAACTCCGCGGCGGCGGTGGCGATCACCTGCGGATGCGACAGCGGCGACCAGTGTCCGGCATTGACGTCGCGGCGCCACAGCCGTGAGACCCAGCAGTGCGCGTCGTCGTAGACGTAGGGCCGCACGAAGACGTCGCGGGTGTTGACCAGGAGCTGGACCGGGACCTCGATTCGGTGCTCGCCGGCGGTCGGGCCCAGCGCGGCGGGGAAGTTGGCGCGGTAGATCCGCATCCCGTTGGCGGCGTCGTCGACGAAACTCGGCGCCTGATGGCGCCGCTGCGGGGGTACCCCGGCGTTGATCGCCACCCGCCGGACGGCGTCGGCCAGGAACGCGCGCATCGCCGCCGGCGCCAGCGCGGTGCGGAAGAAGAGCATGTAACTGAAATGCAGGCCCTGTGCCAGCGCCCGGGCGAAGCGCTTCGGGCGGTACGGGCGGGCGAGTCCTTCTCGGAGGAATCTGTTCAACTGCACCGGGTCGGGACCGGAGATGGAGGTGTAGGACGCGACACGTCCGGGCGCCTCCGCCCGGCCGAGGTAATGCCATATCGTCGCCGCACCCCAGTCGTGCCCGATCACGTGCACCGCCGACTCCGGTGAGACGGCGGCGACGACTGCGGCGAAGTCGTCGGCAAGGCGATCGAGGGTGTAGGCCTCGACGGCGGCGGGCGCCTCGGAGTCCCCCGCCCCGCGGTTGTCGTAGCGCACGATGCGATGGGACTCACCCAGCGCTTCGGCCACGCTGTCCCACAGCACATGGGTGTCCGGCCAGCCGTGCACCATGACGACCGTCGGCCCGTCGGGGTTGCCTTCCTCGTAGACGGCGATCCGGGTTCCGTCGCTCGAGGCGACGTGTCGTGTGGGCATCATCTGATTATTCCCGTTATTCCAGGGCGCATTCCCCGCCCTTCGCCGTCGGCGCGTAAGGGTTAATGACAGGATTGGCAGACGCTGCTGTGATAAGCCAGAAGTCGACCGACCACAGGGAGTCATGTCAATGGCCGTCTCCGTCCAGATGCCCGCACTCGGCGAAAGCGTCACCGAGGGCACCGTCACCCGGTGGCTCAAGC
>Ga0194038_1001303_pt1 | contig 10763 bp, 11 predicted proteins | sample JunL226m_MetaG_FD_148630 | JGI IMG/M metagenome (GOLD analysis project Ga0194038, IMG submission 148630) | Anoxic zone freshwater microbial communities from boreal shield lake in IISD Experimental Lakes Area, Ontario, Canada - Jun2016-L227-6m | ecosystem: Environmental > Aquatic > Freshwater >...
TCTTTGCAACACTGGCAATTCTTCTTGTTGGATGTGGCACTGCGACCAAAACACCAACTGCTACACCTGCTTTTCAACCTCCTGCCAATTGCAATGACACCAATGTTCTATCCGCTCTGCCTCAAGACCTCGCTAATCCCATGTATATACCGACAGAGTGGCAACCTGCTGCGGGTACAGATTTGGAAGCAATCTTGAACAATGCTGGCATTGCTTGCACATACGGTGTGCAGCAGGCTGAAATTGGTGCGACTGTTTCATGGGTGAAGGATTCAAAAAATCTCTTTGATTCGCGCGTTGCCGGATGGAAAGCTGCCGGATTTGAGGAGAATGTTATTCCAGGAGTTACTGCGGATAAAATCTTTGTGATCAGCGAGGCTGCGATGAACGCCCGCGAGATTCACAGCTGGAGCGCAAATATCCTCGTAAAAGGAAATTGGATTGGTGTATCAGCTTCCTATATTTACAAGAACAATGATGCAGCAGCGCTGATTAACGCTGCAATTACTTCATTACGTTCCTAAGCATCCGCTGGTAATACAGACCAGGTTTGCGCGTACTTTCTTGTTTCTCCCCCATCATGACAAAACCTAACTTTTCATAGGCAGCGATTGCACTGAAGTTATCTACCCAGACTCCAAGTCCTTGTATCGCCCAATCTCTTTCTATCGCATGATCATCTACGTACTGAAAGAGTGAGCGAAGCGCTCCATGCTTACGAAATTCAGGATCAACCCAGCAACTTCCAACCCAGCACGTTGAACCGAAATCTCCCTCAAGGTTTTCGACAGTCATAATTCCAATATCTTCACCAGCAACGCTTGCGGCAATTCCAATGTACTGACGAGCTTTCTCGCGCCACATTGCTTCAGTGAAGAGTCGTTCACTCTCTAGATTTCCACCAAATGCATGGCCATCGCTTTCAAGAGCAGCAAGTCGCAGATCTCGGTAGCGCTTCCACTCATTTTCAGTCAGCGCTTCCACCTTCACTAAGGTATTCATAGATATCGAGTTTACTTCAGCAATACAATGAAACTATGCTCAAATCGGTAACGCGTTTTTCTATTCGCTACCGAACCCCTGTAGTGGTTATATGGCTAGCAATTATTGCGGCAGGTATTCTCTCGTCAGCAACTCTTTCTTCCCGCCTGACTACATCTCTGACAGTGCCGGGGAGCGAATCCGATCAAGCTGAATTTGTCATTAATTCTGCTTTTCATGAAAATAGTGAAGGTCTCATCACGATTACCCTTAGGTTTGGAACTAAAACCCCGTCAGAAGTTTCCACAATAAAGCAAAGTGTGGCGAGAATTTCCTCAGTTGTACCAAATTCTCGAATTATTCAACAGCAAGCAATCGCTGGCACACTTTTTACTTTCATTTCCACAAATAGCAACCTTCAGCAAACAGCAAAGGCTGTTGAACCGCTACGGAGCGCCCTAGTTAACGGCGGCTTAGATGCAGCCATGGTGAGCGGTCCCTCTGCAATCTATAGTGATGTGCGCCCTGTCTTAGCAAATGATCTCCATCGGGGAGAATTGGTAGCAATTGTCAGTGCCTTAGTTCTTCTGATCATCGCACTTGGTTTTTCTTGGTCCGTGCTTATCCCACTTATATTTGCGACCGCCACCGTATCGATGGCTTTGCTAGCCGTTTCTATCGCAACTCATTTCACGACTATGGTTCTATACATTCCAAATATTGTTGAACTCATTGGATTTGGTTTAGCAGTGGATTACTCTCTCTTATTACTTCATAGGTACCGAGAAGAACAACGTACAAATACAATCACACCAACTGATTCGTTGATTCAAGCAGCAATGAATTCTGCGGGTCGTACAGTGATTATTTCAGGAATCACAGTGGCTCTTGCCATAAGCACCCTTCTCTTCTTTCCAATTCCATTTATCCGCTCTTTAGGAATAGCGGGAGTCTTAGTTCCAATCGCATCGCTGCTTGCCTCAATCACTCTCGCGCCTGCACTCTTTTCCATTGCTGGATCAAGAGGACTCAGCGCTTACAAGTACAAGGGACTTCTCAATAAGAGCCACTCAAATTCGCGCTTTGTTTCAGCTTTAGTCACTCAGATTACTTCTCACCCCAAGAAAATATTCTTTGCAACATTAGTACTCCTGACAGCAATCGCTCTGCCCGCCATATCGCTTCAAGTCACACCAAGTTCACTCACTGCAATTCCAAAGACTCTTGAATCGTCGAAGGCACTTGAATATGTAACTTCAAGGGTGGGAAATGGAATCATCACGCCAATTGTCGTAATCGCAGACTTTGGCAAGGCTGGCGCTGTAGTTCAAAATACTGAGGCACGTATTTCACTTGCTCAGCAGTTAGCGAAGGAACCCGAAGTTCTTACCGTGGCTCAAGGAAATAATGAGCCCTACATCGATAGCAATGGTCGTTACGCCAGGATATTTCTCTTCGGTAAACACGATATCGGTTCCATACAGATGCGATCACTCGTTTCAAAAGTTCGCAATTTCTATCTCCCCAATTCTCCTCTGGCTAAATCAGCCCATTTCTATGTCGGTGGAACTCCGTCTCAAGGAGTAGATCTCGTGGATCGCATTTCCACTTCAGCTCCCTTTATCTTTGGTTCAGCACTTGTGATCATATTTCTTCTCTTGATGTTTACGCTTAGATCTGTGATATTGCCATTGAAAGCAATTGCTTTAGACATTATTTCCATCGCAGCCGCGTGTGGCGTGCTCGTTACCTTCTTCAAAGTCGGAGTTGGAAAAGCGCTATTTCATACTTATCAACTTCCACAGATTGAAATCTGGGCTCTGATATTTCTTGTAGTAATTCTCTTTGGGATTTCGATGGATTACGAAGTATTCATCGTTTCAAGAATTCGTGAAGCGTGGATCAATGGCGCTCCAAATGATTCAGCTGTCGTAGATGGATTTTCTCGTAGTGTGCGAGTGGTCACTTCAGCGGCCCTAATTTTTATCACCGCTGTTTCGGGATTTATCTCTAGTCACTTTGCGGGTCTTCAAGAACTTGGGGTTGGCTTAGCTGCAGCAATCTTTATCGATGCAACCCTCATTCGGTTATTGCTCCTACCAACTTCGATGATTCTTCTAGGAAATTTAAATTGGTGGATGCCCAATAGAAAATCCCGCCACCTGAAGAGGTAACGGGACTTCTTCTATCAGGAAGGTACTACCTTTACTTCACAATCTTTATTGCGAAGTAAATAGTTGGGATTTGATAGCCCAGTGCCAAACCTGGAAGGTCAGATTCAGATGTGAGAATCGGGACCATTCCGTAAGGAGTGTTTGCGAATGAAGGCTGCTGTGTGTACAGGAGTGGTCGCATGGAAATAATGTGAGTTCCTACTCCACCCAACGCCTTGAGGTGCACCACAAGATAGCCATTAGAGTTAAAGCCGCAGCCATAGCCGACATAACTATTGTCATATGCCACGGCTAATGTGTTATCCATCTGAGTCCAGCCAACACCCTTCAATGAAAGCGTAAATTCTTCGCCTTCCTTAAAGGTATATGTCGGTGTTCCTTGCCCACCACGAGCGAACGCTTCGGGAGAGCCAGATAAATCAGCCTTTGCAACGCCCATTGTCACGACTTTGCCATTTTTATCGGCAAGTGGCTGGATACTTTCGCGAACATAAAATACCTGTTGTGCTTCTACAACATCTCCACTCTTCACCTGTACTACGTGGAATCCACCTAGGTGATCAGGAACAGTAACTTCCTTATTCACTGTTCCATCAGTTACATCAACTGTTCCAAGTGGAATTGGGTTGTAGACCCAACACGTGCCGGTTGTGCAATTAACACGGTTACCAACAACAGTCGCCCAAACAAGAGTGTGAGTTCCCTTTGTAGGAATTCCAGCAACATTTACTGTGAACTTGCTACCAACGATTCCGTGATCTGGCGCAAGCGTCATCTTCGCATTTGTTGCAGGATCAAGACCTGCGTCTGAGAGCGTCGTACGTTGATCAACGGTAGGTGTCATCACGGGAGGGTAAATCACATACGGCTTAAAGAGCCCGTTATCTTTAGTAACTGTAAATGTACCCATCTCACTATTTGCAAATGGGACAGGTGATTGCATTGCATTGAGATAAGAGAAGCTAATCGCTTCATTAGTCTGGATGTAATGCTTGCCAACTACGCCTGTTGCAAGAATTGTTGTCTTTGCAGTTCCACGTGTCCAGCGAGCTTGCATAGAGCCTGTGAACTTGCCGTCGTAATAAACAGCAGAACCTGCTGCATACAGCGATGGCCCGAGGCCTGTGTATTCGATTGTGATGGGCGTACCAATTGGACCACTTGAAGGTGTGATCTTTAGGGTGCGCGCAATCTGAATTCCACCGTGAGCAAGTGCGACGTCACTATTTACTGCGTAGATATCGTGAACACCACCGAAATCCGACGGGACTTTGGTCTTGTAGACGAATCCGCCCAAAGCATCTGTTGTGATTGTTGCAATCACAACGTTGTACTTGGAGTACGAAGTTCCCATGTAATTCACTGTTGCCGGCTGGATATCTGTTACCCAGGTTGCATCGCTTGTCGACCAAGTAAGTGTCACAGGAGTATTTCCCGCCAAACCCTTACCTGTAATAGTGATCGGGTCGTTTATGACAACTTGAGTTGGCGATACTTCAAGATTGACCATATTTGCAGGAGTTGTGAAGTTTTGTGCTTTCAAACCTGTAAATGGAATTGAGGGCACACCCACTAATTCTTTTGGTGCTGTGAGTTTTACTGGATTATCTGCCGCATGAGCAGGGGCGATGAGGCCTAGGGCCATCAACGCTACTGCCGCTGCCGCTATTCCGCGGTACTTCTTCATGATCTCTCTCCGATCGAAGTGTGTGAAGTTTTACTTAGCTGCGGGCGCAGCAAAAAGTGAAAGCTGTGATGTTTGAGTGAAGTTTGAGCTCCATGTTCCAGTTGCACCCTTGAGAGCTGGTGATACTGATACTTGACGGTAGTAAGTGACGCGGTCATAAGTAGCCTTACCATTTGCATCAACCATGCGTGTGCCATCGGCATTCTTCCTAGCCGCTAACTTTGTTGAGAGCACCTTCATAGTGGCTGAATCTTTTGCCATGAGAGTCACCTTGAAGTTGATGACGCCAAGGGTGCTGTACAAAGGAGCTGCGCCTGTCTTAAGAACTCCGGTCCAGAATGCGACCCCACTATGGTTTCCATAGGCAAGTGTGATTGGATCCTTAACGCCTGCTACTTCAATGTATGCCATAGCGGTATTGGATGAATCCATCACTGCACCGCCCTGATCTGCGTTATTTGCATAGACACGAAACACAATTGTTTGCCCAAGTAGAAACTCGTTCATGATTGCGCAACCATTAAAACGTGGAGCAAGTGCTCCAGTTGAACCTGTTGCAAGAATTGTGTCGACGTAGATATGAATAGGTGAGACAACTCCCTGGACTGGTACGCCAATCGTCACTTTCACTGTGTTCGATGTGGCCGTAGTGAGTGAGGAATCTGTTGGAGTAAACTCACCTGTAAGAACGGCAGGACCAGATGCTGCAGGTACCCACGCACACTTTGCTGTAAATGGTGAAGTGATTGTTGTCGCTACAGCTTCACAGCCAGTAATAACTTGTCCACCAAGTAAATATTTCACAACACCGGCTGAGCTTGCTGTTCCGTTGATTGAAATAGGACCAAGGTTATAAACGCCGTTGCCACCGCTGAGAATAAGCGTTGAATCTTCAGCACTTGCAGCCGCCATTCCAACTGATACCAGCCCTGAAATTAGCGCTGCCACCACAACCTTTCGTGACATTGAAATTTTCATTTATTTCTCCTTTTTCTAGGTTAACTACTTGAGTGTTACTGATCCGCTGGCGGTCATTGTGAAAGGAGCAGACTCTTTAGAGCCTGCAGAAATACTCTTGATATTGAAACTTCCAGCTACTTTGAATGTTCCTGTCGCTCCTGCGTACTTTCCGGTACCGCTCTTTACAACGGCATTTCCGCTAAAAGTGATTTTGGTTGGTGCGCTGTCATCCTCTGCGCAACCTTTGGCACTTGAATCAAATGCGACTTTTAGAGTGTCCGCACCTGTTCCGAGAGTTGCTGAACCGTCGAAGCTGTCGCACTGTGATGCCGGTGCTGCTGCACCAGATCCAAGGAACTCACCAAGGTCAGCGACGGTACCTGTTCCGGTTGCCTTTACTGATGTGACCTGAACATATGTATCGCCCCACAGCAATGAGACCGTGCCACTGTAATTTCCATTGATGGCTACAGTCTTTGAAGATGTAGCGCCAGCGGCAGGCTTACCTGAAGTTACAGGTTTAGTTGTAGACCATCCAGATGGACACTTTGCTGTGGTTACTTTCTTAGAAGCAGTTCCTTTGTAGCAAGTGATCGTCTTGGAGGCTGCCTGTGCTGCACCAGATTGTGCAACAAAGAAAATTAGTGAACTTGCAATTACGACAGCCTTAATAACTTTAGATTTACGGTTTTTCATCATTACTCTCTCCTTAAGTAATTTCTTTTACTTACGAGAGAATCGTTTCAGCATTGATTAGTGAAAAGTTCAATATGCTTGGTGCTACCTCTACTGGCCATATCTTTTACATCACAAGATGTGTTGCAGGTAATATTAAAAAATTAAATTGAGTGCATAAATTAATGAGTGGTAGCCCCAGTAGGTACTGGGCTCTTCTCAAGAATTTCCCACTCGTGTTCGGTAAATAAGCGTGATCGGATAAGGAAGCGTTTTCCTTCAGGTGATTCGAGTGAGAACCCGCCACCTCGACCTACGACAACATCGACGGTGAGATGGGTGTGTTTCCAATATTCAAATTGAGAAGCTGACATCCAGAAACCGATAAGTTCCTGAATGCCAGCTACTTTCAATTCTCCGAGAAGTACATCCTGTCCCCCTACCCGGAATTCTCCCGCTTGGTAGCACATGGGAGAGGAACCATCACAACATCCACCCGACTGATGAAACATCAGTGGGCCGTGAACTTTGTAGAGGGTGCGAAGTAAATCTTCGGCAGCGCTCGTGAGTTCAACGCGTAATGGAATCTCCATGTTTGAGAGTCTATTCGGCTTAGAAGAATCCGAGCTTGTTTGGTGAATATGAAACAAGCAAGTTCTTTGTCTGCTGATAGTGATCGAGCATCATCTTGTGGTTTTCGCGGCCAATACCTGATGCCTTGTAACCACCGAATGCTGCTCCGGCTGGATAAGCGTGATAGCAGTTGGTCCATACGCGACCAGCCTTAATCTCACGACCTGCACGGTATGCAGTATTCATATCGCGAGTCCAGACACCTGCACCGAGACCGTAGAGAGTGTCGTTAGCAATCTTCATCGCATCGTCATATCCATCGAACTTGGTTACAGATACAACTGGTCCGAAGATTTCTTCCTGGAAGATACGCATCGAATTCTTACCTTCGAAGATTGTTGGGGTTACGTAATAACCACCAGATAGTTCGCCGCCCAAATCTGCGCGTTCACCACCTGTAATTACCTTTGCTCCCTCTTTCTTTCCAATTTCAATATAGGAAAGAATCTTCTCAAGCTGATCATTAGATGCCTGAGCACCAATCATCGTTGCGTTATCTAATGGGTGACCTTGAACGATTGCCTGGGTGCGCTTTGTAACATCACCCAAGAACTTGTCGTAGATCTTTGTATCGATCAATCCACGCGATGGACATGTACAGACTTCGCCTTGGTTAAGAGCAAAGAGAGTAAAACCTTCGAGTGCCTTGTCGTAGAACGCATCATTTTCTGCCGCAACGTCTGCGAAGAAGATATTTGGGCTCTTCCCGCCGAGTTCGAGCGTTACAGGAATGATGTTCTCTGATGCGTATTGCATGATCAACCGACCTGTTGTGGTCTCGCCGGTAAATGCAATCTTTGCAATACGTGGTGATGATGCAAGTGGCTTGCCTGCTTCAACTCCGAATCCGTTGACGATATTGACTACACCAGCCGGAAGAAGATCAGCGATGATCTCCATCAGGAACAAGATTGATGCAGGTGTTTGTTCTGCTGGCTTCAAGACAACGCAGTTACCCGCAGCAAGAGCAGGTGCTAATTTCCAAACAGCCATCAAGATTGGGAAGTTCCAAGGAATAATCTGACCAACTACGCCCAGTGGCTCGTGGAAGTGATACGCGACGGTGTCGCCATCGAGTTCACCAAGTGAACCTTCTTGAGCCCGAATTGCTCCAGCAAAGTAGCGGAAGTGATCAATAGCCAATGGAATATCAGCATTAATTGTTTCGCGAATTGGCTTTCCGTTATCCCAGGTCTCTGCGACAGCGATAGCTTCAAGGTTTTCCTCCATACGATCTGCAATCTTGTTCAAGATGATTGCACGAGCTGTTGCTGATGTCTTACCCCAGGCAGGTGCCGCTGCATGTGCTGCATCAAGCGCCTTATCGATATCAGCTGCGTTTCCGCGAGCTACTTCGCAAAATACCTTTCCAGTAACAGGTGTTACATTCTCAAAATACTGACCTGATTGTGGCTTTACATATTCACCATTAATCCAATGATCATAACGAGCTTTAAATGTTGCTTTGCTACCTGGTTGTCCCGGTGCAACATAATCAGTCATGCTTTTCTCCTAAGTGCTTGGGCGTCATTGCCACAAGATGGAATCAACGTAGACCTGCTCCCTCTTCCCTGAAATAGATTCCTGCTGAGAATTCGCCCAGAGAGGCGGGCATGAGTGGTAACCCTCAAGTAATATCTATTTTGTGAACGACTACGAGGATGAGGTAATCCAGCGATGGGGCGATACCCCGGAATATGCTCAATCAAAAGCTCGAACCTCGAAGTACACCCATGCTGACTTTGCAGCCGCGAAGGTTGACCAAGAAGCAGCGACCGAACTCTTTGTATACGCATTCGGCAACAGCATCTCAATACATTCACCCGAAGCGCGAAAAGCGGTGATAGCTCATCGACAGGCCATCTCAAAGTGGTTCTACGAATGCTCAGTTGAAATGCAGAAGAGTCTTGCGCTGATGTATGTGCAAGATCCCCGTTTTAAGAAGTATTACGACGGGCGCGTCAACGGCCTCGCGCAATATGTGCACGATGCAATCATGGCTCAATAGCGTTCAGCCTGTATTATTTCCGCCATGACATTTACAGGACTCAATATCGTTGGCGTAATCGTTGCCTTTGGATTTTCATTCGTAAGCGGCGCAATCTGGTTCGGACCAAAGACTTTTTATCCAATTTGGATGAAAGCTCGCGGAATCCAATCTGGTCAACTTGATTCAAATCAAAATAAGCCGGTTGTTCTCTTTGGCGGAACCATCATCGGAGTTCTTGTTCAAACACTTACGCTTGCTTTGATTATTACCTCGTTGCAGCACGCTGGATTACATATTCATGCCAGCGAAGGCGCTTTTGTTGGACTCTCTCTTGGCGTCGGTATCGGAATGTTTGCCTCTCTCTCGCACCGAGTATTCGGTGGAGATAGCCTCAAGGTCTGGATTATTGAGACTGCGAATGATGCAATCAATTTAACAGTTGCCGGTGCAATCATCGCTTACTTCAACTAAGCGATGATTTCGCTCGAGCTTTCTCTCAAACACCTTGCATGGTCTAATCAGAAATTCTTCTCATACTTTGCAGATCTTCCCGAAGAAGTATTTGGCTTAAAAGCAGCCGAGAGTGAATGGCCCATCGGAAAGATTCTGACTCACTTTGCAGGAAGTGGAGAGTGGTATAGCTACTGTCTAAGTGGCGCACAATGGAGTGATTTGAAGCCGATTACTTCCGGCGCCATTGCTGTCGAGTATCTGCCGATAATGGCCAAACTGGATGCGCATCTACTCGAAAATGCTTCGCTACCTGATGATGTGCTGACTGTAGACAGCGAAGAAGGAATTATTCATCCGACTAGGTCGCTGATACTTTCTCAAGCAGTCATGCACTCTGCCGAACACAAAGGTCAGATTGCCGCAATCATGAAACATCATGGCCACCATATTGATTTAGATTCGCTCGATGTCTGGAGTTACATCAGCGAGATGAAAAAGAATTAGTGAAGCGGGCGTAGCTCAACTTTTCGATTGCATGCCTTTGATGCTTCATAAGCTAACTTCTTAGCTATCTCTGCATCAGCTGTTTCGATGAGCCAAAGACCGCTGTAATGCTCTTTCGCATCAAAGAGTGGCTTTCCAGTCTCGGTATTTAACCCATTGCGATTATCAATGACAGTAGCTGTTTCTGGAGCCTGTAAACCCCACGCAAAGATAAATTGATTGTTGGCACGCAAAGCATCATTAAATGCATCAATGGCAGCCATCTCTTCTGATGTGCCAGAGTTCGAGTGGTCATCGATAACTGATATTAGGAAACGCATGTCCGCATACTAATATTTAGAGGGAAAATGTTAAAGTCACTCTATGACAATCTCACTCGTAATTTTCGGTTCACTCCTTGCTTTTGCCGCTATCGGATCTGCCATCTCAAAACTTCTCAAAGTCCCAGATGTTATGGCCGCAATGGCATCAGTAGGCGTAAAGCCAAATCAAGTCCCGATGCTTGCTCTTCTTGAAATTGCGGGTGGCCTTGGATTGATCGCAGGAATTTGGGCGCCAGTTCTTGGAACTCTTGCATCAGCATGCCTAATCGCTTACTTCGCCGGTGCTCTTTTTTCACACATGAAGAAGAAGCACAAAGTTGCTGATTTTGGTGCGGCACTTGGCATCTTCATTATTGCAATTGTTACTACATACCTTCAGCTTC
>Ga0194038_1001304_pt1 | contig 10748 bp, 7 predicted proteins | sample JunL226m_MetaG_FD_148630 | JGI IMG/M metagenome (GOLD analysis project Ga0194038, IMG submission 148630) | Anoxic zone freshwater microbial communities from boreal shield lake in IISD Experimental Lakes Area, Ontario, Canada - Jun2016-L227-6m | ecosystem: Environmental > Aquatic > Freshwater >...
CTTCGGCGCTGCTCAAACCGCCCTCGGGACCTGACAAGAAGGTGATGGCATTTGACGCGTCCAAGGCCGCTGCTGCCTGCCGCAGACCGAGTGCGCCAGCGCGCAGCGTCAACAAGAAGGCGCCACCTGTAGCGGTCCCGGGGGTCTGGAGACCTCCTTTTAACCAAGCTGAAAATCCTGCCACCGGATGCACCAAGGGGACCCGGTTGCCGCCGCACTGCTCGCAGGCCGAGACGGCAACGCTCTGCCAGTGCGCTACCTTCTTCTCAGCTCGTTCGGCGCCAAGCCGCAGCACGCTGCGCTCGCTCATCAGTGGCTGGACGCTGGCCACACCGAGTTCGGTGGCTTTTTCGACCAGCCAGTCCATACGCTCGTTGGCGGGCATGCTCAGAGCCAGGTGCACGGGGCGAATCGCTTCGCGCTCAACTGAGTGGTGCGCTCCAATTCGTACCTGAACCTCACTTCGTCCCATCTGCGTAACCGTGGCACTGTATTCGCCAGCACTACCGCCAAACGCAGGATCACCATGGAACAGTGTGATGCTGTCGCCCGGCTGCAGACGCAGCACCTGCACGTGACGCGCAGCGCCTGCCGGCAGGGTCAGCAAGTCGCCGGTAACCAAGGGGGCGGGGCAATGGAAGCGGGGCATGGAACTCAGGACGGTGTCTGAAGCGGACCAAAGGAATAGCCACTCACGACCTCGATGCCCTCGACCCGCTCGATCAGGCGCAGCAGCGGCTTGAGCTCGCGATAGCGAGCGCAGGTGGAGCGAATGTAGCGGATGAAGCGCGGAGTATCTGCCAGGTACTGCGGTTTGCCATCGCGCAGTGTCAGGCGGGCAAAGATGCCGGCCACTTTCAGGTGACGCTGCAGGCCCATCCACTCGACGCCACGGTAAAACTCGCCAAAGTCGTCGCCGACGGGCAACCCGGCCTTGCGCGCCTGTTCCCAGTAGCGGATGGTGATATCCAGACAAAAGTCTTCTTCCCAACTCAGAAAGGCGTCGCGCATCAAACTCGCAATGTCGTACGTGATCGGACCATAGACCGCATCCTGAAAATCCAATACCCCAATCCGGACATCGCAGGGTTTCGCCGCAGGGCCGTCCCAAGGCGAAACAGCCCCCTCAGGGGGCAGCGCAGCACACGAAGAGGCAAGCGTGGGGGCATTGCCGACCATCAGGTTCCTTGGCATGAAGTCGCGGTGCACGTAGACGCTGGGCCAGCTCAGGTTCTCCCGGACGATGTGAGAAAAAGCGGTGTCGAGCGTGCGCCGCACATCGCCCTCGACGGCGACGCCGCGGTGCTGCTTCAGGTACCACGCGGGGAACAACTCCATTTCCTGGCATAGCAAGGCTTCATCGTAAGGTGGCAGAACGTCGGGTCGGGATGCAACTTGCCAGGCAATCAGGGCTTCGACGGCCTGCAGGTACCAATGTTGGTTGGCGCCAGGCTGATCGGGGTTGATCAGCTGCAACATCGTATTGGTACCCAGGTCGGTGAGCAACATGAAGCCTTTGCTCTGGTCCCACGCCAGTACCTTTGGCACTTTGACCTGGGCCGCGTCCATCAACTCGGCTACTCTGGCAAATGGCCGGCAATCTTCCTGCTCGGGCGGCGCATCCATGATGATGCGGCTGCCGAGTGGCGAATCGATCCGGAAATAGCGCCGGAAACTGGCGTCAGTGGAGGCACTGCGCAGTGAGCCGATTTGCAGGCCGTGACGGGGTGCCAGTGCCGTCAGCCAGGTATTGAAGTCAGTCTCACGCTGTGCGTCAGGCCATTCCGGCGTATTGCTCAGCTCAGGTTCGGTGTGTGGGGCATGGCTCATGGATAATCCATTCTACAAACCCGAACGTTTCCGGTTCGTTTCCAACCCACTGTCAGAGTGACACCACCCCTGAGTCCATGCGCATTTTGCTGCTCGACCTGAAACATAGCCCGACTGCCCTGCTTGTTTGCGCTGTGCTGCAGGCGACATCGCTGTGCGTCCAAGCGCAGACGGACCAGGCGCCATTGGCACTCAGCCCCAGCCCCCTGTTGCAGGAGGAGATCGCCGCGTCGCGTAGTGCCCTGCCGACCTTTGTTTCAGGTGAACGCCTCTCCGGTCGCCCCGATCTGGAAACCGTGGTTGAAGGCAAAGCCATGCTGCGCCGGGGCGACCTGGTAATCAAGGCGGATAGGCTGGAGTATGACCAACCCAGTGATCTGGCTAAAGCCACGGGCGAAGTTCGGATCAACCGCGCTGGCAATGTCTATGAAGGCCCCTTGCTGGAGCTCAAGCTCGATGCGTTCAAGGGGTTTTTCAAACAGCCAAGTTATTACTTTCCCAAGAATGATGCCAACGGACAGGCCGATCGCGTCGATTTCATTGATGAGCAGCGATCGGTTATTCATAATGCCAGCCTGACAAGCTGCCGGCGTTTGCCGGGGCCGGACTGGCTGCCGGACTGGATTTTGCGTGCGGCAACGATCCACATCGACAACGAATCAGACGTCGGCACAGCAGAAGGCGCTTTGCTGACTTTCAAGGGCTTGCCCCTGCTGCCAGTTCCCTACCTCAGCTTTCCTTTGAGCGACAAACGCAAATCGGGTTTGATGCCGCCCACGCTGGGCCTGGACAACGTCAATGGCGCGGTGATCGCAGTCCCGTATTACTGGAACATTGCGCCGAATCTGGATGCCACGCTGACACCAACCCTGATGAGCAAGCGCGGTGTGAATCTGGCCAGTGAGTTTCGCTACCTGCAGCCGGATTATTCGGGGCAGGTGCGGCTCGATCTGATGCCCTCAGACCTGCTGCGCGACAGCAATCGATGGGGCCTGGCGTTCGGGCATCAGGGTACCCTCCGGAACAGCCTGACCCAACTGGTGACCGATGGTGGTCTGGCCTTCAATCTGGGGCTGAACCGGGTCAGTGACGACAATTACTGGCGTGATTTTGCAGGTGCTTCGGCCTCGCTGACACAACGCCTGCTGGCCAACGACGCTTCTTTCTCGTGGAGCAATGGCTATTTTTCCAGCAGTTTGCGAATGCTCAAGTGGCAGACGCTGCAGGACCTGACGGCGCCCATCACACCGCCGTATGACCGCTTGCCGCAACTGGCAACGCGTTTTGCGAGAAGCGATGTGGCTGGCTTCGACTATTCGATGGAAGCCGATTACACCCGGTTTCAATCCGACAGCGTCTCCACCCTGCAACCCAACGCGCAGCGGATCTATTCTCTGCTGCAGATCAGTCGACCCTTCGTTGGCGGCGCCGGTTTCATCACACCCAAGCTGCAATTGCACACTGCAAACTATCTCTTTGATGCGCCGCTGTCCAATGCCGCGACCTTTGCCAGCGTGGTGGTGCCGACCTTCAGTCTGGACAGTGGCCTGGTGTTTGAGCGCGACATCAGCTATTTCGGCGCCCGTTTTCGCCAGACTCTCGAGCCGCGCGCTTTTTATGTCAATACGCCCTACCGCGAGCAGAGCCTGTTGCCCAATTACGACTCGGGCGCCAAGGATTTCAATTTCGCGACCATCTACACGGACAATGCCTTCGTCGGCAACGACCGCATTTCCGATAGCAACCTGCTGACGCTCGGCGTTTCAACCCGTTTGTTGAATCCCGACAGCGGCGCTGAGGCAGCGCGTTTTGGCATTGCGCAACGCCTGCGCTTCAAGGATCAGAACGTGGGCCTGCTGCCAACCGACCCACCGGTGGTGGACCGGATCAGTGACGTTCTGCTGGGAGCATCCGTCAATTGGGACCCAAAATGGGCTTTTGATTCCACCGTGCAGTTCAACCCAAAGACGGAACAGTCGACGCTGGCAACGATCGGTGCTCGTTACAGCCCTGGTAACTATCGGGTGGTGACCGGAACCTATCGCTATCAGAGGGATGTCAGTGAACAAATTGATATTGGCTGGCAGTGGCCGTTGAACGATTTGTGGGGCGATCGGGGGCAGGATCTGGGACCCGGGCGTGGCCAGGGCGACGGACGCTGGTACAGCGTGGGACGTCTCAACTACAGTCTCGATGAAGGCAAGCTGGTTAACGCCGTTATCGGTTTTGAGTACGATGCAGGGTGCTGGCTTGGCCGGGCAGTGCTGGAAAAGCTGCAGACCAGCACTTCGACGGCCAGTCAGCGTGTCATGTTCCAGCTTGAGTTTGTAGGCTTGGCGCGTTTGGGCGCGAGCCCTTTGAAAACCTTGAAAGACAATATTCCAAGTTACCAGTACCTGCGCGAGCAGGGTGGCTCTCCCAGTCGTTTCAGCAATTACGAATAACCCATCATGACCCTTCGCCTTGTCGCCCTGATTGTGGCCAGTTTCTCCCTCCTTGCAAGCTTGCCGGCGCCGGCGCAGGGTTTGCGGCCGTCGCTTGGACTGAGTTCTGTTCCGGCCAGCACCCGGGCGCAAGCTGAGGTCCAGCAGGCAGCAGATTACATTGTGGCGGTGGTCAATTCAGAACCCGTCACGAACAGCGAGGTGCAACGTGAACTGCAACGACTGGTGCAGCAACTGACGCAGCAGCGCAGACCCTTGCCAGATCGCAAGGAGATGGCGCGCCAGGTACTTGAGAATCTGATCAATCAAAAGGTACAGTTGCAATCGGCCAGCGAAACAGGCATTCGAATCGATGATGCGGCGGTTGACCAGGCTATGCAAAACATTGCCCGCCAAAACCAGATGGATGTGGCTGAACTGCAGCGCCGCCTTGCGCAGGATGGCATGGTATTCAGCCAGTTTCGCGCTCAACTGCGGGAGCAACTGATACTGACGCGTTTGCGCGAGCGGGAAGTCGAGCCGCGGGTACGGGTTTCCGACCTCGAAATTGATCAATACCTGCGCGATCAACAAAACAATACCGACCCGGCAAACACTGAGATCAATCTGGCGCAGATTCTGGTGTCCGTGCCGGATGCAGCAACGTCAGAACAAATTGCTTCCCTGCAGGGCAAAGCGCAAAAGGCGCTGGAGCGGGCGCGTGCCGGTGAAGATTTTGTTGCCTTGGTGCGCGATATTTCCGACGCTGCGGATCGCGCTAACGGTGGCCAGTTGGGCCTGCGTACCGCCGACCGCTACCCGCCATTGTTTCTGGAGGCAACGCAAAACCTGGAAGTAGGCGCCATCTCCGCTGTGGTGCGTTCAGGCGCCGGTTTTCATGTTCTCAAGCTGCTTGAGAGAAGGAGTGCCGGCTTGCCGCCGATGACGGTCACACAAAGTCGGGCGCGCCACATATTGTTGCGTGTTGGCCCTCAGCTTGGCGAGGCTGCTGCTCGGGAAAAACTGGCCGAATTCAAGAAGCGCATTGAGGCTGGCCAAGCTGATTTTGCAGCGTTGGCGCGTGACAATTCTCAGGATGGCAGCGCCGCTCAAGGCGGTGATCTGGGCTGGGCCAATCCTGGCATGTATGTGCCGGAGTTTGAGGAGGTCATGGGTCGCCTCGCGCCCGGGCAGATCAGCGACCCGCTGGTATCACGCTTTGGCGTGCACTTGATCCAGTTGATGGAGCGCCGCAATACGGCGCTGAGCCTGCGTGAGCAGCGCGAGGCGGTGCGCTCTGTCTTGCGTGAAAAGAAACTGGATGAAAGTTATGTCAACTGGGCGCAGGACCTGCGCGGTCGTGCCTACGTGGAAATGCGCGAGCCACCGCAGTGATAGCCCCAGGCGCGGCGGCGTTCGTCTTGGGTAGTGCATGAAACATATTCCGCGCAAACGCTTTGGCCAGCATTTCCTGGCCGATGCGGGAATTGTTGATGCGATCGTCGACGCCATCGATCCCCGCCCGGGGCAGTCGATGGTCGAGATCGGTCCCGGTCTGGCGGCACTGACGCAACCACTGCTTGAGCGCCTTGGCCAGTTGACCGTCATTGAACTGGATCGCGATCTGGCGGCACGTTTGAGTTCACGTCCGGGCTTGATGGTGATTCAATCCGATGTTCTCAAAGTGGATTTCTCCGAGCTGGCAAGCTCGTTGGTAACAACTAACGTAGGGGCGTCAAAACTTCGAGTTGTCGGCAATCTGCCGTACAACATTTCCACACCGATCCTGTTTCACCTGCTGGATTGTGTTGACGTTGTTGAAGACCAGCACTTTATGCTGCAAAAGGAAGTGGTTGACCGCATGGTGGCGCGCCCGGCGAGTGCTGAGTATGGTCGCTTGAGCGTCATGCTCCAGTGGCGTTACGCCATGGAAATGGTGCTTCTTGTGCCACCCGAGAGTTTCAACCCACCGCCCCGTGTGGACAGTGCGGTGGTGCGCATGGTGCCGCATGCGCATGCAGCATCCATTGATGGCAGGCTCTTGAGCGAAATGGTGCGGGTCGCCTTCAGCCAGCGCCGCAAACTGTTACGCCATACCTTGGGCAAGTGGCTGCAGGAGAAGGCTTACGGCGGAGAGTTTGACGTGCAGCGCCGCGCTGAAGAAGTGCCCGTGGCCGAATATCTGGCTCTGGCCGCGAGCATCTAAGGGCAGAGACAATTTTTCGACGGGCCGCCCCGAGAAAAATTAGCCCCCTCGGGGGGCAGCGCAGTACGCGAAGCGACAAGCGTGGGGGCTACCCCTCACGCTGCGGTCAACCAATAACCCGCATTAAAGGGGCTGCTCATGCGCAGCGCCAAGGGCGATATGTCCAACAGCTTGTCGGTCGGCATTTTTTCCCCGGCATCAACCGTGAGCTCAATGCCAGAGACAGCGTGGCCGCCTGCGTCAGTTTCTTTTGCCTCGTTCGCCCGTTCTGCTTGGCTGGTGTGTGCAGAACGGGCTACAGAAAAGAATAGAAACATCGGAACGGGATCTTTCGGTCACCCCAATAATCAGCGGCGTCCCGGAAGATATCAAGCAGTTGTTCGCGCGCCTCTTTGTCGAACTTGGCGTTCGCTGGAATGTGTTCCAGAACCACAATAAAACCGGGCTGAGGACCCGACTTGTGTACCGGGTCGGTCATGCTGTCGTAGAGCGCGTCGAAATTCTTTCCAACATGGACCGACAGCATGAACTGCTGGCCGATCAAGTCCAGCACGTCCTGTTTGGTTTGCGCGTTGGCCAGATTGGCATACAGGAAATGCTGATTCAGGGCTTGTGCCGCGTCCTGCAATTCCTGCACCCTGAAGGCGCGAATCGACTGGACGATGTTAGGGCGAATGCTGCGCAGTGGCACCTCTGCTGCTGCGCTCGATGCCGCCGGTGTTTCTAAGGTAAGTGACATATTCATTCCTGCTTCACTCTGCAAAATAAAAAAGAACCCTACGGAACGATCCTGCGGAAGCTCGCATAGTGATCGTCCGTGTAATAACAGGTCTCGGGTCTGCTGGCTGCTCCCCCGCACACAATGCGCCGGGCGCCCCGGTCGCGTGAACCCGGCGTTGCGACGGTGTACTCACGGTAGTAACCGCGCTTCTGCAAAGGCAACAGACGCTCGCGGTTTCCAAACACCATACCGTCCTTCTCGTGTGCAAACGGGCCGCCCTGATGGATCAGCCTGTAAGTTTGCACGGCCGGCTCCGGCAAAGCGGATCCAGAAACCGTAGCTGCAACTTTCGCGAAGCCAGACTCTTCAGCCTGAACCCCAACGACGACAAGGCAACTCAAAAGCGCAAAGCCAGTAAGCACTAACTTGAAGCATTTTGAGCCGTACATGGAAATTACACTTCTCGCAATACCCCGGGTTAACCCCGGAAATTCATGCCCGTAGTGTCGCGCATTTGGCCGAAAATAGCAAGTAGCTGCCTAATAAGTAGGCAGAAAAAACTCCAAGAAATGCCAAGGAGTTTGCGCTAACTTAGCTTAATAACCTTAACGGGTGGCATTTGCATCAGCTACGGTGAGCGCTGTCATGTTGACGATTCGCCGGACTGTGGCGCTTGCCGTCAGGATGTGGACCGGTTTGGCGGCGCCAAGCAGCACGGGGCCAATAGCAATGTTGCCGCCAGCGGCCGTTTTGAGCAGGTTGTAGGCAATATTGGCTGCATCAATATTGGGCAGCACCAACAGGTTGGCGTCGCCGGTGAGCGTGCTGTTGGGCATCAGCATGGCGCGTGCGTGGCCGTCGAGAGCAACGTCGCCATGCATTTCACCGTCTACTTCCAGCCAGGGTGCCTGGGTGCGCAGCAGTTCCAGGGCCTGGCGCATCTTGAGTGCGCTGGGCTGGCTGCTGCTACCAAAGTTTGAGTGTGACAGCAGTGCTGCTTTGGGACGGATGCCAAAGCGCATCATTTCCTCGGCCGCCATGGTCGTGATTTCGGCCAGTTGTTCGGCGCTCGGGTCGTAATTGACGTGCGTGTCGACAATAAAGAGTTGGCGCTCTGGCAGCAAAACGCAGTTCATGCAGGCGTAGGTGCCAACATGTGGGCGCTTGCCGATCACCTGGTCGATGTATTGCAGGTGCATCGAAGTTGTACCCCAGGTACCGCAAATCATGCCATCCACGTCGCCCTTGTGCAGCAGCATGGTGCCGATCAGGGTCAGGCGACGGCGCATTTCGATCTTGGCGACCTGGGCTGTCATGCCCTTGCGTTCGGTCATGCGATGGTAGGTTTGCCAAAAATCGCGGTAGCGATCATCCTTTTCAACATTGACGACGTCATAGTCGTCATTCTGTTGCAGGCGCAGGCCGAATTTCTCGATCCGCTCGGCGATCACATGCGGGCGTCCTATCAGTGTGGGCCGTGCCAGACCTTCGTCCACCACAATCTGGGCGGCACGCAAGACGCGCTCTTCTTCACCCTCGGCGTAAGCGACACGTTTCTTGAGACCGATCTTTGCGGCGGTGAAGATGGGCTTCATCACCGTGCCGGAGGCATAGACGAAGCTTTGCAACTTCTCTCGGTAGGCGTTCATGTCCTTGACCGGTCGCTGCGCTACACCGCTGTCCGCCGCCGCTTGGGCCACTGCCGGCGCAATCTTCATCATCAGGCGCGGATCGAAGGGCTTGGGAATCAGGTACTCGGGACCAAACGCAAGCTGCTCGCCAGCGTAGGCTGCTGCCACAACCTCGCTTTGCTCGGCCTGCGCCAGCTCAGCAATGGCGTGCACCGCGGCAATTTCCATCTCCATCGTGATGGTGGACGCACCGGCATCCAGCGCCCCCCGGAAAATGTAGGGAAAGCACAGAACGTTGTTGACCTGGTTGGGGTAGTCGGAGCGACCGGTGGCGATGATCGCGTCGTCACGTACCGCCTTGACTTCTTCAGGCAGGATTTCCGGCGTCGGATTGGCCAGCGCAAAAATCAGCGGCTTGGCTGCCATCTTGCGAACCATCTCGCCTTTCAGAACGCCGCCAGCCGACAAGCCCAGAAAGACGTCGGCGCCTTCAATGATTTCACTCAGTGTGCGGGCCGAAGTCTTCTGAGCGAAGACGATTTTGTCTTCGTCCATCAATTCCGTGCGACCCTCATAGACCACACCAGCCAGATCGGTCACATAAATATTCTTGCGCGGGATGCCCAGTTTGACCAGCAGTCCCAGACAAGCCAGTGCCGCCGCGCCAGCACCTGAGGTGACCAGCTTGATGGTCTTTGGGTCCTTGCCGACGACTTTCAGACCATTCAGGATCGCCGCCCCAACGCAGATCGCGGTGCCGTGCTGGTCATCATGGAAGACCGGAATCTTCATGCGCTCTCGCAGCTTGCGTTCAACATAGAAGCAGTCTGGTGCCTTGATGTCTTCCAGGTTGATGCCGCCAAAGGTGGGTTCCAGCGAGGCAATGATGTCTACCAGTTTGTCGAGGTCATGTTTCTCATTGATTTCAATGTCAAACACATCGATGCCGGCAAACTTCTTGAACAGCACGCCCTTGCCTTCCATCACCGGCTTGGCAGCCAGGGGACCAATGTCACCCAAGCCGAGTACGGCGGTACCGTTGGTGATGACGGCAACCAGGTTGCCACGGCTGGTGTATTTGAAGGCGTTGTTCGCGTCTTTGACAATTTCTTCGCAGGGTGCTGCTACGCCGGGTGAATAAGCCAGCCCGAGGTCATGCTGATTGACCAATTGCTTGGTCGCAGCGATGCGGATTTTTCCGGGGGTCGGAAATTCGTGGTATTCGAGAGCGGCGCGGCGCAGGATGGCGCGCTTTTCTTCGGCGGTGACGGGTGTCTGGGGCATGCTTGTCTCCTGCTCTGGTTCGTATGGCTGAAAAGTCAGCCTGTCAGCTCTTGTCCAGGGTCGAAATTGTAGACCCTGCCCGCCTTGGCGCTGGCGCTAGGCTGTTTCAGTCGCGCTGTGCTGCAGCCAGCCCAGAAAGGTCTTCATCACGGGTCGCTCATCGGCACGCTCTGGCATGACCAGATAGTAGGCGCGATCACTTGGAGCCAGTTGCTGGCAAGCCAACACCAAATCACCGCGTTGCAACTCGGCTTCAATCAGCAGACGCGGAACCAGCGCCAGACCCAGACCATGAACTGCCGCTGCGGCGGTCATGGAGAACAACTCATAACGAGGTCCCGACAGGGCCAGCGGCGCAGCGACACCCATCGCATCAAACCACTGGCGCCAGGCCGTTGGTCGCGTGCTTTGCTGTAGTAGTGGGAAATCCGCCAGCGCCTGAGCCGGAAGTGTCGTTTGTGCGCCAAGCAACTCCGGCTTGCAAACCGGCACCATGACTTCCGGGAGCAAACGAATCACTCGGGTGCCGGCCCAGTTGCCCATCTGATCAGCAGACCCGGCGTATAGCGCGGCATCAAACGGCGTGTCGGCAAACATGAAGGGACGAGTGCGCGTTTCAATGTGAACGGTGATCTCCGGGTGCATTGCGGCCA
>Ga0194038_1001306_pt1 | contig 10746 bp, 8 predicted proteins | sample JunL226m_MetaG_FD_148630 | JGI IMG/M metagenome (GOLD analysis project Ga0194038, IMG submission 148630) | Anoxic zone freshwater microbial communities from boreal shield lake in IISD Experimental Lakes Area, Ontario, Canada - Jun2016-L227-6m | ecosystem: Environmental > Aquatic > Freshwater >...
CTGCCAGCGCGCTTCATTCATAAAGCCTACTGGAACCAAATCTGTCCTAATAAGAGGGTGCAACTTATCGCGCTCAAACTGGATCTTCGCGGCGGATTCATTGGGAGCATATTTTTGCACCAAGGCCACCGCTTCATCAGGATGACTCAATACATATTCCCAGCCCTGTAGGCTGGCTATGCGGAAGCGCTCGGTTCTCTCTGGATACTTCTTAATCTCTTCGCTGGTAGTAAATAAATTATCCCCATAGATATCAATGCCAATTGTGCGGGGACTATATATCTGAGCAGGGAAACCGGCGACAGCCAAGCGATAAGGTTCATTGCTAATGTATCCAGAAATCGCTGCAACCTTACCAGAAGTCAGTTGCTCTACCGTATCCATACCCGTTGCAGAGGTCACCACTTTGGAAAGGCCAATCTGTTGACGCTTTAAAAACACCAGCAGCTCATCAGAAAGGCGCCTCAACAAAATGGGCTTGCCATCCAGCGAATGAATGTCTTCAGCTCCGGGAGTCTTTTTAGCAATCAGCACATAAGGCGAGTGTTGATAAATGGCTGCTAATGCCACTACTGGTGCGCCGTCTTGCCGGGCAATCAAAATGCCACTAGTACCGGAACCATAATTGGCCCTGCCTGTCACAACCTCTTGGAGCGCATCCTCTCCAGGGCTTAATGGCTTAATCTTGACATCCAAACCAGCAATATCGTAATAACCAAGCTCTTTAGCAGCGTAGTAACCAGCAAACTGATATGCGTGAGTCCATTTCAGTTGTAAGACTACTTTTTCTGCCGCAAAACTCGGCATTGTAAAAAAGAGACTTAGGATAAAAAAGGTGCTAATCAAGCGCTGCAAAGGGAATCCTTAAGGTCACGCTTCAAATACACGTGCTGATCACATTAATAAGATGTAATGTTAAAACAATTACAGTGCAGCGGGCTTACTTATGGTAACTTTGCCAGCTTAACCATTGATCCCTACATCCAGCCGTTTTATTCCATTTGATATAAAACAAAAAATTGAGGGCTAAACTAAGTACTTATCTACTAATTTAATTGGTAGATAAATGGAGATTACTTAAAATATAAATAAAATACAATCTAGTAGATGAGCACTAAAAATCCTTTGAAAAATGACCAAATTAGCGTATTGCTGATTGATTCACATCAAATTAGCTCCTGGGGGGTGAAAACCCTGATTAACCAAGACGAGCGCTTCACTGTCTGCGGCTCTGCAACAAATACCAAAGATGCCCTGTTGCATACTCTCAAACACGTCCCTGACGTGATTATTTTAGAGCCTGATCTTTGCAATGAAGATGGGCTTGACCTCATTTCCAAACTCATTGAACAATCGGGTGCAAAGATTATCGTTTTAACATCCTTACGAGATTTGGGTATTCATGATCTTGCTGTGGTCCGTGGCGCTCGTGGCGTATTGACCAAGATGGAATCTCCAGAAACTCTGCTCAAAGCGATTGAAAAAATTCATGAGGGTGAGCTTTGGGTGAACCGCAATGCTACATCACGGATCTTGATGCAAATTGCTGCTGCTAATGCCCCAAAAGAAATCACCATTCAAGAAAAGCGTTTGGCTAGCTTAACTATTAAAGAACAAAAAGTGGTTCATGCCATTCATGGTAGCAGTGAAAAGACCTTAAAACAAGTTGCCGACAAACTTCATATCAGCGAGCACACCCTGCGTAATCATCTGGCTTCTATCTATGAAAAATTAGAAGTACGTAATCGCTTAGAGTTATACGTATTCTGCAATAAATATATGGTGCCTGAGGTAGTTGCTGCATAAGCTCTCTGCAGCAATCTTAGTCCGCCTAACTTAGGTTCTTGACTTTCCTCACCCTCAAGAATCTAGGCACCAACTCATGCAGTCCCTCCCACCCTATTTATTAGTAGCCGTGCTATGGATGATGGCAGGCTTATCACAAGCGATGACTTTTGAAATCCAGGAGCGGTGCATTCAAGGTTTAGCGCCTCAGTGTCAAAAAGTATTGCTGGCAGTAGGCCAAATCGATAAAGATACCCCCACTCAATTTAGCGCTGCCGCAAACAATCTTCCTCAGGGCACCTGGGTAGCATTAAGTAGTCCTGGTGGTAGTTTGGTTGGCGGCTTAAAACTAGGATTACTCATTCGTGAGATGGGATTAAATACCACGATTAGCTCAACGGATTACAGTCCACCCAATTGCATTTCAGCTTGTGCCTATGCTTTTGCTGGTGGTATCTCGCGCCACTTAACCGAAGGTAGTAAATATGGCCTTCACCAGTTTAAGGGGACTGAAAAAGCTATTGGCGATGGTGAATCCCAAAAAATTAGCGCGACGATCGCAAACTACTTAGATCAGATGGGGGTAGATCGTCACCTGCTTGACTATGCACAGGTCACTGCGAGTGACAAAGTAGCCGTGTTAACGCTAGCGCAAGCCAAATTACTGAAGGTCGATAATACTGGGCAGTCGCCCTACCCACGTTGGAGACTGGAAGCTACGCCCAATGGGCAACTCATTGCCATTAATAATCCAACGAGCGTCAGCGGAAAACCCCCTGCAACCATCGCGCTAATTCAACTACTAAAACAAGCAACTAGCTTAGATAAAAAACCTGCGGAGATCAAAACCGTTTTTTTAATCTTCTACAAAAGTGATGATGCTAATCTCTTCGCTCAAAAGATAGAGCATCAACTGCTGATCAACCAAAAATCGTATCCCCTTAAGCAGGTAGAAGAATGGCAACGCAAACCCAATGGCTATCAAGCAAGCTTTATCAGTGGGAATGATGCGCTCGATACGCTATTTCAAGCTCCCGAGGAAAGCACTATTAGTCTTAACTCTTCCATTCGCAATATTCGTTTTGGGGTGGGAGGATTTAAGAATATTTATTTAGCGCTTACGGGAACCGACGGCAACAGGGCTGCAAAATAATTTGGCGGTGCATCACTTCAGGCACCCGAAGATGCACCCCCAATTAGATCAATAAAATTAATCTTAGGTAATTAAATCTAATAATGGTTTTGAAGTGATTCGGCCATCAAATCGACCCAGTTTGCGCTTTGCAAAAAGCGCTCGGTCTGCAGGATCTACCCCCGCTTGATCTTTATCCCAGTCCACTTCAATTAAGACGCTATTGGCATCATAGGCATACAAACCAGCTTGCAAAGCTAAAAGGGTAAGTTCTGCATCGGCATAGTGGCGCTGATAACTAGGGTAGAAAAAGTTTCCACCATAGTTTTTCTCTGCCCAAGTTCGTTTAGCCAAGCCAAAACCAGCCAAAGCCCCTGCCCACTTACCATCGTTAAATCCCAAAAAAGATTTGTTCTTCCCAAGCGCATCGATGGCAAGTTTGAGCCATTGACGCCCTGCATAAGCATCTTGCGCAACATATCCAAAATAGGTACTTTTGGTGGCTTTAAAAGCGGCGTTAACCAATGCCCCAAAGCCTTCTGCATTTGTATCATGAATGGCCAAGACCATTCCTGGGGCTGAGGCTCTACGAGACATCAGTTCAGCAGCCTGCTGAGCGGCAGACGTATTAATAAATGGAAGAGCCATCACAGCGCCTTCCACCTCCATCGGACGCGATAGATACTCAGGCAGATCTTTTGCGGATATATATTCAAGCAACATAGGCGGTATGCCTTTCACAAAAGAGTGAGCCCACCTCAAGGACTTGTATTTTGGTACCCATCGCTAAAGCCTCGCGAGCAGTTAAGCCACTACTATACGGAAAAGTATCAATCATGGTGGCATGCGCATTAACGGCCTCTAACGCCTCTTGATGTGTAGCGGGAAAAATGAATTCAGTATGCTTCGCTTGCTTACCCAAGCCAGCCAAAATGCGTTCCTGAACTTGTGGGTGTCGATACTGGCGATGAATAAAAACTTTTTTTCCTGGCATCACACTCAAGCGCTCTAAAAAAGCTTGAGACACTTTTGCGGGGTTGGAAAAAATACAAGGGGCTTTGGATTTCTGGGTGACTGGCTTGGGCAAGTAAGCTGGGGGCGTATAAGTCGCATAAGATTTTGGAATCTGAATTAACGGCTCAGAATACAAAGACTGAAATCGTTTGGGTGACTGCGCCTCATCTCCAATCCAGCCATCAAAGGAAGTTAATCCTGTAGTGGCGCTTTGACCTCCTACCCATTTAAATTGCTGTCGCGCTGGCTTCGCTGACAAGGCCTTTAATGCAATAGGGTCCATCCATCCGCCCAGATCATATAAGACATCAATATCGGCATCGTAAATCACGTGCGCTAAATCTTCCGCAATCATATTTTGTACATCATGCCATTCGAATGCAAGGGATCTAAAAACCTCAGTTGCGTGATCCACTTTATGCCCGCGATTAAAAACAATCACATCGCACTCTTTTGCGATTCTCTGCCATGCATCTACGGTTAAAAAATAGACCGGTGACTGAAAAAATTGTGGGGAGACTAAAGCCACCCTAGGCCGATAATTTTTGTCTTGGTATAAACGGCTACGATCAGAAAGTGGTGCAAATTCAATTTGTGGCATGCGTAAATATTGCTTTGAAAATTCGATAATGCGAGTACTCAGTTTTTGTGCCGAGTGATTCTGATTCCAATGTGGGCGCTCATATAGACTTGCCATCAGTACTGTTAGCTGCGCATCCATTTGATAATCAGGATCTGATTGCAAGGGCTTAACGCACTCTATTGCAGATAAAGGTTCGCCAAACTGATTTAAAAAAATATCCGCTAAAGCCAAACGTGCTTCTGCATTATTCGCATCAAGCTGCAATACTTTTTGAAAACAGCTTTGGGCTTCTAAAATTTGATCCAGATCCTTGTGGGCTTTACCAAGCAATACCCTGCTTTGCCACAAATCCGGCTTTTGTTGCAATGCCTGGGAACACCACACCAAGGCATCTTTTGGCTTTCCGGTTGCCAAGTAGCTTAAGCCTAAATTGTGTTTTAGCTCAGCAGAATGGGGGGCCAGGCTGCTTAAGCGACCATAGAGCTCAATCGCCTTTGGCCAAAGCGCCCTGTCCCTAGCAGCATTAGCCTCAGACAGCAGGTGGTTTAAATTTTCCGGCACGATGATGGGTTGGGTACCCTGAACAAGTGGTCTAGAGCGCTAAAGATAACTATGAAAATTTAATATCGGTAGGCGTGATATTGCGCAAATACTTTTTGCACCACTCTTTACCATTGACTTGTGTGAGGTACAAATTACGGTAGTTCACCCAACACACTCCCAACCAAGCTGATTTGGTGCGATGCGCCACATCTTTCATCTCGCGTAATAGTTTGAGGTGGACATTGAGTTCGCGCTCGCGTTCTGGCAAGGGGATTTTGTATGACTTTAAAGATTTGCCATCGGTCTTCATAAATACAGGGAATAATCGCTCAACGATAAAGGGCACATAGCTAGCACCATTGTGCAAATTGCGCTCATCGGCCAACTGGGAATGCATTAAGTCTCGCACTTTCGGCGGCAATTTTTTATTTGCCACACTCAGGACATTTTTAACCCAAGGCAGATAAGCACCCCAAAACTTGGGTGTGGCCACCATAAAGTTGGTTGATGAAAATAAATCCGATGCGCTAATACTGGTTAACTCATCTAGTGGAAGACCGGTCACCTCAAAGATAGCCTTTGACATCGCCAAAAACTGGGGGTGCGCAGTTTCGCCCTGCTGCCAACCATTATGAAATAAAGCTTCATTTTGGGGATAGGGATTACAAAAATACACGTCGTAGCCAGGATGTGATTGAATACTTTTAATTAAATCACTGCCATTCATACCGCTCATCTCGGCAAACCGCCAAGAGAGGGCGCCCCATAACTTGGCATTTTTTGTGGCCTCATTATTGAGCAGTTGCTCAAACACTGAGAACTCTTTTGTTTCAGAGGCGCTCTTACTGTTATCTAATCCAGAAAAGTTTGGATCGAGTAAATCGCGTTGCCAGCTCTCGTAATAGACTTGGAAAATACGTAAAGGCGATTGAAGTGAGCCAGCTGGCTTTTTAGTCAAATCACTCTCAAGACCTGACTCGGCTTTTGGTAAGCCCTCCACTGCGGCCTCGGGCAAGGAACCAGCCCGCCCCTTGGGAGTAGACTTGCCATTCATTTTTACCTTAGGCGCACTTACTTTCTCGTTTATAGGTTTTGGCTTTACATCCAATGTGCCGGCAGTCTTCGGGTCAGCATCCTTGCCCTTTGCACCAAAACTGGGTTTTGATACAGAGCTCACTACTTTTCCCTTGGTCGCTAGACCAGCTCGACTCGCAGGTTGAGGGGCTTTAGAAGGCTTTGCTGCTGGTGTTTTTTTTGTGGCCATGGTGTTTTTTATAAATAAATTCAATATGTTGAAATAGCGCCAATCTACTACTCTCGAGAAAGTTCTCAAACTCACTATTCAAGAATATTTCACTACCCTATTATGAGTAGGATAATAAGCATTCTATTCGAAATAAAGTTAAATAAAAACAATGGGTTTCCTATTTTCAACCCCTAAAGTAGAAGAGGTCTTGCAAGAAACCCGCAGACTTCTGAAGGCAACAAAAGCGGCTGAGGCAGCCACCATTTTGCGTAGGGCCGAGAAAAAGAACGTTTATCACCAAGACTTCCCCTTGTTATGGTCAAAGATTCACACCATTACAGGCAATCTAGATGCGCGCTATGAATCACTGGAGCACTTCTTATCCTTTAATACCACCGATGTACTTCACCACCTCAAGGTCATTGACTCCCTGATCGAAGACCGCGATTTTGAGCTTGCCCAGCATTTTTTAGACCGCACCAAGCGCCGTTTTCCACTCAGTGGGTTGCCCCACAATGCTCAGGCCAAATTGCATTGCAAAGAACAGGATTTTGAGGCGGCGGCCCAATGCTTAATTAAAAAGCAACAATATGGCAGATTAGATGACAGTGACATCGCCATTCTTTATGAAATCCGTAAGGGCATAGCCGGTAAGCCTCAGGAGTTCAGCAAGGCATTATTTACCAGCGATCAAGCGCGAGGTATTTTGCGACGGTTTTCCTATGAGCGTTTTGAATCGCTTGGGATAGATTGCGAGTTTGGGTTCCTGCAAAGGCACTACGGCAGGGAGCCCTTAAGTCTATTTCGCTGGGGCGCTATGCCACTCCAATCTTTAATGACATTATTTAGCCAGCACTTTAAAGGCTTTGCTAGCCCAGAGACCGCTAGCCTGAATTTATTATTTGATGCCGAGACTGGTGAAACTGAATATCGCTTCATTGATACCCATTACGAATATGAGGCGCATACTTTTTTTACCAGGAAAAATGTGGGAGTCGCAGAAACAGAAACCAGCTTATTACCAAAAGTGCGCTCCCATTTTTCACTGCTAGCTCGAAAACTCCAGGAGGATCTGGAGGATGCTGAAAAAATCTTCCTATATAAGTCAGATGTTCCATTGAGTATTGCCCAGTGTCAGGAGCTTCATTTGGCCATGCGCAGTATTGGCCCCTGTAAGTTATTGGTTGTCATGCGCCAACAAAATCAGCAGGCCCCAGATCATCCACTGGAGATTATTGCGCCCGATTTAGTAATTGGCTATGTTGATTATTTCTGGACTGATGCAGACAATCCAAAAGCACCCGACCCATCTTTGGCGCGTTGGGATCATGTTATCCAGCATGCTTATAGTCATTTTATTGCTCACTTTCCTGAAATGGATATCGTATGAATGTGTATGAGGGTGTAGTCCACGTTTTTCGCACGGCATTCGATAATCCGAACTTGGAACTCAATTACTTAATGGCCACAGGTGACATTCGGGAGTGGGACTCATTTAAAAACGTTGAGATCCTGCTGGCCTGTGAGGAATACTTTGGTTTTCGCTTTCGCTCTAAAGAGATTGATGCGATTAAAACGGTCGGTGATTTAATCGAGATTAGCGAAAAAAAATTAGCTTCAAAGACCCCTTAGGTATGCGCATCCTGTCTTTGCTAAAGCTCTAGGCGTGCAAAAACTATTACAGCAATCTAGTCAGCGCTTTGCTAAGCGTATCGCCTTAAGTCATCCTGAGGGCATCTTTACCTATCAAGATCTACAGCTCAGAACTACAGCATTGCAACTTGAAGACTCCTTTAATAACAAATCCATTTCACTCATTGATGGCCAGCAAACCCTAGAGGAATATAGCCAAATCTGGGCTTGTCTTGCGAGTGGGAAAGCGTTTTTGCCTTTAAACCCCGCCTTCCCTGCTACTAGGATTGAGAAAATCCAGAGCGCCATTCAGACTTGCACACCTGAATTCTTAACTCAGTTAGCCTACATTATTTTTACAAGCGGTAGCACTGGTGAGCCCAAGGGCGTGCCGATTACCACCTTACAGCTAGCGCATTACTGCACTATTTTGCAAGGTATCCTTGCCCCTACTGAGCGTGATCGTGTGTTGCAGTTGGGTGATTTTTCATTTGATATCTCGATCATGGCGATGGCCATCGCTTGGCCTAATGGCGCAAGCCTTTACGCTATACCCAAACAACATGTCTTGATGGCGCCGCGCTATGCTCAAGAACATGAGATCACGATTTGGCTATCGGTACCCTCGCTAGTCACCCTCGCAGCAAAAGCGGGATTGTTAAAACCCAATTCTTTACCCCAGATTCGCTTGGCGATTTTTGGGGGTGAAGCGCTAAGCTACCAAACAGCAAAAATATTGAGCGAGGCTGCGCCCAATGCTAGGCTCTTTAACTTCTGGGGCCCTACAGAGGGAACGATCTCTTTAAGTCATTTTGAAATTGATCGCGCATTACTCCAATCAGAACATGCACCTGACCCGCACTTAGAAATCATCCCCATTGGATGCCCCCATCCCACTGTCGAGTTAGCTCTTTGGCATCAAGAGAAGCAAGAATTTACAAACACTGAGGGCGAGCTATGCGCATCATCGCCGCAAATCACTTCAGGCTATCTCAATAACTTGGATGTGCATCACAGTCCATTTTTTGACCGAGATCAACAACGCTGGTATCGCACAGGAGATTTAGCCACTTGGAATGAGCGCTATGGTTACTGTTATCAAGGGCGGATAGATCGTCAGGTAAAAATCAAGGGATACCGAATTGAATTGCAAGAATGCGAACTTGCTCTGAAAAAAGCCAGTAGCTCCGACCAGGTTTGCGTCATACCTTGGGATGCCCAATTAAATCAGCAAACCTCAAGCGACTATACAGAGCTCGTTGGCATGATTGCTGGGACAGAAATCCCCTCAAGCAGTGATTCGACATTATTACGCTCAAATGAAATCAAACAAGTTCTGCAAGAACTATTGCCAAGCTATATGATTCCCAATAGAGTCCTTTTTATTGACGCTCTACCACTCACCCTGAACGGTAAAGTGGATTACCAGGCCTTGGAGGTACTAGTTAGTGGCAATATTCAGTAACACCCTAGCAAACGCCTTAACATCTTTTAGTGATGTATCGCTACGCATGCGCTATAACGCTGGCAAGTACCGCAATGGCAATGAAGAACTAGACTACCCAGCTGTAGATCAGCTGCGCTCACTATCTCTCTTAAATGCTGATTTACCAACACTCTTGCCATACACCGGAAATGGTGGCCTCATTCCACCTCCAGAGCGATCACGCCCAAGACAAGAGCTCCGGGCAGCCACCCTACTTCAAACCGTTAGCACTACCAAGCCATGGGAAGAGGAATGGGTTGGTTTTTGGCGTGACCATTTTTCAGTGTATGCAAACGATATGGGCGTGGGTGCATATTTACCCCACTGGGATCGAGAGGTTATCCGGCGTCATTGCTTAGGCAATTTTCAGGAATTTTTAGAGGCGAGTGCTCAACACCCTTGCATGCTGATTTATCTTAACAACCGCTCATCGCGCGCTGGTAATGCCAATGAAAACTATGCCCGTGAATTATTTGAATTGCACACTCTTGGTAGAGATGCATATCTTAATAATCTCTATGCAAAATGGCGCAGCGTCCCCGGCGCCGATCAAGGTAAACCGCAAGGTTACATTGATCAAGATGTTTATGAAGCTGCCAGGGCTTTTACTGGCTGGACCATGGAGGATGGCGCGAACATTGGTGGGGGGCAAAGTCTCCCTAAAACAGGTCGCTTTACTTATGTAGCAGCCTGGCATGACAACTACCAAAAACGGGTTCTAGCGAGTGAATTTGAGCCGTATGCTGCCGCCCTTGCCGATGGTAAAAAGGTTTTAAATCAATGCGCCAATCACCCCGCTACCGCTCAACATATTGCCAAAAAAATAGTACAACGTTTTGTGAATGATCAAGCGCCTGCTGAACTGGTAAAAAGTACTGCGCAGATATTTTATGATCAGCGACACTCTCCCAAACAATTGCAACTCGTGTTTGAGCATGTGATTTTACAATGCGCCAGCATTCCGGATAGCAAAAAACAGAAGGCTCGCAAACCCATGCAATTGGTGAGCGCATTTGTTAAAGCAGCCAATATTCCTTTTGGCATTAATGAGGGTGCAGTCATGAATCCCGTCGAGGCTGCAGGACTTCCCATTTATAACTGGCCAAGTCCTGATGGTCCTCCTGATGGCTTAAATTGGGTCATGTCTGCTTCATTTATTCGCCAACGTGCGCAACTTATTCAAGGCATTGCTGAAAATGCTTGGGGTTCTGGTGAATGGGATCCCTTTGCCAAACTTTCAAGTCGGCCCAGCTTCTCCCAACTATTGGCCCACTGGGAACTTGCCTTATTTAAACAAGCCCGGCCAGAGCTCTCGCAGGCACTAC
>Ga0194038_1001310_pt1 | contig 10740 bp, 7 predicted proteins | sample JunL226m_MetaG_FD_148630 | JGI IMG/M metagenome (GOLD analysis project Ga0194038, IMG submission 148630) | Anoxic zone freshwater microbial communities from boreal shield lake in IISD Experimental Lakes Area, Ontario, Canada - Jun2016-L227-6m | ecosystem: Environmental > Aquatic > Freshwater >...
AAATAACACAGCACGACCAGAAGTGTTAATTGACGAAATGATTGAGTCTTCAACGCTCATACCTTGTTTGAGGTTTTGTCTACTTCTGGTGACAATGAACAGTGCGTAGTCAATACCAACACCCAGTCCAATTAGTGACCCAAGAATTGGAGCGAAATCTGCAATAGAAAGCGCATGACTGAGCAACGTTGTCGCGCCACCAGCGATTACAAGTGCAAAGAGAGCAATACCAAGTGGGAGCAACATCGCAAAGAATGAACCGAAGGCGAGCAAAAGAACAATCGCTGTTGCGATCAGACCGCCAAGCTCTCCGGGGCTGCCCTTAGGAGAATTGAGTTGACCAAATGCCGGACCACCAAAAACAACTTCGAGCTGCTTCGAAGCAACTTTTTCTGCAGTTGTCTGGACTGCTTTTATCTTAGGAATGTCAAGTGCCTGGGCGTACTTGGTGAAGTTGACAGTGGCGTATGCAATCGTGCCGGATTTGTTCATCTGGAATGCGCCTGGGCACATTGCAACAACGGTGTCACAGAATGGTGAAACGACACCTGCAACTTCTGGCAGCATTGCAACTTTGCCAAGCATTGTGTTAATCGCGGCTCTGTCAGTTTCGAGTGTGCCACTTGTTGCGTGGAACACAATTTGGTCAACATCACCAGATTTTGCTTTAAAGCCACTCTGGAGAAGTTTGGTGGCCAAAATAGAATTCGTATTTGGCAGTGAGAAGTTGTTCTTGTAGGCAGAACCCACAGAAGAAGAAACAGCGCTAATGCCAACAAAGAGCAGGATCCAGATAATAAGGACATACCAGCGATGGCGAACAGCAAAACGTGCGAGGGATTTCATTACTTCTCCTGAAGTGAGTGGGGGAGACACCGAGTAAAATCAAGGTGTGCAAAATGCATAGATATCTTAGGGGTAAATGTGGCGCGAACAGACGACTGGCCCGCGCGTTTCCCTGGGCATGTATTTCCTCAAATTATTCCCGTTCCTGACGACATTCAGCCAGGTAGCCCTGCGCCCTGGGCGCATTTGAATGAAGCTGCACGAAGTGGCTTTTCACTTGAAAAAGTAGAGGCAGCACTTCGAAATTCAAAACGTCACTTAGATGATTCACCTATTCCCGGTGACCCTATTGAAATGGCCGCCGTTGCAGACGCTCGGAAGCAAGAAATAACACGTCGCTCTGCAGTTCTCGTTGCCTTATTCGAAGAAGACGGTGAAGCGCACGTAATTCTCACCAGACGCTCATTTGAAATGCGACACCACAGTGGCGAAGTAGCACTTCCGGGGGGTCGCAGTGACCTTAATGAGACCCCTGTTACTACCGCTCTTCGTGAAGCTCAAGAAGAGGTGGGACTCGACCTTTCTACTGTTCGAACTATTGGGTGGTTAAGTCCAATTGTCACTTTCGCTTCTGGATCTGCGATTTGGCCAGTTGTTGCGATTGTCGACAAACGTCCCGAATTAGTCCCGGACCCAGTTGAAGTTGACCGAGCATTCACGATTGCTCTAAAAGACCTTGTCGCGGATGAAAAGTTTTTAGAAGAGCGCTGGCGCAGAGATCTTGCACGACCTGGATCAGACGAAGAAGGCTATTTCCCGCTGTACTTTTTCGCGGTTCCTGGCGACATGATCTGGGGAGCAACCGCCCGAGTTCTCACCGAACTGCTTTGTTTGCTCTGTGAGGTCCCTTGGCCAGACGCAAACCGGTCCTGGGGCTAAAACATTCGGGTAGATTGTTCTCTAACGCAAACCACTTTTTGGTTGCTGTTTTCTATAAACGGAGGAAATCATGGCGGAAGTAGAAATTGGTATCTCCAAGTCAGCGCGTCAAGCGTACGGATTTGATGACATCGCAATTGTTCCGTCACGACGCACCCGTGACCCTGAAGATGTAGACATCTCATGGCAGATTGACGCTTACAAGTTCGAACTCCCAGTACTTGGCTCAGCCATGGACGGTGCAATGTCACCATCTACTGCAGTAGAACTAGGCCGCCTTGGTGGACTTGGTGTTCTAAACCTCGAAGGACTCTGGACTCGCTACGAAGACCCGACTGCGCTCTTTGAAGAAATTACTGAACTAGAAGACGACAAAGCCACTGCTCGCATGCAACAGATGTACTTAGAGCCAATCAAGCTGGAGCTCGTTGGTGAGCGTATTCGTCAAATGAAGCAAGCTGGAGTAACTACTTCAGCATCAGTAACACCTGCTCGTACTGACTGGATGGCTAAGACCATTCTTGATGCAGGACTCGACATTCTTGTTATTCAAGGAACAGTAGTTTCTGCTGAACACGTTTCTAAAACTGTTGAGCCTCTTAACTTGAAGAAGTTCATTCGTGAGTTCGAACTTCCAGTGATTGTTGGCGGATGCGCTAGCTACCAAGCAGCACTGCACCTCATGCGCACTGGCGCTGCAGGAGTTCTTGTTGGTGTTGGTCCAGGTAACGCTTGCACCTCACGCGCTGTTCTAGGAATTGGCGTGCCTCAGGCGACAGCAATTGCCGACGTTGCTGGTGCACGTATGCGTCACCTCGATGAAACTGGTGTGTACGTTCACGTTATTGCTGACGGTGGAATGAGTAAGGGTGGCGACATTGCTAAGGCCATTGCTTGTGGCGCTGACGCAGTGATGATTGGTTCACCACTCACCTCTGCACAAGAAGCACCGGCACGAGGATTTCACTGGGGCATGGCAACATTTCACCCAACACTTCCTCGCGGTACTCGTGTTCGCACACAGGTTCGTGGTTCACTCAAGGAAGTACTTCTCGGGCCAGCAAACGAGAACGACGGTCGTCTCAACTTGTTTGGTGCCCTTCGCACATCAATGGCCACATGTGGCTATGAGTCGCTGAAGGAATTCCAGAAGGCTGAGATCATGCTTGCCCCATCGCTGCAAACAGAAGGAAAGCAGTTGCAGCGTTCCCAGGGCGTAGGCATGGGACATTGAGCGACAACGTACTTGTCGTTGACTTCGGCGCTCAATACGCCCAACTAATAGCTCGTCGTGTGCGTGAAGCACACGTGTATTCAGAAATTGTTCAGAGTTCTATTACTGCTGAGCAAGTCAAAGCAAAATCACCGAGTGCAATCATCTTGTCTGGTGGACCAAAGTCGGTTTACGAAGTGCCGGCTCCTTCGCTAGACCCAGCAATTTACGAACTTGGTATTCCAATACTTGGTATTTGTTATGGCGCACAGCTCATGGCTAAACAACTCGGTGGTGAAGTTTCACGAACTGGAGCTGGAGAATACGGTCGTACCGAACTCTCGCTGAGCGGTGATTCATCACTCATGACTGGATGGCCCAGTGCCACCACGTGTTGGATGAGTCACGGGGACGCCATTTCAAAGACCCCAGAAGGCTTTGTAATAACTGCATCAACACCAGAAGCACCAGTTGCTGTCATGGAGAACAAGGCTCGTCGACTTCACGCGGTGCAGTTCCACCCAGAAGTTGTTCACTCTGAGCGCGGTCAAGAGATCATTGTTAATTTCCTTCACAATGTTGCGGGCATTGCTCCTACGTGGACCAATACTTCAATCATTGATGAGCAGGTTGCGTTAATTAAGAAGCAAGTTGGCGATGAGAAAGTTCTCTGTGCACTATCTGGTGGCGTGGACTCTGCAGTTGCTGCGGCCCTTGTAACTAAGGCCATTGGCAAGCAGCTCACGTGCGTCTTTGTAGACACTGGTCTCATGCGAAAGAACGAAGGCGAGCAGATTGAAGAAACCTTCATGCGCCAGTTCGGTGTTGACCTCATTCACGTAAAGGCATCAGACCGTTTCTTTGACGCACTCGAGGGCGTCACTGACCCAGAGCGCAAGCGCAAGATTATTGGTGAGTTATTCATTCGTGAGTTCGAACAAGTTGCTCGTGACTTGGCAGAAGGTGGCAATGGCCCACGCTTCTTGGTGCAGGGGACCTTGTATCCAGACGTTATTGAATCGGGATCTGGTCACGCAGCGAACATCAAGAGTCACCACAATGTTGGAGGTCTCCCTGAAGACTTGTCGTTCGATCTTATTGAGCCACTTCGTGCACTCTTTAAAGATGAAGTTCGCCAAGTCGGCTCAGAGTTAGGACTGCCCGACGAAATTGTTTGGCGCCAGCCTTTTCCTGGTCCAGGACTCGGTGTGCGCATTGTTGGTGAAGTTACTAGGGAGCGCGCAGAAATACTTAGGAACGCTGACTACGTGGTCGTTGATGAGATTAAAAAAGCCGGTCTCTACCGTGAACTGTGGCAGAGCTTTGCGGTGTTACCAGCAGTGCGTACTGTTGGCGTCATGGGAGATGGCCGCACATACGCGTATCCAATTATCATTCGCGCCGTTACTAGTGACGATGCAATGACCGCCGACTGGGCACGACTGCCCTACGACGTGATTGAGTCAATCGCGAACCGGCTTATTCGTGAAGTTGAAGGGGTCAACCGAGTTGCCCTCGACGTCACGAGTAAACCACCAGGCACCATTGAGTGGGAGTGAGTAGTAACTCGTTTTCTGACGAGTCGCTGTTCGCAGACGCCACCCCCGTCGCACCTCGACCCGATCCTTCGTCACTACTCAGTGGCCTCACCGAACCACAGCATCGTGCAGTTATTCAGCGTGGTGGGCCCTTACTTGTAATTGCTGGAGCGGGGTCTGGAAAGACACGAGTACTAACTCGTCGGATTGCGCACATCTTGGCTACTGGAGATGCTCGCCCCTACGAAATAATGGCCATCACCTTTACTAACAAAGCCGCCGATGAAATGAAGAAGCGCGTTGTTGAACTCGTTGGTGCTGACGCAGAAAAAATGTGGGTGTCAACGTTTCACTCCGCGTGTCTTCGCATGCTTCGCATGAATGCAGAAGTTCTCGGGTACCAACGTGGCTTCACTATTTACGACGCTGGTGACGCAGAAACTGCAGTTGATCGCATCATGAAGGAACTCAACATTGACACCAAGCGCATTTCGCCGCGCAGTGTTTACTCAGCTATTTCTGCCGCGAAGAACGAAATGCTCACTCCTGCGATGTATGCGGACCGCGCTCATGGCGATGATCCGAATCACCGTCGCATTGCAGAAATCTACCGCTTGTATGCAGAGCGTTTAATGCTCGCAAACGCTATGGACTTTGACGATCTTCTACTTAACGCAGTGCTCATGATGAAGAAAGACTCTGGGATTCTTCACTCGTACCAGAGTCGCTTCAAGTATTTGTTAGTTGACGAGTTTCAAGACACAAATGGTGTGCAGAATGAACTTGTTTTGATGCTCGCCGCTGAGCATCGAAACCTCTGTGTGGTTGGAGACTCAGACCAGTCGATCTACCGCTTTAGAGCAGCAGACGTTAGAAACATCTTGCAGTTCGAACAGCGCTTCCCAGACGCTGACGTCATTTTGTTAGAGCAAAACTTCCGTTCAAGCCAAACAATCTTGGACGCCGCTAACGCCGTCATCGCAAAGAACGCCAGTCGACACGCCAAGAATCTCTTCACTGAGCGAGGTCAGGGCGAAAAGATCCGTCTTTACCGTGCGGGTGATGAGTACGACGAAGGTCGCTGGATTGCCGGTGAACTTCGTCGAATGAAGAATTCTTATGACGTTGGCTGGAGCGACATGGCGGTGTTCTACCGAACAAACGCTCAGAGCCGTGTGCTCGAAGAAGAAATGCTTCGTGCAAACATCCCGTACCGAGTTATCTCTGGAATGCGTTTCTATGATCGTAAAGAAATCAAGAGTGCACTGGCGTATGCGCGACTCATAGTCAATCCTCATGATGAAGCTTCAGCGAGACGAGTCATTAATGAACCCAAGCGTGGTCTTGGTGACGGGGCACTCGCGAAACTGAGTGCGTACGCTGCAGAAAATGCAATGTCGTTTGCTGAATCACCGCATTACGCCAAGGCCGCTGGTCTCACCAGCAAGGCACTCAATGGTGCAACCCAGTTCGCAGTGATGCTTGATCAGCTGCGCGCTATGGCCAATGACCTAACGCCACGAGAGATGATTGACGCCATTGTTAGAGAGAGCGGCATAGGAGATGCACTTCGTGCAGAGAACTCAGATGAAGCAACTTCTCGGCTGGAAAACCTCGGTGAACTTGCATCAGCTGCGTCGCAGTACGACACGCTGATGGATTTCGTAGAGCGGATGGCACTCGTTGCAGATTCGGATCAACTCGATGGTGGGGCTGGGGCAATTTCTCTAATGACGTTGCACGTTGCGAAGGGACTTGAATTCCCAGTCGTAGTAATTACTGGCCTAGAAGAAACAATTTTCCCGCATCGTCGCGCACTTTCTGATGAAGCCGAACTCGAAGAAGAACGTCGTCTTTGCTACGTCGGGGTTACTCGTGCAATGCACCACTTGGTACTCACTCATGCGTGGAGCCGTACCATGTGGGGTAACCGTGCAGACGCTATCGCGAGCCGGTTCCTGGTGGAAATCCCAAGTGAGTTGCTTGATGATGTTTCAACAACGCAGCCAACTCGTCGCTCTAGTTTTTCAAGTGACGATGGATTCGTTGGTCGCAGAAGTGAATTCACCGAAGGTCGTGCGTTTGGAACTGGTTCAGCGCCTCCGGTTCGATCAACTGGTGCAGAAAAGCTAGAGCTTCATGTTGGCGAGAATGTAATTCATGATCGTTACGGTGCTGGGGTAGTTGTCAGCGTTGACGGTGAAGGTTCAAACGCAAGAGCTGCTGTGAACTTTGAAGAACATGGGACAAAACAGTTGGTTTTAGCCATGACACCACTACGCCGTGCGTAGTTTCTCAACCTGATTACAATTGCTTTAAATGTCAGATTCCATCAACACTCCAACACGAAGTGAGCTTCGGATCCAGCAAAGAAAAAGAAAAGTGATTATTGCTGCCATTATTGCCGCGGTGCTGCTAGTTGGGTTTGTTGGTGGTGGCTACGCCTATGTTCAGTGGCGATTCAACGCAATTCCAAAAATTACGGTTAAGCATGAGGCAATTCAAATATCAGGCAAACCGTTTAACATTTTGGAAATTGGCTCAGACTCAAGGGTTGGTCTATCAGGTGCAGTTGCCGCTCAGGCTGGAGCAGCTTCTGGGCAAAGAAGCGACGTTGTGAAGATTATGCATGTTGATCCGAAGAAAAATTCAATTTCAGTGCTCTCAATTCCAAGAGACACGCTGATAAGTATTATTGATAATCAAGCACTGCATGGAGAGTTCAACCGAATCAATGTTAATTATTCAGACGGAGTCTCAGCGGTTGCTGCAGCAATTACTGCGAACTTTGGAATACCGATAAATCATGTCATTGAAGTTTCCTTTGGAGGATTAATTAACTCTGTGGTTGCAATTGGTGGGGTATATCTCGACTTCCCGTATCCAGCGCGCGATGCATACTCGGGACTTCGAATTGCAAATAGTGGATGTCAGCTCGTTACTGGTGCTCAGGCACTTGCAGTTGCAAGAAGTCGACACTATGAGTACTACCAAAATGGTCAGTGGCTCTATGACGGCACAAGTGACTACGGGCGAATTTATCGTCAGAATAATTTTATAAAAGCAATGATTAATCGAGCAAAGAGCATCTACAACCCATTAAAACTAAACTCACTCTTGTCTTCGATCCCAGAAGGCGTAACTCTTGACAGTAATTTCTCACTTAACAATCTGGTTGCGCTTGCCGTGAAGTTTCATAAATTCAATTCATCGGCGATGGCAAGCTACACCTTGCCAGTAGCGGGGACATCAGATGTAAATCTTGGCTCTATCCTGATTGTTAAGCAGCCAGAGGCCCAGGCGTTACTGCTTCGAATCTTTGGAGATTCTCTTCTAACGCCAACCAACCCACCGCCAAACTCTCTTTTTGTTTCTACTCCTCCGCCCGTTGTAACAACGTCAACAACAACGACCACAGCTCCTTCAAAACACAAGAAACTCTCATCCAGCACGTCTACGACAACGACTACCATTGACCCCTCACAGGTGACGCCATACTTCGATCCGGTGCCTTGTTCGCCAAAGTAAGTGATTCTTCTAAAACTTGACCTCAGTGTCTAAAACTATTGAGAGTGGCTGTAATAATTGAAAACGATGAAACTAACGCTTCTGTCAAAAATTCTTGTAATCCCACTTTCGGTGGTAACGGTGATCGGCTTCTATTCCGCAGTCGTTGCAGACGATTCGACAAGCACGACAACAACTGTTTCTACATCGCTACCTACAACCACTGCAGCGTCTACGTTGCTTAGCACTAGGAAACTCTCGCTACCAGAAAACGGCAAGCTCACGATTCTTGAGATTGGTGACTCGCTTGGCATTGACTTAGAAGAAGGTATGAAAAGCGAGCTTGCCACTAATAAAAAAATTCGCCTGATTAATAGGTCGCAAGTTTCAACTGGATTAACAAGTCCAGCGTTCTACGATTGGCCAACACATTTTCAAGCATTTTTAAATCAATTTCATCCAAAACTTGTAACAGTGTTTTTCGGGGCTAACGACACACACTCAATAACATTTCATGGTGTCTCACAGCCAATTGGCACTGCGGGATGGAAAAAGGCATACTCGGCTGAAGTGCAAAAAATAGATGCAGAAGCAACTGCTGCTGGTGCCTCGGTACTTTGGATTGGCCTCCCAGTTATGTCCTCACCAATCTATGAAGCAATGACAAGAGTGATTAATTCAACTGTTGAGAGTGCCTTGTCAAAATCAACGAATGCAAAGTATTTGAACACACAAAGTGTTCTTGCGAACGCTACTGGAAAGTTTGCATTTGTGCAAAGAGTGAATGGTGTCAGTCAGTACATCCGTGCGAATGATGGAATACACATAAATACCGTTGGCCATCTTGTACTCGCAACATATGTTGTTAAACAGTTGAGTAAAATCTATGACTTGCCGGTCGTTCCGGCTCAACCAATGACAATTTCTTATTAGTTCAGCCCGCCACCAAAGGCACCGTAAAGGAATGTGAGCCCAAGTGTTGCACCTATGCAACCTATGAGGAGTGGCAGAACCAAATTTTTCTGATTATCGAATCGTGCTGATGAGCGAATTGGTCTTTCAATGAAATGATTCGAAAGAGCTGCACATAAAAAAGCTCCAGCGACTTGAGCAATTCGAATTATTGGTGACATATCTGTGGTTGAAACATTGATTGTCATTGCGTATTGAAGTGGCAACATTAACCACACAAAGTGCCATAAATAGAAAGAATAAGAAATGTCTCCCACGTACACAATTGGTCGTACGTACTTCAATACTTTTCTGTTAGTTAAAATTACATCTGCGGAAGCTACTACTACGAGTGCTGTTGCAGCGCATGGGATCCAAGCGAGATAGCCAGGATACGTACTTTCACCTGTAAAAAGAATTGCTGACAATAAGATCGTTATGATTCCAATCGCGCTCAATGCACTTCTTAGCTTGACCGTTGAATGTGAAGTAAATGATGGGAGTTGTGTGAGTAGCGCACCAAGCGCCAGCTCCCATAAGTGAGTAAAAGGTGAATAATAAGCAGCGACAGCATTACTTGTTGAAATGTGAATTGACCACCACGATGAAGAAATAATTACAACAAGAAGAAATAAGACAGTTGCTGTTTTTATGCGTGTAGTAAAAAGTTTTCGAAGAAGTAAAAAAAGTATTGGGTATACAAGATAAAACTGCTCTTCAACTGCGAGAGACCAAAAATGCGTAACCAGCGATGGTGGGACACCTGGATTGAAGTAGGAACTTCCGTTAGCGATAAAGTGAAAGTTCAGTGAAAACAGTGATGCAAAGCGAACATCGCTTAATAACGGGATTCCAAAGTTTGGTCCTAAAAAGAAATACGTTAAGACAACTGTTGCTATTAAAACTATCGATGCAGCAGGGATTAGACGACGGATTCGTCGTGCGTAGAAATAAGAAAGCTGCTGGAGTAGTCCTTCTTCGGTTTCATGCTGTAGAACATTTGTGATGACAAATCCGCTAATCACGAAAAATACATCGACACCAATGTATCCACCACCAAGGTGTGGCACGCTGGAGTGGTAACAGATAACTAGTAAGACAGCTACTGCACGAAGTAATTGAATATCAGTTCGAAAATTATTAGTCTGCATGCGCTCAGATGCGACTGAGGTATTAGATGAGCTCATATGCAACACATTAATTTTTTTTCACTACTTATTATGTCAATCGAGATATTTCTGTCGCAAATCTTGGTGTATGAAATTAGGACAAATAGTCTTTAAAAGCAACACTTCGGATCACTCGGAGTGTCTAGTTTTCGAGCAAATCTAAACCTTGTGTAAGAACGTATCTTTTAACGAAATTAAGTGCGAGAATGGTTGCTCATGAATTCTCGTCGCCCCGGATTTAGGCCACCTGCGCCACCACGACCACATCGCCATGAGCCTGTGGTGTATTTGCGACGTCGAATTCTCATGCTCGCTGGAATCTTCACAGTCGTAATTGTTGGTTACTACGGCATTACCTTGGGCGCAGCACTCACTAATCCATCTCTTGGTGCAAATACTTCGGCTCGTGCCGCTGAGTGGGGTCGCGAAAACGGACTCGGATTTATGGTGACGTGGGCTGAAAACATTGCCTACAAAATCAGTCCACCAAAGGTCGGCGGCGAACCCTCACGTTCTCAGTTCGGCACTGGTGCTACTGCGGTGAAAGTCCCTGCAGGGGGTCACCTACCAGTGCCTATCAACATTGTTTCTCCAGCCGCTAAGCCGCTGCCTGGTGAAGGCGTCTGGCACGTTGTTG
>Ga0194038_1001311_pt1 | contig 10737 bp, 7 predicted proteins | sample JunL226m_MetaG_FD_148630 | JGI IMG/M metagenome (GOLD analysis project Ga0194038, IMG submission 148630) | Anoxic zone freshwater microbial communities from boreal shield lake in IISD Experimental Lakes Area, Ontario, Canada - Jun2016-L227-6m | ecosystem: Environmental > Aquatic > Freshwater >...
GGCCCCCGGGGTGTGGCGGTCATCTTCGATAAGAACTCCACCCGCACCCGGTTCTCCTTCGAGATGGGCATCGCGCAACTCGGCGGGCATGCCGTCGTGGTCGACGGCCGCGACACTCAACTCGGCCGCGACGAGACACTGGCCGATACCGGCCGGGTGCTGTCCCGCTATGTCGACGCGATCGTGTGGCGGACCTTCGGCCAGAACCGGCTTGACGAGATCGCCTCGACTGCAACGGTTCCGGTGGTCAATGCGCTGTCGGACGAGTTTCATCCCTGTCAGGTACTCGCCGACCTCCAGACCCTGGCTGAGCGCAAGGGATCACTGTCAGGCCTGCGGATGACCTATCTCGGTGACGGCGCCAACAATATGGCCAACTCGCTGATGCTCGGCGGAGTCACGGCGGGTGTACATGTCACCGTCGCCGCACCGCCCGGTTTCGAACCCGACGCGTCCGTGGTCGCCGCCGTGCAGGCGCGGGCCGCCGAGACAGGCGCGACGGTTACCCTCACCGACGATCCGCACAGTGCCGCCTCCGGCGCCGATGTGCTCGTCACCGACACCTGGACATCCATGGGTCAGGAGAATGACGGACTGGATCGGGTGGGACCGTTCCGTCCCTATCAGCTCAATGCCGAACTGCTGGCCCTGGCCGACTCGGAAGCCATTGTGCTGCATTGCCTTCCGGCGCACCGGGGTGAGGAGATCACCGATGAGGTGATCGACGGCCCGCACAGCGCGGTGTGGGATGAGGCCGAGAACCGGTTGCACGCGCAGAAGGCACTGCTGGTGTGGCTGTTGGAACGAGCAGCCCAATGACGGGGTCACCGGAAGTCGCCACCACCCGGGCCGGGCGTCAGTCGCGCATCGTCGCGATCCTGTCGTCACGGTCGGTGCACAGCCAAAGTGAGCTTGCCGCGCTGCTGGCCGCTGACGGTATCGACGTCACCCAGGCCACCCTGTCGCGGGACCTGGAGGAACTCGGCGCGGTGAAACTGCGCGGCGCCGACGGCGGCGGCGGGGTGTACGTGGTGCCCGAGGACGGCAGCCCGGTGCGCGGGGTCTCCGGCGGCACCGAACGGGTATCGCGGCTGCTCGGCGAACTGCTGGTGTCCACCGACGCCAGTGGCAACCTGGCCGTCCTGCGCACCCCGCCGGGTGCGGCCCACTACCTGGCCAGTGCCATCGACCGGGCCGCTCTGCCCGAGGTGGTCGGCACCGTCGCCGGGGATGACACCATTCTGGTGATCGCTCGCGAGCCGATGACCGGTGCGCAACTGGCCACCATGTTCGAGACCATTCGCTAGTCACCAACAAGAGGAGAAATTTCATGTCCGAGCGCGTCATCCTGGCCTACTCCGGCGGCCTGGACACCTCGGTGGCCATCAGCTGGATCGGCCGGGAGACCGGCAAAGAGGTGGTGGCCGTCGCTATTGACCTCGGACAGGGTGGCGAGGATATGGAGGTCGTGCGCCAGCGGGCCATGGACTGTGGGGCCGCCGAGGCGGTCGTGATCGACGCCCGCGACGAGTTCGCTAACGAGTACTGCCTGCGTGCCATTGAGTCCAATGCTCTCTACATGGACCGCTATCCACTGGTCTCGGCGCTGAGCCGGCCGCTGATCGCGAAGCATCTGGTGGCCGCAGCCCGGCAATACGGCGGCGGCGTGGTCGCCCACGGCTGCACCGGCAAGGGTAACGACCAGGTCCGTTTCGAAGTCGGATTCGCCACGCTTGCACCGGATCTGGAGGTGCTGGCCCCGGTCCGCGATTACGCCTGGACCCGGGAGAAGGCCATCGCGTTCGCCGAGGAGAACGCGATCCCGATCAACGTCACCAAGCGTTCGCCGTTCTCCGTCGACCAGAACGTCTGGGGCCGCGCGGTGGAGACCGGCTTTCTGGAGCAGCTGTGGAACGCCCCCACCAAGGATGTCTACGACTACACCGAAGACCCGACGCTGAACTGGAACACCCCCGATGAGGTGATCGTCGGCTTCGAGGCCGGCCGGCCGGTGTCCATCGACGCCCGACCGGTCACCGTGCTGGAGGCCATCGTCGAACTCAACCGCCGGGCCGGCGCCCAGGGTGTGGGCCGCCTCGACGTCGTCGAGGATCGCCTCGTCGGCATCAAGAGTCGGGAGATCTACGAGGCCCCCGGTGCGATGGTGCTCATCACCGCACACACCGAACTCGAGCATGTGACCCTGGAGCGTGAACTCGGCCGGTTCAAGCGGACCACTGACCGGCGCTGGGGCGAGCTGGTGTACGACGGACTGTGGTTCTCGCCGCTGAAGACGGCGCTGGAGTCCTTCGTGGCCAAGACTCAGGAGCGGGTGACCGGCGAGATTCGGATGGTCCTGCATGGCGGGCACATCTCGGTCAACGGCCGCCGCAGCCCGGAGTCGCTGTACGACTTCAATCTCGCCACCTATGACGCAGGCGATACCTTCGATCAGTCCGCGGCCAAGGGATTCGTGCACCTGCACGGGCTGTCGTCGAAGATTGCCGCCGCCCGGGACCTAAGGCAGTGAGGCACTTATGCCGCGAGACCTGTATGAGGGTCGCGATCGCTGACAGATCGCAGCCCTGGTGGCGGGTTCGCGTAGGGGAGGTCAGGTGACCACCAACGAGGGTTCGCTGTGGGGAGGTCGGTTCGCCGACGGCCCCGCACCGGAACTTGCGGCCCTGAGCCGCTCCACGCACTTCGACTGGGTGCTGGCGCCCTATGACGTCATCGCCTCGAAAGCCCACGCCATTGTGCTGCACAAAGCGGGCCTGTTGACCGACGATGAGCGCGATTCCCTGCTGGCCGGGCTGGACAGTCTGGGGTCGGATATCGCCGACGGCAGTTTCACGCCCATCGTCACCGACGAAGACGTACACGGTGCATTGGAACGCGGGCTCATCGACCGGGTCGGAGCCGACGTCGGTGGTCGGCTGCGGGCCGGCCGGTCGCGCAATGATCAGGTGGCCACGCTATTCCGGATGTGGCTGCGCGACGCCATGTGCCGGGTGGCCGACGGTGTCTTCGGTGTCGTCGAGGCGCTCATCGCGCAGGCGGCCGCGCACCCGAGCGCGGTCATGCCCGGTAAAACCCATCTGCAGGCCGCGCAGCCGGTTCTGCTGGCGCATCACCTGCTGGCTCATGCTCATCCGCTGCTGCGTGATGTGGATCGGATCGCCGACTTCGACGACCGCACGTCGGTATCGCCGTACGGATCCGGTGCATTGGCCGGGTCCTCGCTGGGTCTGGATCCCGACGCCATCGCCGCGGACCTGGGTTTCGCCGCGGCCGCGGACAACTCGATCGACGCCACAGCGTCCCGCGACTTCGCCGCCGAGGCCGCCTTCGTACTGGCCATGATCGCCGTCGATATCTCGCGGTTGGCCGAGGACATCATTTTGTGGAGCACCACCGAATTCGGCTATGTCACCCTGCATGACGCCTGGTCGACCGGAAGTTCGATCATGCCGCAGAAGAAGAACCCGGATATCGCTGAACTGGCTCGCGGTAAGACCGGCCGGCTGATCGGCAACCTCGCGGGGCTACTGGCCACGCTCAAGGCGCAGCCGCTGGCCTATAACCGCGATCTGCAGGAGGACAAGGAACCGGTATTCGACTCGGTGGCTCAGCTCGAACTGGTGCTGCCGGCGATGGCCGGTCTGGTCGCCACGCTGGTCTTCGATGTGGATCGGATGGCCGCACTTGCCCCGGCCGGCTACACGCTGGCCACCGATGTCGCCGAATGGCTGGTGCGCCGAGGCGTGCCGTTCCGCAACGCACATGAGACCGCCGGCGCGGCGGTGCGAGCCGCCGAAGATCGCGGTGTGGGACTCGATGAACTCAGCGATGATGAACTCACCGCGATCAGCGCCGAGCTGGGTCCCCAGGTGCGCGAGGTGCTGACGGTCACCGGGTCGGTGGGATCCCGGAACGCGCGCGGTGGCACCGCACCGGAGCAGGTCGCATTGCAGTTGCAGACGGTGTTCGAGACGATCGACGCGATGCGGACGAGGCTACGCAGATCGCCCAATCTGGGTCGATGACCACGCCGGGCTCGGGGTACGAGCTGTTCGGCGAGCGGAAATTCCGCAACGTCTGGACCGCCAATCTGGTGTTCAACCTCGGCCTGGTGATGCTGAACCTCGGCGTCGCCTGGACCATGACATCGCTGACCAACAATCCGCTGTTGGTGAGCATGGTGCAGACGGCGTCGAGTCTGCCCTTCATCTTGTTCGCGATTCCGTTGGGAGTCGCGACGGATTCGGTCGGCCACCGCCGAATGATGATCGCCTCCCAGATGTGGATGCTGGGCGTGACCGCTCTGCTCGGCGTGATCGCGATCGCCGGGGGCTGGGATCTCACCCCGCGCCTGCTGTTGTTCACGATGTTCTTGCTCGGCGTGGGCGTCGTGGTTCAGCAGTCGTCCTGGAAGCCCTTCCTGTATCAGTTGGTGCCGAAAGACAAAGTCGTTGCGGCCCTGTCGTTCAATTCGCTGAGTAGCGATATCGGCCGGGCCACCGGCCCAGTCATCGGCGGCTACCTGATGGGATACTTCGGTACCGCTGTCGTGCTGTTCACCAGTGCGATCTCGCACCTGTTCATGATGGTCGTGCTGAAGTTCACCCGGAGCGATCGCATCGCGGGCGATTCCACCGACGCTGATGCGCCCGGTTCGCTGCCGCAGGCATGGGAGATTCTGCGGCGATCGGCGAACCTCTACGGTCCGATCGTCCGAACCGCGATGGTGATGGTCACCTGCGGCGCCGTGCTGGGACTGCTGCCGTTGGAGGCCAAGGAGAACATCCAGACCGGTCCGATCGGGTACGGCGGACTGCTGGCGGCGCTGGGCATCGGCTCCGCGATCGGGGCAGCGCTGACACCCGTTCTCCTCCGGCACGTCCGCCTGTCCCGGCTGTCGGCCGCCGCGGTCCTGGTGCTCGGACTGGCGGTGATCGGCATCAGTCAGTGGGACTCCATGGCCCTCGATGCGTCGTTCCTGCTGTTCTACGGGTGCGCGTGGAGCATCGTGAGCATCACCCACCTGTCCGCGGTGCAGATCGCCTCGCCGGACAATATGCGCGGGCTTATCGCTGCCGTCTACGGACTCGCCGTCCAAGGCTCCATGGCTGCAGGCAGTTTCGGTTTCGGCCTGGCCGCTCAGCAGATCGGGGTCAGCAGAGCGATCCTGGCGGCGGGATTGTTCGCGCTCAGCAGCCTGCTGTTCGTTCGCCGGCTCCCGGTCACCGAAGAGTCCTCATCGCCCAGGGGTTCCTCATCACCTAGGCACTGAAATCACCTAGGCACTGAACTCACTAGGCCGACTCGACCAACTCGGAGAGTTCCAGCCAGCGGCCTTCCTTCTCGGCCAGTTCGGACTCGAGATTACGCAATTCGGCGGTGAGGTGACCGATCCCGACGTGATCGGACTGATCGTGTTCGGCCAGTGCGACGTGGGTCGCGTCGACCTTTTGAGCCAGTTTTGTCAGCGCACGATCCAGTGCCGCGATCTCCTTTTGGATAGCGCGTAACTCCGCGCCGGCCAGCGTGGTGGCGACCGGAACCGTCGGCCTCCCTGACTGCGGCGCCGCCTCCCTGGCGGCGGTGATCCGCAGGTACTCATCCACCCCGCCGGGCAGATGACGCAGATGCCCGTTGAGGATCGCGTATTGCTGATCGGTGATCCGCTCCAGCAGGTAGCGGTCATGGGAGACCACGATCAGCGTGCCGGGCCATGAGTCGAGCAGGTCCTCGGTAGCCGACAGCATGTCGATGTCGACGTCGTTGGTGGGCTCGTCGAGCACCAGGACATTGGGCTCGGCCAGCAGGGTCAGCATCAGTTGCAGCCGCCTGCGTTGTCCGCCGGACAGCTCGCGGACCCGCGTCGAGAGCTGATCGCGGCCAAAACCCAAGCGCTCCAACAGTTGTGCCGGAGTCAGCTCCTTACCGTCGACCTGATAACCGGCCTTGAGCTGACCAAGAACGTCGCGCACCAGATCATCCGCTAGATCCGTGAGCTCACCGGCCTGCTGATCCAGCATCGCCAGCCGCACCGTCTTCCCGCGTTTGACCCGGCCGTGATCCGGTGTGATGGTGCCAGCGATCAACCCCAGCAGGGTGGACTTGCCCGCACCGTTGGCGCCGACAATGCCGGTGCGCTCGCCGGGTGCGATGCGCCACTCCACATCTCGCAGCACCGTCTTCTCGGCCCCATCGATTCCCGGGTAGGACACCGACACGTCCAGCAGATCGATGACGTCTTTGCCCAGCCGGTTGGTGGCGAGCTTGGCCAATTCGACGGTGTCGCGTAGTGGCGGCACATCGGCGATCAGTTGATTGGCGGCGTCGATCCGGAACTTTGGTTTGGAGGTGCGCGCCGGGGCGCCGCGGCGCAGCCAGGCCAACTCCTTGCGCATCAGGTTCTGCCGCTTGATCTCGGTGGCTGCGGCCACCCGGTCGCGCTCCACCCGTTGCAGAACATAGGCCGCGTAGCCACCGTCGAACGGTTCGACCACGCTGCCCTTCCTGCTCCCCTCCGGGCCGACCGAGTGCACCTCCCATGTCGTGGTGGCCACTTCGTCGAGAAACCATCGGTCGTGCGTGACGACCAGCAGGCCACCGTTGGTGCGTGCCCACCGTGATTTGAGATGGGCCGCCAGCCAGGTGATGCCTTCGATATCGAGGTGGTTGGTGGGTTCATCGAGGGCGATCACATCCCAGTCGCCGATAAGTAGTTCGGCCAACTGCACGCGACGACGCTGCCCGCCGGAGAGCGCGCTGATCGGCGCCTGCCAGTCGATATCAGCCACCAGGCCGGCGACCACGTCGCGGACCTTCGCGTCCCCCGCCCACTCGTGTTCGGGGCGCTCACCCACCAGTGCCTGGGCCACGGTGTGGGCATCGTCGAGGGTGTCGGACTGCTCGAGTGCGGCCACCCGCAGCCCGCTTCGGTAGGTCACCCGCCCGGAGTTCGGGGTGATCCGGCCGGTCAGCAGACCCAGCAGGCTCGACTTGCCGTCGCCGTTGCGTCCGACGATTCCGATCCGATCACCGTCATTGACCCCGACGGTCACCGAATCGAAGATGACTTGCGTCGGATAGGCCAGGTGCAGTGTTTCCCCGCCCAGCAGGTGTGCCACCGCGCAGAGCTTAGGCTGTCGGGGGACTCGCCTGAGTCAACAGGCATCGTTCGGCAGGGAGTAACGGTGGTAGATCTGAATTTGTCGGCGATCACCCGACCGCTGGAACGGCTCGTCGCAACCGCCCAGAACGGGTATGAGGTGGCGCGCTGGGGCGGCCTGGAGACCGGGACGGTGCCCTCGCCGTTTCAGATTGTCGAGAGCAACAACATGTACAAGCTCCGGCGGTACTTCCCGCCGGACAACCGGCCCGGACACCCACCGGCCGGGCCGCCGGCGCTGATGGTCCACCCGATGATGATGTCGGCGAACATGTGGGACGTCACCCGCGAAGACGGCGCGGTCGGCATCCTGCACGCCGCCGGTGTTGATCCGTGGGTGATCGACTATGGCTCGCCCGACGAGATCGAGGGCGGCATGAAGCGCACCCTGACCGATCACATCGTCGCGCTCAGTGAGGCCATCGACATCGTCGCGAGCGCCACCGGTCAACCCGTGCACCTGGTCGGCTACTCCCAGGGCGGCATGTTCAGCTACCAGACCGCCGCCTACCGCCGGTCCAAGGACGTCGCCAGCGTGGTCGCGTTCGGCTCCCCGGTGGACACCCTGGCTGCGCTGCCGATGGGAATCCCGGCCAATATGGGCGTCGTCGTCGCGGAGTTCCTCGCCGACCACGTCTTCAACCGCATCGACATCCCGAGCTGGCTGGCCCGTACCGGGTTCCAGATGCTCGATCCGCTCAAGACCGCCAAGTCGCGTGTCGAGTTCCTGCTGCAACTGCATGATCGGGAAGCCCTGCTGCCGCGCGAACAACAGCGACGCTTCCTGGACAGTGAGGGCTGGATCGCCTGGTCCGGTCCGGCGGTCTCGGAACTGCTCACCCAGTTCGTGTCGCACAACCGGATGATGACCGGTGGTTTCGCCATCAACGGCCAACTGGTGACGCTCACTGATATCACCTGTCCGGTGCTCGCGTTCGTCGGCGAGGTTGATGACATCGGCCAACCCGCCTCGGTGCGTGGTATCAAACGCGCCGCGCCCAAGGCCGACGTGTACGAGGTGATGATCCGGGCCGGCCACTTCGGTCTGGTGGTCGGATCCAAAGCGTCGAATATCACCTGGCCCACCGTGGCGACCTGGGTGCAGTGGCTGTCGGGCGGTCAGGCGCGTCCGGACAACATCGCACCCATGCCGGACAGCACGGCCAACTCCAATGACACCGGTGTCGCGATGAGTTCACGGGTGATGCACGGCGTTGCGGAGGCCTCCGAGTTGGCCGTGTCGATCGCCCGTGGCGCATCCGATGCCGTCGTCGGCGTCAACAAGTCGATCCGCACGCTCGCCATCGAAACCGCACGTACCCTGCCGCGACTGGTCCGGCTTGGTCAGATTAACGATCACACCCGAATTTCGTTGGGCCGCATCATCTCCGAGCAGGCGGAGTCGGTGCCCAACGGTGAGTTCCTGTTGTTCGACGGACGTGTCCACACCTATGAGGCGGTCAACCGGCGCATCGACAACGTGGTGCGTGGTCTGATCAAGGTCGGGGTACGTCAGGGCACCCGGGTCGGGATCCTGATGGACACCCGCCCCAGCGCGATGGTGGCGATCGCCGCGCTGTCCCGCCTCGGTGGTGTGGCCGTGCTGATGCCACCGGATGGCGACCTCGCGCAGGCCACCCGGCTCGGCGGCATCACCGAGATCATCACCGACCCGGCCAATCTGGCCGCGGCTGCCAAGTTGCCGGTGCAGACCCTGGTACTCGGCGGTGGTGACACCCGCGAACTCGATCTGCCCGCCCGCAGCGGGGTGATCGACATGGAACGAATCGACCCGGATGCCGTGGAGTTACCCGGGTGGTACCGGCCCAACCCCGGTTATGCCCGCGATGTGGCGTACGTGGTGTTCAACTCGGTCGGTGGCGGGGTGCTGGTGCCCAAGCAGATCACCAACTACCGGTGGGCGCTGTCAGCCTTCGGCACGGCCTCGGCGGCCGCCCTCACCCGAAACGACACGGTCTATTGCCTGACGCCACTGCATCACCAGTCGGGCCTGCTGGTCAGTCTGGGTGGATCGGTGGTCGCCGGTGCGCGCATCGCACTGTCCCGCGGGCTTCGCCCGGATCAGTTCTTCGAGGAGATCCGCCAGTACGGCGTCACGGTGGTCACCTACACCTGGTCGATGCTGCGCGAGATCATCGACGACCCGGATTTCAAGCTGTCTGGCAATAACCCGATCCGGCTGTTCATGGGTTCAGGTCTGCCGACCGGGTTGTGGCAGCGGATCCTCGACGTCTTCGAACCGGCCAAAGTGGTGGAGTTCTTCGCCACCTCCGACGGCCAGGCCGTGCTGGCCAACGTCGCCGGGGCCAAGGTCGGCAGCGAAGGCCGCCCACTGCCCGGTGGCGGCGAGGTGGAACTGGGCGCCTATGACGTCGACGCGGATCTCATCCTCGAGGACCGCCGCGGGTTCGTGAAGGTCGCCGGTCGCGAGGAGATCGGCGTCCTGCTGGCCCGCCCGTGGGGTCCGATCGACCCGACCGCATCGATCAAGCGCGGCGTGTTCGCCCCCGGCGACATCTGGATTTCCACCGAGTATGTGTTCTGGCGTGACGCTGACGGTGACTTCTGGCTGCTCGGCAATCGCTCCGGGTTCCTGCACAGCCCGCGCGGCGTGGTGTTCCCCGCCCCGATCACCGACGCGATCGGCGCCATCTCGGGCGTGGATCTGGCGGTGACCTACGGGGTGGACACCCCGGCCGGGACACGGGTCGTCACCGCGATCACGGTGCGACCGGGAATGAGCGTGACCGTCGCTGATCTGATTGAAGCGATCGCTTCGATGCCCGTCGGACTGCCGCCCGACGTGGTGCACGTGGTGCCTGAATTGGCAGTGAGCGCGTCGTATCGGCCGGTGTCGTCGGCACTGCGCGCGGCCGGTCTGCCCAAGGCTGGCCGTAACAGCTGGTACCTGGACACCGATACGGGTGGGTATAGGAGGCTGACGGCCGCGGCCAGGACCGCGCTGGCTAACGGGTAGTAGCTGAGGGCGGCTCCGACCCGCGAACGCTGTTAGGCTCGTCAACAGCAGGAGCCCAGCTGGAGGGGACACATGACCGGAACAGGCGCCAGGCGATCGTGGCTGCGGGGTGCGCGCAACGGCATTGCCGGCGTGACCCTTGTAGTCGGAATGGTGTTCGGCTCGACCGGGATCGCCCAGGCCGACGTTCTCGACGAGCTGGCCGACCAGTACGCGATCGGGACCGGCGGGGGACAGCTGTCCAACCTGCTCAAGGTCTCGCTGAAGCTGCGCGCCATGGGCTATAAGCCGTCGAAGGCCTACTACGACGAGATCGCCACCGCCATGAGCTACCGCCCGAACCAGAATCCGTTGATCAACGCGCTCAAGGACACCATCGCCTACCAGGCCAAGATCAAGGCCCAGACCGAGATGCTCCAGAAGGCCCAGTCCCAGCAGAACGCCAACAGCGCCGTGATGGGGGCCGGACAGATGCCCAGCGATGGCAATCCCGGTGGAATGACTGCCGGCGGTACCCAGGCCGGCGCCGTGGTGCCGGTGGCTCCGGCTCAATAGCGTG
>Ga0194038_1001312_pt1 | contig 10732 bp, 8 predicted proteins | sample JunL226m_MetaG_FD_148630 | JGI IMG/M metagenome (GOLD analysis project Ga0194038, IMG submission 148630) | Anoxic zone freshwater microbial communities from boreal shield lake in IISD Experimental Lakes Area, Ontario, Canada - Jun2016-L227-6m | ecosystem: Environmental > Aquatic > Freshwater >...
TGGTACTCACCGGACACGACCCGACCGACCGCACCGCCGAGTTCCGGCCGTCGGCGCACCAGCGAAGCCACTGACGAGGAGTACGACGATGGATGCCGCAACCGCCTGGGCCGAGGCGATGAAGTTCGAGAACCGTCCGAACCCCTACCCCTTCTTCGATGAACTGCGCAAGACACCGGTGGCCAAGGTCTCCGAGCACACCTACGTCGTCACCGGATATCCCGAAGCTCTTGCGCTGGCGCATGATCCGCGGATCAGCTCCGACATCAGCCGCAGTCCGTCGGGTCTGTTCGGTGAAACTCCAGCCAAGCTGGAGGCCGGGGAGGCCGAGCAAGCCGCCGACGCCAGCATGCTGGTCGCTGATCCACCCGAGCACGACACCATGCGCCGGCAGTTCATGCGGCACTTCGGGCCGCCGCACACTCCGGACCTGATCCCCAGCATGGCCGGGTATGTGGTGGATCTCGCCAACGGAATGCTGGACAAGGTCAAGGCCCGCGGCGGCACCCGGATGGATGTCGTCGAGGACTTCTCCTACCCGATTCCGGTCTCGGTGATCTTCCGGGTGCTCGGCGCACCGATCGAGGACGAACCGAAGTTCCACGCCTGGGTGACCGACTTCATGCAGGGCGCCGACGTCGGACCCGAACGCGACACCCCGGAGGGTCAGGCGGCGCTGAAGAAGGCAGCCGAGAGCACCGCCGAACTCGGCGCCTACGCCCGGACCCTGGTCGAGCGTTTCGCCCGTGAGCCCGGCCCCGGCCTGATCTCAGCGGCGCTGCACGATGACGGACCCGACGGTCCGGTCTCGGTGGACGTGGCGACGAACAACACGCTGCTGCTGCTGATCGCCGGACACGACTCGACGGTCAACACCATCAGCAACTGCGTGATGACGCTACTGCGCAATCCCGGGTCCTGGGATCTCGTGCGCGACAACCCCGATCTGATCCCCCGCACCGTCGAGGAGGTGCAGCGACTGCAGGGCTCGGTGCAGTTCTTCCCCAGCCGCTGGGCGACCGCCGATATCGAGATCGGCGGAACCCGGATTCCGGCCGGGTCCGCGGTGTTCCTGGTGTGGGCGGCCGCCAATCGCGATCCGCGCCGGTTCCCCGACCCGGACCGTTTCGACCCGACCCGGGAGGACAACGAACACCTCGGCTTCGGCAGCGGAATCCATACCTGCTTCGGCGGACCGCTGGCGCGCCTGGAGATCAACCTCGCCCTTGAGGTTTTTCTACGCCGGGTGAAATCGCCACGACTGGTGGTCGACCCTCCCCCATACCGGCATAACCAGGTGTTCCGCGGTCCGCGGCACCTGTGGGTCGACTTCGCTGGGATCCAGTAGGGCTGAAATTGACTAGGGCCGAGACACTCGCCTAGCTTGGGCGTTTGTGAGCAGCGACGATCTGGACGGACTGCGGCGGGACATCCTCGACAAGGTGGCGCAGTACCAGCGCCTCCGTTCGGCGGACCAGCGTTTCGTTCCCGGCGAGTCCATGGTCCGTTACGCCGGTCGCGTCTTCGGCCCGGAAGAATTGGTCATGGCCACCGATGCGGTTCTCGACTTCTGGCTGACCTCGGGACGTTTCACGGAGGAATTCGAGAGCCGTCTCGCCGATTTCATCGGCGTCGGCGACGCCCTGATGGTCAACTCCGGATCGTCGGCCAACCTGCTCGCGGTCGCGACACTGACCTCACCGAAACTCGGCGATCGGCGCCTGAAGGCTGGCGACGAAGTCATCACCGTCGCCGCCGGCTTCCCCACCACCGTCGCCCCGATGATCCTGTACGGCGTCACGCCGGTGTTCGTGGATGTCGATCTCGGCGGCTACAACGCGATCCCGGAACAGATCGCCGCGGCCGTAGGACCTCGGACGCGCGCCATCATGCTGGCTCATACGCTCGGCAACCCCTGGAACGTCTCGGCGATCTCCGAGATCGCCAAGGCCAACGACCTGTGGCTGGTCGAGGACAACTGCGACGCCTTGGGGTCCCTTTGGGAGGGACGGCCGACCGGAAGCTTCGGGCACCTGGCGACGCACTCCTTCTATCCCGCCCATCACATGACGACGGGCGAGGGCGGCGCTGTCGTCACCAACGATCCCGAACTGGCCCGCATCGCACAGTCGATGCGGGACTGGGGACGCGACTGCTACTGCGCCGGCGGCGAGAACAACACCTGCGGTCGACGCTTCTCGCAGCAGTTCGGCACCCTGCCCTACGGCTACGACCACAAGTACGTCTACTCACATGTCGGCTACAACCTCAAGGCGACCGATCTGCAGGCCGCCATCGGGTGTGCGCAGTTCGACAGACTGGACGGCTTCATCGAGGCACGCCGGCGAAATCACGCATTCCTATCCAAGGAACTCAGCCGCTGGGAGGACAAGCTGATCCTCCCCACCGCGACACCCGGGTCCGACCCGTCGTGGTTCGGTTTCGTCGTCACGGTTCGCGAGGACGCCGGCTTCACCCGCGCGGAACTTCTGCGGCATCTTGACGAGAAGAAGGTGGAGACCCGAAACGTCTTCTCGGGAAACCTCCTGCGACATCCGGGCTTCGACAACATCGAGCACCGGGTCATCGGCGATCTTCCCAACAGCGATCGAGTGACGACCGACAGCTTCTTCGTCGGTGTGTATCCGGGACTCGACGACGCCCAACTCTCCTACATGGTGGAGACCTTCGACTCCTTCCTTCGGGCGCACTGATGCCGCAACCCGTCCGGATCCGGGCGCAGGTTGCCGAACTCATCGACCACGCGCCCGGCCTACGGAGCCTGATCCTGAAACCGGAGCGGCCAGTGCCCCGCTTCCGGCCCGGCCAGTTCCTGCATCTGGCGGTCGATAAGTGGGATCCCTCCGCGCACTGGCCCGACTCCCGACCGCTGTCGGTGGCCAGCTCGCCGGAGTCGCGGGATTCCGTGCGCGTCACGGTGTCCGAGGTCGGCCGCTTCACCGCCCGCATCATGGCGGCCTCCGAAGGCGACACCGTGTGGCTCAAGTTGCCCTACGGCGAGTTCGTAGTGCACAGCAGTGAGTCCGAGCCGGCGATCCTGGTGGCGGGCGGCACCGGCGTCGCCCCATTCATCTCGCTGGCCACATCCGACCTCGCCTTCGGCGGGCCCGTCCGATTGCTCTACGGCGTGCGTCGGCCGGATTTGCTGATCTACCGCGAAGTCCTCGACCAGGCCGCCGCACGTAACCCACAACTTCAGTGGGAGGCCTTCGTCGAGGAGGACGCCCCAGAGGGCACCCGGCCGGGGCGGCTGTCCGCCGAGGCCGCACTGGCCGCGGCGCAGACCACCGGTTCACCGGCCACGGCGGTCTTCTACCTGTCCGGCCCCCCGGAGATGATCAGCGCCCTCAAGACCGGGCTGGCTGCCGCCGGCGTTGGCCCCGATCGCATTAGGGTGGATGCCTGGGAGTGAGCCCGACCGAAGTAGCTGTACCGCGAAATTCTGCTTTGGTACGCTGCATGAAAGGGGCGTTCAGGCCGATTTCGAAGTTAGCCGAGATAGCGCGCTCTTCCGCGCGGACGGAGAGGTTTCTAGCATGGCGGACAACACCAACATCCCCGAGTGGCTCTTCATCTTCGAGATGGCCAACAACCACATGGGCGAGGTCGACCACGGCATCCGCCTGATCGAAGAGTTCGCGTCTGTCGCGCGGGACTTCGACTTCACCTTCGCGTTCAAGATGCAGTACCGCGCCCTGGACACCTTCATCCACCCGGACTATCAGGGCCGCGACGATATCAAGTACATCAAGCGGTTCGAGGAGACCCGCCTGACCCGCGAGGACTCACGCAAGCTGGTCGACGCCATCCGCGGCAACGGTTTCGTCCCGATCTGTACACCCTTCGACGAGGAATCCGTCGACCGCGTCGTCGAGGACGGTTTCGACATCCTCAAGATCGCCAGCTGCTCGCTGACGGACTGGCCGCTGCTGGAGAAGGCGGTCGCAAGCCCCTTGCCGATGATCGTCTCGACCGCGGGATCCACCGTAGAGGAGATCGACAGTGTGGTGGCGTTCCTCAAGCACCGCAACAAGGAGTTCATACTCATGCACTGCGTGGCGGAATATCCGACCACCAATGACAAGCTGCAGCTGAATCAGATCGACTTCCTCCGCGAGCGCTACGAGGGCATCCGCGTCGGCTACTCGACGCATGAGTTCCCCATCGAGACCCTGCCGGTTGCCGTTGCGGTCGGTAAAGGCTGCACGGTCTTCGAGAAGCATGTAGGCCTGCCCACCGACAAGTACGACATCAACGGCTACTCAGCCGACCCGCAGCAGGCCCGTGCCTGGCTGGAGGTTGCCAAGACCGCACGCGCCGTCAACGGCGTCTCAGGCCGGCGGGCCGACGCCACCGCCGATGAGCGGGCAAGTCTTCTCTCGCTGCGGCGCGGCGTGTTCGTCAAGCGCGACATCAAGGCCGGCGAGAAGATCGGAAACGACGACATCTTCCTGGCGATCCCGACCCAGGACGGCCACATCACCGCCAACGACTGGTCCAAGTACACGGTCTACAGCGCGACCAGTGACATCAAGAAGAACGAGCCGGTCCTCACATCCAACACCAAGCGCGAAGAAGTGCGGGAGAAGATCTGGGCGATCGTGCAGGACGTGAAATCACTGCTGGACCGCAGCAATGTGGTGATCCCCGGTGAGGCACAGCTCGAGATCTCCCACCACTACGGCATCGACAAATTCGATGAATTCGGCATCACGATGATCACTGTGGTGAACCGCGAATACTGCAAGAAGCTGATTGCGGTCCTGCCTGGACAGAAGCACCCGGAACAGTTCCACAATCAGAAGGAAGAGACTTTCCACGTCCTCTACGGCGATCTGGACCTCAGCCTGGACGGAGAGCGTCACACCTACGGACCCGGTGATGTGATCACCGTCGAACGGACGGTGCGCCACGCCTTCACCACCCAGACGGGCACGATCCTGGAGGAGATCTCTTCGACGCACTACGTCGATGACTCCTTCTACACCGATCCCAAGATCGCAGAGAACAAGGATCGCAAGACGTTCATCACCCATTGGATGGGCTGAACCCATCCCGACGACACGAGTTGCCGATTACCTGTTCGCCCGGGTAGCCGCAGAGGGCGTCGATTCGGTCTTTCTTGTCCCCGGCGGCGGGGCGATGTATCTCGTCGATGCGCTGGCGCAGAACAGTGACATCCGCTACGTGCCGACCCATCACGAACAAGCCGCTGCGATTGCCGCGGAGGCGTATTCGCGGATCAACGGTCATCTCGGCTGCGCACTGGTGACCACCGGCCCCGGTGCCACCAACGCGATCACCGGTGTAACCGGCGCCTGGATCGAGTCGGTTCCGCTGCTGATCATCTCCGGACAGGTCAAGCGTGCCGATCTGATGGGTGACAGCGGCGTCCGGCAGAAGGGTCCGCAGGAGGTCGACATCGTCTCGATGGTGCGGACCGTCACCAAATACGCCGTCACCGTTGATGATCCGGCCGACATCCGGTATCACTTTGAGAAGGCCGTCCACCTGGCGACCAGCGGTAGGCGCGGTCCGGTGTGGCTCGACATCCCCCTCGACGTCCAGGCCGCACCGGTCGAGGTGTCCACACTGCGCGGCTATCAGCCCGAGGCGAGCGACCGGCCCGACCTATCCGCCGATGCCGCCGCCGTGATCGACCTCCTCAACGCGGCGCAGCGGCCCGTCATCGTCGCCGGACACGGGATCCGACTGGCTGAGGCCGCCGACGACTTCCGCGACCTCTACGAGGCATTGGGCATTCCGGTCGTCACGACCTGGAACGCCATGGACCTCATCGCATCCGGACACCGCCTGGCTGTCGGCAAGCCCGGCACCGTCGCCCTGCGGGCGCCGAACTTCGCCGTCGCCAACAGCGACCTGATCCTGGCCATCGGGGCACGGCTGGACAACGTGGTCACTGCCTACACCCCGGCCCGCTTCGGGCGTAACGCGCCGAAAATCATCGTTGACGTCGACCCGGCGGAGTTGGCGAAGTTCCCACCGGAGATGCAGATCGCGCGGGCGGTGAACGCCGATGCGCGCGACTTCATCCGGGCCCTGCTCGAGCAGCTTTCGCAGATCGCCGACACCGACCGCTCGGCTTGGCTGGACCGCTGCAACGACTGGAAGGCCCGATACCCGATCAACGACGGGGCGCCGTTCCCGTCGTCCGGTGTCATCAGTCACTACCACCTGACCAAGGTGCTCTCTGACGAGATCGGCGAGGACACCCTGATCGTCACCGGCAGCTCCGGGCTGGCCGTGGAGATCTTCTACACCGGCTTCGCCAACAAACCCGGCCAGCGGATCTTCCTGACATCGGGCCTGGGCGCAATGGGCTACGGTCTGCCGGCCATGGTCGGCGCCGGTCTGGCCTCCGGCGCGACGTCCATGGTCGGTATCGAGGGCGACGGCAGCATGATGATGAACATCCAGGAACTGCAGACGATCAGAATGCTCGACCTGCCGCTCAAGCTCTTCCTCTTCGACAACTGCGGGTACGCGTCGATCCGCAACACGCAGCGCAACTATTTCGAAGGGCGTTACGTCGGGACCGGCCCGGAAGGACGGCTGGGGCTACCTGACTTCGTCGAACTCGCCAAGGCAAACAGTATCGAGGCGATCAGGATCGACGACGCCGCCGATCTGGTCTCCGGTGTCCGCGATGCCCTGTCCCGACGCGGCCCGATTCTCGTCGACGTCCGGGTCCAGTCCGACGAGGCCCTGTGGCCGAAGTCCGCAGCACTGCCCCAGCCTGACGGGACAATCCGGTCGATGCCGCTTGAGGACATGTCGCCACTGCTTCCCCGCGACGAGTTCCGCGCCAACATGATCGTGCCCCTCGATTCGGCCTCCGAAAATGTGCCTGAGCGTCTGATCGAGCAGTCCAAGAATGCAACGCGGCCGTAACCGGGGCTCCGAGGCCGGGATCGTCTTCGACTTAGACGGGACCCTTGTGGACAGCGCACCCTCGATGACCCGCGCGATCAACGAGATGGCATGCCGGCGAGGCGCACCGCCGGTGGACGTCGCGGCCGTGCGTCGATTCGTCAGCCTCGGCGGCACAGCGATGCTGGCTGCCGCTCTTGGTGAGCAGACTGACCCGGTAGCCGACCTCGACGAGTTGCGGACTCTGTTACGAGAGCAGGACGCCGATCCCAACGATCTGTATCCCGGAGTCGTTGACACACTCGCCGCACTGAAGCAGGACAGGTACCGGATCGGCGTCTGCACCAACAAGAGCGAAGACATCGCCGTGCCGTACGCCGCCGGGCTCGGCATCGCAGGCCACCTCGACGTCATCATCGGAGGAGCGCCCGGCCGGCGCCTAAAACCGGATCCACAACTCGCCGAGATGGCCTTGGAACGCCTCGGCACGACGGCACGCGCCTCGATCTTCGTCGGCGACAGTGAGATCGACGCCGAGACGGCGGCCGCGACGGGCATCCCATTCGTGCTGGTGACCTTCGGCTACCCGCATGGTGCCATCGAGACGATCACGGCAGACGCCCGGATCGACCACTTCAGCGAGTTGCCGGGCGTGGCCAGAACGATGTGCGAACCGGCGCTCTAGTGGGAAACCTGCGCGATAGGTGGCGAATCGGGAGTTTGCTATACTCGCGGACGTCTCCCACGTCCACCACGATCCGGGGCATGTCTGATGAGCACCACTGAAGTTCAGCCGGTTGACTTCGCAACCTTGGAGAAGGCCGCCGACGCGGCGCCGCCGAAGGCGATCGACGCCGACCGGCCGGTGTGGATTTTCGGGGCCGGCGGCTTCGGCCAGAATCTCTGCACAGCTTTGCGGAGCAAAGGCTTCGACGTGGCTGGGTTCATCGACAATTTGAATCAGAAGTCGACAGCGCTCGGACTTCCGGTACTTGACTGGCCGACTTTCTCCGCCAAAGTGTCCAACGCCCAAGTGGCCATGGGTCTGCTCAACCACTATGTCGGATTCCACGAACTGTTGACCAAGCACGTACCGCCCGAATTCGCCGGTGAACTGCTCATGCCGTGGGACACCTATGAGGTCGTCCACGACGAGTTGGGGTGGCGGTACTGGTTGAGCAGGCGCAGCTCGCTACTCCCTTACCTGGACCGCATCGACGCGGTGGCACGCGTGCTCGCCGACGACACCAGTCGCCATCTGCTGTACCGCATCGCCGCTTTCCGCCTCGGCTTGGACACCCCGTACTCGACGTACCTGTCGCCGGAGCATCGCTATTTCAATGAGTTCACGATGAAACCCGGCGCCATAACCTATGTGGACTGCGGCGCCTATACCGGCGACACCTATGCCGAGTTGCTGGCCGAGCCAGAGGTCGACTGTCGACGGGCGTATCTGTTGGAACCGGACCCGCAGAACTTCAAGGCCCTGGTCGAGAACGTGAGCTCAACGCGGCCCGAGGCGGTCTGCCTCCCACTGGCGGCCGCCCAGGACTACTCCATCCTCTCGTTCAACTCCGGTAACGGCGAGGGAAGCACGATCTCAAGCGGCGGTGATCTCCACATCGCCGCCGTTGGGCTCGACCAACTCCTGCCCAACATCGATGTGGACATGATCAAGATCGATGTGGAAGGCGCCGAGGCGCTTGTTCTGCACGGCGCTGAACGGATGATTAAGCGCTGCCGTCCGGCGCTGCTCGTGTCGATGTACCACAACCCTGAAGACCTCTGGCAACTGCCGGAACTGCTTTTCAATCTCTGCGACGACTACGACTACTACCTCCGTCAGCACCAGTTCAATACCTTCGACAGCGTGCTGTACGCGATCCCCCGATCGAATTAGCCCGCGCAAGCCGCGACCGTCTAAAGTCTGGGAACCATGGGAACAACAGTCGAGAGCTGCGTGTGCTGTGAGTCCCGGGATCTGGAGTGGTCCCCGGCGATCTGGATGCCCTTCGTTTCCCACATGGCGATGAACCTGGCACCATTGGACCTAGATAAGAGTCTCGGGCTGGCGACGATCCCGGATGGCACGGGATACGCTCTCTGTAAATCGCTGATGTGTCGTGACTGCGGTCACCTCTTTGTCGACTACCGCTTCTCGGATTCGGAGATGGGCCAGCTGTACAGCGACTACCGGGGAACGGTGTACACCGAGTTGCGAGATAAGTACGAACCCGGCTATGCCGAACGCAACGCGAAGATCGCCGAGGGCATCTCATTCCTCGATGAGGTCGAGAGCTTTCTCGAGGAGTTCGTTCCGGAATCCGGCATCGCCGTGCTCGATTGGGGCGGGGACACGGGCATCAACACCCCGTTCAAAGAACGACGTTCGCTTCTGCACATCTACGATCCGAGCGCCAAGGAAGCGGGCCGGGACGATGCGGTGAGCTTCTCCGAGATTCCGGAGGAGCGGGTCTCCTACGACCTGATCGTGCTCTCGGAGGTACTCGAGCACATCCCCTTCCCGGCTGACACCCTGACTGCGATCCAGCCGTTCATGTCGGCTCAGACGACTCTTTACGTCGAGGTCCCACTCGAAAAGCTCCAGGAGGGCAGGAGCGGACCGCCGTACTCCGGTGCCGACCGCAAGAAACACTGGCACGAGCACATCAACTTCTACACTCCCCGGTCGATGACGCTACTGCTGGAGAGGTGCGGCCTCTCAGTCCAAGCAAGCCGGGTCCTCGACTTGAGCACGTCGCAGAACAAGGCGCTCGGCTCTGCCGGAAATCTGCTGCAATATGCATGCAAGCGCGCCGACCTGGCCAGCTGAGCCCCGCATCAGCTCAGCACACCGCGCGCTGTGATCTCGATCTGTTCCTCGAGCGACGCACCGACGAAATGAAGATGCCGGCAGTGATCGTCCCAGTCACAACCATTGGAGTGGTAGCGGTCGGGATTGACCGCCTCCACGCCGGCACGACTGATGTGGGCGCCGGGATTCACTACCGCAGCGATCCGGTGCGCAAGATCATTCATCTCGACGAGTTCCCCCCCGGAGTCGATGGTGGTGGCGCCGATTGCGCCCTCCGCGATTCCCACCGCCAGTAACTCCTCGGCGAGGACGTATCGGCGGAAGACGGGACGCTTCGCCGTGATCCGGATCGATCCCTGGGCGGCCGCCCGAATCATCGAACCCAACGCGAAATTCTGCGGATCCTGGACGTGGGCGCCGGAGATGCTCCATGCGCGGGCCACCACCGGCACCGTGCCCGTACCCGCCGCGGTTTCCATCAGACGGTGCTCGGCCTCCCTCTTGAGATAGCCGTAGGGATTGTCCTCAAGGGCGCCACTGTAGGCGTCATGCGGGTGAACCGCCGCGCCACTGGACACGGTGAGCGCCAGTCGAACCTGCGGAAGTCGCGTCGCGTAGAGCAGACGCTCGGTCAGAAGTCGGTTGGTGGCGACATAATCGGCCAGTGGCATCGTGGTGGCAAACCCCTTGGTGAGGAACGCGCAATCGAGGACCACAGTCGGCCCGAACGCCGAGACCTCGCGGTCGTCCCAGGTTCGGCACTCGACGTCGCGGCCACTGACCCGGATCATGCGAGCCCGGCTCGCCAGCGCCAGCGTCGGTAGCCCGAGGGGGGCGATGAGGTCCAGCGCGGTCCTGCCGAGCCAGCCCGAAGCACCGGTGACTAACACGCGATCGGCACCCAGCGCAGATGCCGCGAGCCGGCGCGCGCTCTCGCTCACCCGGCCCTGCACGGGCACTACGATAGCTGGCAAACTGAGCCGGTGCCCTCCGCGGATCCGCTGT
>Ga0194038_1001315_pt1 | contig 10725 bp, 9 predicted proteins | sample JunL226m_MetaG_FD_148630 | JGI IMG/M metagenome (GOLD analysis project Ga0194038, IMG submission 148630) | Anoxic zone freshwater microbial communities from boreal shield lake in IISD Experimental Lakes Area, Ontario, Canada - Jun2016-L227-6m | ecosystem: Environmental > Aquatic > Freshwater >...
GATTGATTTCAAACCGTTATGGCCGTTATCGCCACCGGCGAACTTAGTACGAATTGCAGCAAAGGGAATATCTAACTCGTCATGCAAAACAATTATTTTTTCGGGATCAACTGAATAGAAATTAGCTAGGGCTTTAATCGGACCGCCAGTTTCATTCATAAACGAATGTGACTTTGCAACAATTACTGGGTGTGCATCAACACCAACACCCAATTTAAATGCAGCGATATTAGTGCGAGATTTGTGTGAAGATAATTTAACGTTATGGCGACGAACTAATTCATCGACGACCATCTGTCCTACGTTGTGACGGGTGGCAGCGTATTTATCGCCTGGATTGCCCAGGCCCACTACCAACCACGTCATAACGATAAGCGTAAGGGTTAAGCGTCCTTCTTGTCTGTTTCACCGGCTGCTGCAGGTGCTGCCGCATCAGTTGCTGCTGCTACTGGTGCTGCAACCTCTTCAACTGCTGTGGACTTCTCTGACAAGTGAACAACGATTGTCTTTGGATCTGACTCAAGTTCAACACCAACTGGAAGTTTCACATCAGATGCATAACGTGACTCACCTGAGTGCATGCCTTCGATATTAACTTCTAGGAAGTTAGGAATTGCAGTTGCTTCAACACGAACTTCAATTGTGTTGTTAACGTGCTCAAGAATTCCGTCACGATCGTGTTCACCAATTGCGTGAACTGGAACTGAAACAACAACCTTTTCGCCACGACGTACAAGAACTAGGTCTACGTGCTCAAGAATCTGCTTCAGCGGATCGCGAACGATCGCCTTAGGAAGAGTCAGTTCAGCTTTTCCATCAATCATGATGTCGAGCAAAACGTTTGACTGCTTCAGTGCAACGCCGAGTTCGCGTGCTGGAAGAGTGATGTGTTGTGGCTTTTCACCGTGACCGTAGATAACGGCAGGAACCAAACCATCGCGACGTGCACGACGTGATGCGCCCTTACCAAATTCGGTACGACGTACGCCGTTGATGCTGATTTCTGCCATTTTAAATCTCCTTTGGAATTACTTCGGTGTCTGCACAAAGTTCCGATGAGGAGTTAAGTCCTTAAGCCGTCGATTACGGAAGTAAATTCTTACCCTCGCCGGAACGGTCGCAAGGTTATAAGACGGAGAGCAAAGAGTGCAAATCCCCGCTTAGGAGTGACCGTCGAAGAGGCTGGTGACTGAGCCGTCTTCGAAGACTTCACGGATCGCGCGGGCGAGAAGTGGAGCGATAGAAAGCACAGTGAGGTTATCGAATTTTTGATCTTCAGTAATTGGCAGCGTATTTGTAATAACAACTTCGGATGCGCGCGATGACTTTAAACGATCTACAGCTGGGCCAGAAAGAACTGCATGTGTGGCAGCGATAATTACATCGGCGGCACCGGCATCAAATAGGGCTTCTACGGCTTTAGTAATTGTGCCGGCAGTGTCGATCATGTCATCGATAACAACGCATGTTTGGCCTTGTACATCGCCAACGACGCGGCCCGTTGTTGATTCATTGGGAATGCGTGGATCGCGAGTTTTGTGAATGAAAGCAATTGGGCAACCACCGAGTAAATCTGACCAACGTTCTGCAACACGTACACGACCAGAGTCTGGTGAAACGATTGTTAAGCGCGAGCGATCAACTTTGCTGCCAACATAATTAGCAAGCATTGGTAGAGCGAACAAGTGATCAACGGGTCCGTCAAAGAAACCTTGAATCTGTGAAGTATGTAGATCGACACACATTAAGCGGTCGGCACCGGCAGTTTTAAATAAATCGGCCATCAAACGTGCAGTGATTGGTTCGCGTCCACGGCTCTTCTTATCTTGGCGTGCATAACCATAGAACGGTGCGACCACAGTAATTCGTTTAGCGGATGCGCGCTTGAGTGCATCGACCATGATGAGTTGTTCCATGATCTGCTTATTAACTGGATTGGTGTGACTTTGAATAACGAAAGCATCGCAACCACGAACAGATTCTTCGAAGCGAACAAAAATTTCGCCATTTGCAAAGTCATATGCAGACGTTGGCGTAAGTGGAATACCTAGCTCTGCTGCAACTTCGTCGGCTAACTCGGGAAATCCGCGGCCTGCAAAAAGACGTAATCTCTTTTCAGAAGATAAACGGATCTCGCTCATTTATTAGCCCTTCTTTTCGCTAGCTTCGGCGGCTTGTGCTGATTTCGATCCTGCACGTTTGCGCATGACCCAACCTAATACATTTCTCTGCTTAGCTCGGCCAACTGCAATCGAGCCGGCTGGAACATCTTCAGTAATTACCGAACCAGCGGCCGTGTAAGCCCCATTACCTACGGTAATTGGTGCTACCAGCATTGTGTCGCTACCGATTCGAACGTGGTCACCAATAGTGGTGTGATGCTTTTCGACACCGTCATAGTTCACAAAGATTGTTGCGGCGCCGATATTTGTGCCCTCACCAATCGTGGCATCGCCCACGTATGAAAGATGTGGCACTTTTGAACCGGTACCCAATGTTGCATTTTTCATTTCAACAAATGCACCAACTTTTGTTGCATCACTTAATACTGTTCCAGCTCGTAAATATGTGAATGGGCCAATTGTTGAGCCCTCGCCAATAATGGTGTCAGTAGCAATCGATTCAAGCACCGATGCGCCCTCTTGAACCCGGCAGTTAGTCAGCGTTGTGCGTGGCCCAATAACGGCCCCTGAAGCAATGGAGGTCGTTCCGTAAATTGCGCTGCCTGGGTGAATAGTTACATCATTTGAAATCGATGCCGTTGCATCGATCCATGTCGTTGCCGGATCAATAATGGTTACACCGGCGCGCATCCAATGATCATTAATGCGATCACGCAATAGCGCTGCGGATTCAGCTAATTGAATTCGATCGTTAACCCCAAGAACTTCAGTGAAGTCATCGATCATGATGGCGGCAATTGATGCGCCTTCACTCTTCAAAATTCCAATTACATCAGTTAAATAAAGTTCACTCTGGGAGTTCGAATTAGTGAGTTTGCCGATTGAAGCCACAAGTTTTTCACCATCAAATGCATAGACGCCTGAGTTAATTTCAAAGATGAACTTCTGGTCTTCGCTGGCATCTTTTTCTTCAACAATTTTTAAAAGTTCATCGGCATCATCACGAATAATTCGTCCATACCCAGTTGGATCAGGGTGTTCGGCAGTTAAAACTGAAGCGGCAAACTTTCCTTCATTATGCGCTGCAATAAAGGCCGTCAAAGAATCTGCGGTGAGCATGGGAGTATCTCCAGCTAAAACCAGCACTGTGCCTTTAGTTTTTAAACCTGCGAGCGCTAACTGAACCGCATGCCCAGTTCCCCCGCGATGTTCTTGGAAAACAGTTGTGGCTTTTGGCGCAATATGTGCAATGTGTTCTTCAACTAATTCACGACTTGAACCGACAACGATACGAAGTTCGCTGGCTTTGAGTGGTTCAACGGCATTGAGTACATGTCCAAGTAACGAACGTCCTGCAACGTTATGGAGAACTTTGGCTTGAGCCGATTTCATCCGTGTTCCTTCGCCAGCTGCGAGGACGATCACGGTTTGTACGGTCACAAGTGAATCCTATCGGTGGCTCCGCCACCAGGTATCGATCCTGGACCCTGGGCTTCAAAGGCCCATGTGCTAGCCACTACACAATGGCGGAACCCGTATTCTCCCTCATAAATGGGGATGGTTGTGACCATATTGCCCAGCTATTACGAGATTACTTTTGCCCCAGCAACAGGCCCATAAGCACGTGCAACGCTTCCCACTACTCCGCTTGCCGTAAGTGCCACTGCTAAATCAAGGCCAGCCTCTTCATCGGCAACAAGAAATGCAACGGTTGGGCCAGATCCTGAAACTAATGCGCCTAATGCTCCATATTCCTGACCTACATCTAAAACAAGTCGAAGTGCTGGGCGCAATGAACATGCAGCAGGTTGTAAATCATTTACTAATGCCGCGCCAACTGATTGCGCATCGGCAGCTAGTAACGCCTGCATAAGTACTTCATTTGTTTGAGGTTCCACAATTTCAAGGCCTGTACGTAAGCGATCACACTCGGCATAAACAGCTGGAGTTGAAAGTCCATGTGTAGAAAGTGCAAGTACCCAGTGATACGTACCTCGAGAAAGTGCCGATGTTAATTGATCACCATGACCCGTACCGATTGCCGTTCCTCCATTTAGCATGAAGGGGACATCACTACCCAAACGTGCTGCAACATCTGACATTTCTTCGCGGCTCATACCCAGTGAAAATAAATAATCAATTGCAACAATTGTCGCAGCCGCATCTGCACTTCCACCGGCCATGCCACCTGCCACCGGAATAGATTTTTTAATTTCAATATGGGCATCTATTTCAAGATCATATTCTTCTGCCATCAGGGCTACTGCGCGCGCAGCTAAGTTATTGGCATCTGCTGGTACGCCATGAGTTTGTTCACCCGAAATTGAAACCGCTATTCCACTGTGTGGTTCGGTCAAAGAAACAGTGACATCATCAAAAATTGAAATCGCTTGGAAAACTGAGACTAGATTATGAAAACCATCATCTTCACGCGGGCCAACTGAGAGTTGCAGGTTTACCTTTGCGGGCACCCGAACGGTCACACTCTTTACTGGCATGAAGTGACCTTAATGTGTTGGCTAGAAAATGTCAGGTGCAACTGCAGCGATGGCACAAAAACTATCAATTTCCAAAGCTTCGCCACGAAGTGTGGCATCGATTCCTGCACGAGTAAGAATCTCTTCGGCCATTGACGATGAACCATAGAGACCTGAAAGGGCAGAACGCAGCATTTTTCTGCGTTGGGCAAAAGCAGCATCAATAATTGTGAAAACTTTGCGGCGCAGTTCTTCATCTCCCGGAGTTTTTCTGCGAGTAAATGAAACTAACTTTGAATCAACATTGGGAGCTGGCCAAAAGACTGAGCGCGAAACCGACCACGCGGCTTTCACTTCAGCCCACCACGCGGCTTTCACCGATGGAATTCCATAATCCTTAGTTCCAGGTTTTGCCGCTAATCGATCGGCCACTTCTGCCTGCACCATGACAACTCCAGTGCGCAAACTTTCAAATTTTTCTAATAGATGCAGAAGTACTGGGACTGAAACGTTGTAAGGAAGATTTGCAACTAGAACTGTTGGATTACTGGGAAGAGAGCTAAGTGAGAGTGCATCCATATTAATAGTCGTTAGTTTTTCAGGATGCTCAAATAAGGCTTCAACTGTCTTTGGTAATTGCTCTGCCAAACGTGGATCAATCTCTATGGCAATGACTGATTGAGCAGTTTCTAATAAAGCTAAAGTGAGCGAACCTAAGCCCGGGCCAATTTCAAGTGCGATATCAGTGGGACCAACGCCAGCAGTTCGCACAATTTTTGTACAAACATTTGAATCGATAACAAAGTTTTGACCTAAAGATTTAGATGGTTTGAGATCAAGGGTTGCAGCAAGTTCACGGATTTGAGCTGCGCCAAGAAGCGTCATGATGCGAAAGAACCAAATAAGCGCTCGGCATTATTTCCCAGTGACGTTGCTAATTCACCAAGATCGGCGTTTCGTTCAACGGCCATTGCACGAACAATGTTTGCTATCTGAGCTGGAGTATTGAGCGCGCCTCGATGCGGCATTGGCGCCAGAAAAGGCGAATCAGTCTCAACTAAAAGTTGCTCCATAGGAACTATCTTCACTGCTTCACGTAATGCCGGTGCGTTTTTAAAAGTTAAAGTGCCGGCAAAAGATAAGACATACCCACGTTCTACGCAGATTTTTGCCATCGCTAGATCCCCTGAAAAACAGTGAAAAATAGTTTTTTCTGGGGCACCAACTTCAAGTAACACCGACAAAACATCCTCATGCGAATCTCGATCATGGATGACTAACGCTTTGTTTGTTTTCTTGGCTAATTCAATATGCCACTTAAATGATTCTTGCTGACGGGCACGTAATTCTGGTGGAGTGCGAAAATAATCTAAGCCAGTTTCACCAATTGCTCGAACTCGTGGATTTTGGGCAAGTTTTTCAATAATTGCCCAATCAGCCGCTAAATCTTTAACTACAGGTGCTTCATTGGGATGCAAAGCAACAGCAGCTAAGACTGAGGTATTCCATTTTTCTGCCGCAGCTACACACCATTGTGATTGCTCGGCTGAATATCCAACTTGAACAATTCGATCGACATTAACTGATTTAGCTTCAGCAATTACTTGGGCTACTTCGGGCGAATCTGGCGCAGTATCGGTAATGATTTCCATGTGCGCATGCGCATCAACAGTTACAGTTGGTAACGGTTCGGGCAATGGTGCGCGCGGACGTTCGATATCGCGGTTGTGGCGATCAGCCATACGCTTTAAGCGTTCGTCTCTAAACGTGGAAAAAGAACGGGCGTCTTTGTAACTATTGCACCTGGTGGCAACTGTCCCCATGTAGCTACATCAGAAATCTTTTGTGAATCAAGATTTCCAAGCACCGCTTGGGCACCTAAACTCGCCCACAAAATTTCACATGTTTGAGGCATTACTGCATTAAGCAGGACAGCGAGTGCGCGCAAAGATTCAGCTGTGTTATATAGAAGATGTTCTAGCGTCTTTTGATTTGCTGGATCTTTCGCCAAAATCCACGGCTCTTTTTCAGTAACGTAGCCATTTACTTTTTTGCAGAAATCCATAATTGCAACGATTCCACCTTGAAAATCTAACTGGCAGATAGCTGCATCGGCTTTTTCTGCCGCATCTTTAAGCGCACTTTCTAAGCCCGCATCCCCGCTCTTTGCGGGCAAAACTCCACCACAATATTTTTCAATCATCGCCGCCGAACGTGAAGCTAAGTTACCAAAATCATTTGCTAGTTCAGACGTATAGCGTGCGCTCATATCTTCCCAAGAGAAAGAACCGTCGGTTCCAAAAGGAATTGCGCGCAAGAAGTAATAACGAAAGGCATCCACACCAAAGTGATCGGTGATGTCTTTAGGTGCAATTCCAGTCAACTTGCTCTTACTCATCTTTTCGCCACCAACGAGCAACCAACCATGCGCAAAAACTTTCTTAGGAACTTGCAGACCAGCCGCCATCAACATCGCTGGCCAAATAACTGCATGGAATCTTAAAATATCTTTACCGACTAAATGCACATCAGCTGGCCATGTTTGGGCAAACTTCTTTCCACCTTCTGAATCTGGTGCATCAGTTAAACCAACTGCCGTTGCATAATTAAGAAGAGCATCGAACCACACATAGACAACTTGATCGGTATCCCAAGGGACTGGAATTCCCCAATCAAAAGTTGAGCGGGAAATTGAAAGATCTGAAACGCCACCCTCTAAAAATGAAACAACTTCATTCCGAGCACTTTCAGGTTGGCATGCATCTGGGTTCTTCCGGTAATGCTCTAATAAAGGTTCGACAAAAGCAGAAAGTTTAAAGAACCAGTTATTTTCATTTACTAATTCAATTGGCTTGCTGTGAATTGGGCAGCATTTCTTTCCATCAATTTCAATTAAATCACCGGGGAGTTTGAACTCTTCGCACCCTACACAATATGGACCTTCATACTTACCCGCATAAATATGGCCGGAATCTTTAAGTGATTGCAAGAATTTTTGTACGCGTTCGGTATGGCGCTTTTCAGTTGTGCGAATGAAATCATCATTGGCGATATTGAGAGCTTGCCAATTTGGCTTCCATGCATCGTGTACTAATCGATCTACCCACGCTTGAGGAGCGGTGTTATTTTGCTCGGCAGTGCGCATAACTTTTTGACCGTGTTCATCGGTTCCCGTTAAGAACCAGACAGATTCACCTCTTTGACGATGCCAGCGCGTTAATACATCGCCAGCCACCGTTGTATAGGCATGGCCAATATGCGGTGCATCGTTGACGTAATAAATCGGCGTCGTTAGATAGAAGGACTTAGTCACTTGCTCATCTTATTCGCATCAACCACTGCGGCATAAACCAATCGCTTTGCAATTGAAAATTCAGCGGCAACCGAGGCAATTGCCCCCTTGCGATCCATTCCTGCGGCTTCAAACTCTCGGACTCGAGCCACCATTTCATCTGCCGTCATCGCAGCTGAATCAATTACTGCCCCTTCAATTACTAAAGTTATTTCGCCAAGAACTTCATGACTATCTGCCCAGTGTGAAAGTTCGCCCAAAGTTCCGCGAATAGTTTCTTCATAATGCTTAGTCATTTCGCGACAAATTGCGCCTCGTCGAGTGGAACCAAAAATGCTTAACGCATCAGAGAGTGAATCAGCCAAGCGATGCGGTGCTTCGAAAAAAACCATGGTTCTTTCTTCATGACGAAGTTTTTCAAAAGTTGCTAAACGGGCACCAGCCGCACGTGATGGAAAGCCTTCAAAAGTAAATCGATCGGTAGGTAAACCCGATAAGGCAACTGCCATAGTTACCGCGCTGGGTCCTGGGATTACTGATACGTGCAGGTTGCGGGCGATTGCTTCGCGCATTAAACGAAAACCTGGATCGCTAATTGTCGGCATACCTGCATCTGATACAACAAGTACACGGGCACCTGATTCAATTTCACTTAAGAGTTCTTGAGTTCGCGCATCTTCATTTCCCTCAAAAAAAGAAAGTACTCGCCCAGTAAATGTCACACCAATATCTGAACACAAACGGTGAAACCTTCTGGAATCCTCAGCAGCAATAATGGTGGCATCCTCAATTGCAGATTTAAGGCGCGCGCTGGCATCGGCCGGGTTGCCCAAGGGTGTAGCTGCCAATATCAGTCCCATAGGTCAATCATCTCAGTAATTTTTCGCAGATTTGCCCATACGATTCACACATGATTGCAGCTATCGCACCTATTCTGATTGCGATTGCTTGCCTTGCACTTCGGCTCATCAACTTGGCGACACCGAAAGGCTTTGTCTTTGATGAAGTTTATTACGTCGATGGTGCCCGTGATTTTCTAAAATATGGCGTTGAAGTTACTGGCAATAAACCTGAATTTATTGTTCATCCTCCGGTCGGAAAGTGGTTAATTGCATCCGGAATTAAATTATTCGGCGATAACGAATTTGGTTGGCGCTTCGCCACTGCAATTTGTGGAACGCTGCTAATTCTGCTCTTTGCCCGCTTAGTGCATGTTCTCTTTTATTCTCCCCTTCTAACCGCTATTGCCGCTTTCTTAATGGCGTGTGATGGTTTGGCTTTAGTGCATTCAAGAACAGCGCTCCTTGATTTATTTTTAACTTTCTTTGTTTTACTTGCGGTGTATCTATGGCATCAACAACACCATTGGTTGGCAGCAATTTCAATTGGGTTAGCAATGGGAACCAAGTGGAGTGCACTCTATTTCTTGGTGATGCTTCTATTTATTTCACTTTATAAAATATTTTCGCAGCATCCCTCTAAAGATCTCCTTCGCCCCATCGCAATAAAATTCTTACAATATGGAGTACTCCCTGTTCTTGTTTATATTTCTACGTGGACTGGTTGGTTTTTAAGTAACCGTGGCTGGGATCGACAATGGTCTCCGAATGTAATTTCTTCATGGCTGCACTATCACTCTGAGATGTTGAGTTTCCATACTGGACTTACTGAAAAACATTCTTACCAAGCTAACCCTTGGAGTTGGATGGTAATGGGAAGACCCACTTCATTTTTCTATGATTCACCTCAAGGTTGCGGAAATAATAGTTGCGCTCAAGAAGTTCTAGCTTTGGGGACTCCGCTGTTATGGTGGGCTGGAACAATTGCTTGCGCAATCGTTATCGGTTTTTGGTTTCGATCACTAGTGCGCAGAACTTCAGATCCAGTGCTCAATATTGTGGTTCTTGGTTTAGCTGCCGGCTACTTGCCGTGGTTTTTCTTCCAGCAGCGCACGGTCTTTACTTTTTATGCAATTATCTTTGAGCCGTTCATGCTCCTAGCCATTATTTACTGCGCTAAAGCGCTGCTAGATAGTTCACTAAAACCTGCGCTATCGCAGAGCCTTATCGCGGCCTTTGTCGTAATTGTCTTCTTAAATTTTATTTACTTCTTGCCTTTATTCACGGGCGAAGTAATCACTTATGACTCATGGTTCCACCGAATGTGGCTACCTTCGTGGATCTAATTATTCGTTAGCTGCGCGTGCTTGCTTAAGTCTTTCAACTGCTTCATCGGCAAGTTGTTGATCGAAAATTTCATCGCGTGATGGTGATGCCGCTGCTAATGCTTCACGTTCAAGGCGTTCTTGTTCCTCACTCCACGCACCAGGAATTGTTAAATCAATTACGCGCTTAGGAATTATCGCTTTTGGCGCACTCACATAAGTTGGAGTGGGAACTTCAGCTGGCTCCCACGTTGTTCTAACTGCCGCGCTCCCCTTTGGCAAAAGTACAACGCCTTTGAGTTCGCGCTCTGAAAGTGGGATCCAATGTTCTTGCGTAACTTTAGGTGTTACAACTTCAGCTAAATTTGTTGCAGAAACTCCAGCTGTACGGCGGTGTAACTGTTGAACACGACGAAATTGAATTTTATCGGCAATAGTTTGACGTCGAACGTTAGCAACATAAATCAAAATTCCAGTTAATGGAACTAACGCATATATGAATGGCATCGTTTTCATAAAACCACCAATGATTGTTGTCGTCAACGAAAATGCAAGAATTAAAAACATAATGCGTCTGCGCATTAGAAGTTGGGCAATTTTTGCTTCACGATCTAAGTCAATGTGAATCGCGCCGCTTCCTGAACTTCCGTGGGGCGACGAGCTTGCTAC
>Ga0194038_1001318_pt1 | contig 10711 bp, 10 predicted proteins | sample JunL226m_MetaG_FD_148630 | JGI IMG/M metagenome (GOLD analysis project Ga0194038, IMG submission 148630) | Anoxic zone freshwater microbial communities from boreal shield lake in IISD Experimental Lakes Area, Ontario, Canada - Jun2016-L227-6m | ecosystem: Environmental > Aquatic > Freshwater >...
GAATCTTCGTCGGGGCCGACGGGACACTGGAGCATGACGGCGCCTGGGCCGGATTCCTCACCGATTTCATGATCAGCGCGGACCGGTCCCACGCGGTGGCCGTCAGCTGCAACTCCGATGATCAGGTCCCAACCGCCATCGCCGGCGAGTTAGCGGAAATCTGGGGTTGACCCGCAACGGCCCTGAGGCGCTACCTCGGGTACTACTGTGGTCTTGACGAACAAGATTAGAAAATCCCACTGACAAATTCAGGCGAGTTCGCCTTCGAGCTATTGGTAGCTCGTCAAGTCCCAGGAACGCCGAAATTCGGCCTCCCCCAAACGCGTGTTCCAGATTCGGTGGACTCTGGGCCGCAATTGTCTGGTGTGGCGTTGGCCATCCGATCGAAACCACTGACAAGTCTCAACCTTCGCGTGACCTTGCTCAACGGCTTCGTCCAGCGCCGGTTCCAGGTCGGTATCGTGGGACGCCAGAACGACCAAGTCGTTGACCGGAGATGCGGCCTCCCGCACCAGAGCCAACGCGCACAGAACGTCAATACCTTTTTCCTGAACCCCCGCCACAACCCTTTCACCGTGGGCATCGCGCACCAGGCAGCCCTGGTCGTCGTAGCGATAGAGATAGCGCAACGGACGAAGATGAACTTTGACCCGCGAATCTCGCTCCCAATGCGCCTGCTGGGCAAGACTACGGGCATACGCAGCTTGATCGTGCTCGGGCGACGGCAGGCCTCTATAGACGAGGACTGACCTGACTTCAGCCGCAGGGAACCCCGGCCTCTGCCGTACGTTGCGCATTTCAAGAAGGTTCACTGAGAACGAAAGCGGGTCGAGAAGACAGTCGTGCTTCGGCCCGAAACGCGTCCCATCGAAGAGCCCGTGCGCTGTGAGATGCATGTTCTGGTAGTCAATCACTACACAGGCTTGTAGCAACTTCGCCACTAAACCGCCGCCCCACAAAAAGAAAAAAGCCCTGCCAGTCCCGGAGGACGGCAGGGAGCTAAGACTTCAAAGTAAACGACTAAGTAAGTTCGTGTCAATACGACGCGAATCACCGCATCGATCATCGCGTATTCCACCCGACAAGACTAGGAAAACCCCCCGACAAATTCAGGCGAGCCTGCCTTCGCCGATCAAGTTCGATGTTCTCGATCTCCGAACTTGCCTGAGCCTCCAGCGGCCCTCGCTCAGCTCGACGACAGATTGACATGCAAAGAAAATCGTGAATCCTTGCCACGTTTTGCGCTCATGCGAAGGTGCTTCACACGTCACCGGCACCCTCTTCGTCCATTCCGAACGAAACCCACCGGGTCTACCCCGGTTTCGGCGACGAATAATGAGCCCACGACCTGGGGTATGTATCGCAAGTAGTGCTACCGTCGGCCGATGGACACGATCGGGGTCCGAGAGCTCAGGCAGCATGCATCGCGCCACCTTGCCAGGGTCGAAGCCGGTGAAGAGTTGGGCGTCACCAACAACGGTCGACTCGTCGCGCGACTGGTCCCCGTGCGCGATGCGGAGCGGTCCCGCGCGGCCCTGATCGAGTCGGGCGCCCTCATCCCGGCGCGCCGGCCGAGCAATCTCCTCGACGTCAACGCCGCTGCTCCTACAGACCCGCAGCGCACGCTCTCCGATGTCCTCAACGAGATGCGCGACGAACCATGATCTACATGGACACCTAGGCATTGACCAAGCTGCTCATCGCCGAGCCGGAGACACCGGAATTGCGCACCTGGCTCACCGCGCAGATCGATCAGGGCGAGAGCGCAGCGACCGCATCACCGGGCAGAACCTAGGAAGCTGGCGGTTTCCGGAGGCCGCTTGCCATACTTGTGCGATGAAGGATGCCGTCACCGCAGTCCTCGCAGGCGCCGATCAGGTCAGCGGTTGGCAGGAGGATCTCTACAGGGATCTGCACAGCCACCCCGAGTTGTCCCACCAGGAGCACCGCACGGCGGGCAAGGCCGCCGACCGGCTGACGACGGCGGGCTTCGAGGTGATCAGCGGTGTCGGCGGTACCGGGGTGGTGGGCGTGCTGCGAAACGGCGACGGCCCCAGTGTGCTGCTGCGCGCCGATATGGACGCCCTGCCGCTCACCGAGGACACCGGCTTGGCGTACACGAGCATCAACGACGGCGTCGCGCACGCGTGCGGGCACGACATGCATGTGACGTGTCTGCTGGGTGCGGCGCAGCTGATGGCTGACTCCCAAAACCATTGGAGCGGAACGCTGATCGCGCTGTTTCAGCCCGCCGAGGAGACCATCAACGGGGCCGCGGGGATGGTGTCCGACGGGCTGGCGACCCGGATTCCGAAGGTGGATATCGCACTCGGTCAGCACGTCACGCCCCTGCCAGCCGGGTACCTGGCCGCCACCACCGGGCCGGCGTTCGCCGCGGCGGACAGCATCAAGATCACGCTGTACGGCCGCGGCGGGCACGCGTCGATGCCGCAGACCACCGTCGACCCCGTGGTACTCGCTGCGGCGGTAGTGATGCGACTACAGACGATCGTCGCCCGCGAGATCGACCCCGCCGACACCGCGGTGCTGACAGTGGGCAGCATCCTGGCCGGCACCAAGGCCAACATCATCCCCGACACCGCCGAGATCCAGATCAACATCCGCAGCTACAGCGAGGCGGTGCGCACCGCACTGCTCGACGCGATCCGCCGCATCGTCACCGCCGAGTGTCAGGCGTCGAACTGCCCGCGTGAACCGGACATCGAGTACTTCGAGCACGCGCCACTGACCGACAACGACGCCAACGTCACCGAGAAGGTCACCGGAGCGTTCACCGGACACTTCGGCGAGGCGGTGATGGTGCCCGCGCCGAAGGTGATGGGCAGCGAGGACTTTTCCGACATCGCCAACGGCGTCGGCGCCCCGTACTGCTTCTGGCTCTTCGGCGGATCGGACCCGGCCGCGTTCGCCACAGCGTATGCGGCGGGAACGGTGGCCACCGATATCCCGTCCAACCACTCCCCCCGCTTCGCACCGGTCGTCCAGCCAACGCTGAACACCGGGACGGCGGCGTTGGTGACCGCGGCGATGGCGTGGTTGGGCAAGGATGCTCGCCCGACCCTCCCCCCGGTTGACCCCGCGGCTCTGCGCGCTGACACCGACTCCATCATCGAACCGGGGTTGTGATGGGTGTCGGCTAGAGATATCGATACCGTTCGTGCCGTCGTCAGATCCCGTCGAGTTGGCGTTCAGCACACGCGCGACTCAGAGCTCGGCTGAACGCCTCGACGTCGCCGGCGCACGCGTCGAGTTCGGCGGCGCCGAGTAGCGCCACCAGACCTCGATCCGTGCGAGCGACCACGAACGGCGCGGGTGAGCCGACGGCGAGCACATCCGCAGGCGCGTCATTGCGGTGATAGGTATGGAACGCGACGTCGAGTTGATCTCGACACTGCTTCCAGTCGGTGCGTTCGCTGAACAGCCCGTGGGTGATCTCGCACAGCCCGCAGTGCGTCCGGCCTAATCGCGCCCCGATCCAGTAGCGCACTTCACCGACCAGGGTGCCGTCGGCGTCGTAGACACCGATGAGTTCCCGCACGGTTTCCGGCATGGTCGGAGGGTACCGGGAGCAATCGTGACGCGACCGGCATCTCCTGCGGCACGGTACTGGAGTAATTCCCTTACGTCACCCGACGGCGTCGGATGAAGAAGCCGAACCCGATGAACATCATCGAACTCCAACTTGGTGCCGACAGCGTGTAACCGAGGTCTTGGAGGATTCCCTGTTCGATCGGACTCAGGACCCGAACTCCGAGTCCAGATCCCGTTGTCGCCTCCATCAACTGCGCACCCCAGAAGGTGTAGTCGTCGAGATGCGCCCCAGAACTTCCCGCCTCCCAGACCGTCGGCGTGTAAAGCGGCACAGGTCCGCCGTAGGCGGTCACCGCATGGTTGCCGATAAAGTAGAGGCCGCCGTTACCTCCGGTCAGGTTCGTGTTGAAGGCGGTGTTGAAACCGAACGAATCGCTAATCACCGGCGTGCCCGTCTGGTCACCGATGCCGCTGGTGAACAGCGGCCACTTATTGCCGGTGTTACTGCCGGCTTGATTAAGGTAGGACGTGAAGCCGTAGGCGTGCATCAGCTCGTGCATCATCACCGAGACGAAGTCGTACTGGCCGTAGCTGACGCTGTCACCAAAGGACCATGCCTGACCGAAGTTGACGTTGATGACGCCGTCAGACAGATAGAAGTTGGAGTCCAGTCCCCTGATGAGCTTGTTCTGCACCACCGTGTAGAAGTAACCGGGAACGAATCCCCGAATATCACTGCCCGCCGACGCCAGCGTTACCGAGTCCGGCGAATCGTATGCCGTGACGTCAAAGGTGAGCGTCACCGGCTGAGTCACCACAAGGTATGACGCAATCTTGTCCGCCGCGAACTGTAGGGCCGCGATCGCATCAGCTGTCCAATACTGCGAGCCACTGGTGTAGTTGAACACGTAGTGGACCATCGAATTGCCGACCGCTAACGCTGCGATCGGAACTGAAACGTCAATCGGTGTCGAGCCACCGTAGCCATCGGTGACGATGACGGTGAACGTGTCCGTGCTGGCGAGGCGACCGAAAGCCGAAGAGTTCGGGGTGTAGGTGAATGCCCCGGTGCTCGGGTCGATCGCGACCGTGCCCTTGGTAGTGGTTCCCGGCGCGCTGTAAGTCAAAGTGTCGCTGTCAGCGTCGGTGGCAGCGGCGAGGCCGGTGATGACGCCGTTGGAGGGGCTCGGGGTTCCCACCGTCGGAGTTTCGGCAATTGGGGCGGCGTTCTTAGGCCCGATCGTGACGGTGATGGGGCCGCTGACGCTGCCGCCTCGGCCGTCGCTGATCGTGACGGTAAAGGAATCGGTCAGATCCGCTTCTGTCACCCAGTCCCGTGCAGCAGCGTGACGCGCGTCGGGAGTCGGCGTGTAGGTGAAGGCGCCGTCGGCGGTGACCGTCACCGATCCCCTGGCTGGGTTTGTTGCGCTGTAGGTGAGCGGGTCGTTCTCAGCGTCGACTGCGTAGATCTGGCCAAGGACCGCACCTGTCGTTGGGTCCGGCGACCCGGCGGCATACGTTGCCGTCGGATCGGTGTTGTACTTCTTCCAGGCGACAACATTCACCGGCACGGTCACCGTTGAGGTGTGGCCGCTGACGCCCAGGAAGCCGAAGGTCAGCAGATTCAGCAAGCCGCCGATTCCGTGCAGGTGGAACCCGGCTCCGGCATCGCTGGTGGTGACGGTGAAGTTGTCGACGGTTCCGTCGTAAGCGACTGCCTCTGACGGGGTGTAGATATAACTGCCGTCCGAACCGACCGACACCGTGCCGTTCGACGGCGCGGCGCCGACGGTGAAGCTCAGCGGATCGCCTTCCGCATCCGTCGCGTTAAGCATCCCGGTGACCACGCCATTGGCACCCTGCACGGGATTGCCTACCCAGTCCACCGTTGGCGTCGCGTTGAAGAAGAAAGCTGCGATGGGGTCAACGCTTGTTGCTGAGGCCGTAGCCCTGGTGGTCGTGCGGCTCACCCCGCCGACGGTCTGGCGGCGGGCAGTCGGCAAAACCACTGCCGTAGCCGCTGAGGCTGCACGTCTCGCGACAGAGGGCGGCGTACCGGACGCGGGCACCGATGCAGAAGCGGGCACTGCGACCGGACTAATGGGACGAGCTCCCGCAACCGACTTGCGACTGCGGGAGCTCGCCGGCGAACGGTGGGCGGCAGGACTCGCGGACGACGCCGTTGCGGTATCGGTCGAATCAGCCCATGCCGTGCCAGCACAACCGACGGTGACCGCCGCCCCGATCCCCAAGGCGATTGCCAGACCTCCGACATGCCCCACCGATGCCGCTGCTCGCATAGTCATTCCCCCTCATGAATTGAACAATGCACATGACTAGTCGAGTGAACACTCAGATATGCGGCCAGAATCAGTTAGCGAATCGCTGCCGCCAGAACTCTCTGAAGCTGACTATTGCACACAACGGGTCCGATCAATAGGTCCTGAGACCACATTTCCAATACCGGTGGCTATCTAGCCCCATTGCATATCGCACTAGGCAATGGCTTACGGCACAACACAATTGAGCACAATCGCTGTCATAGCCAAATCGGCGGCCACTCTCAGCGCCCATACCGATCAACGATTGCCTGAACTCCGGGGCTGATATCCCGATACTCGACAATGACGATGTCGAGGCCGGCGTCTTTGACGATGTCCATCGCTCGCTCTATCGCACTGTCGATCCAGTCGTCTCCGTTATGGAAGACGCCACCACCGATTCGGGTCAGCAGCACCTTGTTGGAGCCACCAGCAGTCGCCTGCTCGACCGCGGCCAGCATCAGTGCCTCGTAGGAGGCCTGTAACACCAGGCGCGCCAAAGGCTCCCAGCCGTGCCTGCCGCCTGCCGAGTAGCCGACCGGAAGGGCCGAGCAGTATGCCTGCGAGACGTGCTGGCCGCTGCCGTCGGTGACTTCGACGTTGCAGTGCAGCCCGATGGCCAGCTGACCGCGAAGCTCGTCCACGACATCCTCCGATGCCGTGTCAAGCAGGTAGGCGATCGCCGTCAGACCCTCCCGGGTGCACAGTGCGTAGCCGTTCTGCATTGTCCACAGCTTCGATACCGGCAGCCCGATCAGATCCGACAGCGCGGCACCGACTCCCGCAAGCGCATCGAGCTGACGGTCCCGGGTCTGGCCGACTCCGTCACCCACCGGCACAAAGTAGTTGCGGTAGATCGTCCCGGCCGCGGCCGCCATCGCACAGGCCGGCCCCTGGGTGGGGTCGTAGACGTAGTCACTTACGCCGGAGTCCGGGGTGACGTGCTGCGAGGGCATCTCCAGCAGGTTGAACTGGGAGGCGACCTGAAACAGCGCACCGTCGAACTCAGGCTCGGAGTGCAACGGTCCGACGTCGCCGACCAGGATGCGCACCGAACTGCGCTGGCCCCGAGCTGGATTGACTCGGGCGCGCAACTCAGCCAGCGTCGGCAGCGTGAGCTCTCCGATGCCGTAGCGCTTGCCGTTGACCGTCGACACAAGCTGCGACCCCTCGACGCGCAGCTTGCTCTGGGTGGCCTCGTACCCGTCCTCGCGGAACCCCACGAGAGCCTCAAACCAGGTCATCTCAGGCCACCTTCCGCTGGGCGCGACGACGCAGCACCTCGTGCTGTTCGGGGGTGTCTGGCACCGGATGGTGGGCTTTCCTGGTACCCGACCGCAGTTCCTGCATGCGGTCGATCACCTCGGGGTAGCCCAGGCCGTACTGCTCGATCAGCCAGGAACCCACCACGGTTCCAGTCCTGCCTTTGCCCCCCCAGCAGTGGGTCTGAACTACCTTGCCGGCATCGAGCTCAGCTTGGATGTAGGCGAGAATCCGGTCGTACTCGGCATCGGAGACGACGCCCTGATCGGGGATTGGGAACCGCTTGTAGTTGATGCCAGTCGCCAGCAGCCCGTTGTAGGGCACCATCGGTGAGCCGTCCCAAGTCGGCTCACCGGGCTCGGTGAGGTCGACGAAAGAGTTCACCCCGGCGCCGAGTAGAACCTGCAGCCGCACCAGGGCCTTGCCCGGATGCTTGTGGCCCGGGTACTCGGTGGCCAGTAGGCGGCCGAGTTCAACCCACCACCCATGGACCAGCCGGTCTTGTTCCCACGACGGGCGATTGTTGTTGTTGTTCATAGTTATCTCCTTGAAGGTTGAGTTGGCAGATGGACGAAGGCGTGAAGGCGTTACCGCTTCCTGCGATCCAGTTCCGCCAACACCTCCTTCACACACCGGCTGTCGACAGCGTCGTTCTGACGGGCCGACCATGTCATGGCCCAGAGCATGCCTCGGGTGAACCGGAGCTTGCCCTTGCCCGTGCGCAGCGGTTCGATCGGCGATCCGTCGAAGTTCTCGAAGAGACCATCCCGCAGCCCGCGCTTGACCCATCGACGGGACTTGCGCATCAGGAAGGCCACATCGCCCGTTCGGTAGATACGTTCCTCGGGTGCAACCTCCTCGACGGGTGGGCACTCCTCGGGCTGCTGGCACGCGTAGGCCAGTGCGGCCTCAATCTCCGCGACCACGCTGGGTGCGGCAATAGACACGGTCGCAGCATCGGCGAGGGCGTAGACCGCACGCACCTCGTTGCGAACGGCGACGTCGAGTTCGTTCAGGCCACCCCCCGACGGGCAGGGTGCGAGCTGCGGGCCGACGAGCAGTTCAACGCCGTGGCGCTCCAGCGCCAGGCCGATCCGGCGAAGATGCTGCTCACGGCCCAGGTCGTCGCGCCAGAACGGGATCCACAGCGGGACCTGGCTGGCGATCGCCATGGACATGGCATCGATGACCTCATCGACCTGGGTCAGGTCGTCATGCCCGGCTGCCTCGCCGCGGGCGAACGCGAAGGTATGGGTGATCACGGCGCCGTGTTGAGCGGCCGTCTCCGCCAGCATGTCCATTCGCTGCGATGTGTCGACATCTCCCAGCATTAAGACGCTGTGCTGAGTGTGGATTTCAGTCATGACGTACCCCCCCGTTCGGTCGTTGTGATTCGGCTCCTTGGTTCAGTGCTTGCGTGGCTACCAGCCGACTTTCGGTCAGCCACGCTTGGTTATGTGCGATTATAGCACATATTCATTTCGTGCGCTTACGGCACGAATCCGCTAGGTTCATCGCCATGGTCAACAACCCGGCGCCGAAAGGCACTGAGCCAAGGATAACGAGAAGCACTGACAAAAAATTCCATGACTTCCCCCGCCCGACCGTCGCGGTAGACACCGCACTGCTGACCATCGAGCCGGAACGCGGACTGGTTGTCGTCGAGCTCGCGCGTGACGACACCGGCAAGTGGGCCTTGCCGGGCACCTTCCTACGCGAGCGCGAGACCCTGGCCGATGCTGTCGAGCGCTGCCTGGATTCGAAGCTCGGGGTGCGCGGAGTCCGGCCCCAGCAGTTGCGGGTGTTCGACGACCCCTACCGCGACGACCGTGACTGGGTGCTCACCGTGGCTCACGTCGCGGTGGTCCGCCCCGAACAACTGGACACGCTGGGATCAGGCTCAGCAGTCGAGACCCGCACGATGCCGGTCAATCGGCCTGGCGAGCTGGCCTGGGACCACTCCAAGATCGTCAAACTCGCCAAGGAACACGTCCGCGCGCGATACGAAGCCGAGCCCGATCCCGACCGGCTGCTCGGACCTAGGTTCACCTTCAGCGAGTTGCAGCGCGTTCACGAGGCCGTCGCCGGCGAGGAATTCAGCAGCCGGTTCGCCTTCCGCCGGACGATGGAACGGCACCTGGTCGACACCAACGACGTCGACGAGGACACCGGCACCCGTGGCCGGCCGGCCAAGCTTTTCCTCCGCGGGCGCGAGCGAAGCTGAGGCAAGCGTGCAATCAGCAACGACCGCTTCCCGCGACGTCCTGGGCAGTCCGGCACGCCTGCCGGGAGCGGCCTGCTGATCCGGCCCGCGAACACCGCAAGCCGAGTGGGCCTGTGCACCATAAAGAAGCCGAGCGGGCGGTCGAAGGTGACGTCCACACGGGTGATCCCTAAGCGCACTATTTTCCCGGCCACCAATCCATCTGGGCTATTGGCGGCAGTCCGCGAATAATCTCCCGTTGCTTCCTTGCTGCCGGGTCGGGGTCAGCGGGAATTCGGGACAGAAGTTCCTCGCGCAATCGTCGAAGATCCACCCCGAGCTGTTCGACGTAGTCACTGGCCGGCTCGGGCTCTGCCCAGGGGTCGTCGAGATGCCTGATCAGTGCAAGCAGTAGGTGCTCTGTACCGATGTAATTGCTCCGGAGTTGCCGCATTTCACCCAGGGTCAGGTGTAAGACCCGGCCTGCGCCGGGGGTGTACGGCAGCGACAGCGGCTCCTCGACAGAGCCGGCGACCGGCTGTACAGCAAGCGACTCATACAGCGCCCCAGCCTCACTTGGGGTTACGTCGATGGCGAAGAATGCCTCCTCAACGGGGCCACGGCCGTACTCGATCAAGGCAATCAGGAGATGCTCGACGCCGACGCCATCAAGCTGCCGTTGCACGGCATGCTTTTGGGCAACCGACAGCACCCGGCGCAATTCGTCTGTGTACAGCTGGTACACAACGCTCCCTCCCCGAAGCTGTGCTGGTTAGGTGGACGTTACCGCCGGTCTCCGACAAACCGGTGACTTAATTCGCCGGGCGCCCAAGCATTCCGGGCGGCATCACCATTCCCTCGGGCGGGCTGAAGTCGGCGACGGAATCATCTGACGGCGGTAGTTCGCGGAACACGATGATCATGCCGGGGACGCCTTCTCGCGACAGAGCGGCGTCGAGAGAGAGCCCCGGCAGCTCGTCGTCGCGATCGAGGTTGAGGTAGGCCGACGACCGGCGCTGCTGGTGCCATTGCGTTATCAGCTCATTGGCGAGCGCGTGGCCCTCGTCCCGGTAACGCTGGATCGCAGCCATGTTGGCCGGTGGATGGCCCTCTTCCCCTTTCAGAAGTTCGACCGCCGCCAACTGGGGGCCGATCACCGCCAGGCCCGCCGCCTGGAAGACCCCGGGCAGGTATTCCAGCATCACTGCGAGATTGTCGTCGGGCTGCGTGGCGTCGACGACGTAGTTCACCGTCAAGCCGCGGCGGGACAGTTCGTCCACCACCACCGGGGCGGTGGCGGCGATGTAGTCGTGAACGCCCGGGGTCCAGGCGAACCTGCGGAAGAAGGACTTGTAGAGGTACTCCACCATCC
>Ga0194038_1001321_pt1 | contig 10706 bp, 9 predicted proteins | sample JunL226m_MetaG_FD_148630 | JGI IMG/M metagenome (GOLD analysis project Ga0194038, IMG submission 148630) | Anoxic zone freshwater microbial communities from boreal shield lake in IISD Experimental Lakes Area, Ontario, Canada - Jun2016-L227-6m | ecosystem: Environmental > Aquatic > Freshwater >...
TTGGAACACAAGATATCGTATTTGGGGAAGTTGATAGATAATAATATTCTTAGTTCATTATAAAGATGTTGTTTTCTTTAAATTTTTAGATCCAGGTAAAAAAAAGGTCTACTCGTTAGAGGTGCTATCAGCACCTCTAACGAGTAGACCTTGAAAATGAATGAATTATAAATATTCACTTGTTACTGGTTTTTAAAAAATAACGCATTATAAATAAAAAAACAAAGAATTATAAATTCACTGTATAGCCAAAGACCCAACGTCATAACGGTTTGTAAAACAATATCAGGCGGTGAAAGGCTTGCCGCTAAACAAATACATAATAAAAAAATAAGTTTTCTATATTTCGTTATGTTTTCAGGTTTTAATTTTCCCCATAAAAGTCCAATAAATAAAATTGTGGGACATTGGGCTAAAAGACTGACAAGGAGTAAACACGACCAAACCCACGAGACATAAGAAGCAAGTGTTGCCTGATATTTAAGTATAAAAGAACCTTGATGGACTTGATATTGTAGTAAAAATTCCACTAAAAGGGGAGTTCCTATTGAAAAAGTCCAATAGATACTTAAACTCCATAAAACAAAGAAAAGTATACTTACACGGGTAACTCTTACTCTTTCAGACATTGTAAAACTTGGGACCAAAAAACTCCAAAGTTGATACCAAAAAACAGGTATAACGGTACATAAAGAAACTAAAGCACAAACTTTTAATGTAGTATACAAAGCTTCAGGAATATTAAAGAACACAAAATGTGTTTGAAAGTTTTGGCATGGTTTTGTGATCCAAAATAAAAGATCTGGGGCCACAAGATAACAACTTGTAAATGTAATGATTACACTTAAAAACGTATAGCATAATCGCCACTTCATTTCCTTTATAAAAAAGTTAATAGGTGCTTTTTCAGGTATTTTCATAAGAATCTTGTTAATAGTGCTCACTTGGTGGAATTGGTAGACACGATAGATTCAAAATCTATTGATCTATAGTCTAGACATATCGGTTCGAATCCGATAGTGAGTACAGGGGTCAAAAGGTTAGAGGCGGACTTGAACCGCCATTATAAGATTTGCAATCTCATACATTACCATTATGTTATCTAACCATAGAGTATAAGTTAATGAATTGGATTAAAAAAAAAGGGGGAAGAGTTCGTTTGGTAGAATATTGGTTTCCAAAACCACAGGTTAAGGGTTCGAATCCCTTTTCCCCTGGATATTTTATTGGCTCTTGTTATCCCTTTTGTTATCAACTGAAGTCCCTTTCGTCTAGTGGTTAGGACCTCGCTTTTTCAAGGCGGAAACACGGGTTCAATTCCCGTAAGGGATACTTTTTCTCCTATAAGGAATAAAAACCATTATTCTCTTATACAGAACAAAAACTAACTAAATATTTTCATGATGTCAGAAAATTTTGCTAAATCAATCATAAAAACTGTACCACAATGGGTAAAATCATGTGAAATTATCAATGGAGAACTGATGATTACAGTGTATTCGGATGCAATTGTACCTGTATGTAATTTTTTAAAACATCATATGGGGACTCGTTGCTCACAACTTATTGATATTACTGCAGTTGATTATCCTGATCGCGAAAACCGTTTTACTGTTGTTTATAATTTATTAAGTGTTGACTTAAATTCACGAATTCGTTTAAAAACAGAAGTTGATGGTTTAACAAGTATTGAATCAGTTACAGCACTTTATCCTTGTGCTGCATGGTGGGAGCGTGAAGTTTGGGATATGTTCGGTATTTTCTTTACAAATCATCCTGATTTACGTCGTATTCTTACTGATTACGGATTCCAAGGACACCCCCTTCGTAAAGATTTTCCAGTAACAGGATATAAGGAGGTACGTTATGACGAGACAGAAAAACGAGTGATTTATGAACCGTTAGAGTTATCTCAGGAGTTTCGTTCTTTTGATTTTGCGAGTCCGTGGGAATCGTTGGACAAAAGCACAAAATTAAGCTGATCTTTTTTCTGCTGTCCAACTTTTTCCAATGTCGGGAAAGTGGCTGAGTGGTTAAAGGCGGCAGACTGTAAATCTGTTGAAGATTTTCTACGTAGGTTCGAATCCTACTTTTCCCAAACTTTTTTTATGGAGAGTTCATACAGAATTCTTCATTTCTATTATTTTAAAATAAACAAAATATTTCGTTTATGCCTCAATTAGACAAAGTAACATTTTTTTCACAATTCTTTTGGCTTTGCTTTTTCTATATTGGTTTTTATGGAGTTGTTGTTAAATTTATTCTTCCAAAATTTGGTCGTATTTTCAAATTACGTGAGAAAAAATTAAGTGGTTCATCGCAAGGTGTCACAACATTACACCAAGAGAAATCTACTGTAGGGACAAGTGTTTCGTTAGTTCTTGATACAGGAGTTACTGCATCAAAACAACTCGTACAATCAACATTAACAACCACAGGCCAGTGGGTTGATAATGTATTACAGGAAACAAATGCAAAACAATGGAAAGATGCAAATACTTCTTATTTAAAAGCTGTTGGAGAGCAATCTTTATCACGTCAATTAGGAGTTTCTTTAACTTTCCCACAAACACATTCAACATTACGCTCATCTGTGCTTCTGAGTCAATTAACACAATTTGCTCAAGCAAAAGCTTCTCAGAAATCAAAAGCTCGTTGAAAAGTTTAAATACTTTATGTAGTTTTTAACCTCTCCCTTTTCAAAGAGAATTGAGAGGTTAAAAACTATATGTCGTTAAAAATATAAGTTTATTACTTATATAGTACTATTCTTATGACTTCTATAAGAATAGAAACAAAAAAATGATATTTTTATGATGACGAATGAAAAACTTCGCCCGTATATTTTAGCTCTTTTAGCTTTCTGCGTGTTAAGCTCAAAGCATATTATTATTTATAATGAAGAAATCTTAGTTGCTTTAACATTTTTTGCTTTTATTTATTTCGTTTATTCCTATTTTGGACAAACAATTCAAGAGTCTTTAGACGAAAGAAGCCAATCAATTCAGCAGGAATTAGAATCTTTTTTCATGTTAAAAAAAGCTGCACTTGAAGAGGTTATTGAAGAGCATAAAAAAGTGAAAGCTTTACCTCAAGCACTTCAATCTTTAGCTAAATTTACATCATCTCAAGTGCAACGTGCTTGCGCTACTGGGAATAAAACACTACAAACTGTTATTGCTCAGGATATGAGTCGTAAATTAACAACACTTGCACAAACAGCTGGGCCTTTACAAAGTCAATGGCAAGTACAAATGGCACAGTCACAAATGGCTCGTGTGCTTTTAAAACTTCAAAAGTCTAAGCAAGGAGCGTCGTGGAATCGTACACTTCTTCGCCAAGCCTTACGAAGTCTACAGAGTTCTTGAGAATTTTTTTTTGAAATCTCGAGTGTTCGTAAAAAAATAGTCGAGATTTCGAAACAAGGTGATTGATTACCAAGTTTTGCTCGCTTGGTGAAATTGGTAAACACGACAGACTTAAAATCTGTTCCCTTTGGGAGTATCGGTTCAAGTCCGATAGTGAGCATTCTTAGCTCAGTTGGAATAGAGCAACAACCTTCTAAGTTGCAGGTCGCAGGTTCGAGTCCTGCAGGATGCATTCTATGTAAGTACTTTAGTGCATTAATACCCTTCGGGTGTATGGACACCTGTTGAAGACTCTTTTCTTTAAAAATACTTTTTTATGAATTTTGATATTTCATGGCCTTTTTTTCAAACAACTGACACTTCTTTTCAGGCAGTCTTTTTTGAAAATGATTTAAAAGTTATTATACCAGAACTTTTTCTTGTTTTATGTACCCTTGGACTTATCGTCTATGGTGTTGTTATGGCAACGTCAAAACACTATAACTATCCGATTTTAGTTTCTCAGTTGAGTTGGCTTGCACAATTAGTACTTGGGTGGACCATTGTTCTTCTGATTGCAAATCCATGGTCACATTGCGCTGTCTTATCAAATAGTTTTATTGTTGATTATGGAACAACGTTCTTTAAAGTGGTAATACTTGCAGGAACTATGGTAACCTTATGGCTTTCTCAAGATTTTCTTTGTCGACAATCAATGAATTCGTTTGAATTCCCATTATTTTTCCTTTTATCTGCAACAGGAATGATTTGTTTTATTTCTGCAGGAGATTTATTAGCTTTATATTTAACACTAGAATTTCAAAGTTTATGCTTTTATGTTTTAGCAGCATTCAGACGTGATTCTGAATTTTCTACCGAAGCCGGATTAAAATACTTTTTATTAGGAGCATTTTCTTCAGGTCTTCTCTTATTTGGATGTTCTTTAATTTATGGGTTTACAGGAACGTTAGAATTCGACGCATTATCACAAATTCTTCGTTGCGGAGAAAGTTTTGAAGGTGGTATTTCAAGCGTTACTGAATGGCGTGGATGTGAATTAGGAATGATCTTTTTAATGATTGGAATCCTATTCAAAGTAACAGCTGTTCCATTTCATATGTGGTCGCCTGATGTTTATGAAGGGGCTCCATTACCTGTTACAGCTTTCTTTTCAATTGTTCCGAAAGCAAGCTTCTTTTTTGTATTAATTCGTGTACTTTATCAAAGTTTTTACGATTTTCTTCCAGATTGGCAAGCATTACTGTTCTTTTGTAGCGCAGCTTCCATGATTTTATCATGTTTTGCTGGGCTTACACAATCAAGAATTAAACGACTATTGGCTTACAGTTCAATTGGACATACAGGATATATTCTTCTTGGAGTATGCTGTGGAACACTTGAAGCAGTTCAGTCGGTTGTTATTTATCTTGTTGTTTATGTTATTACAACTGCTCTTCTCTTTGGTATTTTACTAATTCCAGTGCATCGTGCTGGATTTAATGAAGTGGAGCGCTTTAAATATACAACTGATTTTGCACGCTTAGGGAAAACACATCCAATTCTTGCTTTAACTATTTCAGTTGCTTTATTTTCTATTGCAGGAGTACCGCCACTTGCAGGATTTTATGCAAAAGCTGCTGTCTTTTGGATAGCAATGAATGTATCTCAGTATGCCTTAGCTATCATTGGAGTATTAACCAGTGCAGTAAGTTGTTTTTATTATATTCGTATTGTAAAAATCATGTATTTTGAAACTCCGAAAACATGGGTAACATTAGCACGACCTTCACTAGCAGCTTCGTACTGTATTACAGCGTGTTTCTTCTTTTTAGTACTTCTTATGCTTTACCCAGCTCCATTGTACATAATGAGTCATAAAGTTGCTTGTGCTCTTGTTATGTAAAGAGCACAAACAGCTTTGAGTAGTCTTCTCTTATAGAGAATGCTCGAAGTTAATGGGCAGGTAACTCAGTTGGTAAGAGTATACGCCTGATAAGCGTAAAGTCGGGGGTTCAAGTCCCTTCTTGCCCATTGTATTATTCAGCATTTCAGTACTGTTTTCTTAAAAACAAAATAATAAATATAAATTAATTCATGGATTTAGTAAAATTTTTGACTGTCTCTTTTATTCTTTTTCTCATTGGAATTTGGGGAATCTTTTTTAACCGAAAGAATATTCTTGTTATGCTTATGTCAATTGAGCTTATGCTTTTAGCAGTAAACTTAAATTTTCTTTTTTTTTCTGTTGCTTTAGACGATGTTCTTGGGCAAGTTTTCGCCCTTTTTAGTTTAACAGTTGCTGCCGCAGAATCTGCAATTGGGCTTGCTCTTTTAGTAGTCTACTATCGTGTACGAGGAACTGTTGCTGTTGAATTTATTAATTTAATTAAAGGATAATCTAAAACAGGATTTTGTCTTGTAGAAGGACAAGTAAAAAAATATGCATGATCTTCATGCATCTGTTGGTCTTTTTCTTTAAAAGGCCAATTAATAGAGACTTAATGGACAAGAGTTTGATCCTGGCTCCGAATGAACGCTAGCAAGAAGCTTAACACATGCAAGTTGAACGGAATTTATTCCGTAGCGAACGGGTGAGTAACGCGTGAGAATCTACCTTTAAGCTGGGGATAAGATATTTATTAAATACCCAATAGAGTGAAAGCCGTAGTGCGTTTAAAGATGAGCTCGCGTAGGATTAGGTTGTTGGTGGGGTAAAGGCCTACCAAGCCGAAGATCCTTAGCTGATTTGAGAGGATGATCAGCCACACTGGGACTGAGACACGGCCCAGACACTTTCGAGTGGCAGCAGTGAGGAATATTGGACAATGGGCGCAAGCCTGATCCAGCTATCTTGCATGAGGGAAGAAGGCGTAATTTGTCGTAAACCTCTGCCTTAAACTGAGAATGGTGATGAAAGTTTAATTAAAAGTCCCGGCTAACTCCGTGCCAGCAGCCGCGGTAATACGGAGGGGGCGAGCGTTATTCAAAATGACTGGGCGTAAAGAGCATGTAGGCGGACTATACTTCTTATTTCCGAGATTCAACTTTGTTCCATTTGTGAACTCAGTCCTTCTCTATCTGGATACTTCATCATTTGATGAAGAATTGATAAAGTCCTACTGGAAAGTAGGTGATTCAAAATAAGCGGTAGTCTTGAGTAAGTGAGAGGATAGTGGAATTCCTGAAGGAGAGGTGAAATTCATAGATATCAGGAGGAAGGCCGAAAGCGAAGGCAACTATCTGGCACTTTATGTACGTAAAAAATACAGTTACTGACGTTGAGATGCGAAGGCGTGGGGATCAAAAAGGATTAGAGACCCTACTAGTCCACGCAGTCAACGATGAAGATTCACTTTTAGAGCATTCTTTAAATGAATGAATGTTTTAGAGGTCTAGCTAACGCGTTAAATCTTCCGCCTGAGGAGTACGACCGCAAGGTTAAAACTCAAAGGAATAGACGGGGGCTCATACAAGTGGTGGAACATGTGGTTTAATTCGAAACAACGCGCAAAACCTTACCAGTCCTTGACATAACTTGTGAACCTTTACTTTATCGTTTATGGAAAGCCAGTTACAGGCGTTGCATGGCTGTCGTCAGCTCGTGTCGTGAGATGTTTGGTTCGTTCCTTTAACGAGCGTAACCCTCATGAAAAGTTATTCAGAACCCAAGTACGGATTCTCTCCTCTTTTCAAACTGCCAGTGATAAACTGGAGGAAGGTGAGGATGACGTCAAGTCTTCATGACCCTTATGGACTGGGCTACACACGTGTTACAATGGTAAATACAATGGGATGCAATGATGCGAGTCGGAGCGAAACCTCAAAATTTATCTTAGTTCGGATTGCTCTCTGCAACTCGAGAGCATGAAGGTGGAATCACTAGTAATCGTGGATCAGCACGCCACGGTGAATTTGTACCTGGGCCTTGTACTCCCCGCCCGTCACGCTCTGGAAGTTCAAGAGGTCAGAAAACTTTTCAACCCTTAGAGTCCAAGATCTTTGTGATTTTCAACGAAAATTTAAAGGTTTTGCACTCTCCTGGAAGAAGGTCCAAGATCATTTGAATGACTGGAGCGAAGTCGTAACAAGGTAGCCGTAGGGGAACCTGCGGCTGGATTGACTCATTTTTAGCGGAGAAGAGGAATGGTGTCCTCGTCAGGCTCATAATCTGAAGGTTGTAGGTTCAAATCCTACCTCCGCTCTCTGTATATAAAACACTAGAAAAAATATCGCCTGTTTAGCTCAGTTGGTCAGAGCATCCGCTTCATACGCGGATTGTCACTCGTTCAAATCGAGTAGCAGGTAATTTTTCTCTTTGGGGTGACAAGTTGGGGTGTCGCCAAGTGGTAAGGCATCGGAATTTGGATCCGACATTCAAAGGTTCGAGTCCTTTCACCCCAGGTGTTTTATTGATATTTTACTATTTTTTAACATTTGCAGAAAAAAACGTCTAGATAGCTCAGGTGGTTAGAGCAAAGGACTGAAAATCCTTGTGTCGGAGGTTCAAGTCCCCCTCTAGACATTGTTAAAAAATAACTGTTTTCCTAGGATAAACGGGTATGTAGCTCAGCTGGTAGAGCATCTGGCTTTTAACTTGATGGTCGTGGGTTCAAGTCCTGCCATACCCAGTAATCTAACACATACATAAACCAAATATGGAGGGATGGCTGAGTGGCTGAAGGCATTGGTTTGCTAAATCAACGTACAATTTTCATTGTACCATGGGTTCAAATCCCATTTCCTCCGTATGTTTGAGAACTGGGGGTGTAGTTCAGTTGGTAGAACGTATGCTTTGCACGCATAAAGTCATCGGTTCAACTCCGGTCATCTCCAAATAGCATTTTTATATTATGATTTCTTCTTTAAAAAAATCAAAAATTACATTACCATCGACACGTACAGGAACTATTTATATCCAAAGTACAAATAACAACACTATTATCACTTTAGTAGATGCTCAAGGTAAAGTAAAAGCGTGGTCATCAGGTGGGACAGTAGGTTTAAGAAATAGTCGAAAATCTACGGTTCACGCTGCTGAACTCGCTGCTCAACAAATTGCGTCGAAGGCACAAGCTTTTGGTATTTCTACAGTTTCAGTCCACATGAAAGGACTTGGATTTGGAAAACAAAAAGCGGTGAAAGCCCTTCAAAATACAAAACTAACTATTTTGGAGCTCTGTGAAAAAACATCATATGCCCATAACGGGTGTCGAGCTCCAAGAAAACGAAGAGTATAATAATACTTGCGATCAACACTAAAAAATATAACCTTGAATGGTTCAATTTTTAAATCGATGGGTTTTTTCAACAAATCATAAAGATATCGGAACATTATATCTGTTATTTGGTGCATTTTCAGGAGTTCTTGGAACATGCTTTTCATTAATTATTCGTATGGAACTAGCACATCCGGGAAACCAAATTTTAAACGGAAATAACCAACTTTATAACGTGATCATTACTGCGCATGCGTTTTTAATGATTTTCTTCATGGTAATGCCAGCTTTAATTGGAGGATTTGGAAACTGGTTTGTACCAATTATGATTGGAGCGCCAGATATGGCTTTTCCTCGTTTAAACAATATTAGTTTTTGGTTATTACCACCCTCATTATTCTTATTATTAAGTTCTGCCTTAGTTGAAGTTGGAGCTGGAACAGGATGGACAGTTTACCCACCATTATCGAGTATTGCTAGTCACTCAGGGGGGTCTGTAGATCTTGCTATTTTTAGTCTCCACCTTTCAGGAGCAAGTAGTATCTTAGGAGCTATTAACTTTATCACAACAGTATTTAATATGAGAGCTCCAGGAATGACAATGCACAGACTTCCACTTTTTGTGTGGTCGGTGTTTATTACAGCATTCCTACTTCTTTTATCATTACCAGTCCTTGCAGGTGGAATCACTATGCTTTTAACTGACCGTAACTTTAACACTACCTTCTTTGATCCTGCTGGAGGAGGAGATCCCATCCTATTCCAACATTTATTCTGGTTCTTTGGACACCCTGAAGTGTATATTTTAATTCTTCCAGCTTTTGGAATTGTTAGTCATGTAATTTCAACATTTTCTAAAAAACCTGTCTTTGGATACTTAGGAATGGTTTACGCTATGGTAAGTATTGGGGTATTAGGATTTATTGTTTGGGCTCATCACATGTATACAGTAGGATTAGACATTGATACTCGAGCTTACTTCACAGCTGCAACAATGATTATTGCGGTTCCGACAGGAATCAAAATTTTCAGTTGGATTGCAACATTATGGGGAGGAAGTATTGAGTTTAGAACGCCCATGTTATTTGCCTGTGGATTCTTATTCTTATTTACTATCGGAGGAGTAACTGGAGTCTTACTTGCAAACTCTGGATTAGACATTGCTCTTCATGATACTTATTATGTAGTTGCTCACTTCCACTACGTACTTTCAATGGGAGCTGTATTTGGAATGTTTGCTGGATTCTATTACTGGATTGGTAAAATTACTGGATTACAATACCCTGAAACATTAGGACAGATTCACTTCTGGATTACTTTCTTAGGAGTAAACATCACATTCTTCCCGATGCACTTTTTAGGACTTGCAGGAATGCCTCGTCGTATTCCAGATTATCCAGATGCTTTTGCTGGATGGAATGCTGTTGCTAGTTATGGAAGTTACTTATCAGTACTTGGTGCAGTGTTCTTTTTCTATGTGGTATATAAAACACTAACAGGAAACGAACGATGCCCTACAAATCCTTGGGAAACCACACCTGGTATCTCACCAACACTTGAGTGGATGGTTCCATCGCCGCCGTCTTTCCATACTTTCGAAGAAATTCCAAGTATTAAAGATACGCAAGCCCCAGGACGAGTAGAAGCTCACTAATTTGAGAATTCTTTTTCCAAGGGTTCTTTCTGCCATAGAGTCACTCTATGATAGAGAAAATCCTTGGACAGGTTCTTTATAGAACCTTTTTTTGTTCTGTATTAGAGAGAAAATTCGGGGGCTTATAGTTCAAGTGGTTAGAACGTGCTGCTCATAACGGCTAAGTTGAAGGTTCGAATCCTTCTAGGCCTATTTATATAGTTATATAAATTATACAATGAAAAAAATCTTGTGATTCTTAAAATCAAAGAGGAACCACCCGAACCCATCCCGAACTCGATATGTGAAATTCTTTGGTGCCATATGTACTGCTGCTTGTGGGAGACGTGGTAAGAGTCATGAGACTTTTTTGGTTATATAATCTATATATATATTTAAGGATGAATGTCTGAGTGGTTGAAGGTCCCGGTCTTGAAAACCGGCATACCTGGGAAGGTATCGGAGGTTCGAATCCTCCTTCATCCGATTCTTTAAAAAATCATATGCCGA
>Ga0194038_1001323_pt1 | contig 10702 bp, 6 predicted proteins | sample JunL226m_MetaG_FD_148630 | JGI IMG/M metagenome (GOLD analysis project Ga0194038, IMG submission 148630) | Anoxic zone freshwater microbial communities from boreal shield lake in IISD Experimental Lakes Area, Ontario, Canada - Jun2016-L227-6m | ecosystem: Environmental > Aquatic > Freshwater >...
CAGCCTCCAGCACCATAACAGGCACAACCATAAATGGCACCACAGGCATTAATACCGGTGCTTCCGCTGGCACACAACGCATAGACTCTTCAGGTAACTTAGTAAACATTGGTAACATAACTGGTACCGCAGGTATTGCCATACAGTCTGGAGCAAGTGGAACAATTAGCATCGGAACAGTAGGCACTGCAGCAACAGCTTCAACCATACAAATAGCTACCACATCAGGCAATGCTACTCAAGCCGTAACAATAGGTGCTAGCGCAGCAGGTGGTGTTTCAGCTGCCAATAACACACTGACTTTAGAGGGTGGATCAACTACAACCGGCATCCAAATAGGCAACTCAGCCCAAGCCCACGGTATCCAAATAGGCACCGGCGCAGCCGTACAAACCTTAGTAATTGGTTCTACTAATACAACCAGCTCAACAGCTATCCAAGGTGGTACCACCGGCTCAGTTAATGTCGGATCGGTTGCTACTTCAACGCTTTCATCTACTATCAACATAGCCACCACTAGCAACGCCACAGGCACCCAAACAGTAGGTATTGGAAGTGTTGCTAACGCTGCTAACGCCACCAACATCCAGGGCGGTACCACCGGCGGAATCAACATTGGTTCAGTCGGCACCAGCACAACTGGTTCGACTATCCATATAGCAGACACTAGTAACGCCACCACTGCTCAGGCTGTAACAATCGGCTCCAGTGCCGCCAACACCGGTAACATAACCACAATCCAGGGTGGAACAGGTCTAACAGCACTGCAGCTAACTACAGGTATAGGTGCCGCCGGACTTGCTGGTGGAACACTCGCCATAACATCTGGTGCTGGTGGAACAACGAGTGGTTCAGGTGGACCAATCAATATTACAACTGGCGCTGGCGCTGGCACCGGCTCAGGCGGCACATTAGCTTTAGCGGCTGGCAGTGGCGGTAGTGGACTTACAGGTACTGGTGGTGCAATAACATTAACGGCTGGAGATTCCTTGTCTACAAACGGTAACGGCGGTAACATTACTATAACTGCTGGAGCAAAGACGGGCACGGGCACAGCAGGTGTGGTGAATATACAGAGCTCTGTTGCAATGAATGTATATGGCAACAACCAAGTAACTTGGAATTTCTTGGTTGGAGGTAATTTTCTAGTAGGTTCATCAGCTTTAATGTCTGGCACCACTGGTGCTGTTGAGCTCAATACTAATACTGGGTCTACTGGCACGATAACCGTTGGTAACAGTAGCGGTACCGGCAATACCACTCTCCTGCAAAGTAAAACTACGACTATAAACAGTCCAACAATCAATATTGGAACAACTGGCTCAACTATAACAACTGGAACAGGTCTATTTACGCAGGGTGGTAACTTCACTTTCAGCGGCTCCAATCCCAGGACAATTACTGGACCAAATAGTGGTGATCTTACTATTACCACAGGTAATCCTGGGTATGGAGTAAAGATAGTAGGCGCCACTGGTACGGGGAGCATTTTTAGCCAACAGGATGCTGGCGCTGTCTTTATCCAGGGAGGTAATGGTAGTACGTATGATTATGGCGGTAAAGTTTATATAGATGCTGGCACAGCCACCCTTAGCAACGGGACTATTAATATAGGAACACTCAGCACCTCAGTGATAACAACCATAAAAGGAACAAGCCTTGTTCTTACTTCAAATAACCTTAGCCTAAACAGTTCAGGAGTTGTGACTTTAGCTGGTAACCAAACAGCAGACATTACAACTGCCGGTACAAATAGTATCACTATTAAACCTAGCGATACATCAGCTGGTAGTGCTGGAAACCTAAACTTGTATGCCGCTAGTCAAACTTATCTTGGAAATGCCGGGAATGTTAATATACAGGCCGGTTATACTAACTGGGTAACAGGAGGTGTTGTTACTATTAAGGGTGGTCGTGGTGGTAACGGCGGTGGCCTTGCAGTGAACACTAGCAATAAAGGTGGCAACGTAATTATTCAAGCCGGAGACGGCGGAACATCTAATGGTAATGGTGGTGATTTAACACTAGATGTTGGTGCCACAAATGGCTCAGGCACTATAGGAACTTTAAGTATAGGCAGCACTACACCGGCCAACATTTTTATCGGTACGGCTAGCGCCTCGACAGTTCAGATCGGTAGCGCTACCATAAGCGTAGGAACATTAACTGGCACCAGCCAGACAGTTAACGTCGCTAACATCGCTCCAGCTACCGGAATAACTAATACTGTTAAAATTGGAAATACAGCCTCTGCAACAACTGGAACAACTGCTATAACCATTGGAGCAACATCAACAAGTACCAATGGCGCTACCACAGTTACCATATTAGCGGGTAATAACAGTGGTTCTACGGTCGCAGGTAACTCTAAGGGCATAAATATGTCTTTGGGCAACACTGCTAGCACGGTTGCCGTATGTTCAAGTTTAGCCGCAGCAACAAGCCCAACTTCAGGTACGGCCTATGAATTGAGGGATTGTAGTGGTGCTCCAACTGCTGACTATGCCGAGCAGTACCCTGTAGCTCAAGGAACTACTTACGGAGATATAGTCGTTACAGGAACTAAAATGGTTAATGCTTATGACGTAACCGATGGAGTATTAGACTGGGATAAAGTAAAAGGCCAAGTTACAGAACTAATTAAATCAAGCTCCCAATATCAGAAAAATACCATAGGAATAGTTTCTGACAACTATGGTGACTTCACTTCTGCGGGTTATAACATCAAGCCAGAGGATAATCCGATGCCGGTGGCTTTGAATGGTCGTGTGCCGGTTAATATTGCTCCAGATTCTGAGGCTATTGAGCCGGGTGATTTCATTACTACCTCTGGTACGCATGCTGGTAAGGGTACCAAGGCTACTGGTGCAGGCTACATAGTAGGTAAGGCGCTTGAGGCTTGGGATCCGGCCTCTGGTAAGACTCAGGTGATGGTGTTTGTGCAAAATGGCTTCTATCCTGGCCCAAGTATGACTAGCTACATCCAAAACGGTGGTAATGCTTCGCTTTCTAACCTAGACGTTACAGGCACAGCTAACTTCGGCGATATCAATATGTCTGGCGTAGCTAATCTGAACGAGCTCAAGGTGGTAACTGCTACCGTCAGCGGCAACCTAGAGGTTAAGGGACTGCTCAAGGTGGCTGACATAGAAGTAAACGGCCATATCATTACCAAGGGTGATACGCCTGGTATAGCGGCCGAAACCAATGCTGGTAAGGATGCTGTGTGTAGTGTGTATGGTAATGACACCAGCGGTAAGATCACCATCACAACCGGTAGCGCCAACTGGGCAAATGGTGCGCAGTGTACTATAACCTTCAAGAAGCCATACAGCTCCACCCCTAATCCGGTAATCTCTACAGGATCAACTCTGGGAGCAACGACTGATGTAAGCAACGTTAAGCCATATGTAGATGCCGACACCAATGCCATGAAGATCATGTTCAACGCTGCCGACAATGCGCCACACACCTATGTATTCAACTACTTCAACGTACAATAAACCTGTGTATAACTCTGATTACTAAGACTTTTAGGCCTAGCAAACAGCCGCAGTATTGGCCCTGTAATTGACCCTTGTTTGCAAAATAGGTTTAAAGCCACCTTGACTAGCATTAGCGGCTTTAAAAGCCCTTATTTTGTGTTCAGGAGCAATAAGTACAATCTGCAAATTAGCTAAGAGGGGCAGTCCTGTAAATAAAGTCTAAAAAAACGCTTTACAGACAGTGGTCAGACCCCTAAAATAGTAAGTAGATCATTAGCAAAAACTAAAAGATCAAACAAAGCCAAAGTGAACACATATATCGTACACTTACCGCAACTCATTAAAAACTACAGACAATACCAACAGTGCGGTGCAAGCTCTTCGGCAAAATCAAAAACGAAACAACAAAAGGGACCCAGGTGAAAAACAAACCAAAGAAACAACAAGACGATCGCTTACTAAAGCAATTACCTTACTCAGAACGCAAAAGACAAGAGCAAATACGCAAGCTCATCCTTACAGAATCAGCATTCCTAGCAGTTTAACCCCTTAAACAGCACCTTAACAGATACAAAACGCTACAGTTACGGCACTATTTACATAAATATATAGGGCAGGGTACTTTTTTGCCTTGTTTATAGCCTTATAATACTAGCTTTATATAGCTACACATAAATTAACTTCTACAAACACTATATGTGGCGATAGTGATTGGGAGTGTATAATAAGAGGGAACAAACTAAAAATAACCATGAGCAGCAAAATAATCGCAGTAACGAATCAGAAGGGTGGAGTGGGCAAAACCACTACCGCTATTAATGTTGCTGCCGGGCTAGCATCCAAAAATTGCAATGTACTACTGATAGATCTAGATCCACAAGGTAACGCTACCAGTGGTCTAGGAGTACCAAAGCTAGAAAACCAAATAACAACCTATGATATTTTGTGTAAAGACGCGCCAATAGACCAAGCTATCCAACAAACCCATGTCGCACAATTATATGTAATTGCTGCCAACAATGATTTAGCTGCTGCCGAGCTTGATTTAGCGCAAATGCCACAAAGAGAGTTTAGACTTCAGCAATTATTGCTGAACAATACCTTTGACTACATTATTATAGATTGTCCGCCGTCACTAGGAATGCTCACAATAAATGCACTAACTGCCGCCAGCCACGTGCTCATTCCAGTTCAGGCCGAATATTACGCGTTAGAAGGACTAAGCCAATTACTTAGTACCGTTCAGGCAGTTCGAGCCAGCACAAATCCAAGTATTGATTTGCTGGGTATTGCTGTGACAATGTTTGATAAGCGAAATTCACTGAGTGAACAGGTGCAAAAAGAGCTACAAGAATATTTTGGTGATAAGCTGTTTAAAACAGAGGTGCCGCGCAACGTGCGACTAGCCGAAGCGCCGAGTTACGGGCGAACAATTTACGATCATGATCGATGGAGTAAAGGGTCTCGAGCTTACAAGGGCTTGGTCAAGGAAATTATTGAGAGGATTGGCTAATAGTCGATATTTTTCGGCTTATTCACCTTAACACCGTCTATATATAGATCTTCTGTGTTTCCTCTAAGATTTCCATATTGCTCGTTGGTGCGGTAACTATCAAAGGTGTTTGGGCTTATAGCGCTGCCTTCACGAATAACTTCGCAAAGTTCTTGGACGTCTAGGTGAACATCTTGGCCGTATTCATCATAATTATCCTCGGAACGTTCATTATCACCGTTAGCAAAGGTGTAAAAAGTTTCGAAGGTTTCGTTGGGTTTTTGCTGAATTATTTCGGCGGCAAATATTTCTTGGTTTTCGCCAGTTAATTTACCAGTTAGCTTGATGGCGATAGTGTCTTTGCCGTAGATGTGTTCGATGGCTAGTTCATGGATGTTATTTTTTTCTTTATTGAATTTTTGGTTTACTTCGTAGGCTACGTCTTCGAAGTTTTGCCAATTCTCGATCCACTCATCCTTTTTTGTTTCTTCTATCTGTAGAGTGTCATTGTTAGGATATTCCTTAGCCATATAATCGAGAGCGTTACTGCTTGAAGTTACAGCAATAAACACTGGCAGGTCGGTAATTGAACGGCATGTTTCTCGGTTGGACTTTGATTTCTGGATAATCGCATAAAATATCATCAGCTCAGTGCGATCATAAGTGTAATTGAGTAAATCTTCGGTTTCCGAATACTTGAGTATAGATTCGGCAGTATCCATTTGCACAGGAATATCTAGGGTGGTTGTTTCTGTGTGGATTACTTCTCGGGCATCACGATCAACAGTGAAAAAGATTGGCTGAATCATTCCATTTTTCTTAATTTGGTCAACTGACGGGAAGCCCACGGCTCGCCCTATTCGGGCATCGTGTTCTTCAACGTAGGTTGTAAATCTATAAGAATGTGCGCCATGTCCAGCTGTAACTGTATCTGTTAGGATGTGCTGATTAGCGAAATCACTAATAGTTTTCATGACAATAGATCCAACATTGCGAGCGTGCAATATCTGATCAATATGCGGAATACGTTCTTCAATTGGGCCGTCTACGGCTTCACCTCTAATCATAAGGGTTATTTTACTATTAAAAGACTATTTAGTCAAGTGATTGAAGGGGAGTGGTTCAATCGAATAAGTGGATGATTCTTTCGAGCTCTGTATCTGTAGAGAAGCCTATTTCTAGCTTGCCGCCTTTGGCTGTGCGCTTGATTGTTACGCTGGTGCCTAATTTCTTGCCTAATTGCTTGGTGGCTGGTGTTTCGGTTTCGGTGCGGGCTTTGGCTTTGGTTGTGTCTGATACGCCGGATTTTACGCTTGTGACGAATCTTTCGGCCTGACGCACACTCCAACCTTGAGTAATAATGGCGTTTAGTAGGTAGTTTTGCCTTTCGCTGTCGCCCCTGAGCGAGAGAATAGCGCGAGCATGCCCCTCTGTTATTTTGCGTTCATTGAGGGCGCTGCGAGCAGCTTCTGGCAGTTGCAGTAAACGCACAATATTATTGACTGTTGAATTGGCTTTGCCAAGTCGTTTAGCAATTTCGTCGTAAGACATCGAAAACTGTTCATGGAGGCGTTCAATACTAACAGCTTGTTCTAAGGGGCTTAAATCTACGCGCTGGACATTCTCTATGATTGCTATTTCGAGTTGTTCTAACTCTTCTGAGCTACGGATAATAGCCGGTACTTTGTCTAGGCCAGCTAGCTTGGAGGCTCGCCACCGGCGCTCACCAGCAATTAGAGTATAAAGACCGTTATTTATAGGAGTAACAACTAGTGGTTGCACCACACCGTGACGCTTAATAGAATCAGCTAGTTCGCTAAGTGCCGCATCATCAAAATGACGACGTGGTTGATAGGGACTGGGCTGCAGCTTGTCTACGGGCAGTTTTTCTATTTTGTCGGACGGACTAAGCAGTAAGCTTTTATCGAAATCATCAGATAATAAAGCTTCAAATCCCCGACCTAACCCTCGTTTTGGTGTTTGACTCATACTAATAAATATACCACGATGATTTGTGGTTGGCGACGATTTGATGGTTATTAAAAAATCTTGGACTGACTTATTGGTAGAACTAATATCACAAGTTTGCCCACAATTTGGTTGGCCTCTATTGGGCCAAATGATCTAGAATCTAGTGAATCTGGGCGGTTATCACCCGATACGAATACTTGGTCTTTGTCGATTGTTAGGTCAACATTACCAGAAGTAAAAGGGATATCTTTGCCGTATGGAAGAGTTTTGTCGGGGTTGAAGCCGTCTGGGTGCTGCTTATTGTATATGGTGTAGGCACCGTTCTGTAAAACTACTCGATCACCAGGCAGCCCAATCACTCTTTTGATTAGTTGTCTGCTGTCTTGCTGAGCGAATTCGCTGAGACCGCGTTCTTTAAATACTATGATATCGCCCCTGTTTGGAATGTAGGGATGCTTCGTTATGTGTGACCAGGTGGCAGGTACTTTCCAGATGATTACTTTGTAGCCATTTTGCAGAGTATTTTCCATGCTCGGGCCGTCTACCACGTAAGATCTGAACACGAAGCACAATATCAGAATAGGAACGGCCACGGCTGCAAGCAAAACTCCAATTAACGACATAATTTCTTTGCCTGTAGACGATTTTTTGGGCGGAGTTGGGCTAAAAAGCGGCTCGTTTATGTTTTGATTTTTGTGCTCCATATTGCTCCTAACTATAGCATAGATTTCTTTCGTAAAAAGTCTTTACACATAAGCGGTATAGCTATATACTAGTACTCAGTTATAGAGATGGAACCCGTAAAATACAAACAGCGGGTAATACAAAAAAGTTACCCCAAACTAACACAAACACCCCTCGGAAATTCTGAACCCGTGACGGAGGCTTATAAAGCACACCCCGTAATCGACCGCGATGCAGCCCTGAGATTCAAAACAAGTAGTCCATATAATAATGCTAGTACTCAACCAATAACTCCTAGGAGTCGACCGCTAGCTGCTCAGCCTGCTGCGCAGCCGGTTAAGGCTGCTCCCAAGCAAGTTCGCTTGCCAGCAATAGATATGGAGCTGCCTGGAGACGCTAGCCCCTCACGCATTGCCGATATGCTCGACAGTGCTCGCGCTAGGCGCGCTAGGCGCTGGGCTTTTAGAGGAGTCGCTCTATCTCTAGTTTTAGTCATAACTATGGGCGGTCTTTTGGTCTCTCAGACTTATTCGAAAGCCAACAAAATGTTCCGCGGAAGTGCCGGCACCGCTAACGCTCTTAAAAGTAATGTCGACCCCGATATGCTGCGGGGCGAAAGTTCTGGACGCATAAACGTGTTGCTGCTCGGCCGAGGCGGCGGTAATCACAATGCTCCTGATTTAACAGATACAATCATGCTGGCTAGTATTGATCCAATCAACCATACTTCAACTCTTGTGAGTATTCCAAGAGACATGTGGGTGACGGTTCAGGGCCGAGGCGTAATGAAGCTCAACGCTGCTTGGCAGACTGGCCGCAACGACTACATGCTCAGCAACAAAGTAAAAGCTAATAATCCCAAAGCAATGGATGCTGGATTTAAGCTGCTAGATCAGACAGTTGAAGAAGTTGTAGGGGTAAATATCGACTATAACGTGATTGTGAACTTCCAAGCCTTCAAACAGGCTATTGATACCGTTGGTGGTGTGAATGTGAATGTCCCTGAAGATCTAGTCGATCCAACTATGGCTTGGGAAAACGCCAACAACCCAGTGCTAGCCAAGGCCGGACCACAAGCCTTTGACGGCACACACGCTCTTATATATGTGCGTTCCCGCGAAACATCCAGTGACTTTGCAAGATCACAGCGACAGCGAACCGTCATGCTGGCGCTGAAAGACAAAATTGACACTGTCGGCACCCTCAGCAACCCCATGAAGCTATCTGGCCTCATAAAAGCCTTTGGCGACAATATATATACCGACCTTTCTATGCAGAATGCAACTAGGCTTTATACGATAGTTAAAAAGGTAAGCGACATGAACACAAAAACTATAGGTTTAACAGATGCCGCAAATCCACTGCTAACTACTGGCAATGTAAACGGTCAATCTGTAGTTTTGCCTAAAGCTGGTTTATTCAAATATGACGAAATCAAGAATCTTATGAAGGTTGAGCTGAAAAATCCTTATCTCATCAAGGAAAATGCCAAAATATTAGTCTTAAATGGTACACCCAAAGAAGGTTTAGCGACTCTCAAGTCAGACAGTTTAAAGAAACTGGGCTACAACGTAGTCGGATCTGCTAATACTCCAGCGTCAGGTTATACTCAGACACTACTCATAGATGTACGCGGCGGCAAGAAGAAATTCACCAAGAAACTGCTTGAACAGAACCTTGGAATACAGGCTATGAACTCTATGCCAGACGATACAATTCCCACAAACAACGCAGACTTTGTTATTATATTAGGTAGCAATGAGGCCATTACTTCAAAAACTCAAACCAACTAGCGGTTTTTCCCATGTATTACACATCGGGCTACTGCTAGCACTACCTGTTATTTTGTATGTGTTTGTACGGGCTAACTTCATACAGCTAGCAATTATCACTGTTATTTTGAGTAAATGGCGAATGCTCGCGGTTCGTCCGAGGTTCTGGGCTGCCAATATCCGGGCTAACTCGATTGATTTAATGGTCGGAATAGCTACTGTTATATTTATGGCCCATACGGCCAGCGCCAGTTTGCAGATCCTATGGGCAGCTCTGTATGCAGTCTGGCTAATACTTCTTAAACCGAAGTCTACAAGCCTTATGGTGACCGTTCAGGCGTTTATCGGTCAATTTATGGGATTGAGTGCCTTGTACCTGGCCTGGCCAGATGCACCAGTGCTAGCGGTGACATTCCTAACAGGTCTATTTTGTTTCTGCGCTGCCAGACACTTCTTTGATATATTCGACGAGCCATACGCCAGAATGCTTTCTTACTTCTGGGGATATTTTGCCGCAGCACTAACTTGGCTCCTAAGCCACTGGCTTATTTACTACGGCGTCATATCTCAACTGCTATTACTCATCAGTACCTTGGGCTACGGCTTGGCAGTAATCTATTATTTAGATCACGAAGATAAGTTATCCAAGCTAGTTAGGCGACAGTTCATTTTTATCATGATAGCTATAGTGGTGGTAGTTTTAGCCTTCTCAGACTGGGGCGGCAAAGTCGTTTAGCGCTTTGCTCCATTAAATTTGTTCGAAATACATACTAATATCTTTTGGGTAATAAATCTTTACGAATCTCAGCTTACAAACGATATTTTTAGATAATTTAGCCACAAAGCTACTATTTTCCGTATTTATACAGCTGCACAAAATCTAAAGTAGTTTGCAGGGTATAGCCACAGTTAGTAGCAAATTCAGCAATTTTAGCGTGTTGATCAGGGAAAGATTCGATTATTAAATACAACGGTTTATTTTTACGTAATTCCAGCTGCCCGAACAGTTTACGGTACAGATCTAGTCCATCGCTACCAGCATACAGAGCTATCGCAGGTTCGTGCTCAGCAGCCTTATTTACCTTGAATCCATCTGGTACATAAGGCAGGTTACAGAGCAGTATGTCGTAGTTAGAGTCTGCGTGCGCCAGTAAATCTGATTTTATTACTCTTATGCTTGTTGTAAATTTATTAGCATTAATTTTTGCTGTTTTTAGGGCTTTATCGTCTATATCTATCAGATCTACGCTTGAATTAGGCAATTCTAGACTGGCAGTTATGCCTAGGGCCCCTGAACC
>Ga0194038_1001325_pt1 | contig 10691 bp, 10 predicted proteins | sample JunL226m_MetaG_FD_148630 | JGI IMG/M metagenome (GOLD analysis project Ga0194038, IMG submission 148630) | Anoxic zone freshwater microbial communities from boreal shield lake in IISD Experimental Lakes Area, Ontario, Canada - Jun2016-L227-6m | ecosystem: Environmental > Aquatic > Freshwater >...
CTTTAATAGCATCCGATTCCTTATAGTACCTGAAGTCATCAACAAAATCCATCATGTAAATCCAATTGTTTTCCGGATCTTCCAGCATCAATGATTGTGTTTGGCGGATAGTGTTCATATCAAAATAACTCCATGATGAAATATTGAACAACGGGTTTTATCTGTTTTTTTCGGTAATATTTTTCGATGATTTGGAACACTTCATCTGCAGATTTTATTTTAAGCTCTTTTATCAAAAACTGGATATCTTTTTTATCCGTTGTGTCCACCCTTGAAGCCATCGCTTTCATGGCTAAAAGATATTCAGGTTCCGGGTAATAGACCTTTAGGTTGGGCCAATTAAATAAAATTTTTTGGCCATGTTTTACGACGAACCCTTTTACTCCGTCATTCAACCAGTCTTTTCTTAGTCCATTGGCTTCGGCTATCACGGCTACCGCATCCCTGATTTTCCTGGAAGGTTCAAAAACAGCATCAACATCCATTGTTGCAGGCCGCGACTTGAACACTAAGCACATCACAGCTCCCCCATAAATGCAGACTTCGCCAATAGCGCTCATATCCTTTAACGCATGGTTGAGTTCTTCAAGATATTTTATTATTTGGTCATGTGTAAGCATATTAGTTCTCTCCGGTGTTTTTACTGGATGGCAGGCACCATCCAGTTGTTTTTTCGGTTCATCCCCACGCATGGGAACACCTTGACATTCGCTTATTCAGTGGGTATATTGCCTTCAAAGTTGCTCTAATTCGAGCGTCTGCTGCCTTCGGGCTGGCCGGGTTCTTCCACGGGGGCAGGAAACGAAGGTGATTGGTCAGGATCATCAGCGTGCGCGACACGCAGGAGCAACTTTCTCCCACCTCTTTGTTCATAAGGTGTTTTGCCTTTTGGTTTGGCATCTTCAAGAAACCATGTTGTAACGCCGTAATATCCTCCGTTGTTTTGCAACTCAACTGCTGCGAATTTTCCACGTCCATTTCGTTTTACAAGCAGAAGCCTACCGTTGGGTTGTTCGTAGATTTCTGTATAATGTTTGGTGATGTCCGAAAGCGCATCTATTTCGTCATTATATCCGTTTGCCTTGAATTCCTTGATTCGATCTTTCGCAATATGTGACTTGCCATAAGCGCCGCCTTCCTCAAGTCTAATAGATGCGGATGGGAATCTTCCCTTGCTTGCTGTTTCTATATCGGGGCCGATACTCCCAAAATCAATTGCGCCGTCAGGCGCAGGAATGAATAGATTGTCAGGGATTTTGATTTTATCCACTTCTGGCACCACCGCTTCCGGCCTTGTCGCTTTTCCACTGACATAAAAATCGGTGTTCCCCACGCATTTGGGGAACACCTGGTGGCCATGAATGATTACGTTCTGAATCTCCGGTTCATCCCCACGCATGTGGGGAACACAAATACGCACAAATAACTGATGGTGGGATATGCGGTTCATCCCCACGCATGTGGGGAACACTTTTCATTGCTCGGCCCATGTCAGAGAGATTACGGTTCATCCCCACGCATGTGGGGAACACTGTTTGTTTCTTTGGGTGCAATATTCTATATCCGGTTCATCCCCACGCATGTGGGGAACACTGACATACGCGAGCAAACATCAAAACATTGTCCGGTTCATCCCCACGCATGTGGGGAACACCATATCATAATGTATATGTGTGTATAGGGTAACGGTTCATCCCCACGCATGTGGGGAACACCGACACCAGAGCCGGAACCCTTGCCATGACAACGGTTCATCCCCACGCATGTGGGGAACACAGCTCGAATGGCTGTTGTCTGGCTTGCAGCATCGGTTCATCCCCACGCATGTGGGGAACACGCAATGCAAATGGTGGATTCACTGTGTGGGGGCGGTTCATCCCCACGCATGTGGGGAACACTCATATCCCGGATCTTGCCATGGGAAATACTTCGGTTCATCCCCACGCATGTGGGGAACACGCAAACGGTGCATATCCCGTCCGTAACATCGCCGGTTCATCCCCACGCATGTGGGGAACACGCGAGCAGCCGCGCATAGGTAATAACAGTTTTCGGTTCATCCCCACGCATGTGGGGAACACCAGGCATGGACTTTATTATTATTTTCATGCCTCGGTTCATCCCCACGCATGTGGGGAACACTACTCATACTCAGGATCGCAAAACGTACCTGCCGGTTCATCCCCACGCATGTGGGGAACACGGTTACTGTTCCGTCGCCATTGTTGATCATGGCGGTTCATCCCCACGCATGTGGGGAACACTAATTTTATCGGCGGAAATTCAATCCCCATGCCGGTTCATCCCCACGCATGTGGGGAACACTTATCAAACCTGATATTCCCATCACTTTTCATCGGTTCATCCCCACGCATGTGGGGAACACTAGAACGTGCCATATCGTGATATCCAAAATATCGGTTCATCCCCACGCATGTGGGGAACACTTATAATCCGGCACACATTCGGGTTCCAGCGGCGGTTCATCCCCACGCATGTGGGGAACACGATTTCAATGTATCTAAAGGCACAGCCACAGCCGGTTCATCCCCACGCATGTGGGGAACACCGCCATGCCATGCCCAGCCTTGCCATGCTCTACGGTTCATCCCCACGCATGTGGGGAACACAAAGTATCAATTTGTGACGGAAGCTCGGAATGCGGTTCATCCCCACGCATGTGGGGAACACATAGAATTTGATGCCAGTTTGAGAGGTATTTGCGGTTCATCCCCACGCATGTGGGGAACACTCTTCTTCTATCTTATTAAAATTACAGATGTTTTTGCTGTTAATAAATCCACCAAAATTATATCAATGATATCAGTTTGTTACAATATTGGATGATTTGTCGTCGTTTTGGTCTGTAATGGGCAAAAAAGACACCAATCTTATCCCATCCATATCTTTCGGAATTCTTCTGTTAACGCCAAGAGTCATAAAGTCAAAACCGGATTCGGTATTGGTACTCCATGCCATGACCGCATTGCCATCACCAATCCCTTTTTCAACTTGATTCCATATCATCTCCCTTACTCTTCTGGACACATGTCCCACATAGACACCTGCTCTCACTTCCAATAACCAGATCGCCAGTCGTCCCCTGAGCCGGGGTGGCGCATTTTCAACCACGGTGACCAGCATTGCCGATATTCTCCTTGTTGGGAATTGCAACAGCTACAGCCTCCTCATGAGCACCAGGAACAGAAAGGCCGCCAGCCGAAAGGATTTCCTCGATAGCCGGAATGATATGCCTCACAAGTCGGGTTTGCCGGAATGCTTCCCGACATGCCAGCCTGACATCCCGCTCCGGGTCTGATGGTTTCCTGGCGGCAATACGAAATGCCACGGGTACGACCGTATCGAATTTAAACACATCTGCAATGTCATATACAAATGACTGGGGCTTTCCAGTGTGAATGAATCCAATGGCCGGTGCATATCCAGCCGCCAGTATCGCAGCTTCACAGACACCATAAAGACACGCAGTGGCAGAACTGAGGCATCTGTTTGGAATATCCCCACTACCCCAGTTGTCCGCGTCATAATTACGCATTTTCCACTCAACCTTGTATTGTGTGGCCAAAAGTTCGTAGAGTTTACGCACGCGCGCACCTTCAATACCTCGAAGCTGCTCGACGCTGCGCCGTGATGGCGGTTCTTCCTTAAATCGCATGGTGTACATTTTTCTGACGACTTTGAGTCTGGCATCATCATCCAGTGCTAATCTGGCCTGATACAGCAGACGATCGGCTCTTGCTCCTCCCGGCTGCCCTGATGCATACAACCTGACACCGGCCTCGCCAACCCAAACCAGCAAGCACCCGACACGCGCCGCCAAAGTCACGGCAGCATGGGAAACCCGTGTTCCAGGCTCCAACATCAGGCAAGCCACGCTTCCCACGGGAATATGGGTGCGGATGCCGTTTTTATCCACTACTACAAATGCGCCGTCCAGTACATCCAGATTTCCTTTTTCAACAAAGAGAATCGAAATACGATCTTTGATGGGGATGGGCTTCAGCGGTGGCAATTGCTGTTCCATAATCTCACTCCCTTATTAATTTAAGCAGTTGCTTCAATTTTCTCCAGTACGTTCTGGCATCGGCAGTTTTTGTGATTGAATTGCACACATTGACGATCGAAAACCACCATTCGCTATTTTGCAGTGTGTGTAGAATCTGTTTGCTTTTATAAACTGCCAGTCGTTTTCCATGGCTATATCCGCCGTACTAACATAAGGCCACAGCCAAAGCCTTTTGCCGGACCGATGCCTTCAAACAGGCATTTTTTCACAAAAAGTTCAGAATCGGTAACCGTCAGAATACCGTTGAAGTCCAGTGTACTGAAGGCAATTGGTTTATTTCCTTGTCTCTTAAACAGTTTATGCATTTGATAGCCATCCACTCTGACACCGTTCGGTGATATGCTAAATCCGTGGGAAGATGAACGTTCTTCCAGCCATCGCCAGCCATGTTCCTGAGCAATGAGCGGAAGGTTAATATTCTCTCCTTCTTTCTTCAATCTCCGCTTCTCCTCCATGACCACGTCATGCCGCTGCTGTTTTCTGTTTTCATCACGGCGGGAGCGAATCGGATTTGCACGAAGGGTAAAACCAAGACGTTGGCCAGACCGCAGTTGGGGCTTGTATTCTTTGGGCAAAACCACCCACAACCCTGCGTTATCCAGAGGTTCACGATCTGAAACAGTATAAAAGGTCGGCCAATTATTGACCGCTTCGTGGCGATAAATAAAATCCCGTTGTCGGTCAGGATGGTCTGCAAACAGATTCCAGACAAACTGATGAGCCTGATAGCCGTTCACTCTGGATAAATCGGTTATGTCGCGGGGGGTAACATCCCGCCGCAGCCTGATCATACTGAAGTACATGGTTATTCCCCCTTTCGCATAACGCCACAGTTTTCGTGTCGGTCGGAAAACTGCCAGCGTTTGCGGGAGCGTGGTTCGTCACGCCGGACTATGACATGTAGCCGATCAAGCCCACTTTCAGCATCATTCTCCCAGTAGATCGCTGCTTCTCCCTTCGGGCTGATTGCTGAAAGTTCCTCTGTTGGCGGCACAGATTCAAATGCGTCACGCAATGTTGCCTTGCTGACAACCTGCGGATTAAGCGGTATGGCCAATGGGCATGATTTTCGTCCCAAATAAAGAATAAAGATCGGCTTCGCCAATGCCGCCGCCAGTTGCTGCGCAGTATGAGGCGAATTATCCGCCACGGTGATTGCCACCGTGTAAGCAGCATCGCAGCGGTAATCACGGCTGGAGAGGATGGTATTGAGGCCATCTGTTGCCAATTCGGAGCGACGGGTATAATGGGTCACTCCCTTTCTGGCGGAAGGGACCTGGGTTGTGTGGTAGTCCCTCAGAAGCACGCCTATGGAATCTACGCGAACGGCAAAGCAGCAGGATGCTGCCAGAGACTTTTGGCGTTCCTCCTCATCACGACGAATACCAAGGGCTGCAGCCAACAGCCCGATGACGGCCGACTTGCTCGGATGGGCAAAACTGGGCCGGTATTCGCCCACTGCAATATCGCCCCAAGCTGCCAGAGGCCCGTACAGACAAAACAAAAGATAGTCGCGCATCGCCTACTCCTTCACGAAGGTAATGATCTCGGCCAGAGTCCCTTCGCCGGTTTCGGCGTTCATGATCTTCGTGGCATCGGCGCACTTGCCATAAGCCTTTTCCATGTTTGTCCTCTTGGTCTCAATCTCGGCAATGGCCTTGCCCAAAATATCTTCGCCGCGCACCGGCTTAAGAAAGGCGACTGAGAGGGAACGGGGCTGCTGCTCGCCCTTTTCGGCCAAAATATAGGAAGAGTATGCGCGAGAGGCGAAGCTATTCTGCTTGCCTGTCGGCGCTACCTTGGCAGCCGCCTCCACCAGAGCAGCAATTGCCTTGTCGGCAAGCAATTTATCGCCACATATATTCTCCACCAATAGATCCCTGTTGATACAAAGGTAAAGATAAAAAACTCCAGCCCCGAACTCAGTTTCGCCGATGTGGGCCGCCCCCAAGTCATCCTCACCACTGTTTAAATCATCCACAGCGGTAAAGTAATCGTCCTCGACCGCAACATCATGAACGGTTACAGCATGAGCCACCTGCACGGAGGCTTCTGTGTTGAAGGCAGGCGAACTAGCCAGCATCCTGCCGAACATGGCGATATCGGTTGCAGTATGGTTCTTTTGTAACAATTTGAGATCATCAGCAGACGGCGCTTGTTTGCTCAATACCAGCTTGTCAACCAGTGCAAAAATGGCATTTTTCTCTTCGGGACTGAAGTGTGCAAGCTGCTCTATTGCCAGTTCTTCAAGTGGCTTAGCCACATTGGCTTTCTTGGATTTGCCGAAAACCTCGGCGATCTGCTTTGCCCATGTCTTAGCATTCCCTTCAGCGATGCCTTTTGCCTTCAGTGCCTCATACGCTTCTACACCCATTGCCTTGGTACGGGTACCAACGTGCCCTTTCAATGCTTCGGTGAAAATATCCGATGTCCGCCATGCCCGCTTCAGGCTTTGTGACGATATTCGCAGACGGGTTTTGCCACCCATGATCGCGGTTTTAGGGCGACCAAGGTCGTCGCGGTTCAGGTTTGAGGGGGGATACGAGGTCAACAAATGCAGTTGGATAAATATACTCATCTTCGTTTTTCCTTTGGGTATGTGATTTATTGTTCTGACGGTGATTTCGAATAATATTCGAACGCCCACTGTTTGCGGGTTCTTTCGTTCCAGAAGTAAACGCTTTTGGCAAGGCTCTGCAGGCTGACATATCCACCCAAAAGCGCCACGACGCGCCCCATGGCAGTAAACAGCTCATAATTATCCTTAACCTTGAGTAGCCGCCGAAAACGCAAACCGCTCACACTTGCGGAACCGTCAGCATTGCCGGTAGCCATCTGTTCCGCCAAAGTACTTCCCCCAATGTCATTTTTAATGCGAGCCGCCAGACCTGCCACCAGCGCAAGAGCATCGACATTGACAGCACCAAACTTACCAACGGCAAGGCGCAACCGGTGATAAGCCGGAATAAATGCTACTTCGACCAAGGTGGAACAACGCCGCAATTCAGCCCTGTCTCCGCGGTTGTCATTCAATGCCCGCCACCAGGCAGTGAGTGCCTGCATCTCGGGTGAATCATTGTTAAAATTCAGATACGTTGTACTCATTCCAGTCCCCCCTTTCCGTCAATATAATCAAATTGCGACTTCTGCCTATTCCAGTTGTCTGACTTCATTTTTTTGTCTTTACCTTTTTGCCGACACCAGACTGTTCAACAGGGATGCCAAGAAATTCTTTAATTTTCTTGCCATGGTTGTACTGTACCAGTTCCTTGCGAGCAATAACGACCCGCTTGGGGTCAGCATCTTCGATAGGACCATTCCATGCATGACAATCAAACAGATTCAATGATTCCTGACAGAGAATAGAAAGCCACTGATTGGCGATTACTTGTTTATCGCTACTTGCCTCCAGCGAAGCTTTTAAGCCACTGATAGAGGCATAAAAAACTGGCTCAGTCTTCTGCCAGAAACTGTTATCAATAAAACTCGTATCACCTTTGACATCACCAGATCGCTTGAACCAGGCTTTTTTGACGGCATTTCTCGTGTTACCGGCAATCTCAACAGCAGCCCTGACCATTCCGCCAACCATCTCTTCATATTCGACACGAATTGAAGTGTCCACACAGATCAACGGCATGGTTGATTCATACCAACAGCGGGCCTTCATATTGTCCATGTCATAGCCAAAAGCCCATAAACGGAACTGCCAGCCACTCTTCCAGTGAGCAAAAAACTCATGAACGATCCGTGCTGTTATCTTCTTATCGTTCCCATCCTGGATTACAAATCCAAGCCAATGTCGATAAGTAATACCACTTGGTTGAGCATGAACCGGCAAAATGCTCGTTTGCCCTTTAGTTGTCTGTTCGTAATGCGGGGATAGAGGATGAAACCACCCATTATAACTTGCCCCTCCAGGTATTTCCTTGTAAGAGCTGATAAGACTGGCGGATTTATTACCACAAACATCACAAGACCCTGATGAAAGATCAGAAAGATTTATCCTGATACGACGAGGCATGGCCCAAAACATTGTTGCCGGATTCGCATCCTCAGGGTGTGTATATTCGCCATAAAAGGATTCTCCCTTTTTCCGCCTCCCTTTTTTTGTCTCTCCTAACCACGGAAATATGTACTTTTCTTCAATAAGGCCGGTATTTCCACAGATATTCGTGAACTTGCCGTACTCCAACACATTCAAATAGATAAGTTGCCATAGGGTGTTGTGCTGATTGTCACCCAAAACAAGCGTCGTTAAAGGACCACCGCCACGCAATGATGTCATATAGCCAGGGCCGCCGGATGGCGAGTTGGTTTGGAATGCAAAGAGCGCAATGGCGCAACAAACAGGACACATTTCTGCAACTGTATTGCGCTTGATGAAGTGGTCAGTATTATTCCCCAAAGCATTCTGGCCAGGCGTCTCAATCAGCAAACCATCAACTCCACCATGTTCTGCTGAAATGTTCTCAAAATCCTGCATAAACCTTGGCCCATTCCCACCTAATTCAAAGGCATGACGCACCGTTGCAAACTTTTCTTTCAGTTCATCCGGCGTAGGTGGCTCAATGAGCCTCTTGTGCCACTCAGCACCGTTCCGCGGAGCAGCGACAGTCTGAACAATACCTATAAGAAATTGGATCAAGGCTCCATTGAAATCCGCTCGTGGAGCATCCAGAGATACGACCGGATTTTCGGCAAAGTCTTTTGTCACCTCGTGTGGCGCAATCTTGTCCGGAGTTCCATCTCGCCGCATCACAGGTATCCATTGTTCATCAATCAGATTGAACTGCATCTAACCCTCCTTCTTCGTGATCGTTACCCCGGTCAGTCGATCATATTCCAGCACAACGGTTTCTTGTTTTTTGTTCAACGCCACACCGCGCCAACAACTGTCTTCACCCTGTTGGAGAGGAACCAATACCGTCCACTTGCCTTTATCCGGCAACTGTTCCTTCAATTGGGCAATTGCCTCCCCCAGAGCGCCATTATGGATAAATTCAGCTTCCACCAAACTGCTTCTGATATTTACCTGGCTCATATCCCACGGGTACCTTTCGTGCTGATACCAGGGTGATAGGGCCGTACCGTCCCAACGGGCAAATCGTACCGTTGTTTCCATCTCTCCCAAACGGGTGGGAGTTCTCATGTCTTCCCGCCACTGGGTAACTGTGGCCTCGTACCCCTCATCCAGTTTGAGCATGTTGATATGGGCAAGTGACTTGTCGGCCTGCCATTTGGAGTCCGCCTGCTGATCACGCTGTCGGAGCGGTTCGGGGATTCTGTCGGCACTTTCGGAAAAAGCAGCCTCAATCAACTCCCTCGCATCATCCGGCATCTTCATAAGACCCTTATCAGCAAGTAGTCGAGCTGTTAGCCAAAGGCAGCCATGGCTCGGATAGACGAAAGCAGCCTTGGGAAACGCAGACTTATACCAGGTTCCAACTGCGGTATCTTCAGGCATTGGTCCATGTATTAGCATGAAAGGTGGCTCCCGGCGATCATTTTCATCAGATAACGGGTTTCCATATTTATCCCGCCGGTGGCGATGAAGCCGACCAGCCCTTTGAATCATCAAATCCATAGGAGCCAGATCGGAGATCATCAGGTCAAAATCCAGATCAAGTGATTGCTCCACAACCTGGGTGGCCACCAGCACCTTGCCGTACCGCTTCTGCGCCATGCTTTTCCTGCCAAAGGTAGAGGTAACCGCTCTCTCGATATCCAGACGATCCCCCATGGCAAAACGAGCATGAAACAGCATCAACCTTTCTTCCGCAAGCTTCCCCTTCAGGTTTGTGTATCCAGCCAAGGCATCATGTACCGTGTTTCTGATCCAGCAGACACAATTGCCCTTGCTTGCCGCATCTACAATCTGCCGCATCACCTCATCTTCTTCGGCGACAAGTTTTACCGTTACACTGCAGCTCCGCTGCGCAGTGGCATCTACAGGCGTTTCCATCAATCCGTCTTCTTTACTGTACGCTGTTGCCAGAGGATAAGCCTGTATCTTGGGTTCCTGTTTCCACGGATCATCACACCCATTGGCAAATGCAGCAATGAAATTGCGCCGGACATTTGTCGGCAGGGTTGCAGAAAGGAGGATTGCGCTGCCGCCAAGGGCTGCATGAAACCTCAACAGGTTCTGTAGTAGCTTGTTCATGTAAGGATCATAGGCATGAACTTCGTCAACAATCAGAATGTGATTTGCCAGACCCAAAAGCCGCAAGGACTGGAAACGGGCAGGCAGAACCGCCAACAGAGCCTGATCAATCGTGCCAACGCCCACATCCGCCAGAAGCGCCTTTTTGCGATTGTCCGCCAGCCACAAAGAGCATTGGGCTGAATCAGATTCCTCATCAGCAGTTTTAGTGCCGCCAGCCGCAACGGAAGCCATGAATGTCTCGGAAAGATGTCTGGCTCCATGAGCCAACACAAGCGACGGCTGCGTCTCATTGGCAAACAGTCTCTGATAAACCTTGGCCAGTCGATCGTACATTGCATTTGAAGTCGCCATGGTCGGCAGCGCCATGAAGAGGCCGTTGCATAATCCGGCAGCCATTAATCGCCCTGCCAATAGCAATGCTGCTTCTGTCTTGCC
>Ga0194038_1001328_pt1 | contig 10683 bp, 9 predicted proteins | sample JunL226m_MetaG_FD_148630 | JGI IMG/M metagenome (GOLD analysis project Ga0194038, IMG submission 148630) | Anoxic zone freshwater microbial communities from boreal shield lake in IISD Experimental Lakes Area, Ontario, Canada - Jun2016-L227-6m | ecosystem: Environmental > Aquatic > Freshwater >...
CGTCCATTCAACAGCGCGACGCTCAGACGGTTCTGGCCGCAATCGACGACGTCCTGCCGCGGTTGCGCGAGCGCGCGTTCGAGGCCGAGCAACTGCGCCGCCTGCCCGACGCCAACATCGCAGACCTCGAGGCGGCCGGCTTCTTCAAGTTGCTGCAGCCCGAGCAGTGGGGCGGCCTGCAGTGCGATCCCACGATGTTCTTCGAGGCGGTCCGCCGGATCGCCAGCGCCTGCGGGTCCACCGGCTGGGCCGGGGGCATCCTCGGGGTACACAACTGGCACCTCGCCCAGTTCGATCAGCAGGCCCAGGACGACGTGTGGGCCGATGATCCGAGCGTGCGGGTCTCCTCGTCGTACGCGCCGATGGGCGCCGGCGTCGTGGTCGACGGCGGCTACCTGGTGAACGGCACGTGGCTGTGGTCCTCGGGATGCGACCACGCGACATGGACCTTCGTCGGCGGACCGGTCATCAAGGACGGCCGGCCGGTGGACTTCGGCAGTTTCCTCATGCCGCTCGGCGACTACCAGATCCGCGACGAGTGGAACGTGGTCGGTCTGAAAGCCACCGGCAGCAACACGCTCGTCGTCAAGGACGTATTCGTCCCGCGGCACCGCTTCCTGTCCTACGGCGCGATGAACGACGGAACTGCGGGCGGCCTGAAGAACAACACCGCCCCGGTGTACCGGATGCCCTGGGGCACCATGCATCCCACCACGATCTCCACACCGATCGTCGGGATGGCCTACGGCGCATACGAAGCCCACGTTGAGCATCAGGGCAAGCGTGTGCGGGCGGCGTTCGCCGGCGAGAAGGCGAAGGAGGATCCGTTCGCCAAGATCCGCATCGCCGAGGCGGCCAGTGACATCGACGCCGCGTGGCGTCAGCTGAAGGGCAACCTCGCCGAGGAGTATGCGCTGCTGTGCGAGGGCAAAGAGGTTCCCATGGAGCTGCGGGCGCGTGCCCGCCGCGATCAGGTGCGCGCCACCGGTCGTGCCATCGCCTCCATCGACCGACTTTTCGAGGCGGCGGGTGCCACCGCACTCAACAGCGATCAGGTGCTGCAGCGGTTCTGGCGCGATGCGCACGCCGGCCGGGTGCACGCCGCCAACGACGCTGAGCGCGCCTATGTCATGTACGGCAATCACGAATTCGGGTTGCCCATCGGCGACACGATGGTCTAAGCCGGCGATGACGGGGTTCATCCAAGAGGCCCAGTCTCAACGGGACGTGACTTTCGAGTCGACTTCCCGCTTCGCAGAGGTCGCCGCCGGCGACCGCCGGATGCGACTGCACTACCACGAGGCCGGTGAAGGCGAACCGGTCGTGCTTCTGCACGGTGGTGGGCCCGGAGCGTCGAGTTGGTCGAATTTCGGGCGCAACATCGCGGTCCTCTCGCAGTACTTCCGCGTGATCGCCGTTGATCAGCCCGGATACGGGCACTCTGACAAGCACACCGAACACGAGCAGTACAACCGCTACAGTGCGGTGGCCCTACGTGCGCTATTCGATCATCTGGGTATCGACCGCGCGGCGCTGGTCGGCAACTCACTCGGTGGCGGCACCGCGGTGCGATTCGCTCTGGACAATCCCGACCGCGCCGGTCGGCTGGTATTGATGGGCCCCGGCGGGCTGAGTGTCAACCTGTTCGCACCCGACCCCACCGAGGGAGTCAAACTACTGGGCCGGTTCACCGCCGAACCCACGCGGGACAACATGGAGCGGTTCCTGCGAATCATGGTCTACGACCAGAAACTGATCACCGAGGAACTCATCGACGAGCGCTTCGCGATCGCCAGCCAGCCGGAGTCCCTGGCCGCCGCCCGCGCGATGGGCAAGTCCTTCGCCGGACCCGACTACGAACTCGGCATGATGTGGCGAGAGGTGTACAAACTGCGCCAGCGAGTGCTGCTGATCTGGGGCCGCGAGGACCGTGTCAACCCGCTCGATGGCGCCCTCGTGGCGCTCAAGCAGATCCCGAAGGTTCAGTTGCACGTGTTCGGGCAATGCGGTCACTGGGCACAGGTGGAGAAGTTCGACGAATTCAACAGACTGACCATCGACTTCCTCGGGGGTGAGAGATGAGTCCCATCCGGTCTCTGGGCTATCTACGCATCGAGTCCACCGATGTCGAGGCCTGGCGCGAGTACGGACTCAAGGTGCTCGGGATGGTGGAGGGCAGCGGTCTGACCGAAGGCGCCCTGTATCTGCGAATGGACGACTTCCCGGCGCGTCTGGTGATCGTTCCGGGTGAGCATGACCGGCTTTCGGAGTCCGGCTGGGAGTGCGCCGACGCGGCGGGTCTGCAGCGCGTTCGCGACGCGTTGGACCTTGAGGGAGTGCCCTACAAAGAGGCCACCGCCGGCGAACTCGCCGACCGCCGCGTCGACGAGATGATCGCCTTCGCCGATCCGTCGGGCAACCGGCTCGAGGTGTTCCACGGCGCGGCACTCGAGCACCGCCGTGTCGTGAGTCCCTACGGCCACACGTTCGTCACCGGTGAACAGGGTCTCGGTCACGTGGTGCTGTCCACCCGCGACGACGCGGAGGCGCTGCATTTCTACCGGGACGTCCTGGGTTTCCATCTCCGAGATTCCATGCGACTGCCACCGCAGGTTGTCGGCCGGCCGGCCGACGGTCCACCGGCATGGCTGCGTTTCTTCGGGTGCAATCCGCGTCACCACAGCCTCGCGTTCCTTCCGATGCCCACACCCAGCGGTGTCGTCCACCTGATGGTCGAGGTGGGAACCTCCGACGACGTCGGCCTCTGCCTGGACCGTGCACTGCGCCGCAAGGTGCCGATGTCGGCGACGCTGGGCCGCCACGTCAACGACAAGATGCTGTCCTTCTACATGAAGACACCGAGCGGCTTCGACGTCGAGTTCGGATGTGAGGGCCTGCAGGTCGAAGATGATGACTGGATCGCCCGGGAGAGCACCGCGGTGAGCCTGTGGGGGCACGACTTCACCATCGGCGCGCACTCCAATAAATAGGAGCCCCCGACAGATGTCCGCAGAGCCGATCGATCCACGGGCGTTCCGTCAGGCGCTCGGCCAGTTCTGCACCGGCATCACGATCATCACCACAATGCACGACGGCGTGCCCAACGGCTTCGCGTGCCAGTCTTTCGCCGCGCTGTCGCTGGATCCGCCACTGGTCTTGTTCTGCCCCACCAAGGTGTCACGGTCCTGGCAGGCCATCGAGTCTTCGGGCCGGTTCTGCGTCAACGTCCTTGCCGAGAAACAGCGCGATATCTGTGCTCGATTCGGCTCACGGGATCCGGACAAGTTCGCCGGTGTGGATTGGCACACATCCGAACTGGGATCGCCGGTGCTCGACAACTCTCTGGCGCATATCGACTGCACGGTCCACGCGGTGCACGACGGCGGCGACCACTTCGTCGTCTTCGGTCTGGTCCATTCACTGTCGGACCTTCCCGCAGTCCAGCCGCGGCCTCTGCTGTTCTACCGCGGTCAATACACCGGAATCGAACCCGACAAGAACACCCCAGCGCAGTGGCGCGATGACCTTGAATCGTTCCTGACGGCCACCTCGCCGGACACCTGGCTGTAGGGGTTGCTCACCTGCTGAGCCAGGGGCCGATCCTGCGCAGTGCCTCGTCGATGTCGTGTGCGGGTCCGGCGAATGACATCCGGACGTATCCGCGACCGCGGACCGTGTCGAAGTCGATCCCCGGTGCGATGGCGACACCGGTGTCGTCGAGCAGCTGTTCGCAGAAGGTCAACGAATCGGAGGTGAAGTCGCGGACGTCGGCGTAGATGTAGAACGCGCCATCGGCGGGTGCGAGCCGGGTGAGGCCGATCTGGCGCAGCCCCGCGATCAGCGTCGCCCGGTTGTGGGCGTAGTGCGCCAGATTGTCCTGCGTCTCGGCGAGGGCCTCCGGAGTGAAGGCCGCGATGGCCGCGTACTGCGCCAGCACCGGGGGACAGATGGTGAAGTTACCGGTCAGACGGTCCACCGCCCGCCGAAGGTCCTCGGGGACCAGCAGCCAGCCCAGCCGCCATCCCGTCATCGCGTAGTACTTCGAGAAGCTGTTCACCACAACGGAATTCCGCGAGGTCTGCCACGCACAGGAAGTCTGTGGCGCGCCCGGATAGACCAGACCGTGATAGACCTCATCGCTGATCAGCCGTACGCCGTTGGCGTCGCACCAGCGGGCGATAGCCGCCAACTCGTCGGGAGGGATGACCGTACCCGTCGGGTTGGCCGGGCTGGCGACGATCACGCCCCTGACCGGTGGATCGAGTTCGGCCAGCATCGCCGCGGTCGGCTGAAACCGCGTCCGCTCGCCGCATTCGATCTCGACGACCTCAATGCCGAGCGCGGAAAGGATATTGCGGTAACACGGGTAGCCGGGACTTGCCAGGGCCACCCGGTCACCCGGGTCGAAACAGGCCAGGAAGGTCAGCAGAAATCCGCCGGAGGATCCCGTGGTGAGGACGACGTCGTCCACGCCGACGTCGATGCCGTACGTGCCCCGATATGCGCGCGCGATCTCGCTCCGCAACTCCGGGATACCCAGAGCGACCGTGTAGCCGAGTTGGTTGCGCTCCAGCGCCGCGCCAGCCGCGGCGCGCACGGGTCCCGGCGCCCCGACGCTCGGTTGGCCGGCCGCAAGATTCACCAGATCACCGTGGCTGCGCTGCCGCTCGGCGGCGGCCAGCCACACGTCCATCACATAGAACGGTGGGATGCCCGCCCGCAGCGCGACGTGACCGTTCACTCCACCGAGGGTAGAGCAGCCGCAGATTTAGAGCACTTGGGATTCGAGGCGCCGAAGCTGCTCGTCGGGCGCCCCGAGCAGCTGGGCGCTGCCATGGGCCCGTTTGAAGTACAGCTGGATGTCGTGCTCCCAGGTGATCGCGATGCCACCGTGCAGCTGGATGGCCTCGCCGGCGACGGCGCAGAAGGCTTCACTGGCGGCCAGCCGTGCAAGTGCAGCCGTTGCCGAGGTCGGTGTCGAGATGGCGCCGGCGACGACGGCGCGTGCCGATTCGACGAGGACGTACATGTCGGCCATCCGGTGCTTGAGCGCCTGGAAACTGCCGATCGGCCGACCGAACTGCACACGCTGTTTGGTGTATTCGACGGTCAATTCCAGACAGCGAGCCGCGGCGCCGATCTGCTCAGCCGCGAGCAGGATCGCCGCGGTGTCGCCGAGTCCCGGGTCGGGGCCGATCACCTCGATGGCGCCCGCGGTCAGCCGCGCCAGCCGGCGGGTGGGATCCAGCGGTGTGACCACACTCGAATCCACCTCGGTCCACCGCTGGATCCGTCCCTCGTCGACGGCGAGGACGACGTCGGCGGCGTCCCCGTGGACCACATAGTCGCGGTCGAACACCACGACGCCGACCGAACTGCCGGCTGCGAGTTCCTCCAGCGTTTGCGTATCCGGTTCGTCAGCGGCCAGCAGTGCGAGTTCGGCGAGGGTGGTACCCCACAACGGCGTTGGAACCAGACCGCGGCCGAGTTCCTCGAGAACGACCGCGGCGTCGGCCAGTTCACCTCCGGCGCCGCCGAATTCCTCGGGAACCACCAGAGCGGCCGCACCGACCTGATCGCACAGCAGCGCCCACAGCGATTCGTCGTATCCGCGCTCGGACTGCATCGCGGCACGCACCGCCTCGGGGCCGGCGTGCTTGTCGACCAGTGCGGCGACGGTCTGGCGCAGCAGCTGACGTTCCTCGCTCACAGGGTCTCCAGTATCACAGGGTCTCCAGTATCACAGGGTCTCCAGAATCACAGGGTCTCCAGTAGTCGGCGGCGATGGGTGGATGGATCGCCCCATGCGGACCGCAGCGCCTGAACCCGCAGCAGTAGCTGCGACAGGTCGTGTTCGGCCGTGTAGCCGATCGCGCCGTGGGTCTGCAGCGCGGCCCGCGCGGCCAGCAGCGCCGCATCCGATGCCGCGGCCTTGGCGGCACTGACATCACGCACCGTGTGCGAGGAGTCCTCAGCGAGACAGAGAGCCGCGCCGTACACCAGCGGGCGGGCCAGCTCCACGGCGATGTGAACATCGGCCAGCTTGTGCTTGATCGCCTGGTAGCTCCCGATCAGCCGGCCGAACTGGGTGCGCTGCTTGGCGTATTGGACCGAGGCGTCCAGCATGGCCTGCCCGGCCCCGACCAGCTGGGCCGCGGTGGCCAGCGCACCGAACTCGTACGCGCGGGCGGTGTCAGCCCTTTGGCCTTCGCCGCGTGGTGAGACGTCGAACAGCCGACGGGTCGGATCGACGGAATCATGCGGCGAACCGGGTGTCGCGTCGCGGACCGTTCCCTGCTCTGCCAGCAGAACCAGCCCGGCGAAATCCGCGGCTACCGCGCGGGGCACCGCCGGCGGCATGGCAAGGGTTGCGATCAGTTCCCCACTGCCCAGCGCGGCCGAGCGTTCGTCGTCGGCCAGCAGAATCGGTGCCACGGCGATCGATTCGGTCACCGGGCCCGGAACCGCCCATCGCCCCAGTCGCTCACAGGCCACCACCACATCGACCGGATGCGCATCGAGCCCGTCGAACTTCTCCGACACCAGCAGTGCGGTGACGCCTAATTCACTGAGCCGATTCCAGATGGCCGCGGCGGGCGCGGTGTCACCCTTGGCCCAGGCCCGGACCGCACCGGGGACGTCTGCGACGCCCAGTGCGGCGTCGATACTGGCGGCGAAATCCCGCTGTTCCGAGTCGAGGGCGAACTTCATCTGGCGCCCGCCCCTTCCTTGGGGAGCCCCAGCAGCCGCTCGGCGATGATGTTGCGCTGGATCTCATTGGTGCCCGCATAGATCGGGCCGCCGAGGGCGAACAGCAGTCCGTCGGTCCAGGCATCGGCGATCTCGCCGCCGGCTCCGCGGATGTCCAGCGCGCTCTGGTGCAGCGCCACATCGAGGTCCGACCAGAAGACCTTGGTCACCGACGATTCCGCGCCGAGCTCGCCGCCCTCGGCGAGCCGCGTCACGGTTCCGAAGGTGTGCAGCCGGTAGGCCTGCGCCTTGATCCACGCATCGGCGACCTGGTCGGCGAATGCGGGTTCGCTGCCGTGTTCGCGCCACGTCGCCACCAAGCGCTCCGCGGGCGCGACGAAGCGTGCCGGGCTGCGCAGCGACATACCGCGCTCGTTGCTCGCGGTGCTCATCGCAGCGCGCCAGCCCTCGTGTGCCTCACCGATGACGTCGTCGTCGCCGACGAAAACGTTGTCGAGGAATATCTCGCCGAACCCTGTCTCGCCGCCGAGCTGTTCGATCGGCCGCACGGTGACGCCGTCGGCGGAGAGGTCGAACATCAGATAGGTCAGACCGCGATGGCGCTGCGATTCAGGGTCTGAGCGGAACAGCCCGAACGCTCGGTCGCCGAACGGTGCGCGGCTGCTCCAGATCTTCTGGCCGTTGAGCAGCCACCCGCCGTCGGTGCGCGTGGCCGTTGAACGCAGCGATGCCAGGTCGCTTCCGGACTCCGGCTCCGACCACGCCTGTGCCCAGATCTCCTCCCCGCTCGCCATCTTCGGCAGGATGCGGCGGCGCTGTTCCTCGGTGCCGTGGGCGAACAGCGTCGGCGCCAGCATGGAGGTGCCGTTGGCACTGGCGCGGCCGGGAGCACCGGCGGCGAAGTACTCCTCCTCGAACACCACCCATTGCAGCAGGGTCGCGTCGCGGCCGCCGTATTCTTTCGGCCAGGCGATCACCGACAGTCCGGCGTCGAACAGCACGCGGTCCCAGTGCCGGTGCTGCGCGAATCCCTCGGCGGTGTCGTAGGACTCGGTGGGGAACGCCGCGGTGTTGGCGGCGAGGAATGCCCGCACTTCGTCGCGGAAGGCGCATGTCGCCTCGTCGTAGATCAGATCCATCACGCCATCTTCCGCAGTTCGGGTTTGACGACCTTGCCCCCGGCGTTGCGGGGGAGGGTGTCGAGAAAAACCACCGTTCGGGGTGCCTTGAAGTTCGCCAGATGCTCCCTGCTGTAGGCGATGACCGCCTCTTCGATCAGATCGGATCCTGCTCTGCGGACGACGAAGGCGCGCCCCACCTCGCCCAGGCGCTCGTCAGGAACCCCGATCACCGCGACGTCGGCCACCCCGTCGAGACGGGCCAGGGTCTGCTCGATCTCCGCGGGGTAGACGTTGAAGCCGCCGCAGATGTACATGTCCTTGAGGCGGTCGGTGATCCGCAGGTTGCCCGCTTCATCGACGATGCCGATGTCGCCGGTGTGCAGCCACCCCTGGGCGTCGATGGCTTCGGCGGTGGCCTGCGGATCGTCGAGGTAGCCGAGCATCACGTTGGGCCCGCGCAGCAGCACCTCGCCGGCAGCTCCCTCCTGGTCGGCAGCTCCCTCCTGGTCGGCAGAGCCGCCGGGTTTATCGATGCGTAGTTCGAAGTCGGCGATCGGACGGCCACACGTGGTCGCGACGGTGACCGGGTCGTCGTCGGGCCGGCACATGGTTCCGAATCCACTTCCTTCCGTCAGACCGTAGGCGGTGAGCACGATGTCGAAGTCGAGCTCGTCCTGCATGCGTTCGATGAGCACCACCGGTACGGTCGCGGCGCCGGTCACCGCGAATCGCAGTGAGCTGAGGTCGAAATCCTTGCGGGCCGGGTGATCAAGCAGGGTCTGATAGACCGTCGGTGGTCCGGGCAGCACGGTGATGCGTTGCTCCTGAACCGTTCGCATCGCCTCTTCGGGGTCGAAGGTCAGCTGCGGGATGAGGGTCGCGCCGGTCTGCAGACAGGCCAGGATCCCGGCCTTGTATCCGAAGTTGTGGAAGAACGGGTTGATACACAGATAGCGGTCGGCACTGGTGATTTGTCCGCACTCGGCCCAGGCTGCCGAGGCCGACAGTGATTGCCGGTGCGCACACAGCACGCCCTTGCTGCGCCCGGTGGTGCCGGAGGTGAACAGGATGTCGGAGACGTCGTCGGTGTGCACCGCAGCCGCTCGGGCGTCGACCTCCGACAACGGGGCCCGCGGCCCGGCCATGAACTCGTCCCAGGTTCCATCGGCTGCCTCCACCGGGATCCGGACCACGTGCCGCAGGTCCGGCAGCGCGCCGCGGTCGAGTTCGGCCACCCGGTCGGCGCCGAGGAACCGGCCCATACCGAAGAGCAACGGCGCCTTCGTGCGGGCCAGGATGTCGGCGGCTTCGGCTGCGGTGTAGCGGGTGTTCAACGGGACCAGAACCGCCCCGGCGTAATGGGTGGCCAGGCACGCCACCACCCAGTGCCAGGTGTTGGGTGACCAGATCGCGACCCGCTCGCCGGGGCTGACGCCGGCACCGGCGATCGCCGCGGCGACGCGGCGCACCTCCTCGCGCAACTCGGCGAAGGTGAAGGACCGCTGCGGGGTCACCACGGCCTGATGGCCGGCGAACTGCGCCGCCATCCGGTCCAGCACCGCCGGCGTGGTCAGGCTGGTCATCGAATAACGGCTCCTACCTGGCCCCAAAGTAACAAAGCAAGTGCTTGGTAGGTTAGCCTACAGGGGTGATCACGGTCGAGGAGTTCCGGGCGGAGGTCCGCGGGTGGCTGGCCGACAACCTCGTCGGCGAGTACGCCGCACTCAAGGGTCTCGGCGGCCCCGGGCGCGAACACGAGGCCTTTGAGGAACGACTGGCGTGGAACCGCCACCTCGCCGCCGCGGGACTGACCTGTCTGGGCTGGCCGGTCGAACACGGCGGCCGGGGGCTGACGGTCGCCCACCGGGTGGCCTTCTACGAGGAGTACGCCCGCGCGGACGCACCCGACAAGGTCAACCACCTCGGTGAGGAACTCGTCGGCCCGACCCTGATCGCGTTCGGAACGCCCGAACAACAGCAACGCTTCCTGCCCGCCATCCGCGAGGTGACCGAACTGTGGTGCCAGGGCTACTCCGAGCCCGGAGCCGGCAGCGATCTGGCCAACGTGGCGACCACGGCCGTACTCGACGACGGTCCAGGCGGAACTCGTCACTGGGTCATCAACGGGCAGAAGGTGTGGACCTCACTGGCGCACTGGGCACAGTGGTGTTTCGTGCTGGCGCGGTCGGAGAAGGGATCCAAGCGGCACGCGGGACTGTCCTATCTACTCGTTCCACTTGACCAATCCGGGATCGAGATCCGGCCCATCGTTCAGCTGACCGGCGACTCCGAATTCAACGAGGTGTTCTTCACCGATGCCCGCACCGACGCGGACCTCGTCGTCGGGGAACCCGGTGACGGCTGGCGGGTGGCCATGGGCACGCTGATGTTCGAGCGCGGCGTCTCCACCCTCGGCCAGCAGATCCGATACGCCCGCGAGCTTTCCGGCCTCGTGGAGCTCGCCAAGAACAACGGTGCCATCGACGACCCGTTCATCCGAGAGCGCCTCGTGCGGGCCTGGGCCGGATTGCAGACCATGCGCTCCTTCGCACTGGCCACGATGGATGACGAGGATGACGGTCAGGCCGCCGGAAAAGACTCCGTGTCGAAGTTGCTGTGGGCGAACTGGCACCGCGACCTCGGCGAGCTGGCGATGGCTGTCAAGGGCAGGTCCGGGCTGGAACTGGCCGGCGGCGAGTTCGACGAATGGCAGCGGCTGTTCCTGTTCTCCCGCGCCGACACCATCTACGGCGGCTCGAACGAGGTGCAGCGGAACATCATCGCCGAACGGGTACTGGGACTGCCGCGCGAGGCGAGGGGCTGATGGGTGCACTGAGCACCGCACCAGAGG
>Ga0194038_1001330_pt1 | contig 10675 bp, 7 predicted proteins | sample JunL226m_MetaG_FD_148630 | JGI IMG/M metagenome (GOLD analysis project Ga0194038, IMG submission 148630) | Anoxic zone freshwater microbial communities from boreal shield lake in IISD Experimental Lakes Area, Ontario, Canada - Jun2016-L227-6m | ecosystem: Environmental > Aquatic > Freshwater >...
CCAGTCGCACTTAAGGCGGTGGTTTGCAAGTTCGTAGCAGTTGCATCAGCTGCTGTCAAGGTTGTCACGCTTGCACCAGTCGCACTTAAGGCGGTGGTTTGCAAGTTCGTGGCAGTTGCATTAGCAGTCGTTAAGCTTGGTGTTTGTATCTGATCAACACCAGCAGTTGTAACAATCACTGCATCACCACCTGCGGGGGGCCCTGGTACTGTTGCAATGGCTTCAGTTACCGCAAAAGCATTCTGTGAAAAAGGTAATGTTAAAGCAAAACCACCACTAACAAGCATGGCCATAAGCAAGGGAGATAGCGATCTACTCCCGACTTGAGAATGTACTTTAACTGTTCCCAAGTTTGTCTTTTTGCTTGTCATAACTTAATTTCCTATTTTTTAAATTGATTTTTGCTGTTGATTCTTGAAATATAATGTCTCTGTATTACGTTTATGTGACTATTTGAGACTAATATACATGCATATGAAATGTATAAGTGTATTTTGGTCTAGGTATTTACCATTACTTTTGTATACAGTCGCTCTAATTCCCTTACGCTGGATTGTGTATTAAATAATTTTTTATCCTCTCTTTTTTGCACCAAATGAGTGCGAAAAGAGGTCAACAGGGTAGGATCTTGAGCATACTTAATTGCTTTAGAAACATATTCCGCACGGTTGTAAGCTACTAGTTCAGGCAAACCAGCATGATTTAAAATACTTCCAGCCATTTTAGACACCATTGTTTTGCCAGATAAAGTTAGCAGAGGGCATCCTGCAAATAGTGCGTCACTTGCTACAGTACCTGATGTGTACGGAAAGGTGTCTAGATATAAATCCATCAGAGAAAAACGATTAAGGTATTCGTCCATCTCGCATCTTTCCGCCACAATAATTCTATTTGGATCAACATTAAGTTTTTGCGCATACTGTTTTAAATTATCTATTGCCCCCGAAGGGCCGCTTGCTAACCATAAAACACTATTAGGTACTGCAGTCAAAATCTCCATCCAAGCTGAATAAATCTCAGGCTGAATCTTGAAGGTTTGAGCAAAGCATCCAAAAATAAAGGCTGACTCGGGCAGGCCACTGCCGACTTTAGTGAGCCCCAGATCCTTCTTAATACTGCGACTATCATCTGTGATGTGCATTCCCGATGGCAAACGCAGCACTTTCTCTGTAAAGAACCCTTCATCCTCAGGTGGGGCGACGATATCATCGGCGATGATGTAATCGTAGTGCTCAGATCCCATGGTGCCAACAAAACCAAGCCAATGCGCCTGGATCCGGGCTGGCCTGAGGGCAAAGACCTGAGAGCGACTATGCAAGGTATTGCCAGTTAAATCCACAAGTATGTCAATTTTGTCTTTTGCAATTCTTTGGGCCATTTCTAATATCGACAAATCCTGGCAATCTACAAATTCCTTAACATTTGCCTTAATTCTGTTTCTTACACTTGATCCATCATCCGGGCCATAGGAGTAAATGTAAATATCAAATTGATTATGGTCATGGACTTCAAACATTCTGGCAGTTAGGTGCGCGACAGGATGATTGCGAAAATCAAATGAAAAATAACCTATGCGTATTTTCCTATCACCATTATTTGATGTACCATGATCCCCTTCAAAAAGGGTAGGCGTCGTTACTGAGTTTAAAAATTCTGGTGCAGATAATTTTGCCCAATATAAAAGCTGTGCAGGGTCATTGAACACTGACAGGGCTACAAATGGCGCAATAGGGGTGGTGTTACCTGTAAATTTCAGTGCGCCCACTTTCGCCACGAGTTCTTCATACCCGTCCCAATCGCAAATAAATCCTTTTTCCTTGAGTAACCAGCCCAGAGCCGTTGGATAGTTAGGATCAATTGAAAGTGCATGCTCTAGGTACTTAATTGCTTTTTTAGAGTCTTTATTTGAAATATAAAAAACTCCAAGATTACTTAGCGCCCAATGGTGATTGGGGTTGCATTTAAGCGCCTCTTCGTTACATCGAATTGCATCTGGAATTCGATGAAGCTGAAAATAAATTGTTCCTAAATTAATCCAAAGCGTATCGGCTACCTTTGGGGCATACAAAATACATTGGTTATACATGCGAATAGGGGCATCATAATTTCCTACTGCAGTAACGAAGTATTGACAACAATCAAACAACACTTTGAACAGTCTGTCGTCCACAAGGATTTCATGCAACTGAGCATAATCTTGTGGTCGATCACTCGCAAAGCCTTTTAGCAACAGGTTGGCGCCCCCTTTGATATCACTCAAACTGATTAATGCATAGGCATATAAAAAATAAACATCCAGGCCTGAATAACCATTATTCAACGCCCTCTTAGCAAGGCTAATTAACTCCTCGCAATTACTCGTCCGATATGCAATCTTTATCCTATTCGATATTGCAACTAAGTGATTTTGATCGAGTTGTAGCGCTATATCCAAAGTGGAGGCAGCGCCTTCGAGGTCTCCTAAATCCTGCTTTACTGCAGCAAGACTAATTAATGCTTCAACAAATTCAGGGGCTTCATTCAGAGCAAGTTGTGCATGCTCTCCAGCTTTCTTAAGCTGCTTCGAGGCGCGATAAGCAATGCTCAGATTGTTATGCGCTTGATACATCCTAGGATCTAATTTAATGGCAGATTTTAAGTCAGAAATGGCCTCATCAAACTTGCCCATCCCAATGAAGATTACCCCACGAGTATTAAGAAATATAGGATGATTATTTGCTGCTATTGCTTGATTGGCATGATAAAGAGCCTTAAGATTGTTGCCCAATCTATGATAAGCATCTGCTGACAAATTATGCGGATCAAGCTGATCAGAATCTTGCTCAAGAGCTTTTGCATAACAATCTAAAGCAAGAAGAAATTCACCATTTTGATGATGAACTAAGCCCATTTTAATAAGCTCGCTTGATATAGGTTTATTATTCATGTGATGCTAACTAAAAAATCTCGCTCAACTTGTTATGAACTTTAAGAATGTCTATTAAAACCCCAAACCGAATCAGCCGTGTAATTAATCTAGACTGATCCTATAACTGCGCTTAATATCTCAGAGGCTCTAACTGCCGAATCTAAAAAACTTGGTATGTTTAGAAATTGCCCTAATTTTACCCTAAACGACTCAACCAAAATTGAAGTAAGAATAAATAAAACTGTTGCCTTGGAGAAAGTGAATTCAGGATGTTAAGCAGAAGTCTAAACAGCATTAAACCACTAACGAAAAGTTAAAAACGGTAAGATCAGCTGCCCCTACGCTCTTCACACTACAAATTTACCCAAGTCTAATAAAATTTTGTATATTGAAGCCTTACTTAGCTAATATTAATTCTTACCGTATATATGAAAAATACACCCGTCCATGAAATTCCTAATTTCGATCTATTAAAATTGATTCCTAAGGATTTAAAAAAAATAATTGAAGTGGGCTGCTCAAGCGGTGTTCTCGCCAATGAATATAAAAAAAATAATTCTAGAGGTGAATATATAGGCATTGAAATAGACGAAGAGTATGGTAATTTAGCCCGCAGGTATTGTGACCAAGTATTAGTGGGGGATATTGAAAAATTTGACCAAGACTTTTGGGAGGGTCACTCAAATTGTGATTACTGGATTTTTGCAGATGTGCTAGAGCACCTTAAAGATCCTTGGAAAATCCTAAAAAAAATTAGCTCTCTACCTCATAAAAATACTGTTGTTGCGTGCATACCTAATATTCAACACTGGAGCATTCCTGCCCTCATTAGCATTGGGGATTTTCATTACCAAGATATGGGCCTCCTAGATAGGACCCACTTAAGGTTTTTTACAAGAAAGACAATAATCGATCTCTTCCAAAAAAATGGTTTTTTTATTACAGAACTACAAGCACGAACTTTTAGTCAACCTAATGAAAAATTTTTAGATTGTATTAAAGCAATGGCTACCCTTCAGGGCGCCGACCCAGAAGAGGCCGCTAGAGATGCAGCCCCTTTACAATATTTAGTTAGAGCAGTAAGTTATAGCTAAGCAAATAATCAATGCTACAAATTTAAAATTGCGAGCCGATAATCAAGCGCCCTGAAAGCCCTATAAGTACCTAATTTTTCTAGAATTAGCAAAAAGTCAACATTAAAAAGCGGAATCCTCACATATGTTAATTGACTATTAACATGAAGAATTTAAATTTATGAGCCAGAGATCTAAATTAGGTGTTTTAAATTCTCCGATACATAGATCAAGATCTTTGAACTTCTTGGCTTGATCAACTTTTATACAGCCATTGATCATTGTTAGTCGCTACATGCACAACGATGATCACTTAGCATAATGGCAATTTTATATAAAGGGCATCGCCCCACCCCTCATTAGTCCAAGCAGTTAATGCCCTTGTAAACTGGTACCCTGCCAAGAACTCATCTATTTCATCAATCAAAGGAATGTCTTTATATAGTTCTTCCTTATTTACCTCTAAATAAATTGCTTTAATTGACGGGCTCAATATAAGATCACCCATTCCTTTTAGTATTGCTAGTTCGGCGCCTTGAGTATCAATATTAATAAATTCAAAATCATAAAATTGTAGCCCGTTAATAGAGTCTAGCCTGTAACCCATTAATTCTTTTTCTTCAACCACTTCAATGTGGGGATAGTATTTGGCGTGAACCTCTAAATCAAAGAAAGAAGAGCTTTGAAAGTTGTTTGTAACCTTAAAAGTTAGCGTTTCATTCTTATCCCAAAGAGCAATATTAAAAATCTGCTGGCTCATATTAAACTGATATATGAATTTTTTTAACTCTGGGATTAAGCTATCGTTAGCCTCAAACCAAATAATATGAGTAGCTCCTGCCTTAAAGTAGGCCTCTGCCTCTTCTCCCGTATGGGCCCCAATATGAAGTATTTTTTTACACCCCCCCTCAATTAATTTTAAGCATTCTTCATAATTAATTAACATGGATTAATCCTCTTCAGTTAAATTGATATTCGTCACTATGAATCGACACCAATATCTTAGACGCCTCCTCAAATAGCTTGTTGGGGCAATTTCCAATGATTTTGAAATGCTGTCAATTGAAGGCCATGAACAAAGAGGGTTTATAAAGATAAGACCTAAAGTGTCTACAGAAGCAGCAAGGAATCAGGCATTCACAAACCACTATTTAGATTTATTGCTAAAAAATTGTTGTACTCAAAAGTCTCAAAATTAGAAACATTATCCTCAGTGATTTGTTCTATATCCGAATATATACTAAAGCCACTTTTAATTAAAAAGTCAACTACTTCAGTAAGAGTTATTCCTGCGTCAGGGTAGGTCCCACCATATTCAAACTGAATAAATCTCGTCTTCTCCAGAGTTTTTTTTGCACCTTTAAGGACCTCAAGTTCATGCCCCTCAGTATCAATCTTAATTAAGTCAATCTTCTTAAGATTATTTGAATCAAAAAAATTATCAACCGTAATAGAGTTAACTACTATTTCTCTCTTTCCATTGGCTGGCATATTTTCGAAATAAGCTCTGTTGTGAACTGATGATAGCTCTGGGAGCATATCTATTTCAAAAAAATGAACCTCTCCAACCTTACTACTCACCGCAACATTCGTTACATCAACAGATAAATTTCGACCGTACTTGTCTACAAGGAAATCATAGCTTGATTTTCGAGGTTCAAATATAAAAATATGAGATTCTGGGAACTTTTCCAACACCATGTCTGTATATGCGCCAGATGCCCCTCCAATATCAAATACCACATCAAGGCCTTGGTTTGATAACCTATTCAGAATTTCCTTATCATCCATTTTGACCCTTTTCCTTGCCTTATAATAATTACTACATATTACAATATTAAAAATAGATTAAACATTACTCTATTACCCTGATCTGTGAAAGTGCTTAGGTAAAATATATGTGAAAGCAAATAATGCAAATGTGCCTCAATCTCACAAGTTGTAAACTTCTAAAATCTAATTAACTTCACTAAATTATCTGTTGAATAACAAGCTTTTTCCTCTCTTAAAGCACCGATTAATCTAATACATAAAATAACTACTAGCATGGTAGTGGCCCATAAAGTATAGGCGTTGACCATGGATCAAATGAAGTCAATTCCCCATGGATATCTTCCCTCCAAAATACTTTTCCGCGATTATTGATCATTGCCCCTAAAATAGACAAAGAACTATTGGATGCAATTAACATATTTGCAGCTGTCATTGCTGCGAGGTCAACCATTAAAGGGTTATCCACTCGTCTTTCAATAAAATCTTCACTAGTAAGTATTTTTATATTTTTACTGGTAAAGTAGTTTTTACAAAAATCAATATCATCAGAAGCTATATAAACGACTAGGTTTTTAATGCGATTGGATGTTATATATTTTTGCAGCTTTTCTAAAACATTATCCAAATTTAATACATAAAAAACTTTTTCCCTCCAATCTCCAGATTTTACAAAATATAAATAATCTCCTCTACGCACGTGGATAGTTACTAAATAATTAGATTCAATTTTCTTTTTATATGTTCCGATGATTTTTTGAAAGGTATTTGTCGGCTCAAAATTTAAACCAAGATTAGTTTCAAATGTCATAAAATAATCGGAATCTTCTAGTATTTTATTTGTATCAAATTGAAAGTAACCATCAATACATAGAATAGAACCAGGATAATTTTTAAAATGTTCTTTAATTTTTTGTATGCTTATTTCTGGACCAAAAGCTCTTTCTTCCCCCAAAAAAATACTATGCTCAACAGAAAAATAATGGTTGTTGTTAGGCAAATCAAATAACTTCCAAAATATATCCACTTCTGGTGGGTGATTTGGGGCGCCAATAATTACCTTAAAACCAAGTTTTTCTAGGTATTTTGCGTATAAAAATTCAAAGGCGGCATTAGCAAGCCTGCCGTTAGGAAAATTATTAAAATAAATTATATTTTTCTTAATAAGATTTTGATATTTTAATTCTGCTATCAATTAGAATCCTAATAAATGCCTATAATTAAAGTATTCTTATTACAATAAAATCTTCGAATTCTATTAATGCCATCTAAGGCACCCATCAATGAGTAACTATTTAATGGTTTCCATGTATTTGAATATAGGTAATGTAAATTCGAAGAAAAAAATTAAAATGCATATTTTAATCCAAAGCTCCCAGAGATTTTGCCACAAAAATATCATGCTCAATATGCCAAGATAGGTTTAATGCACGAGCCCAATCTGTAAGATAATTCAAACTTGGGTAAGTCCCATAGGAGTGTATTTTCCCATTAAAGAGGCGCATATCATCTACCATTACAACTATATTTTCAAGTGCGAAGAGGTTGTTCTTAATATGTTCAAGCTCAACAGTTATCGGGGTATCATTCGGCCCTTTATGTGTTACGCCACCAGAAAAATGTCCATCAAGCCAAAAGCAAACATCTCCACTCAACTTAGGAAGGAGGGTGGGGAAAATTTCCTCACTGATGCCATTTATTATCTCTACATTTTGATGAGAAGCAAAACGCTTCTTAGCATTCTCATAAAGCATTTGATCAGGCTCTAAAGTGTATATCTTGGCTGCTATTTTTGCCAACTCAAATGTAGTATCTCCATAGTATGTTCCAGTTTCCACCCAGGTAGCATTAGGCAATCTATTGCGCAATAAAACCGCTCTCTTCACAAAATCAGGACTAGGGGGTGAGAAGCCTCTATATGACCAATCCTGATATTGATTAAGCTCACCAGTAGGATCTGTGCATTGAGTTAATTCTTGGTACTGCTGGATAATTTTCAATAAAGTTAAGGCGGGCATTTGCATCTAGCAATCCTTTGTAATATATATAATGTAATATCTTTATTAAAAACTAAAATGTGCACTATTTTATATGTAGTTTTCCTGAAACTGGAAAAAATATAACTGAATAGCGCTATACTGATTTTTTTAACACTTTCAAATGAGTATAGGAACAATATTATAATAAATGACTAAAATCGTCAGTGAGATCTCTTAGATAAGGTCTATCTAGATCAGCTACGCGAAAAAATTTATTATGATCAGTTTTAATATAATTATTTAAGTCCGGAAGGTCATCTATTAAATAACTATCGAGGGCAAGCTGCATATTTGCATAAAACTTGTTTAGGTCATTCGGATCAACCCAATGACTGGCCACTCCAGCCTCTTTTTCATATTCTGCCATAGTCTCATAGGCAGCTTTTTTATACTCCAAAGACCTAGTATAAAACTCAGGGTGCAAATATTTAATGTGAGCCATAGTAATCGATTGGTTTTGATTATAATCTGGAGGAGTACTACAGCCATGGAAGCCGCTAGCCCAGATGGGTACAATGTTATTGAAGATAAGAGGTTTACAGCTTGTTGGAGTAAGAGACCCTATTAGCCTTTTATGCCCATTTAATTGATAATATGCTACATCATATCCATAAGTATAAATAATCTGATTTGGCGCCATCTCTTCAGCCTTAAAATTATCCAAACATATTAATTCATCGGTATCACAAAAAATTCCATAGTCATAGTAATTTAAAAGTGCAAATACAACCCCCCTAACCGCATCCCTGCGATAATCTTCTTTAAAGGGTTTGTCTTTAGGAAAAAATATTCTACTTATATCATGTGGAATTAAGTTCTCAATCGATCCATGGTCGATTACATATAGTTGAGAGCTATCAAAATACCTTTTATAATGACTAATCCATATTGGCAACAGATCAAACTCATTATACTGCATTGTTAAAACAAATCCCTTCATTTTTACTATCCTCTAACATTTTATGAAAACTAATAATATGCATTACATTATTGGGGTAGTCGGCCCGTTAATATAATTTAATAATTCTCCTACACTTTATCATTTTTTGAAATTTTTGTAAGCTAGTCCATGGTCAAGTGATTCCCCGCTCAAATGTGAGTGTTGCCTTCTATCCAATAAGATCAATAATCTTGGTACATTTTAGAAATTTCCAAGACGGGTCAATATTAGCATGCCCGCTAAAATAATTTTCAACCTGAATATTACTTTGAGTTATCTTTTTAAGCAATTGCAGTATATATGCGATGCTATTCCCATAACTAGATCCTACATTTAGGCAATAAGTGGCATTGGGCACTTGAGCAGAAATAATTCGTTTTATCACGTTAGTCAAATCTTGGAATCCAATGCGCTCAGTTTGCTTGAGAAGAAATATCTTTAAATTCTCCAGATATCATCCGAGTAACATAGTTAGCAAAAATCGAAGCATCTCCATTAAAAAAAGATTGATATTTTTTATTGCTAAGTAATGCCTTCCGAATGGAGAGCCGCTCAGAATCGTTATCGATTAAACGGCATACAGCTTTTTCATATTGCTCTTCATTTTTAGCAATTAACCATTCAGGCATACACATACGACGCATCATCCCGCCATCAATTGACTCATGAATTTGCGGTCCTTCCATACATACTCCCACTACACCAAGGATTGCGCAATCAATTAAACCATTCATATTTCCATAGGGAAATGGGCTAAGTGCAATGTCCATCTTAGCCAATACATCGAGATAGGCCTGGAAAGGTAGGGATATATGGATTGTTACATTTGGTAAGTATTCCAGCATTAATTGCCGATAAATTTCAAAGTCAACGCCTCCAGAATTAAATGAAATTAAAAAAGTGAACTCTATTAATTTTTTACTAGAACCTACATAGTATTTTTGATCTATTTTTTGACAGAATTTGAGTAATTTAGCATTAAGTTTGATAGTAGTTGCACAACATACAATTTGTACGACATCGTTTTGCGGTTTAGTTGTCAATGAAAGTTTTCGGATGTGATATTCAACTCCGCTCGGAGCGCAGAATGGCATCGATCCGATAGGTAGCTTGACGAGTATTTCTGAGTAAGTGTCTGAATTACCTGCGATATCTTCCTCGACTAGAAAGTAATCAATTTGAGTAGCAAAACTACTAGCTGCATGTCCAGCAGTCGTAAATTGTATTGGGGCAAGACGAACATTTGAGTAATGAATTGCCCACGGACTCATTCCTATGGAGGGGTAATAAACCCCAACTGGCTCATATTTTTCAATAATACCAAATAGCTCCTCTAAGCAGTAATTTTCCCCTATTCCAGACAAAGTAATCTGAATATCAAAGAAATCATTTGGGATATGATGAACAAAATCTGGCCAGGTAACAGCAATTAAAGTAAAGCGCTCTTTACAGGCTTGTAGGCTGGGTGCAAAAACTCTATAAACTGAATGATGTGGGTTAAAAATTTCTAATACAATTAGAAGCACTGGCTTTTTGAATTTTGAATCTATTTCGTCTTTCTGAGGGATTAAAGAGTTTAGTGAAGATCCTCTGGGGTTATAAGGGGGCAATCTCTGACTTAAGAGCCTATTTATATGTTTTTTTAGGTCGTGCTTATTTTGGGAAAATCCATAGCTAGCGTGCATCAAAAAACCATGTATAAAACTTATAGGGATATTTAATTCAGTGCTTTTTTCAAGTATTTTTGTTGATTCTGCATAAGCCCATTCCCTATTAGCGCAAGATTGTTCCGAGCCTGAACATGCCCAGATAAGCATAAGACAGGTTGTAAGATATAAGTCAATATTTTGATTACCTGATATTCTTAAAAGCGTAGTTAGCTTAGATTCTGTTGAAAAAAGAAAGTACGCTTTTATAATGTTTTTATTGTTGATCAAGCCATTTT
>Ga0194038_1001331_pt1 | contig 10674 bp, 14 predicted proteins | sample JunL226m_MetaG_FD_148630 | JGI IMG/M metagenome (GOLD analysis project Ga0194038, IMG submission 148630) | Anoxic zone freshwater microbial communities from boreal shield lake in IISD Experimental Lakes Area, Ontario, Canada - Jun2016-L227-6m | ecosystem: Environmental > Aquatic > Freshwater >...
ATGTGCAATTTGGTGGGGCGGACTTTGGGGTTGCAGGCCTAGACGTTCTCATGGAAAAAGGAACTGCTGGCCTCTATGTCCCATTTGATTTGGGTATTGCGAAATGCCGTATGTCAGTCGCCGTGCGTGAAGGATTTGATTATGCAACTGCTGTTAAGCAAGGCTCTCGCCTAAAAGTGGCTACGAAGTATGTCAATTGTGCCCGTGAGCACTTTGCGAACAAGGGTGTTCATATTGATACGATTCAACTCTATGGATCGATGGAATTAGCACCTTTGGTAGGCTTGGCCGACGCTATTGTAGATTTGGTATCTACTGGAAATACGCTGCGTGCAAACGGCTTGGTTGAGGTTGAACCGATTGCTGATATCAGTGCGCGCCTCGTGGTTAATCAAGCTTCTTATAAACGGAAGCGTGCACAACTTCAGCCTATTTTTGAGTTGTTAAAGTAAGCCATATACAAATGTCTTCAGCTCAAATTAAAGTCAAGCGTCTCAATAGTCTGGATTCGGGCTTTAAAGGCGCCTTGTTATCCAGTCTTTCCCTACCGATGGCAGATGATGAAGCGATTGATGCTGCCGTCCTGAAGATCTTGACAGCAGTGAAGGCTAAAGGCGATGAAGCAGTTCTGGGCTTCACGAAACAATTTGATCGTGTAAATGCTGCGAGCGTGTCCGAATTAGAAATTTCTCGTAAAGACTTGGAGCAGGCTTATCAAACTTTGCCCCCGGAACAAAAAAATGCCTTAGATATTGCTGCACAAAGAGTGCGGGCGTATCACGAGAAGCAAAAAATTGAAGCTGGTTGCCATTCTTGGGAATACGAAGAAGCAGATGGCACGCGTTTAGGTCAAAAAGTCACTGCACTAGATCGCGTAGGTATTTATGTGCCTGGCGGCAAGGCGGCTTACCCCTCCTCTGTTTTGATGAATGCGATTCCTGCAAAGGTGGCAGGCGTTAAAGAAGTGGTGATGGTAGTGCCAACTCCTGAGGGCGCACGTAACCCACTGGTCTTGGCTGCAGCCTATTTGGCTGGTGTTGATCGAGTATTTACGATTGGTGGTGCACAGGCCGTTGGTGCACTAGCCTTTGGTACGCAAACGATTCCTTCCGTTGATAAGATTGTTGGCCCTGGAAATGCCTACGTTGCTGCTGCAAAGCGCAGAGTTTTTGGTACCGTGGGCATTGACATGATTGCCGGACCTTCAGAAATTTTAGTTTTGTGCGATGGCTCTAGCAATCCTGATTGGGTGGCAATGGATTTGTTCTCCCAGGCTGAGCATGATGAGCAAGCGCAGTCTATTTTGCTGTGTCCTGATGCTGCATTTATTGAGCAAGTCCAAGCAAGCATTAATAGACTGCTTCCCGAGATGCCTAGGGCCAAAGTGATCGAAACTTCTTTGACAAATCGTGCTTTATTGATTCAGGTACAAGATATGAATGAAGCATGCGATATTGCGAATGCGATTGCGGCTGAGCACTTAGAAATTTGTGCAGTTGAGCCACGTCAGTGGGCTGAGAAAATTCGTCATGCTGGCGCTATTTTTATGGGCAACTACACCAGTGAATCCCTTGGTGATTATTGCGCTGGACCTAATCACGTATTGCCTACGGCGCGTACTGCCCGCTTCTCCTCGCCACTTGGTGTTTATGATTTTATTAAACGCTCAAGCATGATAGAAGTGAGTGAATCTGGGGCACAAACCTTAGGTGCTGTAGCTAGTACTTTGGCTCATGGTGAGGGTTTGCAAGCCCACGCCCGTGCGGCTGAGATGCGCCTTAAAAAGTAAGCGCAGAAACTAATCTAAGTAAGAATTTCTTGTAGGGCAGAAATCAACTCTTGACTCTGCTCGTCTGTACCAATGGTGATTCTTAAGAATTCTGCGATGCGTGGTGATTTGAAGTGACGCACGATAATGCCGCGATCTCGCAAGGCTTGGTAAATCTTAGCGCCAGCATGTTTCGGATGTTGCGTAAAAATAAAGTTTGCTGTTGAAGGTAATGTAATAAAGCCAAGAGCATCTAGCGCTGCTACTAGTGTTTTGCGAGTTTGAATGACTTTTGTGCAGTTTGCTTCCAGATGGGCTTGATCTTCAATGGCAGCGGTAGCACCAGCTTGGGCTAGGCGTCCTAAAGGATAAGAGTTAAAGCTATTCTTAACCCGCTCCAGACCTTCAATCAATGCAGGGTGCCCGACTGCAAATCCAACACGCAGTCCAGCTAGCGCCCTTGATTTTGAAAGCGTATGCACTACCAAAAGATTCTCTGGGCACTGAGCTCCTTGTAGTAGTGGAATACAAGATTCAGTGCCGTAATCTACGTAAGCTTCATCAATCACTAGGACTGAATCTGTATTGCGCGCCAGAAGTTCCGCTATCTCTGAGCGAGCAATAGCTCTGCCTGTAGGCGCATTAGGATTGGGGAAAATAATTCCACCATTGGGCGTGCCATAGTCGCTAGTATTGATTTCGAAATCTTTTCCAAGGGGAACGGTTTTGTAATCAATTCCAAATAGCTTGCAGTACACCGGATAAAAGCTATAGGTAATATCTGGAAAATGCACTGGGCTGCTTTGTTTAAGCAAGCCAGCAAACACATGAGCCAATACTTCATCAGAGCCATTGCCTAAAAATACCTGCTTGGGATTTAAGCCATGCAGGGTAGCGATCGCCTCCTTGAGTTTGCTTCCTTCTGGATCTGGGTAAAGACGTAAATCTGCATTGTTTTGGGCGCTAATTGCCGCAAGCGCTTTCGGGGAGGGCCCATAAGGGCTTTCATTGGTGTTGAGCTTTACCAGTCGCTGCATTTGTGGCTGCTCCCCTGGAACATAAGGGGTTAGGGTTTGAACAACAGGGCTCCAAAAACGGCTCATGAGGGTACTCGGGTCAAAAATCAGAAAGAAAGAGAGGCAATATCTGCATTTATAAGTCTTCTAGGAATGATATTATGAGGCTTCAATCAACACTTCGCCTCGCGGCGCAATGAAGCATGCGGCAAGCCGACGTCACCCGAAACACTTCGGAAACCAAAATTCAAATTTCCATCAATCTTGATGGTACTGGTAAGGCTGAACTGGCCTCCGGGGTACCTTTTTTGGATCACATGCTTGATCAGATTGCCCGTCACGGCATGATTGATCTCAAAGTAGTCGCCAATGGCGATACCCATATTGATGATCACCATACCGTTGAGGATGTTGGTATTACCCTAGGCCAGGCTTTTGCTAAGGCAGTGGGTGATAAGACCGGCATTACCCGCTATGGCCATTCTTATGTCCCCTTGGATGAAACGCTCTCCCGTGTAGTGATCGATTTTTCTGGTCGCCCTGGGCTGGAATTTAATGTGCCATTTACCCGTTCCCGCGTGGGAGACTTCGATGTTGATCTCAGTATTGAGTTCTTTCGAGGTTTTGTAAACCACGCTGGCGTGACTTTGCATATCGATAATTTGCGCGGTATCAATGCGCACCACCAGATTGAAACCGTGTTCAAGGCATTTGGCCGCGCTTTACGTATGGCTTTAGAAATTGATCCACGTGCATCTGGTGTTGTTCCCTCAACTAAAGGCAGTCTCTAATCTAGACACCCCCTAGTTGCCCAAAAGACAACAGCAGACAATAGGCTAACAGTTGGCGCAAACAATTGCGATCGTCGATTACGGAATGGGTAACTTGCGTTCTGTATATCAGGCATTTCATCATGTTGCGCCTGATGACAACATACTGATTGCGCATAAGCCTGAAGATATTCGCTCAGCAAATCGTGTGGTATTGCCTGGTCAAGGTGCTATGCCTGATTGCATGAAGCATCTACAAGAGTCTGGTTTATTGGAGGCTTTACTAGAGGCCTCAAAAAGTAAACCCCTCTTGGGCGTGTGTGTTGGCGAACAAATGCTCTTTGATCAAAGTGCAGAAGTGCGCTCTAGCCAAGAACAATGGACACCTTGTTTGGGCTTGATCCCAGGTGAAGTACGGCGCTTTGATTTGGCTGGTAAAAAACAGGCTGACGGATTAGCTTATAAAGTTCCCCATATGGGCTGGAATCAAGTTCGCCAGGATTGTAAGCACCCCCTTTGGGATGGTATTCCGGATTTAACGAGTTTTTACTTTGTCCATAGCTACTATGTAGTGCCGCAGCGCAAAGAAGATTGCGCTGGCTCAACTGAATATGGTGATTGGTTTACTTCTGCGGTGGCACGAGGTAATATTTTTGCAACACAATTTCATCCAGAAAAAAGTGCGGAGCACGGTTTAAAGCTTTATAAAAATTTTGTTTCTTGGCAACCTTAATTTATTACTAACGTCTCTCTATGCTGCTCATTCCTGCAATTGATCTTAAAGATGGCCACTGTGTTCGATTGGAACAAGGTGATATGGACAAAGCCACGGTTTTCTCTGAAGACCCAGGCGCTATGGCAGCCCATTGGATTAGCAAGGGCGCCCGTCGTTTACACCTAGTAGATCTGAATGGTGCGTTTGCAGGCAAACTGAAAAATGAATCTGCTATCAAATCTATTTTGAAAGCGGTGGGCAATGAAATTCCTGTGCAGTTAGGTGGAGGTATTCGTGATCTAGAAACCATTGAACGCTTACTAGATGACGGGGTTAGCACGGTCATTATTGGTACTGCGGCGGTTAAAAATCCGGGCTTTGTACAAGATGCTTGCACTGCATTTCCAGGTCATGTCATGGTTGGCTTGGACGCACGTGATGGCAAGGTAGCAACCGATGGCTGGAGCAAGATCACGGGTCATGAAGTGATTGACCTGGCAAAGAAATTTGAAGATTGGGGCGTTGAAGCCATTATTTATACCGATATTGGTCGTGATGGCATGCTCAAGGGCGTCAATATTGAAGCCACAATTAAATTGGCTCAAGCCATTCGCATTCCGGTCATTGCCAGTGGCGGTTTATCAAACAATCAAGATATCGAAGCACTTTGCAAGGCTGAGGAAGAGGGTGTGATGGGGGTGATTGCTGGGCGCTCCATTTATGCCGGCGATCTTGATCTAGCTGCCGCGCAAAAATATGCAGATGAGTTAACGCTCAAGTACGCAAAGAAAATGATCTAGTGTTAACGAAAAGAATTATCCCTTGCCTTGATGTCACAGCAGGGCGCGTAGTTAAGGGTGTGAACTTTGTTGGCTTGCGCGATGCGGGCGACCCCGTTGAAATTGCCAAACGTTATGACACCCAAGGTGCAGACGAACTTACTTTTCTTGATATCACCGCCACGTCTGATGGGCGCGACCTCATTTTGCACATTATTGAAGATGTTGCATCCCAAGTTTTTATCCCGCTCACCGTTGGTGGTGGCGTGCGGGTAGTCGCGGATGTGCGTCGCTTACTCAATGCAGGTGCTGACAAAGTGAGCATGAATTCTTCCGCAGTTACTAATCCCGATTTGGTTTCTGATGCAGCAGCCTATTACGGCTCGCAATGTATTGTGGTCGCGATTGATGCCAAGCAAACTGAAGCGGGTAATTGGGAAGTATTTACCCATGGTGGACGCACGGCTACTGGTAAAGATGTAGTCGAGTGGGCCAAAGAAGTTGCTCTGCGTGGCGCTGGTGAAATTTTGTTAACCAGCATGAATCGTGATGGCAGTAAAGATGGTTTTGATTTAGCGCTTACCGCAGCCGTCAGTGATGCAGTGACTGTTCCGGTTATTGCATCTGGTGGCGTTGGTAACTTGCAGCATTTAGTTGATGGGATTACTAAAGGCCATGCTGATGCGGTTTTGGCTGCAAGTATCTTTCACTACGGCGAATACACCGTGCAACAGGCAAAGGAATATATGGCATCACAAGGTATTCCTGTCCGTATTTAAGAATCACAGTAAAGTTAATCTATGAGCACATTTACCCCTATTGCATCTTTGCCAGCCGGTCCATGGTTAGATGCTGTCGTCTGGAATGAGCAAGGTTTAGTTCCGGTGATTGCCCAAGAAGTTGGTAGTAAAGATATATTGATGATGGCTTGGATGAATCGCGATGCTTTATTGGCAACCTTGCGTTTAGGTGAGGCGGTATATTGGACTCGCTCAAGGCAAAAATTGTGGCACAAGGGCGAAGAGTCTGGGCATACCCAAAAAGTCAAAGAAATTCGCTTAGATTGTGATGGCGATACGATCGTCTTGATGGTTGAGCAAAAAGATGGCATTGCTTGTCACACTGGAGAGCACAGTTGTTTCTTTATGCAATGGGATAGCGCACAGGCTAATTGGGTCAAAATCAGTAAAGACTGACTCTATTTGACCTTCCCAGGCATTGAAATCCTTGAATTGACTTGATAGAATGATATATACTTTGATATATATCAAGGAGTTCAGGCGATGGTTCAAACTGCAAAGATTTTTATGAACGGGCGGAGTCAAGCAGTACGCTTGCCTGCAGAATTTCGCTTTGAGGGGCGGGAAGTATTTATTAGGCGGGACCCCACCACTGGGGACCTCATCCTCTCGCGCAAACCAGATAACTGGAGCGACTTTTTCTTAGCACTTCATCAGGCCGATGTTCCGGATGATTTCTTGAGTCCCCAAGACCGTAAACAAGGAGTGCAAAATCGCGATCCTTTGGAAGGGATTAAGTGACGATGTACATGTTGGACACCAATACGGTGAGCCATTTTCTGAAACAGCATCCAAATATCACCAAAAGAATTACCAGCCTCCCGTTGGATAGTCTATGCTTATCAGTAATTTCTGAGGGAGAGTTGCGTTACGGATTGGCGCGCAAGCCTGAGGCCAAAAATCTCCATAAAGTTGTTCAAGAATTTTTAAAAAGAGTTGACGTGCTAGCCTGGAGCAGTGATGCCGCCCTGCATTATGGTAACTTGAGGGCGGAGCTTGAGGCTAAAGGCGATAGCCTTGGAGCACTTGATATGCAGATAGCTGCACATGCATTTTCAATAGGTGCCACTTTAGTAACGAATGATCAGGCTTTTAAAAGAGTCAAAAAACTGAAAGTTGAAGATTGGACATAGTTGTTCAAAAAGGTAACGATGGATAACATCAATAAATCTCCTAAAAATTTAGATTCGGCGTTCGCGCATTTAGCCGATGTGGTTGACCAGCGCCGTGACGCATTCAAAGCTGGTCAGGCAGACCCTAAGACTTCTTACACGGCCTTGCTCTTTTCCAAAGGTGATGATGGCATCTTGAAAAAGATTGGGGAAGAAGCCACTGAGGCCGTCATGGCGGCTAAAGATGTGCGTAGTTCTAATCTCGCCCCTGAGCAAAAAAAGCTGCTTGTGGGTGAAATGGCGGATTTATGGTTTCACTGCTTGATTGCCTTGTCTCAATTCAATTTGCGCCCTGAGGATGTCATTGAGGAGTTGGATCGTCGCTTAGGCACCTCAGGAATCGAGGAAAAGGCTGCTCGCAAAGCCTCTGGCAAGGAATAAGTTATGACTCATGATCCCAATTGCCTATTTTGTAAGATTTCTCAAGGTTTGATCCCGTCACAGAAAGTATATGAAGACGAAGAAATCTACGCATTTAAAGATATCCATCCAGCAGCGCCAGTCCATTTCTTGATGATTCCAAAAAAACATATCCCCATGTTGGAGTCTGCGGAAAGCATAGATACCCCATTGCTAGGTAGAATGATGGAATTAGCACCCCGTCTTGCCAAAGAGCAAGGCTGCCGTCCTGGCATGGATGGTGGCTTTAGGTTAATGGTAAATAATGGTGCGGATGGAGGGCAGGAGGTTTATCACTTGCATTTGCATGTGATGGGCGGTCCGCGCCCCTGGAACAAATAATCCAAGGAGATTAAGAATGGGCTCATTTAGCATTTGGCATTGGTTAATTGTGTTGGTCATCGTGATGTTGGTGTTTGGCACCAAGAAATTGCGGAATATTGGCCAAGACTTGGGTGGTGCTGTAAAAGGTTTCAAAGATGGCATGAAGACATCTGAAGAATCTAAAGATCAAACAGCTGAGCAAATTCAACAAACTGCTGCTTCTGCAGACAAGACTGTTGATGTACACGCTAAAGATGTAAATAAATAATTGCCATTGCGCAGACAGAAATTCATGCGGTTCTTAAATGATTGATCTTGGAGTTTCAAAACTTGCGCTGATCGCAGTAGTGGCATTGGTTGTAGTGGGACCTGAGCGTCTTCCCAAAGTGGCGCGCATGGCCGGCAATCTGTTTGGCCGCGCTCAACGCTATATGGCCGATGTCAAATCGGAAGTCAGTCGCCAAATGGAGATTGAAGAATTCAAAAAGCTCCGAGAAGAAAGCGCCTCAGCACTGAAAGAAGTTGAAAACAGTATTCATTCAACTGTTCAAGAAGCTGGAACGCATCTTAGCGATCAAGCTGATATTTTTGAAACTACTTTTGAAAAACCTCCGTTGGATGAGCAGGAGGTTTTGCGTAAAACAAAACGTCAGGGCCGAAGTAGCTGGGGTGTCCGGCGTGCAGCCAGACCTATTTGGTTCAAACGATCTGCAGGTATTCGTACTCGTGTGCAATCAGGCGCAGCCAGAATGAAGCGCTTTCATCACACGGTAGGCAAATAATTCATTCATGACGCAAGATAATTCCACCGAAGATTCAGGCTTACAAGAATCCTTCCTCTCGCATCTTTACGAGCTTCGTGATCGCGTTATTAAATCCTCATTAGCCATTATTGCGGTCTTTATTTGCTTGGTGTATTGGGCCCCCGATATTTTTCATTTATTTGCGCAACCATTATTAAAAGCGTTGCCTGCAGGTGGCAAGATGATCGTCACTGATGTCACGGGTTCATTTTTTGTGCCGATGAAAGTCACGATGTTGGTGGCATTCTTAATCGCGCTCCCTGTGGTGATGTATCAAATCTGGGCATTTATTGCGCCAGGACTTTACCTGCATGAGCGCAAATTGATTTTGCCTTTGGTAGTGAGTAGCTATTCCTTATTCATCATTGGTATGGCGTTTGCCTATTTCTTGGTTTTTCCAACGGTCTTTAATTTCATGGCAAGTTATAACGCACCCTTGGGCGCAGAGATGTCTACGGATATTGATAACTATCTCAGCTTTGCAATGACTACTTTTTTAGCTTTCGGAATTACCTTCGAGGTACCAGTAGTAGTGGTTGTTTTGGTCCATATGAAAATTGTGCCGCTCGCCAAGCTCAAAGAAATTCGACCTTACGTGATTGTTGGCGCTTTTGTGATCTCCGCAGTGGTAACGCCTCCAGACGTTCTGTCCCAATTGCTTTTAGCAGTGCCAATGACCCTCCTATATGAACTCGGCTTGCTAATTGCGCGTTTATATGTCCCCAAACCCTCCGAGGATGAATCCTCAGACCATCAGGCTAACTCAGCGTCTTCTTGATTTGCGAGGTTCTTTGAGAAGCTTGTTGTGAGCCACTGAGTGACACGATCAAAGCGATAGCGTCTTTGACGCAAGTTACCCTCAATATCTAATTCAGATCCGGCAAAGGTCTTGCCTGCAGCGAGCAGTGCGCGGCGCTGCTGGATCGTTTCAATTTGAATCAATCTAGGCAGAATCTTGGGTAACTCCCAGCGAATGTCCACCACTACACAGTGTTCATGTTGAAGTTGGCCAACATCAGATAGCAGTAACTCTGCTTTACTGAAATTAAATTGATTGGCGATGATGAGTCGATGACACATTAATATCCAATCTAAATCAAGTTTGTGTTCAGCATGATGATTTAAGGCTTGTTCAGCGTAAAGCGCTAAATCACGCCAGTCATTTTTTTTCGGATCCGGGCAGCTCTCTAAAATTTTCGAAAGCAATTCTTTTGCCTCAGCCACACCTTGTTGGTGTGCATGCCATACCCAATAAGACGCTTGAAGCCCTCGAACTTTTTCATTGAGCTTTTCACGTTTGCGCCACAAATTAGCCGCCTTACGAAATTGCGCTTGTGGATGCGCTAAGTCAGCAGCACGATCTATACAACGATCACTTTCAGCAGCGTTGTATCCAGAGAATTGTGGGCGACGGTAGATTTCACCAAGCGCATACCAAGCGTCACGATCACCATCTTTAGCAGCAAGCTCTAACCAGTGTGCAGCTTTTTTAAGAGAGGCATTTGATTTGGAGAGCTTGGCATTATCTGGATCAGTGCTGACATCATCAAGCTGCGCAAGACGCAAGCCTAAAGCCAGCCTTGCGCTAGTAAGACCTAATTCAGCTGCTTGGGCTAGGGCTTCTTCATTTTGATTCTCAATCCATGCGCCCCAGAGTGAAGAGAGTGCCTCATTCTTTGGTTGTAGTTTGATGAGAAGCTCTTTTGCCAGAACTGAATGTGATGTTTCACTTTCTGCAAGCTCTTGCAAATATTGTTTGGCAAGTTTTTGCAAACCCACAAAATCTAAATTGGATATTTGCTCGACTGCAGTGGCGTTTTGTTTTCTAAGCCAATCCACCAATTCAGATTGGGTGGCACTGTATTCAGGGTTAATCAGTAAGTTGGCCAATTGCCATTTGGCAGAAAGTTGGGTATCAGAGGTTTCTTGATTGGTTGAAATCCCCCAAAATGTATTCCAGCCAAATTGAAAAGAGGGTGTATTAAAAGTCTCAATGAGTGGAATTGCAGCTACTTGAGCCCAAAGTTCCAAAATTTGAGCTTCATTCGAGATATTTTCTTTAAGTCCTTGATTTTGAATAGAAATATAAGATTTTTCTAGCCAAATTAAGGCATTTGAGGGCTGAATC
>Ga0194038_1001332_pt1 | contig 10670 bp, 9 predicted proteins | sample JunL226m_MetaG_FD_148630 | JGI IMG/M metagenome (GOLD analysis project Ga0194038, IMG submission 148630) | Anoxic zone freshwater microbial communities from boreal shield lake in IISD Experimental Lakes Area, Ontario, Canada - Jun2016-L227-6m | ecosystem: Environmental > Aquatic > Freshwater >...
TTTTTACGCATCGGCGATGACCCTGCTCGGCAAGGATGTCAGCGAAGGGACTAGCTATCTGGAACTGGCGGAGTTTCTCGCTCGGCGAGGCGACCCCGATCACATTCAGGTTGATCTCGAACAGCTGTTCCGACGGGTGGCATTCAATGTCGCTGTCGGTAATCGTGATGACCATCTGCGAAACCATGGATTCATCCTGGGCAAACGTGGCTGGAGGTTGTCACCCGCGTTTGATGTGAATCCAAGTATCGATAAATCGACGCATGTGCTCAATATCGATGATGTCGACAACCGCCCTTCACTCGGGGCGGTGTTTGCAACGGCGGCGTTCTATCGCCTGACACCCCAACGTGCCAAGGAAATTATCGATGAGCTTGTCTCGGTAGTGACTGAATGGCATACCGTCGCCCGGCGAGCAAAGATTTCTGCCGCCGATATCGAACTATCGGCCAGTGCCTTTGCAGCTCTGAAGCATTAGCCTACTTGCGACGCCCGTGTAATCCGAATACTGTCCGGACAATACAAGGATTGACACCATGGGCGCTACTGTCAAGGAAGAACGTATCGAAATCCGTCTCGCGTCAACCGAGAAGGATCGCATTCGCCAGGCTGCCATCCTGGCGCACCAGAACGTAAGCGAATTCGTTCTTCGTGCGGTACCTTAGCCGACGAGACGATTGCGGCGCAGACGCGTTTCGTTCTGCCTGACGCTCAGATTAAGGCCTTCTATGCCGCCCTCGATCAACCGGCCAAGTCGATTCCGCGCATCAAGGAACTGCTCAAGAAAATGAGTGTGTTCGAGATTAACTGAAGAGGCCGTAGTGAGAGGGCGAGACGCAGTCGCAGAATAAGTCAGCACGTAATCAGTAAATGCGCATAATGGACGACAATATGTTGCATATTGGACGATAATATATTGCACTTCAGACGATCTATTTAACCCTGAGCCTTGTTCGGAACCTCTTTGGACCCTTCCGCCCCTACCAGTCAGCTGTTGATTCACCGCCACCTGCAAGGTTTACTGCAGGAAGCGCTTCTTGATACCCCCGCTGTGTTGATCAACGGCCCGCGTCAGTCAGGGAAGACCACACTGGCTCGTCAGTGCGGATCCGATATGCCCTACATCTCGTTGGATGATGCAACACAGCTCGGGTCAGCACGCAACGATCCCGTTGGATTCGTTCGTCGTATCGACCGTGCCGTGATCGACGAAATCCAGCGTGCGCCGGAGTTGCTGCTGGCAATTAAACTATCGATCGACAATGATCGTCGTCCGGGACGCTTCCTGCTGACTGGCTCGGCCAACATCATGAGTCTGCCGACCATTGCCGACAGCCTTGCCGGTCGCATCGAGGTGCATGCGCTTTTGCCTTTGTCGAACGCTGAAATTTCGGGGCGTCCGTCCGACTTTCTTGAGCGTGCTCTAGCTCAGAATTGGCCCAGCCGAACTCCCGGTAGTATTCTTGGCATCGGCAGCAAGTTGGTAGAGCATGTGCTGGCCGGTGGCTATCCGGAAATGCGCAGTCGCGCCACACCCCGGCGCCGTCAGGCATGGGCGCAGGCGTACCTGACCACCTTGGTGGAGCGCGACATTCAGGATGTGGCTCGAGTTGATGAAGCGACGCGTATTCCCCAACTCATGGCCATCCTGGCCATGATGTCGGGACAGATGCTCAACCTAAGCCAGGTCGGCGGACAACTGGGTCTCAATGTTCATACGGCTGAGAAATACATCGCAATCCTTGAAAAGTTGTTCTTGGTGAGGCGTCTTTCGGCGTGGCGCCGTAATGAACTTACACGTCTAGTTAAGACGCCGAAGATTCATTTTCTGGATGCTGGCCTGCATGCCGCCTTGGTCCGAGTCAGTCCGGAACTGCTTGAAGCAGATCGAGGCCGTTTGGGACCAATTCTCGAAAGCTGGGTGTACGGCGAGCTGTTGAAAATTATCAGCCTGACGCCGGAACAGTGGTTCCTTTCACATTACCGCGACAAGGATCAGGTCGAGGTCGACTTTGTCCTCGAATCGCCGCTGCGCGCCATTTTGGGTATCGAGGTCAAGTCAGCGGCTACGGTGACAAGCGCTGACTTCAAAGGTTTGCGACGCCTGCGCAATCAGTGTGGCGAATCGTTTGTGAGCGGTATCGTCCTCTATGACGGTATGGATGTCGTACCTTTTGGAGATGGGCTATGGGCGGTACCGCTGGGGTACCTGTGATGAGAAGAAATGGCTGCGAAATTCGTCAAATAATTATTTTTCAGGCAACGTCTGGCAACATCTGGCTCTGATAAGCAACAACATATTGATGGTAAACACGATGGTAAATTCCCATCTGAAAATCGTTTATCCTTTGAAAAACAACTGGATAAAAAGCTCGCTCACCATGGAGTGGGAGTGAGACCTAAGTAATTGATTATAAATGTAATTTGTAAATATTGCCGGCCCTACAAGGGCCGGGACATCGTCACCAATTAGTCTGCATCATCAACTGGTTGGCAACGTCTGGCAAGAGCAAATGAATCGATACTGCAGTGACTGGCGCTATCTGGCAGCACCAAGCAGAACCCGATCTTGGTACTTTTAATGGTATTGGCGAAAATATTCATTGTGCATTACTTAATGGGTGCGTGCCTCCAAAATTGGCGTGAAAGATTCCCGCTCAACTATCGGGATTCAACTCAAGTCGCCAATCTCGCAAGTTCCTCTTCGCCCCGTCCCAACGATTTCGAAAGACAGCTTATGGACCTCGAACTCTATGAGTACTCCGGGCCATCAGCGGCCGTAGCGTCATGGTCATCAGCCAAGTTCGTAACGGCTGGTATACGGGTCTATACCCGCCATAGCCTGCAGCGCTAAGACGCCATCCCCTATTACTATTCCGGCTAAGCAGTTGGCATCGCTCGGCATACAAGCGCCACGGAGCTATGTTTCGACTCCTCCAAACCGTCAGCAAAGGGTTCGACAGCCAACTCAGGCTGGGCTGCCGGTTCTATTCCCAGTCACTCCCACCGGAGGAGGTGTCATCCCATGAGGATGAATCCGACACGCCGAAGTCGGACCCACCCATATCGTTCGGAGTGATATCGCGCTCCACGGACGATGGGAGTGGAGACAGCCCTGCCTCGTTTCGGTTACCGTCGGTAAAGTGATGCATCAGTGCTTGACCGGCGAAGCTTCGGGTCTATGGCGTTGCCAAGACCGTCGCCGATTGCTTCAAACACCGAAACAAGATCGGACTTGATGTGGCACTGGAGGCATTGAAGAATGAACGCGCGCAGAAAAGGGCTTCCGCCGATGACCTCTGGCACTTCGCCAAGATTTGCCGAGTCGCCAACGTAATGCGCCCTTACCTCGAGGCAATTGGCTAGTTGAATGCCTTTGCTTCGGTCCCCTGCGGAGATTTGATCTGGATATATCCGCGTAAAGTGCGGAGATAATGCTTGCGCTTGCGGAGATTATCCGCAAAAATGTCCGCATCTATTGCGGAGTAAATAGTGACCACCTATATCTGGCAACGTGTTGATTGGCCAAACTGGCGCGTTGACTCGTCAAAGCTATCTGTACCTCTGGCCACGGTACGTCACGCCCAAGGCAGATTGATTGGGCGAATGGAATCACTCGGATTCAAACTTCGCGATGAAGCCTGGCTGCAAACCCTCACGCAGGACGTCATCAAGACCAGTGAGATCGAGGGAGAGCGTCTCGATACCGATCAAGTACGTTCATCCATTGCTCGTCGCCTTGGTATGGACATCGGAGCACTGACTCCCGTCGATCGGAACGTTGAAGGCATCGTCGAAGTGATGCTGGATGCGACACAAAACTGCGCGAAGCCACTTACCGTCAAGCGATTGTACGGCTGGCATGGCGCACTCTTTCCGACCGGGCGCAGCGGACTATCGAAGATCCGTGTTGCCAAGTGGCGGGACGACTCCGCCGGACCCATGCAAGTTATCTCGGGGCCGATTGGCCGTGAGACAGTTCATTTCACTGCCCCACCTGCAGAGCAACTCGGCGCTGAGATCAAGAAGTTCTTAAGCTGGTTCGAGAACGTTGAAGTCGAGCTCGATGGAGTGATCAAAGCCGGCTTGGCGCACCTCTGGCTTGTTACCCTGCACCCGTTTGACGACGGCAATGGGCGGATTGCACGGGCCGTTGGCGACATGGCTTTGGCTCGGTCAGAACAAACCCATCAGCGTTTCTACAGCCTCTCGGCGCAGATTCAACACGAACGCAGCGACTATTACAATGTCCTGGAACGAACCCAAAAGGGGGCGATGGATGTCACTGATTGGCTGCTGTGGTTCTTGGCGTGCCTGCAACGTGCGATAGGGCGAGCCGAAGAAACCTTGTCAGTGGTTTTGGAGAAGGCCAGATTCTGGGATCGATTTGCCACATCGCCGATGAACGAGCGGCAGATCAAGGTTCTCAATCGACTACTGGATGGCTTCGACGGCAATCTGACCACCAGCAAATGGGCGAAGCTTTCCAAATGTTCCCAGGACACGGCTTATCGAGATATCCTGGCACTGATCGAATTGGGTGCGCTCAAAAAGGCGGAGGGGGCAGGGCGTAGCACGCACTATGATCTGGTGGTGCCGGTAAAGTGAGATGGCGTTCTGTGGCGGAAATTAGGTATGCCGAATGAGAGATGTTCGCAATGAAATGCCGTTTCAGTTGCGCAAATATAGGAAAATTCTCTGTCTGGCAGCAACTGGCATCAACGGGCTATGACGAGCAACGCCAAGCAAGCTTTGATCATGGTATTTTCAATGGTATCAGCAAGGTGTAACATGAAAAACCGTCATGAAATCAATTCGATAGACGTGCTATTTACTATAGAGTGGGAGTGACTGGCAACGACGAGCAATATCTGGCAACGTCTGGCAAATAGGGGAAACCCGAACCACTGGTGAAGGAAATGAGCTACTGGCATTGTCTGGCAAGGCCGAGCAATGTTAAGCAACGACCCGATCATGGTACGCATCTCGGCACGCGCGAATGAACGCCGATCCAGTGGGACATATTCGATTCGCCGAAATCCGTCTTGCATGATGGCACCCCAACCGATGAGCCGATCTCAAGGCTGGAGCAATCCATTAACCAGATGCGCGACGAGTTGGCAAGGGTAAATGTGGTTCTCCCATTCGTTGAATGACCGCAGTTGAAGCGTCAACGGTCGTTGACCATGATTTCGTCATCAGCCCGCCCCATTCCATATCCTTACACCCACACAAAAAAATCCCGGCGCAAGGCCGGGATTGAGTCCGAATCCTGACGGAACCGGCGGAGAAACAAACAGCTCCGTCTATCAGGCAGCTTTCTTTGCCTTCGTTGTTGCGTTCGTTGTGGCCTTCAGAGCAGCGTCGCTTGCCGCGGCTACGTTGGCTTCAGCCATCTTAGTCGCCTGTTTGGCGGCCTGGTTCATGCTGTCGTAAGCAGAGTTGACCATATTGATGACTTTACGGACGCCGGCAACGGCAGCGTCCGAACCTTCTGGTGCGTTTTTGAGCGCGTTATTCACAAGGCCGGAGACCTTTTCTTTCGTGTCGGAAAGTTGTGCCTCAACGATCTTGGCAATCTCCGCCTTGGTTCCGGTAGCGATTTCGTAGAAACCGCGTGAGTAAGCGACGGCGAGTTCGACCGTCGGCTGCGCTTGGGCAGATTGCAGGGTGATGAAGGACTGGGCATCCTTGGCTCCCTGCAGAGCAGTGATGTTGGCGACAGAATGCTCAAGCAGGCTACGGGCGGTATTCAGGTTGAGCGCGGCGAGGCGCTCGGCACTGGCAAAAACGGTGTTGGCGAGAGTCAGACTGGCTTCGAAATTGAACGGGTTTTCAGCGGTAAAGTTCTTCAATTGGGCAAACATATGGGGCTCCTTGAATTTTGACGAGATTGGGTTGGACTGGTGTTGAGCACCCTCCCTGACCCATTAACTCGCAGGAAGTAAAATGCTGCACTGCAGCAATTATAGGTTTGAATAGAACAATGTCAATGAAAATTGTGAGTCGCACCATTGCGATTGGCTGTGTTCGCTTTCATTGGACATATGAGACTACGCAGATCAACCGCCAGGGCCGGTTGTTGGCGTGACTGCCGTTCGGAACAGGGACCGCGGTTGGAATGGCGGGTATCCGATCAACCGAATTACTGGCGAGTATGAGAATCCGAAATTCAACTCTCAGCTCATCGTTGAGGTGCATTAGGCAATAGTGAAGGCATCTGCATCAATGTTTTAATGTAAATCATTATTGACATATAGACTTCTGGTGTTGATAATGATTTCACTATGCCGAGCAAAGCACCCCTTGCATTCCCGTCCGAAGCTAAATTGCTGGCCGATTTCGGTGAGCGACTGCGTCTTGCTCGACTGCGCCGTCGCCTGACGGCGGTGGTCGTCACCGAGCGTGCCAATATCTCCCGACCCACGCTGGCCAAGGTTGAACGGGGTGACCCCTCGGTTACCTTGGGTACATATTTACGCATCCTTGCCATATACGGGCTGGAAAACGATCTCTCCATTGTGGCGGGGGACGATGTTCTCGGGCGCCGCCTTCAAGACCTCGCATTGCCTGCTCCGAGAAAGACACGGAAATGAGCAGGTCCCTGGAAGTCTGGCTCGATTGCGACCTCTGCCCATTGCAGCGATTGGGAACGTTGGCCCATGATCGTGGCCAGGTCCGCTTCCATTACGACAAGACCTGGCTGACACAGCAGGACATCGCCTTTGCCATCGATCCGCAACTGACCCTTGACGCCGGTCCGTTCTTTCCCAAGCCCGAGGCAGGGAACTTCGGCGTCTTTCTCGACTCATCTCCGGATCGATGGGGGCAAACCCTGATGCGGCGCAGGGAGACACTGCAAGCCAAGGACGAAAAGCGTACTGCCCGGACACTGTATTCCTGGGACTTCCTGTTGGGGGTGCAAGACATCACCCGGCAGGGAGCCCTTCGCTTCCGCTTCACAGACAGCGATACCTTTCTAGCCAACGAAGCACTGGCAGCCCCGCCGATAACGAGCCTGGCTGAACTGGCGGCAATCGCCAAAGAATTGACGCGCAAGCATATCGACAACCTGGATCAACTCAGGCGCTGGCTTGCCGTGCTGGTTGCACCCGGGGCGTCACTGGGAGGTGCCCGCCCCAAAGCGAATTTTTGCGACAAGACCGGGGCACTGTGGATTGCCAAGTTTCCTGCCGCAGAGGATGACCGCGATATCGGTGCCTGGGAAGGCGTGACTTGGTGGTTGGCAAGGCAGGCTGGCATTGATATGCCGGTTGCGAAAGTAGAACGCCTGGGGCAGGGCGGGCACCATACCTTTTGTGTCCAGCGTTTTGATCGCACAACTGTAAATAACGAAAAACCGGGACGGCGACGTTTTTACGCATCGGCGATGACCCTGCTCGGCAAGGATGTCAGCGAAGGGACTAGCTATCTGGAACTGGCGGAGTTTCTCGCTCGGCGAGGCGACCCCGATCACATTCAGGTTGATCTGGAACAGCTGTTTAGACGCGTGGTGTTCAACATCGTGGTTGGCAATCGGGACGACCACCTGCGAAATCACGGATTCATCCTAGGGAAAAAGGGCTGGCGGCTTGCCCCTGCATTCGATGTGAATCCGAGCATCGACAAGGCCACCCATGTACTGAATATCGACGATATCGACAACCGACCGTCACTGGAAACCGTTTTGGCTACGGCTGCTTTTTATCGCCTGACGCAAAAACGGGCCAAGGAGATGATCGACGACATCGTAAATGTGGTGAATGAATGGCAAGCTGTAGCCCGACGAGCAAAGATTGCTGCCGCCGATATTGAACTATCGGCCACTGCTTTTTCTGCGCTGGAACTTTAATGCACATGTTCCCTTCAAGTGAGCAATCCGTATACTGTCTGATCAATTGAGGAGTGAGACCATGGATGCCACCGTCAAGGAAGAATGTATCGAGATCCGTCTCGCTTCCGCCGAGAAGGAACGGATTCGTCAGGCAGCCATCCTGTCGCATCAGAATGTCAGCGAGTATGTCCTGCCGGAAGAGCAGATGAATGCCTTCTATGCCACCCTCGATCAACCGGCAAAATCGATACCGCGTCTCAGAGAACTGCTCAAGAACACCAGCGTCTTCGAGATCAAATGAAGTTTCGGCTGGGCAAGCCAATCAAAAACGCTGCCGATGCAGTGCCTGAAAGCCTTTCAGGATGCGTATACCATCATCCAATTGGCATAGCTGGAAAACTCGGTGCCAAATACGGCGAAAATTTATTTTTCAGGCAACGTCTGGCAACTTCTAGAACTGATAAGCAACAACATGTCGATGGTAAACCTGATGGTAAATTTTCACCAGAAAAGCGTTTATCCTTTGCAAATCAACTGCATGAAAAGCTCGTGCACAATCGAGTGGGAGTGACAGGCAATGACGAGCAATATCTAGCAACGTCTGGCAAATACAGGAAACCGAGTAGCCGGCGAAGGAAGTTAGCTACTGGCATTGTCTGGCAAAGTCGGGAAATGATAAGCAATGACCGAATGATGGTACACGGCTTGTAAACGTGAACTCAAGACTCAGGTTTGCGGCCCGCGTGATGTAGAAAGGGTCTGTCGAATAGCGCAACAACCAATATTCAGAATCACCAAGCTTCCAGGTCGTCCAGACCATCTTCGTCTTTGTTAGACTCGCCGGCCTCCTGACTTGACTCAGGGTTCCGTGACGCCAAAGGTTGATACCACTCCGATGGGGTTTTCCAGGCCATGAAAAAATCCAACGGATTTTGAGTGCCAAGGAAATCCCGCGCCAACTTTAGCCTTTCCATTATTCGATGGCTCTCATCTGTCGGTAACATCTTGGCCCGGTCCTCGACATCTTTGAGGAAATGCTCCACGGTGATGATACCTCCCCAGGACTGAATGATGTCTCCAAGGTGAGACTTGCTTTCCTTTATTGACTGCTGAATGCGTCGTTTATCTTCTTCCTGCCGACGCCGCTCCGCTTCCTCCATACGTTTTATTCGATCAATTTCCGCCTGACGAGCCGCCTCTTCAAGTAACTTAACCAGTTCCGATGCGCCATCCTCGATGGTTTTCACTATCTTTGGAATATCGCGGGACAGTGCCGAGTTCTTTGTTTCTTGCCAGTTTGCCGACCATGATGCTTGCCAGTACGGGGAGTACGCAACAAGACGGAAACGACCGGATGGCAATTCTCTGGTTGTTGTCCAAGTATGGTCGCTGTGATACCGAGAGGCCTTTGGCGGCACGTAGTCGGCATCGCGAATGTACTTCCGTTTTACGTAGCGCATCAGGACAGATTCAGACATTTCGATCAGGGCCAGACCGATTGCCACCGTCCCGACGTACACGACGGTTGGACGCTGCGGTGACCAAAGACGGCTTTCGTAATAGTCGTGACGCTTCTTCGGCTCTTCCTGTTCCTCAATCCTGCCACGCCTTGAACTTTCGCTCTGAGGCGCGATCATTACGTGGAACCCGTAGCCCTCCAGTGCATTGAAAAGTTCATTGGCGAATGTCAATGCTTTATCGAGCCCGGTTTTTGAACACGTGACGTCGACCAAGAGTCTCTTGTATGGTTTGAGGTAAGCCCCCTCGTCAATATTTCGGCTCGCCTCGAATAATGATTTCACGCCGCGTACCAGTGCGTGAGTGCCAGTAACGACCCTTGGAATTCTTGGGGTGCGCTGCCTGGGCGGTACCGCAGGCTTTGGCAAGGCAGTAACTGGCAAGTTGCCATCGTTGGACCAGTAAAGCAGATCGCCAGGCAATGCTTCCGGCAATACCTGTTTAGGTTGCGCCTTCCCAACTGCTAGCTTGGCCCAATAACCCCTTTCCGGCCGAGGTACCCGCATGACAGAACAAACGCGGGCCATGTAACTACCGGAGACATCGAACTGCTCGGCCACCCTGGTCAGAGGTTTTGACCAAACGAGTTCGTAGAGTTTCTCTCGTGAAATCAATTTACTCACCTATGTGAAATTCAAGAAGTGAGGTTGTTAGCAATTCTGTAACCCATTGCCCGGTACCCTCGCTGCCGTTTGTCCCACATCCGAAGTAACGCCGGATGTCCGGTATCCACGAAATCAATGATGCGCACATCGGTCTTGGTGGCGTGCTCCCTGTGAAGGCGACCGGCGTATTGCTGCAGGGTTCCCTTCCACGAGATCGGCAACGCCAGTACCAGCGTATCGAGTGCCGGATGGTCGAACCCCTCTCCAACCAGCTTGCCGGTCGCGACGAGGATGCGCGGCGCCTCGGGCGATAGTTGGTCAAGCTCAGCGATCATGGTGGCCCGATGTTTCTTCGACATCCGGCCGTGCAGCACAAACGGCGACGGCACCTGTCCATTTAGGGTGGCCAAGATTGCGTCAAGGTGCTCCGTGCGTTCAGTCAGAACGAGAACTTTCCGGCCTTGCCGGTAGGCATCCCGGACTTCGACGGCAATGGCGTCGGTCCGCGCCCGGTCATTGGCAAGATATCGGAACACATCCTGAATGCCAGCCTCGGGTGGCAAATCAATACGCGTAAAGAGTGATCGCGGCTCCACGACCAGATCGTGTGGGGCGTTGACCGGTTTGGCCGCCGTGTAGCGGATTGGTCCGCACTGCATGAAGATGATCGGCTGCTGGCCGTCGCGACGAATCGGCGTAGCGGTCAGGCCAAG
>Ga0194038_1001333_pt1 | contig 10663 bp, 8 predicted proteins | sample JunL226m_MetaG_FD_148630 | JGI IMG/M metagenome (GOLD analysis project Ga0194038, IMG submission 148630) | Anoxic zone freshwater microbial communities from boreal shield lake in IISD Experimental Lakes Area, Ontario, Canada - Jun2016-L227-6m | ecosystem: Environmental > Aquatic > Freshwater >...
GTCTCAGCTAGTGGAATACAGTTAAAAGTTGTAACCGCTACTGCTCAAGCTGTTGGACTATATACAGGAACACTTGTTTTCTCTGTCTATTATTAAATAAATTTCTCTATTTTTTTATAACTGACCTCGTTAACAAAAAATAAACATATTAATAACCTTTTCTGAATTCTTTTTATAAAACGCAACCCTAATTCCACTAATTATAACAGAATTTGACAAATAAAAAAAAATAAATATAATATACTACGCTATATATATGAAGCACATCTGATAATTAACAAACAAAAAAACAAATGGTAATGTTTATTATATATTTTAAATTTTTTTATTTATTTTTTACAAGCATACAAATGAAAACTTTTATGAAAATTGGTGCTCTTAGTTTAGCATTGGTTGCATCATTACTTATGTTAAGTAATACTACCAAAGCAGATGTTGGAGTTTTACAGCTAAAAATCAATACAGGAACTAATTCTTGTACCTTCGGTACTTCATTAGATCTTTGATCTCAATCATTGAATTTATCTTCTGCATTAACGTTTAGTGGTTACTTTACTGGTACTCAAACAACCTTTTCTTGTACATCTAATAATGGTAATAATGTTTCTTTAACTTTACAATCTGCAAATCTTACTAATGCTACTTCCCAAACAATATCAAGCGGAAGTGTTACGATGCAAACAACAGCAAATCAGGTAACTGCTGGTGCTTGTTTTACAGGTGCGGGAACTGTTTCTCGAACACCTATAAGTGGTGCTCAAACCATCCTTTCCAAAATAAATAATCCTGGACAAGTTTGTACTGTCTCAGCTAGTGGAATACAGTTAAAAGTTGTAACCGCTACTGCTCAAGCTGTTGGACTATATACAGGAACACTTACAGTAACACAAGTATTAAATAACTAATAACTAGTCTAGCTTACAGAACCCTATGTTTTGTATAGTCCTAGACTATATAATATATCAACATGATATTATTTAAAATACAAAAAAAAATCAACACGAATTGTAGTTGATTTTTTTTTGTATTTACATAAACGTTATATGTCTTTATTTTTTCACTAGCACATGAGTAGTTCAAAAAAATATGCGATTTTTTGGATAAGTTGACTAGCTCTTTTACTTTTTTCATCATGTTTCTATTTTACTTTTGCCTGAACAGAATACTGAACATTAAGCCTAGAAATCAAAGGTGTCGGTATCAGGCATGGAACCCCACACAATATAAATTTATGAACACCCAGCGTTTCTGGTGGCGACCAAGAAATCAGTGGTCAGTTTAGTGGTGATTTTTGGGTGGAAGATTTAGAATGATATAGTACAGGTCACTATAGTACTATTCAATGTGATGGTGTTTATTGATCTGCAGGAAACAAACTCACATGAGTATATTTCAAAGCTGGTAATAGTACTCCTATTTTACTGGAATGAACTACTGGCAATGTACTTATTAATACAGGACTTGATGATTATGCAAGCATTATTGCTCCAGTCACTTATATCTATAAACCCACTAATATAAATAATATATGAACTACTAATAGATATTGAGATAGTCCACGACTAAAAATCCTTATCCCTGGATGAAGCCCAGCTGGTACTTATAGTGGCACTATAGTCTTTAGTCTATATATGTATTAAAATTTTGAAATATTTAAAAGTTGAGAATCAACTCCTCAGCTTTTTCGTTATATCTTATTTAGCTTTTTTGATTTTTCTAATCGCTTCTAGCTACTTTAATCGCTTCTAGCTACTTTAATCGCCTCTGGCGACCATTTTTATAAAGACATCTGACGGTACATTTACGTTTCCTATTGCTTTCATTTTTTTCTTTCCTTCTTTCTGTTTGGCAAGTAATTTTCTCTTTCTACTTACATCTCCTCCATAACATTTTGCAAGCACATCTTTTTTCATAGCAGAAATATTTTCTCTCGCAATCATTTTGTTACCTATACCCGCCTGTAAAGGAATAGCAAACATATGTTTGGGGATCAGTGTCTTAAGTTTTTCTACTACTTCTTTACCTAGATAATATGCTTTATCTCTATGAATAACTCGGCTCAATGCCTCCACTTTTTCATTATTGATATATACATCCAACTTTATCAAATCTGCTTGCTGATATTTTTTGAATTCATAATTCATCGTTGCATAGCCTTTGGTAGCTGATTTGAGTCTATCGTAAAAGTCGATAATAATTTCCCCCATCGGTAATTCATAGTGTCGTACCACTCTCGTTTCATCTATATAATCCATATTTATTAGTCTGCCTCTGTATTCCTGGCAAAGCGCCATAATATTTCCTGCATATTCTTGAGGTCAAACAACCTCTACCGCTGCTATTGGTTCTCGTATTTCATCGATTAGTCACTGGTCTATCATATCTGATCATGATTTCACTACTAACCAAGGAGTAAGTTCTTCTTTTCTTGTTTCTGCTTGTTCGTCAGTTGTAGTCGGTCAAAGAATGTGTTTATACATTCATGTTTTCAATAGATTCTGGATATTGAATCAGGATTTAATAGGATCTAAGGAAAGATTTTTTGTTTTAATTAGATATATAACAGTTGGGATGGTGAAAATCGTCTCCATATTATATTCTCTAGATAATCTTTCTCTGACAATATCCATATGCAGCATTCATAGAAATCCACAACGGAAGCCAAATCCAAGCGCTTTAGAATCTTCTAATTCATATTCTATCGCACTATCGTTGATAGATAATTTTTCTAAACTATCTTTGAGTTTATCGTAATCAGTAGTATCTACTGGATATACTCCAGCATACACGAAGGGTTTTACTCTTTTGAATCCTGGAATCACCAAATTTTTCATGAGTGTCTCATTTTCTCCTTTTCCTCTCTCGTCTTTGACCATAGTATCTCAAATACTTATATCTCTCACCGACTTTTCTCCTGTGATAATATATCCTATTTGCCCTTCTTTGAGTACTTTATCTACCTTGTAATCAGGAGTAAAATGACCCACTTCTGTGGGCACTATATCGTTTTCTGTATAAATAAGATGGAGATTCTGTCCTGATTTAATCTCCCCATCAACAACTTTGACATAGGCAAGCACTCATTTATAAGGATCATATACAGAGTCAAAAATAAGCGCTCTAGAAATTCCTGTTATCTGTGCCTGATCCTGTCCTACTGGCCAGAATTTCTTGGCATGAGTTTCTTTGAAAGTGAGAGGATCCTGAATTCTTTCTATGATTGCATCTAATACTGCATCAACGTTTGCTCAAGTCTTACCTGAAACTTGAATAATTTCTGATTTATCGATACCGATTACATTTTCTATCTCGTGCGCCACTCTCTCTGGATTTGCTGCGGGAAGATCAATTTTATTCAACACCGGAATAATGGTTAGATGTTGGTCTATTGCTTGATATAATACAGACAATGTCTGAGCTTGTATTCATTGACTTGCGTCAATAAGTAAAATAGCTCACTCTACGGCTGCGAGTGAACGAGAAACTTCATACTGAAAATCTACGTGTCCTGGGGTATCTATGAGATTAAATTCATAGTCTTTTCGCTGCATCCTTGCTGGTGTAAGCTTGATGGTAATTCCCCTCTCCTGCTCGATATCCATGCGGTCAAGCATCTGATTATGATCTATCTTTCTAACTGCGCCAGTAATCTCTAGCATTCTATCTGCTAATGTTGATTTTCCGTGATCTATATGTGCGATGATACAAAAATTGCGTATATTCATAAACGATGAAACTTTGAAACGATAAAACGACTAAACAAAACTTCTTAGTCTTGTGTAGGTATCTTATAAAATAGCTTAGAGAATTCAAGAAAGAGTTTATTGGCGATTAATAAAACACTCAGAACAACCTTTTGAGTAATCGAGAAAATCTTTGTTTGATAGTCTTTTTATGTGTTTTATTAGTATAGAGTTGTAACTTTTTCCTTTCTAAAATGATTCACAATGATTCCATGAACGATAATAGAATATAAAAAATCAAACAAAAAGAGATTACTTTATTTTTATTTTGCATGTTTTTTTTAATGTTTCGCCTCGTTTGATGTTGTCTGTATAACTCATAGGTAATGCCAATGCTTCAATCAATCTAAGAAGCTTTTTTATTATCCTGATGTTACCAAACATAAGATGATAATATAATATGTCATAGAGTTCTATGCAAAACATATTAAGTAGTCTGATTTCATTTGTTTCTTTTTTTACGTGTTTTATCATTTTTAGAATATATTTGGAAATATCTTGTTGCTCTTGTTTACGAAATAGTGCAAAAATTTTCTTTTTTTCTGGAATATCTTTGTGTAAAATTTGAAATAATTCCATGGCGCCGATTACAATACAAAGAGTTTTTTTTGATGGCGAAATATATATCGTTGTTTGTATATATAGTAAATAAGAAAAAAACTGACAAAGCTAAGAAAAAAATTCTGTCAGTTCTTAAGATATTTATAGTAGAAAAATCACTAATAATTTATTTCTGAAGTCTATCTATTACTACTATATCTATATCAGAAGGATTAAGTTTTACATAGAAATCATACATACTTCATTTGCAAATAAGTGGCATTTTCTTTCCTGTCTCTTTTTCTATGAGCTCTATAAATGGCAATACAATCTTTCCTAACATATCGTTTTTGTTTTTTGAATAACTGGAGACAACGAAAGTTCTATTTGAAACATCTTTGCCCGTATTTTCTATTAGTATTTTCAAAATATCTACTGTTGCTGTCTGAGAATGTAAATCTTCTGAAGTAAGTTTTCTACCATTAATAAATATTTTATTGTTTAACATATCTAGAAGTATTCATTTATTATTGTTTTTTATCGCGGTATCATAGTCACTTATTTGGACTTTCCCGTCTGCTGTTTTGACTATATAACTACTGGAATCCAAAAATTCTGAATATATTCATTGATGTATATCTTGTTCTATTTTTACTCCTTCGTGTTCTATCCCGTCGATCCAATTACTGTAAATAAGTTTCGAACCAACGAAATCCATATTTGTCTTGTCTGCTGCGTCTACCGCCATTTTTCTAAATCATTCAAGTGGCATAGCAAAGATCAATGATCATCACATAATGGTACTATCACTGGGCGATAATGAAATATATTTTTGTGGTCCATGAAAGTTTTTGTGAAATATTTTTATAAATTTGATAAAATTCGTTGAACTATTTCTTGTTACACAGTCGCCCTGTCTAAATTTTTTGAGTGCATCTAAAAACTGTAGCATATTTGTTTCTTCGTATGCTTCAGAATAAATCTTGGACATAAAATACAATATTTTGAGACTCAAAATACCCATGAGTTTACCATAAGTCGCATCAAATTCATCTGTCTCTGGTGCGATAAGATGTTTATAAAACTTAGGGATTTTATTGTGATGTAAGTTACTAAAATTATCACCAAAAATTTTTTTGAAGTCTGATTTAATGGTTCTTGTAATATTTTGATTGGTTTTATATTTACTTCATGCTATCTGTTCAAGTAAGACTGGTTTACCTGAATACATTACTCCATAATCGATAGGTACATATGGATTATCCCTTAATCATTTAAAAAGATTATTCAGTCTAAATCCATAATATCTGTTTACTATGTTACCCTCAGGCACCAATAATTTATCAAAATCTTCAGAAAAAGAAACTATAGGATAAGGAGAATCAAAAAATGATGCCATTTTGGTCCCTGATCCAATCATACCGTAGATTGATTTGTCAAAATGAAAGGCATCTTCGAATATTTTATATACATCACCCTTTGTATCTATTAATGCTTCATTGATATTTTGTATTCTCATATGTACAATTTTATTACTATCTATGGTACTTCATAGAGTAGTAATCACTACAGAAAGAAGTAGCGCAAGAATAGAACCGAATCATAATCACACCCCTCTTGGAAGTTCTGAGAGAATATTAATTTCTATTCCCTCATCTCCATGGAACAATTTTCCATATTTTCTTTCTAATTCTTTTTCTATATCAGCAATATATGGGGCATATTCAATGGCATTACTTTCGATAAACTGATATTCGTTCATATCCAAATGATATACTTTTTTTATGCTTATTTTTTTGTTCATTGTCTTTGTGTATCACATATAGATACGGAGAGGGATTTTTTGTTTTATACTTACCCCACTATAATTGTGTAATATATCCCCAGATCGACTGAGTACAAATGGTGCTGATATTACTGTTTGATTTTCGAGAAAAAATTTTTCATACGTCTGAATGTAGGTCTTTTTCAGATTTTTGGAGTTCATGTGACTCTTATATTACAAGATAAAGACATGTGGAAAAGATTTTTGTTTTTCATCTTTTACTTTTGTCTTTGTTCTTTTGTCTTTTATTTCATTGCTAAATATTTGAAATTATCCACTTAATGACCTCAGACATATTCTCCTTCGTAACTGTACCTTCATATTTCTGTAAGGTACTCTTTATAGTATCTGCACTATAACCGAATCACTTGAGCGAGGTGACTATATTTTTGTAGAGTTTTTGATCGATATCCATCCTCTGCATATCTTCTACATCGAAAGTTCCTTTGAGCTGAAGTAAGATTTTCTTGGCAGATTTGGGGCCGATTCCTGGAATGGCTTGGAAAAACTTCACATCTACATTTTTGAGTGCTTGTTGGATATTTGCTTGCGGTAGCTGAGATATCTGAAATGCTGTTTTGGGTCAGACGCCGTTTATTTTGAGTAAACTTTCAAACAATGCTTTCTGTTCGATACTATCAAAACAGAAATAGAAAACCGTCTTTTTATTATCATCGAGATAAGGATATAAGAAAAATTCACCCTGATGCTGATTTCCAAGATAATGAACTTGAATACCCAACATATCGTTCGTTAACAAGGTTTCCCCTCCTACATGACGAATTTTCCCTACAAAATAATGAAACATTTCACAAAAATGATAGATAATAAATGATGAATGATAAATTATGTATAATTAATTGTGATTGTAGTTATTTATTGGTTCTTTTCAATGAGTTTTTGGGTTGATATTGGAAGATAAATTATTATTCTACTTTATGTCATTGGAATATCAGTGATTATTTTTTGTTTGTTATTGCTTCGTACTATACCAAAAAAGAACCATACCTTGAGTAAGATATATGTTCTTTTCTGGCGCTATATAAGCGTACGTTATCACTACACATATATAATTATATATACTTTTATATAAATGTCAAATATATTTATATTGCGCATTAAAACATCAATTCCTACCTATTTTTTATCTTGTTTTTATTTTCTATGCAGAAACTTCAAAAACAATTACGGGATAGTTTTCAAGACGATATCGGAGAACTCAGTAAACCATTACAAGATCTCTTAAAAAATGGTTTTGACGCTGGTGTAATCAATGAAGAAGACGTAATCTCAGATGTAGATGATATGGATCTCAGCATCAAAATGATTGAAAAGTTCTATGAACTTGCGGAAAAATTGGGTATCAAAATGCTTACTATTGAAGAGATTCTAGAAAAAGAAGCTCAAGAAGCCAAAAAAGAGAGTAAATTAGGAAAAATAGAATTATATGATACAAAAAAGAACACTTCTGAATTACAACATAAAGACTTTATCAAACTCTATTTTAATGAAATATCTAAAATTCCTCTCCTCAATTCTGAAGAAGAAAGAGATATTTCGAGACGTGTAAAAAAAGGTGATGATGAAGCAAAAAAAAGATTGATAGAATCCAATTTGAGATTGGTTATTAGTATAGCAAAAAGATTCTTCTGATCGAGATTGAGTTTTTCTGATCTTATCCAAGAAGGAAATATCGGACTGATAAAGGCTATAGAAAAGTTTGATCCAGAAAAAGAATTTAAATTTTCTACCTATGCAACACGATGGATTAAACAAAGCATCACCAAAGCTATCGCAGATATGACGAAACATGTCAGGATTCCCGTCCATCTGATTGATGAAATAAACTCTTATAATAAGACTTATCAACTCCTCTTCCAGAAGCTTTGAAGAGAACCAACATCCAAGGAAATTGGACAAAAATTATGATTTCCTATCAAGAAAATAAAAAAACTTGAAGAAGTAATCTTCGGAAACGTATCCTTAGATAGAGAGGTTTGAGACGAAGGAAGAGATACTCTTGCTGATCTTATCGAAGATGGGAATACTCTCAGACCAGACCAATTTGCAGAAAAAAACGCATTAAGAAACAATCTCGATATGATCCTTGGAATGCTTGATGACAGAGAAGCTAAAATCGTAAAAATGAGATATGGTATCGATGGACCGAGGTATACTCTTGAACAAGTCTGAGAAGAATTTAATGTCACAAGAGAAAGAGTAAGACAGATCGAACAAAAGGTTATCCAAAAGCTCAAAGAACACGCATGATTACAAAAAATACTTGGAATCGAGGATGATATTGCTAAACTCGAAGCTGGTGAAAGCAAGAAAAAGAAAAAATGAAGAAAGGTAAAAGAAGATAATGAAGATGAAGAAGATGATTATATGAGCAGATTTGATGATGATGACTATGTTGATGATTAAGACAAATATATCATATTGTATTTTAGTTGGTTTACTAGTATAGACACATGGGAGAATTAAGTTCAAAAGATTATGATGCCTCGCACATCAAAGTATTAGAATGATTGGAACCCGTTAGACTAAGACCAGGAATGTATATCTGATCTACTGATGCAAAAGGATTACATCATCTTGTACAAGAGATTATTGATAATGCTGTAGATGAAGCATTGGCTTGATATTGTACAACTATCACAACCTCTTTGAATGAAGATGGATCAGTAACTATTCACGATAATGGAAGAGGTATCCCTGTCGATAAACATGAAAAAACAGGAAGATCTGCTTTGGAAACTGTTTTTACCGTTCTTCATGCGGGAGGTAAATTTGATAAATGAGCCTATAAGATTTCATGATGACTTCATGGAGTAGGTGCTTCTGTAGTAAATGCATTAAGCGAATGGCTTGAAGTAACTGTATACAAAAATGGAAAAAAATATTTCCAAAGATATCAGAGAGGTATCCCTGATGGTGATATTCAAGAAATAGGAGATAGTGATAAAATGGGAACATCAGTAAAATTTAAACCTGATGCTACGGTTTTTGAAACGGTAGAGTTTTCTCAGACCATCGAGATAGCAAGGATGAAACAATCTGCTTATCTTTCTCCTGGCATTACCTTCAATTTCGTTAATAAAAAAACAGGATTTAAACAGAGATTTTATTTCGAATGAGGAATCAAAACTTGGCTAAAAAACCTTGTAGGTACACAACAGACACTTTCTTCCCAACATTATTTCAAGACAGAAGGGAAAGACTGTTTGGCTGAAATAGCATTTGAATTTGTAAACACGAGCAATGACCATATTCTTTCTTATGTAAACAACATCCCCACTATCGACGGTGGAAGTCATGTATTAGGATTTAAATCAGCACTCTTGAATATTATCAATGAGGTAGGAAAAGAAAAAGATAAGATTAATAAAAAAATCTGAGAATTTCAATATTCTGACGTAACTGATGGACTCTATGCTATCGTTACCGTTAAGATTCCTGAACCACAATTTGAATGACAGACAAAATGAAAACTTTGAAATAGTTATGTGAGGGGACAAGTAGAAACTATGGTCTATGACTATCTTAAATGATATTTCGTAGAACACGAAGGGGAATTTGATAGAATATTCGAAAAAGTAGAACTTGCAGCGAGAGCAAGATTAGCAGCTAAATTTGCTAAAGAAACGGTATTGAGAAAAAACATATTGGCGTGAGGAGTACTTCCTGGGAAGTTAGCAGATTGTGCAAGAAAGAGTAAAGAATGAACTGAAATGTATATTGTCGAGGGAGATTCAGCGTGAGGAAGTGCTAAACAATGACGTAATAGTAATTTCCAAGCCATCTTACCATTGAGAGGTAAAATATTAAATACCGAACAAGCAGTGATGCAAAAAATTATGGCAAATAATGAAGTAAAAGCGCTTATTACTGCTATAGGAACTGGAGTAAAAGATAATTTCGATTTTGAGGGACTCAGATATGATAAAATTATCATTATGACTGATGCCGATGTTGATGGTGCCCACATTAGAACACTACTCCTAACATTCTTCTTCAGGTTTATGAGACCACTTATCGAACATGGGCATGTTTATGCTGCTTGTCCGCCTATCTATAAGTTTGCTCAAGGAAAGAAAGAGCAATATATCTATGAAGAAGAACATACCCCTGATATGTATGGATTTGATAAAGATAAGACGGAAGTACAGAGATATAAAGGTCTTGGAGAAATGAATCCAGAACAACTTTGGGATACTACTATGAATCCAGAAAATAGAAAATTAAAACAAATTACGGTTGAAGATGCTGAAGAAACAGATAGATTATTTAGAATCCTTATGGGTGAAGATGTTCAAGCAAGAAAACACTTTATCATGGCTCATGCAAAGACCGTAAAAGAAATTGATATATAAAACGAATGGAGAATTTAAAATTTAGAATATAGAACATATAAGAAGCGCCTAAAAATAGGCGTTTTTCTTTTATTGACTTTTTAATTAAAATAATTATGCTATGTGTATTAAATTTTATCTTATAAAGAAGATATCATGTCATGAACAGGAAATGGATTACCAACAGCATGTCAAATAGA
>Ga0194038_1001334_pt1 | contig 10661 bp, 7 predicted proteins | sample JunL226m_MetaG_FD_148630 | JGI IMG/M metagenome (GOLD analysis project Ga0194038, IMG submission 148630) | Anoxic zone freshwater microbial communities from boreal shield lake in IISD Experimental Lakes Area, Ontario, Canada - Jun2016-L227-6m | ecosystem: Environmental > Aquatic > Freshwater >...
GTTAACGAAACGCTGAGCAGGAAACAACCGCTTGTCATGGCCCTGATTTTGAGTCAGGAAGGATCCACGCCACGCACCACTGGAACGCGGATGATGATCGGCGCCGATGGATATGTGGGAACTATCGGCGGGGGACGTATTGAAGCCAGTGTCATGGAGACCGCCCGTGAAATGCTGATCAAGCCGGGTGCAGTGACCATGTCCTTTGATCTGACTTCTGAAATCGCCGATGCCATGGATATGGTCTGCGGCGGGAAACTGGAAATCCTGATAGATTCAATTGCTCCAAATGAAACAAATCGTTTGTTCTTTTCAAGTTTGCTTCAGATGCTGGATCAACGCCAAAAAGGGTTAATGGTCACTGAGTTGCTGGAATCCGGAGTTCTGCAGGTAAATCGTGCTGTTTTGCGTGAGGATGGCGTGGTTATTGGTACTCCGGATCTCGAAATGGAAATTGATTCCATTCCCAAAAAGCTGCTTGCGCCCATCCTGATTCAGTCCGGCGACCGAAGGTTGTTTATCGAACCGGTAATGGCGCCGGGAACTGTTTATCTTTTCGGTGCAGGCCATGTCAGCCTTCAAACAGCCATTCTTGCCAAAAGGGTCGGGTTTGAGGTCGTAGTTCTTGATGACCGAGTGGAATTCGCCAACACCAGCCGGTTTTCAGATGCCGATGATGTGCGGGTTCCAGCTTCATTCGAGATTGCTTTTGAGGGTCTTGAAATTCATGCGGACAGTTATCTTGTCATTTTGACACGCGGTCATCTTCATGATAAAACAGTCCTTCAGCAGGCGCTTAAAACACCGGCAGGATATATTGGCATGATCGGATCACGGAAAAAAAGGGACGCTATTTACCAGGCTCTGGAAAATGAAGGGTTTACCGCCAAGGATTTTCAAAAAGTGCATTGTCCCATCGGTCTTTCCATTGGCGCCCAAACACCAGAGGAAATTGCCGTCAGCATCGTGGCGGAACTGATTCACGCCCGTTCCGTAAAGTAATATGGAAACACCGATTATAACAGCCATCATTCTCTCGGCGGGTCTGTCATCCAGGATGGGAGATTTCAAGCCTCTCCTGTCACTGGAAGGAAGGCTTTTTCTGGAACGCATCATCGCACTTTACCGTTCGGCAGGCATTCAGGATATCCGGGTAGTGGCAGGGCATCGGGCCGGTGATGTAATGGCGCTCGCTGAGTGTTGTGGCGCAAGGGCGGTGTTCAATCCCGATTTTGCTCATGGCATGTTTTCATCGGTTGTTGCCGGCGTCTCAGATATTTCGCAGGATTGCGCCGGTTTTTTCATTCATCCTGTGGATATCCCCTTAGTCAGACGCCAGAGCCTGATTGATTTGCAAGATGCCTTCAAGCATGGGAAGGCCAGCATTTATTATCCGACTTTTCTGGAAGAGCGTGGACATCCTCCCCTGATTTCCGGAATCCATATCAGAGCCATTAAAACCTGGACAGTGCAAGGCGGTCTTCAGGGCTTTTTGAACGGATATGAAGCCGACGCGATAAACGTGCCGGTTGTTGATCGGTTTATTCTGAAGGATATCGATACACCGAAGGACTATGTATGGGCGCTGAGCTGCATGGACCACTACGATATTCCTTCCGACTCCGAATGCCGGGCGCTCATGATCCGTAAGGCAGCTTCGCAAAAAGTCATTGACCATTGCCGGGCAGTGGCTGATTTGGCCAAACACATAGCAACGGCGCTGAATACAGCCGGCTGTCGGTTGAACATTGAACGAACGATTTCTGCAGCTCTGGTTCATGATCTGGCCAGAGGACGTCCCCATCACGCTGCAGAAGGTGCTAATATCCTTCGGGAAATGGAGTTTTCCAGCATTGCCGATATTGTTGAGGTGCATATGGATTACACGGTCAATAAAGAAGCACCTATTACAGAAGCCGAGGTGGTTTTTCTGGCTGATAAATGGATTCAGGAGGATCAAAAAATTAACATGGAAGAACGTTTTCAGGCAAAATTGCAAAAATATGGCGCGGATTCCGGTGCTCGGCGGGACATTCTAAGACGCCGGGATAATGCCCTTGAAGCACAAAATCGCGTTGAAGCTCTCATGGGTTGTACCATTAATGAACTGTGATGCCAGTTTTTATGATTAGTTCAGGAAATAGTATCATTATTAAATTTCATCGAACGCTCTTGTGCCCGCTAATCACAACTAAAATCGAAAGGATTCCCCCCCCCTTTGAAAAAGGGGGGCCAGGGGTGATTTAGGAGGCTATCCACCTGAAAAATCCCCCTCGATCCCCCTTTTCCAAAGGGGGAAGTATCATTTTCATTTATAGGGTGATCGAATTTAAGAAAGATACAGGAAATAATTAATTTAACTACCAATAGATTGATGAAATGAGGGATGCGGATATGAATAATAAATTGTTCAAATTGAGTTACACAATCGTGATATTTGTTTTAGCATTATTACTCTCAATATCGGCCGTGTCCGCTGCTGAGTCTTTGGGGCCAAAGCCTTTGGAACCGCAGCTTTCCGCCGATGGGAATGCGTTATACAACGCCATTCCTGCGGTGGTACTCAGGATGGACACGAATCCCCCTCCCGGCCAGGAGCGCATACCAGCACGGTTTGATATGCTCACCCTGCCTGAAACTGCTACCGCAACTTTTTCTATAACTTATGTGCCCAATGGCGGCTCGGACCCTTGGGGTGCAAGTTGCGCCACTTTCCCAGAAGAAGCAAAGGCCGCTTTTAATGCTGCAGGAGCCTTATGGGGCAGCCTTTTGCAGTCTTCTGTGCCAATAGCTATTAATGCCTGTTGGTCGAAGTTAGGCGAAAGCGACGTTTTGGGATATTCTGGCGGAGGCGATAGCTATAAAAATTTTACTGGCGCCCCGCTCAAGAATATCTGGTATTCGGAATCATTGGCTAATGCTCTACACGGTTCAGATCTCGGCCCGGACAAATATGATATGTATATTACCTACAACAGCAACTTTTCCTGGTACTACGGAACAGATGGCCTAACACCGGCGGGCCAACACGACTTAATGTCGGTTGTTCTGCATGAAATAGCGCACGGCCTCAACTTTTTGGGTACCATGTCGAATGCGAAAGGAACAGGCAGTTGGGGTTATGGCACTGCTTATCCTGATATTTATGACACATTCATGAAAGATGGTGCAGGCAAGCTGCTTATCGATACGGGCGTCTATGCTAATCCATCCGCTGCGCTGGGCAAAGCTTTGACCTCCAATAGCATCTGGTTCCATGGGACAAAAGCGATGGCTGCCAATGGCGGTCAGCGAGTTAAAATGTATGCTCCTTCCACATGGAGTGATGGATCAAGTTACTCACATTTGGACTACGATACTTTTAAAGGTGGGGAAAACAGGCTGATGGTCCCTTTTATATCATCAGGCATATCCACTCATGATGCAGGCCCTGTTACGTTGGGTATTTTCAAGGACATGGGGTGGCCTGATGCAGTAGAGTGTAAGGCGACTTTAAATGAAAAATTATTGCTCCATATACCCAATCTTTCATATATTGATACATCATCGTTTTGGGCCGATTTAGTTTATGAGTTAAATTCTACATATCCGACATTGATCCTTTTTAAATTGACAAATTATGGCGTTATAAAAAATCCTTCTTTTCCATGTGCAGCGTCAACATTATCCGCCGATTTAAAAATCCATATTCCTGATGTTCTGCTTCCGGATGGAACTACTCATCTATGGGTTGATTTGGAATATTCTCCGTCTCTTTCCACTGCGGAAAACAGTTGCTTTGTAGTTAAAAACTATGGAGCTGTTTCTAACTTATAACGTTTTATAGCATCCTAACCGCTTGTTTTTTTAAGGCATGGTGATGATGACTCAAAACCTTTGCTGTGTTTCTCCATCTGCTCTTTTTTTCCTTGTCGTCCTCCTTTTTACGGGATATGCCAATGCAGGAAATCAGGTTATCATAGATGCAGACCAGCAGTACCAGTATGCGGAAATCTGCTTTGCCCGCGGGGATTATGAAACTGCGATCGGGGAATACAAACGTTTTATGCATTTTTTCCCGGAGGATACGCGGGTGGAAAAAGCCATGTTTTCCATCGCGATGTCCGATTATCACAGGGATCGTTTTCAGGAAGCCATAACGGCTTTCACTGAAGTCCTAAATCGATTTCAAAATACCCCACTGTCCATCCAGTCAGCCTTCATGATTTCCGGTTGCTATATGCGACTGCATGACACGGGAAATGCGATCATCACCCTTCATAACTTGCTGATGCAGACTGATGATACCGATGTCCGGGATGAAGCACAAAATGCGATGGGCTGGATTCATATTGAACGCGGAGAATTTGAAAAGGCAATGTCGGTTTTTCAGAAAATCAGTCTAAAGAACCAGAGCCGGTATGTCGTGGATATGCTCTCAACAGAGCTGGAAAAAGACGTGTTGATTCCCAGGAAAAATCCCCATGTGGCAGGGGTTTTGTCCATTCTGCCGGGTGGCGGTTTTTTTTACTGCGAACGCTATCAGGACGCCATGGTAGCGTTTTTGTTGAATGGCGCCCTGATCTTGGCCTCCTGGGAGGCTTTTGATCAGGGAAACCCCGCTCTTGGGAGCGTTATTGCTGCGGTCGAATTTGGGTTTTACGCGGGAAATATTTATGGTGGTATCACCAGCGCACATAAATTCAACGACAAAAAAACAAAAGGATTTATTGAATCTTTGAAAGAAAAAACCAAAATCGGAGTTTCAGGTGTCAGAGGCGGTCTTCAGCTTTCTGTACAGATTCCTTTCTAATCAGTATGGATAGACAGACCAGTCTTATCTTTTAGCCAAGATAAAAAAGACTATTTTCTATTCCGTATTTTTTTTATCCTGTCTATCCATGTTAATTTTTTTTTTGGAGTTGCCTTAGCCTTTGACAACTGCGATAGGACGAAGTCTGGCCACTTTTCGGGAAATGCCGGCGCCGTGAACCGCATCCACCACTTGGGAGACATCTTTATAGGCATCAGGCATTTCCTCTGATAGCGTGGACCTTCCAGTCCACCGCACCAGAATGCCCTTGTCTTCCAGCTCCCGGTGAATGGAGCGGCCCTTGCTGGCCTTCTTGGCAGCGGTTCGGCTCAGTACGCGGCCTGCGCCGTGGCAGGTGGATCCAAAGGTCTCGGTCATGGCTTTTTCTGTTCCTACCAGAACGTAGGAAGCTGTTCCCATGTCTCCGGGGACGATTACAGGCTGACCAATTTGGCGATAATTCCCGCGAAGGGAAGGATGTCCCGGCGGAAAAGAGCGAGTGGCGCCTTTTCTGTGAACGCAGACGGTCTGGGTTTTGCCGCTTACCTCATGCACTTCCTTCTTGGCGATATTGTGGCAAACATCATAGATCAAACGAAACCCCAGGTTTTTCGGCCCGATTCCCAGAGTGTTTTCAAGAATTCTTTTGCTGTGGTGCATCAGAACCTGACGGTTTGCCCATGCATAGTTGGCGGCACAGGACATGGCCCTTAAATAGCTCATGCCTTCATCGGAGCCGATCATGGCGCAGGCCAGTTGCCGGTCCGCAAGCCGGAATTCGAGTTTGTGAGACAACTTGTTCATCAGCGCCAAATAATCATCACAGACCTGATATCCCAAGCCTCTGGACCCTGAATGCAGCATAACTGTGACCTGGCCTTCAAACAGGCCAAATCCTCTTGCGGTATCCTGGTCAAAAACAGCATCCACCACGCCAATCTCAAGGAAATGATTTCCGGAACCAAGGGTGCCGAGCTGTTTTCTGCCCCGGTCAAGGGCCCGCTCACTGACTTCGGAAGGGTCTGCATCGGGCAGGCATCCGCCATCTTCGGTGTGATCCAGGTCAGCCTCATCTCCAAGACCCTGGTGAACCGCCCACTGGCTGCCGGTTTTCAGAACCTGTTTTTCATCGGATGCAGACAACTTTACCGAACCAGTCGATCCGACACCGCAGGGAATGTTCTGGTACAAAGCATTTATTAGAGCTTCAAGCTTGGGACGAACCTCCGATTCCGTAAGAGAAGTGCCGGCCAGGCGCACCCCGCAGTTGATGTCGTAACCAACGCCTCCCGGAGATATTATGCCGGATTCCCAGTCAAAAGCCGCAACCCCGCCAATGGGAAATCCATAGCCCCAGTGCATGTCCGGCATGGCCATGGATGCCTTGATGATTCCGGGAAGGGTTGCCACATTGGCCACCTGTGTAAAGGCGTCCTGGCTGTCCTCGGCTGTCAGCAGGGAAGAGCTGGCATACACAATACCAGGAACCCGCATGTCCCCGGTTTGGGGAATCTCCCACCGGTAGTCGTCAATCTGTTTCAGTACGATCGTCATAGCTGTCCTTGTTGTCAAAAATTATGGTCAAACATCTAAAATGACAATGGCTTCCCACCCGGTTGGAGTGTTGGTCACCTGAATGCGATGATAGGTGACGGCCTTGATTTCATGGTTCAGTCGATGTTTTGCAGCATCAAATGCGTCAACGCTAATTCTTGCGCTCAACCGGTATTCAGAAATTTCCATCACCTTGATTTCCTTTACTATCAGTTCCTTTCCTGACCAGAAGTGGAGGAGTTCCCGTAGCCAGTTGACCATGAGATCCGCCCAGTCCGATCCGGTGACCTGAACCGGATATTCGCAAGCAGGGTTTACGAGGCTGATGTCGGCAATCATGTCGAAAAGAGCCAACCCGGCGTTTTCAAAAAGCCCTTTTAAATCCTTCCCAAATACCTGAATACCGCAGTCTGCTGTCGGGTCGATGCGTCTGTAAATCATTTTTGGTCCTGATAGTTCAACAAGATGGTAATTATATCAAATCGGTTCGATCTCGGCAAGTTGTTGATCAAACAGTTTTTTACCTGCCTCATAAGAGGCGGTTAGGGTTTCCAGTTCGCCAAACAGGCATTCAATCAGTTGCTGGGAATGATGGATTTCCTGGGAAAGCTTGACGATTTTGGGACCGTCATTTTCCTGGGTTGCGGCCATCATGGCATCGCTGAAATTTGCGATTTGGGTTTCTTGGTTTTCAATTTCGGTTTCAATGGCGGAAAGACGGGTTTCCATGGGCTTCAGACTTTTGGATCTGCGGGTAATAATTTCAGAGCGAAGTTTGCGCATTTTTTTTGAAGACGGCCGATCCATGGAAGGTGCTTCCAAAAGCTTCACTGTTTCCGGAGCTTCATCCTCCCACCCGTTTTTATCCAGAAACCGCTGATATCCGCCTTCAAACATGGATACTCCGTTGTGGTGAAAGACAATGAGGCGTTCAGCCAGAGCATGCAGGAAGAGTTCATTGTGTGTGACCATGATCACCGTCCCGTCAAAACTGTCGATGGCTTCCAGAAGAGCATCGCAGGACTCCATATCCAGATGGTTGGTGGGTTCATCAAGGAGCAGCAGATTTACCGGCGTAACCAGAATCTTTCCCAGCATAACCCGGCTTTTTTCGCCGCCAGAAAGAACGGCGATTTTCTTTAGAGCGGTTTCGCCGCCGAACATCATGGCTCCACAGATGTTTCGGGCAAGTTGACGGTCCACATGGGGATGGGAATAGAGAATTTCTTCCTCAACGGTTCGGCTGTCCACCAGCGACTGAATATTGGTTTGTTCAAAAATGCCTGAAACGATTGCCGGATGAAAAACAATATCGCCTTTCTGGGGAGTCAGGGAGCCAGCCAGAAGCTTGAGCAGAGTTGTTTTGCCTTTGCCGTTTTTTCCGATCACGCAAATCCGCTCTCCGGATTGTATCGAAAAATCAAGGTTTTGGATCAGTGGCGTATTGGGATCGAAGCCAAAGTCAAGATCATGAACCGTCAACACATGCTTGGCGGAAAAGGGTTGGGTCTGAAATGAAAATTCCAGGTTTTTGGCCTTGTCTAATTTTTCCTGCCGGGTCATTCTGGAAAGCGTTTTGATGCGGGACTGCACCATGTTGGCCAGCCTAGCCTTGGCCCTGAACCGCGAGATGAACAGCTCAATGTCCTTGCGGCGCTTCTCATCGTTCAGCCGGGTTTTTTCATACACTTCCTCATCCAGGGCAATCTGAGCATAGTATTTTCCGGTGTCTCCTGCGATCTTTCGGACTTTCTGGCGATGAATTCCCAGTGTATGGGTCACCAGCTTGTCCATAAAACTGCGGTCGTGGGTGATGAGCATCAGCTCATGGGGCCAGTTGAGCAGAAATCGCTCAATCCATCGAATGGAGGTGATATCCAGATAATTGGTGGGTTCATCCAGAAGCAGCAGGTCCGGCTCCGAGACCAATGCCTTTGCCAAATTCAGGCGGACCTGAAAACCGCCGGAAAACGTTTCCGGAGGCTGCTGCATGTCGGCAAGGGAAAAGCCCAGACCCGCCAGGATTTTTTCGGCTTTCCAGGAATGATCCTTTTCGCTGTCAATCAGTCCGGTCATGGCCTCTTTCAGAACCGTCCGCATAGAAAAATCAATGTGCTGCTGAACATAGCCGATGCGGTAATTCTTCGGCATCAGAATGGTTCCTGAATCCGCCTGATCCATACCGGCAACCAGCCTGAACAATGTGGTTTTCCCATGACCGTTTCGCCCAACCAGGCCGATCCGCTCGCGAGAATTGAGTTTAAAGCTGATACCGTCAAAAAGAAGATATTTTCCAAAACTTTTAGTAAGATTTTCAACACTGATCATGGATAAACTTTCTGTAAATATTCATAGGGTTAGACCATTAGCCCAAAAAAATAATTCGAATGGATAGTCAGGATAAAAAAGTCAAGAAGGGATGCCTCGCACCGTGGTAGAGATTGTCCCATGCACTTTTTCTGCTTATAACAAACGAGTAAAAAACAATCAAGATTATCAGCATAAGCACAGATCAGCAGCGCATGGCAAAGCAATCTGTTTTTTGGTAAAATGGGTTTGGTTATATTGGAGTGATTGGGTCTGAGCGGCGCGATCAATTTATTCATTAATGATATTGGTTTTATCATGAGCAGTATTGACTCTGGCAAATTTATTCACTATGCTTTTCATATAGCTCTTGATAATGATCAGCGGGTTATTGGCTTTATGAACAATATTTTCAGCCATTGATGATGCAGCAATCATTTGCTTCGATTGTGCTTGTTGCAACTGAGACTGCCCGATATGATGAACACGAATAGCGACAGCAGCTTGATCAGCCAGCATTTGAAGGAGTTTGAATTGAGATCCAAGGCTTGAAAATTCCATGATATCAAGACCAAGTACAATCACACCTACTTTTTCGTTATACGCGACCATGGGGATACAGGCGATTCCATCCTTGCCTGAAAGTCGAATGATTTGTTTATCCAATATGCTGGGTGCAGGGTCCGTGGACCGGTTGAAGGAGTCGGTGATCATTCGAGTTTGAAGACATTCAATCAACAGGCTTTCTTCCATCTTCATGGGAACACTCAGTTCTTTGATTACAGAGGATTTCGTGGCAGGCTGAAGTGTAACCCCCCGAAGGCCTTTGTTCTCAGGGTCGTAGGCAAAGAAATGAATCGAGGTGAGTCCAAAAAGGATGTGGAGACTTTGAGAGGTTTCCATCCATATTGCCGTTTCATCGGTTGCACCCACCAGATTCTGGACGGTACTCAGTAATAGCGACCGATCCCGCACTTCTTTGGTAAGGAGTATTTCTCTTGCGCGATCATCTTCCGAATACTCAAAACCATTGGCCTTGAATGGCTCTATCTCAATGTCTAAAGATTCGGCCATTGTTCTGAGTTCTTCATCTGCCCGGCACAAGAATTCTTCTGCAGCAGATTGAGTAAATCCAAATATCTTTTGAGACGCGGTTAGGCCTTCTTTGATTTTCTGATCGGAATTATTGCTCAATAAATTCGCCACATATACAAATTGGGCTAACGGAGGCGCATTTAGCATACTGTACTGAGAATGGTGGTGACAAAGAACCGCGTCGGCGATATCGTGCTGAAAATTCCATTCTTTCAGCAGCCAGGCCCCGATTTCAGCGTGATTGGCGCCCAACTGGGTTTCCCCCGCCAGAATTAAGTCGGGTTGGTCCTTTCTTTTTTCCAGTAGATCCGCATATTGCGCTGGAAAATTTATCCAAAGAATGATTTTGCCGAGGTCGTGTAGCATTCCGAATAAGAAAGCTTCATCTGGATCATGGAATTTCAGTTTCTGTGCGATCAATTTTGCCAGGATCGCACACTTTAATGAGTGCCACCAGAAATGTTTTAAATTAAAGCCTGATCGCGATTTGACTTTATGGAAAACTTCGTGAACGGAACTGCAGATGGCGATATTCTTGATGGCATTCGTACCCATAAAGGTGACGGCGCCATCAACGCTGCTGATCTTGTTATTTTTTGAATAATACGCGGAGTTTGCCAGTCTCAGAAGCTGGCTGGTAAGCGCCGGATCTTTTTCGATGATCATGGATATTTCTTTGAGGCTGCCACTGTCCGCATTGCAGGCTTTTATCAGTTGCAGAAGAATATGGGGAAGCGTCGGAATGTGCTTTAATCTGGTCAGTTTGTCCGATAGAGATTTGTCGAAATGCATAAGGAGAAAATCCTCATATTAAAGTGGGACGGCAATTGGTGTTTTGCCGCAAGAGGAATCCAGCACCCAATAAGGTCAGCTTACGGCTAAAAATATACAAGCAATTGGCATGCCAATATAT